>Ga0209127_100467_pt1 | contig 14181 bp, 14 predicted proteins | sample LakSupMetagenome_FD_187469 | JGI IMG/M metagenome (GOLD analysis project Ga0209127, IMG submission 187469) | Freshwater microbial communities from Lake Superior, Canada - Sta WM archaea (SPAdes) (version 2) | ecosystem: Environmental > Aquatic > Freshwater > Lake | place: Lake Superior, Canada...
CCTTGTGAGAAAATTCCACGGTCATGAGAGGCATAAAAGTGTTCAAACTCGACCGTGTACACGTAGTGGTTATGACGTGGTTTATGTCAGACGCTTCTCAGTCATCCCACAGTGCTAGTTGGGCGCTGCTTGACGAAAGTGGAGGGTGGCACAAGACCTGCGCTCCCGCTTCTGGACCCCTGTTCTCACCACTGAAGGGCCGCTAAAGTCGGTGACCCATGTAACAGCACTATCTTTCAGGGAGTACACCGACATGCATCTGGTCCTTATCATCTTCACGCCAGGAATCCTCAGTCCGCCGACTTTCCTCTCTGCATAGGAGTGATATACATCTACAGGTACAGGTGCAGGTAGCTGCAGATAAATGCATGAAGATCCGCTTTCAGGAACGACGACCCGACCTCCAACCCGCCTACTGTGTACTGTGGTAAGTCAGTGCCCCCACTTAGCCGACCCCGCCCCGACCAGCTGATCTCTACCACCGCCTGCTTAGCGGGGCGGACTAAATTCCCAGCTCTCGACGTTTCAGCTGGCAGAAAAGTACAATTTTCTGGACCCTCGATCCCGATATCCAACAAGGGGCACCACGAACAAAGCCTACCTACAAGGCAGCATCGGAAATACAACAAACAACTTGTGGGCTTACCTTGTCGCACACAACTTCCGTAACAAGGGAGAAACCACACGGAAATGACGTCCACCAAACGACCCGCCGACTCCCCGTCGGCCGGAGGACAAGAACCGACCGCTAAAAAGCCCAGAGTCGGCGGCTTCCGCGTGCCCGCCCCCGCGAACCTGCCCGACGGGCCCTGGCGGCGAAAAGCGGTCAAGATCAAGCACGAGCTCATCGTCAAGAGCAAGATCAAGAAGGAGTACGCCAAGGTCAAGAAGCACCAGCTCGAGCAGCAGCAGCCCGCAAAGGGCAAGGATATTTTCCCCAACAAGGCCGAGAATGAGGAGGGGGAGGATGAAGATGAGCACGACGGCGACAACACGCAAGATGGGAGGGTAGAAGGGGAGCAGGCAGAGGAAGAAGCGGGTCAGAAGAGGGTAGACGGAAGAAGGGGGGAGCCACAACCGGAGCCGGAGATCCACCCGGACAGGGTGAGGATGCTGGACGGGGAAGACGAACAGCAGCAGGACGAGGACGTCAACGGGTTCAGGACCAGGCCGGATGCAGAGCACGCTCGGAACAGGGATCGGAGGAGACAGCAGAGGAAACCCGGGTATTTCGAGAAGGAGCTGAAGGAGGCGGAGCGGAAGAAGGCCGAGGCCGAGGCGAGGGCGAAGGAGAGGGAACGCCGCGAGAAGGAGCGCGAGAAGGCAATCAAGGAGAGGGAGAGGCACAGGCGGATCATGGCTAAGGCTAGGTCCGGGGGTAGGGACGGGAAGCGGAAGCTGGGGAAGGAGAGCATCGTCATGTTGGATCGTGTGAAGAGGCTTGTTGGGCAGAAATGAAGGGCATAGCGCAACGAGCGGGTCAGTAGGGCAGGTGTAGCGGTTAGTATGTATGCTTTCAAGACGGGGCGTTGTCACCGCGAGAGCGGATGCAGGACGGACTACCTCCTGCCTTGATGACTGCATGGTGGAAAGTTTTGAGTTCGTATGACGGTCTCTATCGGAGAGTATAAAGAGCAGGGTGTCACAGCCCCCTATATCCGGTTCATCACAGGCGGCATCCCAGAACCCAGTCTAGTCTGCCTAACACAACGCGCTTCGCTCATGGATGAGATCCCCTGGATGAAACCTGCTCTTTCAACGCAAAAAAGGGGAACAGACGAAGAAGCCAATCCCGCAGCAAATGCTCCAATGCAAATGCACCCGCTGGAAGAAGCGAGCATCCCTTTTGAAAGAAACAGACCCCGAAAACCCGGGAACGTCATTAAAGTTCCGTACCGAAAAAAAAGGAGACCACAAAGGAGAATCGTGAAGGGTGCAATATAAACAAAAGCTTAGCGCCGAAAGCCAAACGAGTCCTTCCCAACGTCCGGCAGTGATGCGCGGGGATATCAAGAACGAGAGCAGAGAGGGCTGGCACATCCAAACGAAGTCCTATGCACGGACATGAAATAGACAAGCAACGGGTCCTTGACACTCACAGTGTCTAATCCCGGGTCGGGGCGTCGGGGCGCTTGGGAGTAAAGCCTGCCGCCGTGTAGGCGTCCACAAAAGGCTCCAATTTGGGCGCAGCACGAGGACATGGTTGGTACGAGTTCCTAGCTCGCTCGTTGAGACTTGGGAGGCGATGGGGGTGAAGTCGCTGGGAGTGGTGGCGTGTTAGACGCCGGGGGACCGGGGATTGTGCCTTCTAGGCATCGGAGAAGATGGTGTCGCTGTGCTCGATGATGTACTGAACCGCAATGTTCTTCGAGTGCATATCCGTCATCTCCTTTTCAATACTCTGATCCCTCATAATCGTCGGCGCAAACACCACTGCGAGGTTCTTCGGTGACATCTGAGAGCTTGTTGTTAGCACATGCGTACAGGGCCTGCGAGTGCCGTGGTAAAAGGGGGGGGTACAAACCAGGTTCTCTCGCTCTCTGCTGGCGACGCGAGCTAGATGGAACATCAGGAATTCCAGGCAATCACGATGTTTGGGCGGAAGCATGTTGACCGTCTTGCGCAGATGGTCGCACCGCTCAGTGTCGTTTTGGATCGCTGTAAACTGTTAGTGTTTGGTCACATGAATCCATATGTTGTGTCTCATACCGTTAGACTCCAGGACGCGCTCATACACATCGAACGTGAGCAGCGGGATCGGCAGCTTCCGGAAGTACTGCTTCAAGACGCTTGTGACAGCCGTGATATCGATGCTCGGGTCCGATATATCAAAGTCCTCCTGCTTGTCGAAGCCCTCCTGCACCATCTTGACCTGCGAGTTGCCGCCGGTCTTGCGATAGATACCCTCCACGTCCATGCCTCTCAGCTCCACCTCCTCGATGCAGCGGGTCACCACGCTGGGGATCTGGCGTCTCTCATGGTCTGCCCTCTCGACGAGGTCGGAGCCGAAGAGTGTGGTAGGTGCCTCGGCGATGGTTGGGATGGAGCCAGCCATGTTGATGGCGTTCATGGTCCTAGGTGCCTTGGTCTTGCCGCCACTGAAGAAGCCAAAGCCCTTGCCTGCGGTCTCGCTCGGCACTCGGTTCTGGCCGTTAGGACCCTGTGAGACGGGAGAATCGACCTGGGACACAGTCATGTTGTATGGCAGGCCGATATTCTCGCCTGCCAGACCGGGATGGCGGTGCTGGGGTTGGTCGGGGCCTTGGAATGCCACCGCAGCGCGGTTTATGCCCTTGGTGATGCCACTGGCCACCTTGCTTCCACCCTTCTTCCAGTTAAACTTCCGGACTTGTCCTTTCCTGATGTTGACAACTGTCGGTCCTTCAAGAACGGGCTCATCGTCTGTGGCCACCAGGGTGTGGGCCGTCTGGAGGCTACCGGCATCAAGGTTGACCGACGCGGTCGAAGCCCCCTTGGAGTGGTGGCTGTAGATGCCGAGTCCATTGGGTGACTTCAGCTCGGAACCGATCTGTGACTTGAATCTCTCCTGAATCTGATGTGTGAGGTCATTGTTCAAGTCCGCTAACTGGGCGTTCTTGGACGAGAGCTGCTCAAATTCGAGGAGAGCGCGATCCCGGTCGGCAATCGCCTGGTTCTTTTCCTCCATCAGGTCGTCACGCTCTGCGAGGAGCTCTTCGATAGAAGCAGACATAGTCTGCTTGACCTTCTCAAGCTTCTGGACGAACTCCTTGATCGCAGAGTCCTCCAGTTCGCGTGGGTCAATGGGTTGCTTCGTCTCCTTGGCCCGCTCGACATAGCCAGCTAGGACCTCGAGTTGCCTGATCATGATCTCGGTTTGCGTATCCAGCACCGACACTGTCTTGCGCTTCTCGATGAGTTTCTTGTTAAGATTCTTGAGGTCCTTCTCAGTATTGAACTGGCGCTCCAACTCTGCAACCCTTTGTTCAGAGTTGCGCAACTGTCGCTTGAGAAAGGCTGGGTCGTCATGCGCTGCCCCAGAAAGAGATATCGGGCTGCTGATGTCGTGGCCGTTGGCTTCTTCGGTAATGGGAGTCTTGGGCCAACGCGGCGAACCCGTCAGCCTTGTCGTCTCGCTCACGCTCCTACTGTGACCGATGCGCGGCATCATGTGATTGTTGCTTGATTCTGTGCTGTTGTTGCGGCCGTGTCTCACTGCATTCGATACGCGGCGAAGTATCGAGGATGAACCTTCGTCTGTGCCAAGGATCCTGGCCATATCCTCGTCCATGCTAAAATCACCGCCCGCGCTCCAGCGGGGGAGCTTGGGCGATAGTTTCGGTGTGGTAGGGTCGGATGCGGATTTGGAATGACCGCTTGTCTCCTTGGGCTGCGAGGGCACCTGTGGGGGAGCTCTGGGTTGCATGTACGTATCACTCAGCTTCTGCTCGGGAGGGGGGGGCCGAGGTAAATGTTGAGGAGCCGGAGAGGAATGGTCAGCGTCTGAAGCCTGCACGGGTTTGGCCTTGCTGTTGGCTACAGCTACAGTCAGTACAGTGAGTCGTGTCTGGAAAAGAAGCGGAGCATCCTTACCATTTCTGGACGCAGCGGATGGCACCTCTTTGCGAGGGATCGTGTTGGTGCTGGAGCTAGCAGATTCAAGCGAGGGTCTAACTTCACGCTCGTCCCTAGCACGGGAATCCAATGAAGTTCGCTGCGCATTCTCCTTGTCTGGAGCACCGAGCATTGGAGGAGTGTCAGACTTCGAGGATGTAGCAGGCAAGTCCTTAATTCTTTGGCTTGCACTCGCATTCTTGTTGGGCGAACTGGCATCAGCCAAAATACTTGACTGAGAGTTGGCCCTGCCGCTGACCAGCTTCTTGCTTTTTGGGGCCTCCTGCAGCTTGAAATCCTCGGCAAGTGACTGGACGTTGCTTGCAGACGCTTTCCTGTCGTCAGTTGCGAGGGAGGCCTTTGGGAGTCCATTCTGTCGCTTTGAGAGCTTCCGTGTTGGTCGCTCTGCCGGCGGGCTTTCATAGTCGGCCGTTGGAGTCCTTCCTTTCTCTTCAAACTTCTCCTGGAAGGCAATATGCGGCGTCGACGCCTGGGAACCAGACTTCATGTCGTTCGTCTTTGAGACACTGAAGTAGTCTTTATTGTCCTTGGATTTCCTGCTCAGGTCTGTTGGGGTCCCCGATGCAGACCTCGGTGTGGCCGACGAAGACACTGGGGTTGGGTCCAGCGCCACCGGGATAAAGAAGCTCTCTGCATCACCACCGAGTACATCTCCCGACATTATCGAGGAGTTGCGATTGTTCCGGTAATTCTGTGATGGAGGTGCCAGTGATGGCTCCTTGATCATGTCCTGAGTCCGCTCAGGGGATCTCGAAGGTCTCGAGCTACTCCTCGACGATGAGTCGTTGAGTGTGTACTGCGCCCGGGGACGTGGAGACAGCTCGGTTGGCATGTCGGAGTCGGGACTGACCTTCTCATTGGAGAAGGCATTCGGAGGGACCGCATTCGGAGGCAGGGCTGGGAGCGACTTGTCCCTGATCATGGGTGAGCCTTCTTTCTCTCGTGCTTTTGCCTGGGCGGCGGCCTTCGATTTCTTTCGGCGCCTAGCCATAAGAGATTCATGGCAGCTCATGCAGAAGATGCCCTGTGAGGTCCGGGCATATCGCAGGTTCTCGATCTTCCGCTTGCAGTTCCTACACCGGAAGCAGGTAGCACAGAACGCCTGATCCCCGGTCAAAATCGCCAGATCCTCAATCTTATTGCCACAGGCGTTGCAGCTGTATGTGCAGTTGTTGCATATCAGCGACCCGTCGCCGAGGAGCAGGAGGTTGGCATCCGAATCGAGCAGCGTGTTGCAGGTATTGCAGCGGAAGCAGTCGAGATGCCACCTGAGGCCAGCTAGAGAAGAAGCATTAGCGACACAGGATATACGGGACATCTCCAAGGGTCGCTCGATCGTTTCGCATTACAAGGGACTCGCGGCGGAGAGGTGACGGCTGGGTAGGCTACTTACAAAGCTCGAATGCCTTGCCCTCTTCTAGAATCTGGAGTGGAGGAAGGATCGATTAGTATATGAAGCCAGCGCCACAGAGTTTCTCAGACCGACAAGGACTTACCTCTCCACATCCCTTACACGGGAAGACATCCTCAGTGTCAACCGGACCGTCGAGGTAGTCGTCCATGGTTACGAGAACAAGGCAAAGGGAGTCGCCAACAAGGGTATCGTGGTCCGTTGAGCGATATGAAATAAGAGAGACGTCATAGAGAAGATAGGAGGTTTGTCGATCGTCGCAGGTGATACATTGAAGGAAGAGACGGGAGTGCTCGAGGATTTTTCACAATGATGCTCTTTGAAACAATCAACTGGCGGCAGAGGCGAGAAAAGGGCCCTGGAACTATCGACAAAGTGCGCCGTCGCTGAGGCCGCCTAGTCGTCCTTGTGAAGCCGTCAGCTAGGATTGAGTCGACGTCGCTGTCGACAGACAACAGAGACCGGCGACGCAATCGACAAGGCGGAGTCGCTGTGATGGATCGCTCGAGTTGATCGGTGGTTGAATCAAGAACCTCTTGTCGGAAATCGTCTGCTGGTGCTGAAGGACGTCTGGCAGTTCTGAGGGTTGCTGCTGTGGATCGATGTGGCTTGGAGCCCGGCGGTATCATTGGCCAGTGCGGCAATGTTGGCTTGTTCCAGAGCCAGTGGGCTGCAAATCTGTGGAGAGGAACGGTCTGTGGTCTGAAGGCCGGGTGTCCCTGTCACTAGCGTCGAACTCTTTAATATCACGGTGGAAGGGTACCTTATTGTTCGTATAAAGCAGGTACCAGACCGTTTTAAGGAACCTTCAAGCCTCTCGTCACTCTGGAGAGACAAGGAAGCATTGGGAAACGGATGGCCAGCACTAATTGAACTCCCAACAACTAACCACCAGCAGGAATGGCAATGATTCTTCGGCTTCTTCAACCACGTACGCGTCTCTGCGTGAGTACGAGTACGGGGACACAATTAGTGGACTTCGGGTTCATTTAAGTTGCAAGGGGCAGCCAAGAAGGGGTCCACAGGTTCGACATCTTCAACAAGGGGGCAAGTTCCACACGTAACGTTTGTCACTGACTACCCTACCTTCGGTAACGTACACTCTTGTCATTGGGAGGCCCTGTCTCGTGAATGGGGGCATATCGTCAACAGCCTCGAGACCCTTGGACTCCAGCTGACATGCAAGCTGGCAAGCCAAGCACGAGCATATCAGAGAAGATGCGCGAGATTCACCAGACAAAATCACAGCCGAGTGGCAATAGCGCAACTTGACTGGCTGCTAGCTTCTGGTGCCAACTGTACTGTGTAAAAGAGGGTGTGCTCTGCTAGTATCCGTGCACGGCATATTTACCACAGGACCTAGACATAGACCTAGACTCTAGATGTCTAGACTGGTTCGACGCTCATTCAACCACAGCCTCCGATCATTGCCGATGACAAGCCGCAGCATGACCGAAGAGGGCTGTAGTTTGCTCAAGCAGTCTTCGACTACAATGGTCCAGCATAACACTGGGAAGGGGAACCTACCTGGCAGACCACGGAGGCCAAAGGACCCAGAGCCTCGCCAATGAGCTGCCATGGCTCGGTCCGGCTGGGCTAAGAACTCACTTAGAGTTGTCCGTCAACCGGCCGTCAACCGGCAGGGAGAGGGAGCTGCGAGCAATTCAGCGCAGCAGCGCAATGAGAAACTCTACGAGACACATTCCCTCGTTGAGCGGTGGGGGGTCCAATGTCACCGCGCTTGGGCATGTGCGCATGCCAGCCAAAGCCGGCCGCGCCAGAACGTGCATATCCCCAAGACCTGGACCGAGACATCCAACCGCCGTGCTCCCGATGAATGCCATCCATCACAACGGCAGATGCACCGTCTGTGCTGTGCTTTTGACGGATGACATTCCCGGTTACCTGGACAATCCAGAACGGAGAGCGCGGCTAGGCAATACATTCGCGGCTAGCACTGCATTGTGATCAGGACACAAAGGCATGAGAAGGCTCACCTCATGCTCCGCCGCAGCAACTTCCACGAAATCAAGCTGCACATTCTCATGTTGAACCCTTTCCGCAGTCAAGAAATCCACTGCATTCGCTGTTGTCTAGCCTTCGTCCAGCAAGGCCCTCGCTGAGTGGCCGCGCGGAGTCGACGTGTTCATCAGCCCTGAGCAATGCATCGATGAAGCTTGACTGGCGACTGTTTCATCTAGACTGCCCCCAATAGCTGGCCTGCATTATAGGGGACCTGCAGCTTTGCTTCCTAGCGAGCGCTAGGATGAAGTTTATCCGCATAATCGACAAGATCCATGCCGACGATCCTCCATTCCCGCAAAAGACCGTGTGTTTCTCGTCCGCCAGCACATGATCGCCGTCTTCGCAGCGGCCAGCAAGAACTGTTGGATATCTTTCCTGTGGGAACCCAGAAATTGCAAAGTACTGCGCCTTATTTCAATCACGTCTGCCTAGTGCCTACTCGAGTGCCGACCGTGAGGGCAGAGGCGAATGTACTCCTGTTTCAGATCCTTCCATCGAAAGAAAGACAGGGATTAAGCCATGTATGCGACCCCACAACACGAACATTCAGGGGAATGTGTTTCGTATATTCGTAAGTACCGAGGGTTACTACCTTACCCACTAGCTAGGTACCACCCATCGCGCTTATTCGGAGTGTTCGAGCGGTCAACTCACCGTTCTTTCATCCGTGTGATGAACTTCTTCTTAGAGGCAGGACAGACGCAGGAGGGGGCGTAGCTGTGCGCTACCCGCAGGCTCAGCTCGTCACCCGACGACCTTCAGTGGCCGCGAACCGGACTGTTGGCACTGTACATACATAGCAACCTGATACCCAACAGCTCAAGGAACAATGCAGCACGTGCAGCGCTACAGCAGCAAACTCCAGCGCCGCTGCGAGCTTATCTCCTCGAGGTACAACAGCCCTTGACATTCTGCCTCGCTACTCGTCCCTGGATGCGCCCGGTCTCCCTGGTTTCCTGTCGCACATCCTCCCGGTTCTCGAGCAAATCTGGTGGCGGTTAAACCATCCTTCGGATACTGCCGAGAATATTATCCAGCCCCCTTTACCTCCCTAGGAACCCGTTACACTAGATAGGTGTAGTGGCTCTGGGCCCTTCCACAGCACCCGTACGAGTTCGATGTATGAACACGCAGCACAAGATTGTCAGACAGCGTCAAATATCTCCGACTGGACCGGCTTGCTGCCGTGGCCCTAGCTGGCAGTCAACCCAAGACATGTACTTTCCTCTGTGCTCACCCGTCGTCACCATAGGATGGCCGGTAGGCTAGGGCACTTGGGAGAGACATGCGTACCATCCACAACCACCGCGTTGGGGTCAACGGCATTCCTTTCGCGATGGGCGAAATCTCGGTGTATCATCAGTCACCCGACATAACAAACCGAAAAGGGGTATACTGTGCCAAGTGATAATGAGAAAAGATCAGGAACCATGAATTCGATGTAGAACATAAGCCAGCATTCGCGATAATGTGCGTAGTGTCAGATTTTCTCAAGGGCGAGTTTGCGACAGCCGTGAAGCCGTAGCAGGTGAAGGTTATCATGGCCATGATACCAGCCGCCGACAAAGTACTCTACTCGGAATATAGGGACAGGCAAGGTATCATTGCAAATGTTACTCGAACTCGAACACGAACACCTGTCCAACCCAACGCATGCCCTGACCAAAGCACCAGAACACCAATGCCAGAATCCCAAGCATGCCCTTGCCGCCTCAGTCTAAGAAACAAAAACACCACCCGCGCGTCCAAAACGCTTTTTCATTCAGACCGTCCCCTCTCTCACTCCTACACATTCCCAGCTTCCCTCTGCCGCTTGACAACATAATAAGTAATCAAGCTCTTCCCATCATCGTCCACGCCCCTAACCGCCTCCCAGAACCTCTGCTCCCCAACCCGCCCATGCAGCGCGACACATAACGCCACCGCATCCATCCTGACGCCCGACTGCCTACTCCCGAGACACCGCGCCGCCAGCCCCGCCAGCGTCGCCAGCTCGCCCTCGGCCGGCACGTACACGGGCCTCTTCCCCTCCACCATCTGCGCGAGCACGTGCAAGCCCATGCTCAGACTCCTCGCCGCCCCGACATCGCCGCTCTCGTCGTCGGCCAGCAGCCCGCCCAGCATCCGGCCCAGCACGTGCGCGATCTCGCTCGCGTCCCCGAGCAGCACGAGCTCGGCCGCCAGCGTCTCGAGCCCGGAGACCATGTGCGTGCGCCCGTCGTACGTGGCGCGGCAGCGGAGCAGCGACTCGAGGCCCCGGGAGACGTGCGGCTGGAACGAGTCCCGCATCCGCTTGAGGAGGAGCCGGACCGTGGCCAGGATCTGCGCCTTCACGTCCTGCACCTTCTCCGGCGCCAGCGTCGAGAGCGGGGACTCGAGGTACTCGAAGAGCCCCCCCACCAGCGCGTCGAAGCGCTCGTCGGTAAAGACTGCCGATTTACCGCCGGACCCGGCGCCGTCGCGGATGATGCCCTGCAGGCGGCGGAAGCCGTGCACGTCCAGGGCCTTGGCCTTGATCTTGGTTATGCCGCTGTCGAGGAGGCGGGCGTTCTGCTTGGCCTTTTCCGGGGAGAAGGGCTCGGCGGCAGGGGTGGTAGCGTCGCTGCCGGGGTCGGAGGCGGTGCGGACTGGTTGGGCGGCGTGCTCGTTGACCGGCTTGTCCTCGAGGACGTTGGCTGCGAAGGGGGAGGGTTTGGGGGTTGCCTGGTCTTCGGTGAAGGGGTCTTCGTAGACTTTGAGGGGTGGTGCCGACGGGGTGTCCGGGGACGAGGGTCCGTCGACCGGCAGGGTTGGATGTGGTGGGGTGGCGAGCTTGGGTGATTGCTTGGGCGAGGGTCCGAGCGAGGATATCTTGAGGTTTGCGACGCTCGGGACTACCATGGTGAAGTCCTCGTGTGCTTTCGTGGGACTACTCGACAAGGCAGGAGGAGGTGCAGGCTTTGAGGCCCTTCCTGGCGTGACCCGAGGAGACCCCGCAACTGGTGTGATGCGCGGAGAGGGAGCAGACTTGCTAGCCACCAGCTTAGACGGGGTAGGAAGGCTAGATTCACTCGCCGTTGACGCATGGCCTGGCTTCGGTCGTTGGACTGTCCGCTTCGGCGAGGCGCCCATAGCCTTGGGTGTGACTGCGGGCGTCCGCTTGACACGCTCGGGCGGGCTATCTTGCTCTGTCGATGCGAGATCGTGGCCCCGTACCGAGTACGGTCCTGCGGTTGCTGGTCGAGCTGCCAGTTCGGGCCGCCTTCGAGGCCGCATCGGTGCTACGTGCAACCCACTAGATGTTGGTGCATGTGTTGCTTCCGGCCGGGGTCGTACTGCCGGCGTGGACGATGCCGATGCCGATGCCCCGGAAACAGTCGACGAGTTCGACACCGTCCGTTGCGGTGAGAAATGCGCCATGGCCGATCCAGGCCGCGGGGGAAGATTCTTGCCCGCCATGGCAGCCTTCTTCTGTGCCAGCATAGTCTCTCGGAGGCTAGGCTTGGGTGGTCCCATTGTGCTCTTGGACAAGCCGAGTCCCGGCCGCGTGGTGTTTTCTGCCTTCTTAGGAGAGTTGGGGTTGTGCGGGTCATTCCTCAGCAGCTTCTGAGCCGTCGGGTCTAGGGAGTCCATGATGGCTTCGGCGCGCGCAGGCCATATCCCGCTAAACGTCCAGTACGTAGCCCTCATCTTCTCCCTAACGCCCGGGTTGGGGTCTGCCAGTCCCTTCTTGAGGCACTTCTCCACCACATCTAGGCCACCACCATGCTCGATGTGACTCTTGTGGTGAGCCTCCTTCTTGAGCACCGTCTGCAACCAGCCTGTTGCATACGTCCTCGGCTGGACGTTTTTGTCCTGGCATGCGGCCCAGATATGCTGCAAAATTCGTGCGTTAAACGTAACCTTGCTGACAATGGCATCGATAGTGGCATTGCCCTGCTGGGATGCTATCTTCTTCGTCGACCCGCATAGCTTGATGAAGTTTTGCATGAGGATCTCGACCATGGGATCGATCCCTGGGCCGTAGATGCGAGCCATCTCTTGGACCAAGCTACAGCCCTCCTTTGACAAGCTTGTTCGTAGGGAGTTGACAGCCTTGAGGATGCCGTCGAGCAGGCTCCGCAGGTGTCCTAGAAGGTTGTCATGAAAATCGGACACAGCGTTGCCAGCCAAGAGCTTCCTGATCTTGGTCACGCTCTCTTCACGTTTCAGCCAGTTCTGTTCTGTCTCCTTGCCCTCAAAGTAGGTGTGGATTTCCCTGAATATGTCGTCCAGCTCGCGCTGTGTGTTGACATACATCGGTTCGACCTGCTCTGGCTTAGTGTCAGGCATGGGGGTGATAGGCCGTTCGCTCGAGATTGACGACATGCTGGCGGCAAATGCAGGTCGGGCTGGCTGAGGCTGAACTTCCTCCTCAAGCTGTGACGACTGGGCGGAGGAAGTCGGGACCATTTCCTTTACTATAGCTTGCTCAATGGCCGGCCTAACTTTGAACGTCTTCAACTGCCGTTTCAAATCGGATTTCGCAGCGTTCGGAGCATTTCTGGCGAGATGGCAGAGTCAGCCTTGGACATTCTACACTTGAAAGGAACAGTCGAAGACCCTTACCGGAAGAGCTCAATGACAACGCTCTTGGCCGTCTCACGGACAGACGGGTCAGCATCCTCTAGGAGCTCCATGAGCGTGGGGACGTAGCTCCGAAACTGCAGGCCGTTCTCCTGGTGCATCTGCAGCAGCCATTGCAAGCTCATCTCCTTTGCTCTTGCGTTCTTCCCAACCATGGCCGTGTTCCGGACTGAGCGCTCGACATCGACTGGCGCGAACTTGTACAGGGTTGTCATTGACTGGGAGGCCAGGATGCGGAACTTCTCCTTCTGATCCCCCAGCTTCTCGACAAGGAGCGGCAGGGTCCGCGCAGCTTCCTTGACTAGGTACTTTGGTTCTTGTCTCGACAGCCGCGTCAGCAGGTGGTTGAGCGCTGTGAAGCCGGCATTGACGAGGACGGCATGCTGTGAGTGTGACGCGCTACGTAGCGCATCAAATAGTGGCGCGACACAGGTGTCCGGGACATTGTGTTGCTTGATGCCGGACTTGATGGCTGTGACAGCATTGACTTTGGCGTCGATGTTCGCGTCGGCGCGGAGGAGGGTGGCCAAGTCGGCGACCTGTTGGTCGGTTATTCTGTCCGCCATGACCTCTCTAGTCGAGGAAAGGGGTGCGATATGAGGGTGCTGGGAGTCTGTTGTCGCGAAAACACATGTCAGTTCCTGTTGTGGCGGTAATTTGGAGCGACTATTTACTCCTGAAACAAACAAGCAGAAAAGCACTTACTCCGACACGCGTCTCAATCCGCAGACTAGCACTGGAACAATTGGTGGTAGTAAAAACAAATCGGCTCTGCACTCCACCGCAAGCTCTATGTCGCTGTCGCCAAGGTAGCCAGCTATGCGATACGCGGACGTGTTGATGTTGGTGTTGTCGCAGACGATATGCAATACTTTCGGCGCACGGGGAATCCAAGCAGTGCGACGCCGCAATTGATGGAAGCTCATCGGTGACCGCAGTCGCATGTGGGTTCGTGCCATCCCTACAGAAACCGCTCAAAGCATGATCCCTGCATACCCCACCAGGTACCCTTTCCCCGCAAGCACGGTGGAACTGGTAGTGCCTCGCAAAGGTCCCCGCGACGCTCGAGGTCGAGATGCAGTCAGCCTGTCTCGCCAAAAGAGTGCAGGCCAAGGTACGTGTACTGTACATAGAAATTGCCAGTCTAAATCTCTCTCTCCCCCCATCAACACCATATATATATAGGACCATTCATCGTCTACCTGAGACGGCACTATCTCAATGACAATAATCCCATCCACCACCCCCGTCCCCAAACCCCACCAGATCTTCATGTCTCCCACCTCACCCGCATCCTCACCACCACCACCACCAACCTCATCAGCCGTGCCCTTCCCAGTCCCGGACAACCGCGCCATCACCCCAGCCGCCACCTCTTCCCAACCCCAATCTTCCCCCGCGTCGTCGTCAGAACCCCTCCCAACCCTCCGCCTCGAGATCCGCTCCCTCGCCCACCCGGGCGCCACCAAATTCCTCACCTCCGTCACAGCCTCCACCCTCCTCGCCTCCGCCGTCCGCAACGTCCA
>Ga0209127_100468_pt1 | contig 14176 bp, 7 predicted proteins | sample LakSupMetagenome_FD_187469 | JGI IMG/M metagenome (GOLD analysis project Ga0209127, IMG submission 187469) | Freshwater microbial communities from Lake Superior, Canada - Sta WM archaea (SPAdes) (version 2) | ecosystem: Environmental > Aquatic > Freshwater > Lake | place: Lake Superior, Canada...
GCGGTGCACTTGGAGAACGTAGCCGCCGTTGCGCTTGTACGCTATAAGCAGTTGGCGGGCCTCGGGCGTCTCGACGATACCGCCGCCACAAGAGAATACATGGCCCTCGGACTTGTTCTTGATCATATCCCGGAGAAGATCCAGTTCCGCCTTTCTGAACCCTTCCCAGCCACGCGGGCCGCGAATGATGTCTGGTATGGTCATGCCTTCCCTCCTCTCGAGCTCGACGTCCAGATCAACAAAGGGGCGACCGAGTATCTCGGCCATCCAGGCACCCGCTGTGGTCTTTCCGGCTCCGCGCATGCCAATGACGAATATAGAACGGGAAGAGTGGCCTGGGCCGTCGCCGGCAGCATTCGCCTTGGCCGAGCCATGACCGTGTTTTCTTGGACCGTCGACGCCCTCGAGATGGACTTTGAAGACCTGGGACAGTACATCCCACCAACCTGGCCACGTCTTGCCCACGCACTCGCGCTCGAGTATCAGAACAGGGTGCGGCGAAGCCACAGATAAGACACTGAAGCTCATGGCCACGCGATGATCATCGTAACAGAAGACTCCATCCTTGGCTTCATGCAATTCCTCCAACGGCCGACCATCCACCTCGATGCCATCATCCAGCTCCGAGCATCGCACTCCAAACTTGGCGAGCTCATCTTTCATGGCAGCGATGCGGTTGCACTCCTTGACACGTTGATTGGCGATGCCCGTGATCCTTGTCTTGCCGTCAGCAACCGCCGCGAGCACCGAAGCCGTCAGGAAGGCATCTGTCATGGGCTCCATGTCCACGTGAGGGAGGGCTTTCAGCGTCCCGACCGGAGGCCCGGTAACGGTGGTTGCGGTATCAGACTGCTTGACCGTGCAGCCCATGGGTCGCAGAACGTCGACTGCGAAGCGGGCATCGCCTTGAAGAGACTTGGAGCCGATGTTGGGTATCGTGCACGTCGTGCCCGTAATGGCCGCAACAGCCAGGGGGTACGTGGCAGAACTAGCATCGCTTTCAACCGTGTATTCGGCCGGGTTCTTGTACACGCCCACGGGGATATGGTACGTGTTCGCATCCTCGCTCGATCTCTGCACATGCACGCCAAAGGACGCCATCATAGAGATGGTCATGTCGATGTACGGTTGCGATATCGGCTTTCCCCCGACGAGACGGAGCGTGACGGGTTTCTTGGCGTAGGGTGCTGCCATGAGCAATGACGACACGTACTGGGAGGATATGGTAGCAGCGAGCTCGATCAGCCCGCCAGCAAGGCCGCCCGCCGCATCGACTCTCAGCGGCAAGCTGTGGTCTTGCTCGAGGTAGGCAATCTTCAGGCCGTTGGAGCGCAGAGCATCGACCAGGGGCCCGATGGGTCGAACCTTCATCCGCGCGTTGCCCGTCAAGACAGTCGACGAGACGTCCGACGGGGAGCAGAGCGCAACAACCGAAGTGAGGAAGCGCGAAGCCGTACCAGCGTTGCCCAGGTATAGCGGGGCACTGCTGGCGCTCAGCTTGCCGCCCTTGCCCTGCACGACAAGGACATCTCCGGCGTCCTCCCAAGAGTAGGTAGCACCGCCAAGCTTCGCAATGGCCGTTAGCATATACTCGGTGTCATCCGAGTGCAGGAGATTGCGCAGGCGACAGGTGCCACTCCCGAGGGCTGCAAGAATCAGGGCGCGGTTCGAAACGCTCTTACTGCCAGGAGGGGTGACGGTGACGGACAGACCGCTCGGCACGCCCGGGGTGACACGGATGCTTGGAGACAGGACAATCCTGATGGCTCTGTCCTCGACAACGCTCGCCTTGGGTTCGTACGTCTTGCCGATTGCAGACAGCAGAACGATCTTCTTGCTGCGGCCGTCGTTCTTCTTGTCGACGGCCATCTTCTCCAGCAGCACGTCGACAGGACACTCCTTGCCCGCAGTCAGCTTGACGATGCGCTTGTCTTGAAGAGAGGTCGGCAGTTCGTAGCTCGCAATGCACTTGACGAGACGGGCAACGGCGCCGGGACTGAGGATGCCGAGGAAACGGGCAAGCTCGGCCTCCTTGACCATGCCGATGGCGACGGCTTCTCCATGGAGCACCTGCGGCGTCAGTATGGCTTCGATGGCATGGCCGATAGAATGGCCAAAGTTGAGCAGATTCCGCAGGCCGCCTTCTCTCTCGTCAGCAGAGACCACCTCGGCCTTGACACGGGCAGACCCGATGACGATGCGCTTGAGTATATGCTTGATGGAGTCCAGCCGGCCTGTCGCGCCGTCGGAGCGGGAACGGACGGCGCGCAGGATGGCCGGGGCATTCTCCTCCAAGGCGGCAAACTCGGCCTCATCCCAGATGGCGGCCGTCTTGACGACCTCTGCCATGCCGTTGACGAACTCGCGGGCCGGTAGAGTGTCGAGGAAGGCCAGGTCGATGTAGATGCGACGGGGCTGCCAGAATGCGCCAATCAGGTTCTTGCCCATGGGGGTATCGATGGCCGTCTTGCCGCCAATGGACGAGTCTACCATGGCAAGGAGCGTCGTGGGCACCTGCACAAAGCGAACACCGCGCATGAAGGTGGCGGCGACATATCCAATCATATCCCCAATGACCCCTCCGCCAAGTGCGATGATGACGGTGTCGCGGGTGCACTGCTGGGAGAGCATCCAGTCTTCGATATCCGCCTTGGTCTCACGGCCCTTGGATGTCTCGCCCGGTGGGATCGCGTAGGTCAGGAGACGTACAGAGCCCGGCTGGGCCGAAGATTGCTGGCCGACGGCATCGTTGAAGACAGCCTCGAAGGGCGGCACGTAGCGGGAATAGAGGTTGGTGTCGGTAATCAGCAGATAGGTCGACGACTTGAGGTTCTCCAGCAGGTCCCGAGTCACAAAGCTCAGCCAGATGCCGTGGTCCACCACTATGTCCTCGCGACCCAGGATGGCGATCCTCGTCGGACCCGACCCATTGGTGTCCGCCATGTCGTTCGACGTAGAGTGTGGCGTTACCTCTCGGTCGTCATGCGTGTTGGGATGTGGACGAGGCAAAACAAACAGAGCCTCTTCTCTACCGCGGTGCTGGTTTTCGCTACTTGCGCGTTCCCTTTGGGATGACTCAAAGTGGGCAGACTGACGGTGAAAGGGCTGCAGTCCAAAAAAAAAATTATGCCGGGGTGTTCTGCAGGTCCCATTCGCGGGGGTGCTCCACCCTCGTTTTACCAAGATCAAGTCTAGTTCGTACAGGACACTTTCTGTCAGCTCGATCTTTCCGAGATCGGATTCTCTCAGGTTGGATCACAGACGGGCCATCATGACAAATCACTCTGAGAACTGACGGCCATACACAGTAAGCGACAACCACTTAAGCAAGCGCGAGTATGTATAGTCTAAGTCTAGATTGGGATATATTCTAATGGCAGTTCCAGCTATGCTTTCATCACAGCTATGGAGATGCTCCTCTCTTGCCCGGTCGATGCGACGCCATGGCAGTCTGTTCAGTTGCCCAATATGAGACTTTCACTCATGATATACAGCTCGAGCCACCCAGCTCATCAGTGTCCAGACCAAGTTTTGACGGCCACACTTAGCGGGTGTCAAGCCGTTACAAAAGGCGCTGCCGGGTTGGCTAGATCCGCGCGCTGCCATAGTGCGTCCCATACATCAGGCCGGCGTCTCTACAAGAAGCCCTGGCCCAAGAGCGGCAACAGAAGGGCACAAGGTAGCCCATCATGAGACATCCCCACTCTCCCAAGACGGCTTGTAGGGCGCTTTGTCTCGGATGATGTAAACCTCGCCGACCAAGACGGCGCAACCGACGGTCATGGATATGGCTATGATTGGCAGATTAACGCGGGCGAACTCGAGCCGGCGCACATGGATATGCTTCCTAGCGAGGATGTCCCGCCAGAGCAGTCCGGCCAGAGAGGCGCTGAACGCCGTACTAAAGGCGCCATAGTTGACCCCGATAGCCATGGCGTAGACCGTAGCCCAAAAAGTCCGGTTGGTGATGGAGGTTCCGTTGGCTTCGTGGATTCGCACCCATGTCTGGATGACACGCGACAGGAGGATCGTGGTGCCGATGTTGGTGCCCGAGAACTGCGCACGTTTGAGCAAGTCAGTCAAGCGAAGCCTTGGAGGGAAAACCAAAACACAGCCCGTGCATGCATGCATGCATGCATCTTGGCTAACTCACATTGCACAGGATGACGGAAAGGAATGCCATGCCGCCAATGCTACCGACGGTGCCTGTCTTGTGCACCCAATGATCCCACCCGTAGGCGAACACCTGGACCCAGCCCTTGGTGACCAAGGCCTGCACAAGGACGAACATTGCAAAGGCAAACGGCACGAGTGCAAAAGGTAGGTGGGCCAGGACGGCAGTGACCGTGGGAAACGTCTCCTGAGACCACTTGTATGCATCCGAGACGAGGGAGACAAGGTTTGCCTTCTGAGGCCGTCTGCCAGCAACCTCACTCATCGCTGGTTCCTCGAGCCCTTCTCGTGACGACGCAGCGACGGGTCCTTCCGACCGAGGAGATGGCTGCTTCTCTTCAAGTGCAGCCTTGTCCCGGTCACCATCAGCCGGGTGGGACAGGCGACCAATCCCCTCAGCGGCGCTGTCTGCCGAGGTGGTTGTCGTTGGGGTGACGGCAGGTGCGAGAAACAGAGGGGCACCGTCCGCCTTCTCACGCCTCGACTCACAATCCCTCTTTTCAAGGGCGGCCGGAAGAGGATTCATGGAATCTGCGGCCGCACCTTCCTCTGCCCCGAGCAAGCGTGCGGCTCGGGCACGCTCAACCTCCTCACGGCCCCTGCGAGCAATCTCACGAGTCTCGTGTCGATGGTACCATCCGAAGCCGAGGTCCCAACAGAGCATGACAAAGGCAGCTGGAACCGTCACATACGCAACGGGGAGCTCGTGGCCGCTCTGGGAAGCGGCGTTGATGGCCAGCAGTGTGATGAGGGTCGCAGCCATGATGACGGCTCCGAAGGCTGCTCCGCCTTTGTCCAGGAACGGATTCATTATCTCCTCGAGTGAGAGGAGGTTGCCACGCTCGTCATCCGCAGACCGTTCTTCCTCCTCCTCGGCGGTGCCCCGAGCATTGGGTATGTTGGGGTTCACGGGCTTCTTTGCCTTCGCTTCCTCAGAGAGCTCGTGCATCGTGATGGAGAGCGGGATGAGCGACTGGTCGGCGAAGACGATATACAGGAGGAACGGAAACAGGACGATAACCGTGGCAATGACAGGCACGATGATATTTGCCGTGTACTCGATGAACTTGATCCCAAATGCGCCTGCGAGGACCAGGTTGGTGGGGTTCGAGGACACCAGGATGGCCGAGGCAATGTTGGCCACGGCAAACTGGGTGTGGATCCAGGCTCGCGGGTGGACGATGTTGCTTGAGACGCGCGTCATGTAGGCGAGGAAGGCGGTGCCCGACAGGATGATGGGATCATTGCCGATGAAACTGCCCAGGGCAAAGAAGAAGGCGTAGAGGTAGAAGAACAGCTTGTGCCCGACCTTCCCGCCCTTCTGCAGCACCTTGAAGGCGAGGTACCGGATGAGACCCGAGGCGTCGATCGAGATGGCAATGTACGCCAGGGTGATGAAGAACCCCATGATGTCGATGGGGCTGATGTTGTCAGATCCGATAGTACCGCCCTTGACTTCCGCGCGGCCGATGGCCAGGATGGCTAGTAAGAACAGGTCTCCGATGAGTGGCGCCGTCACAAAGTTCATGGGGAAGTCGAGGCGCACCCACGGCACGCTCTTACCCTTGGCTTTGCCATTGTTGTTGTTGCTGTTGTTGTTTTGGTCGTCCTCTTCTTGATCGCCGCTCTCGGGCTCGGCGTTGCGCGACCCCTGGCCATCTTGCAGCTGGCTTGGCCGTGGTGGTATTATTCGCAGAAAGCCCAGCGTATCTAATATGAGATGCCAGAAGGCGCGCGGAACATAGACGGGAATCTTGAACGGAAAGAGCACTATGACATCTGACGATGTGAACAAGGGCCGGTTAGCGAAAGGGGAGCATAGAAAGCGAGGTAGAGGGACACCGTGCTGAGAAGTGCTGCAGCTTAAGGTAGTAAGGTACTTACTGGCAAGGACGAACACGATAAGGGTGACGATGGATTGCCATTCCCTTATCTGCCCCGTGTCCGTGTCAATGTCGCCTGCCATGCGCGGCTATGCGGTCACGCAACGACAAACGAAGCTGCTCGCCGTGCGTGCTAAGCTGAGTCTAGAGGACCGAAGTGTTATCGAGGAGCTCATCCCGTCTTTTTTGAAGTTCGAGCGCCTCGACGTCGATCCAAAGCCAAGTCAACGGTTTCGACTACCTGAGATGTGGGTCAGCTGCGCCTCTCCAGATGGACTTGATCGACGCACACTATGCCGCGGGGAAACAGGGCGGTGCAAGCAGTTCTACCAGTTTTGTTTGGTTGGAATCGAGGATTCGTACTCCCTCCTACTGCTTTAAAGTACCGCACCACGCCGGGTGACCGCAGTGAATCCCAAAAGTAAGGCTCCTGTACTACCTACTCAGACTAGTCTAGTCTAGTGCTCGTTTGGATCTGGACATAGGGAGCTCAAGTCCAGTGGTGCAAGGTAGGCTGAGCGGGAGCCGTAACACGCCCTTTTCAGACACCGAGAGACGGAGAGAGTGAATGTTACACGGTTACCCGTCGTTGTGCGTACCCTTAGTTTCCGCAGAGGTATGAATCCTTCGCCTCAGCTTCACCCGGGCAAAGAGACTCCTGCCGGGAGGACGTTAATAGTACGCGTGCGCAAGAACCCTCGGGCACATCTTACTCTGTCTGCATCCTACCATTCCAGCCTTGGAGCCAGTCTTGCGCGCCCGTCCTCCAACACACAGCCATCCTGATGCCAGTCCTGCAGCCTCCACAAATCACCGCCTTCGCTTCGTCTGTATTTGAACGCAACGTCGATAGCCCTGGACCTGTTCTCCAGGTTGTCTGCGCCTGGCCCCTGTCAGGTCAATACGGGCCGGGCTCCCGTCTGTTGTGAGTTGCAGTTTCGCCGCCAAGGCCCTGTTCCCAGTTCTCATCTTCTGGGCGCGCGCACGTGCAGTCCCGACACCAACTGACAGCGAATGTGGAACAAGATATTACGTCTTAGTAGCAGCATGTGTCGTAGCGCGAAAGGCCGAATGGCTGAGGAGCGCATGCTTAGCCGCCGCCCTGCTCTTCCCGGCCGTCGCTGCCATCCACGGCATCATCTTGGCCGCGCTTCACGTTGACGGTGAGCTAGCTGTCCAGCCCCGGGACCACTCTTGTCGCGCGCTTTGGCCACGTGCCGCGCCGCGCCCCGTCGACCGCGGTAGCTGACACGGCTTCAATGTAGGCGCTGTGGACATGGACATGTACGGTGCCTTTCAACTCTGCGCCATAGGCATCTTGGCTGCTCCCGTCACAGCTAGGCTGTCGTCGACATACTTCAATGATCCCGGCCGCAACACTATCTTCTTGTGGACCATCCTCCTTCTTGCTGGTTAGTGAAGCCTACCCATGTCCGTCCACATAACCACACCGAGGCAAACACGCTCATACCCAAGAAGGTCTACTGAGCCTGACGGTCGAGTTCTACCGCAGTAACTCGGTGGACTGCACATACGAGGGGGTCGATCTTACGGCTGCGTCCCAGTTCAACTACTCACAACCCCAATGTATGATCAGTGGCTGCACCGAGGACGGGCCACTGTGGTCTCGGTTGCGCCGTGGCGCTGCTAGCGACATATATGTCGTCCCTGCTCCGGACAGGCTCACGTTCGGTGCCGCCACGTTGCTGGCCGCCGGTTGCTGTATCCCAGCCATCCTGTCTCTCGTTTCCATGTGGAGCAAAATCCTCGAGACCAACTGGAAGTCGCGGTTTGGGCCTAGAGACGCAAATGAGCCTATCGACGGCACAAAGGCCACCGAGGGGGGGATGAGGGGAGTCAATGAAGTCGTCCGCAAGTTCCTGAGCGTCGTCGAAGTGCCAATCTTCGGTGCTGCCGTACTGGCGATACTCATCGTCGGCGAGAATAACTTCTTCGGCGCGCAAATGAGTTACCGGACAGAGCCAATAGCCAGCGTCGGTACGTTTCCTACCCTGCCTTCTTGCCTAGCTGGCGTGCCATTCTTCTAACCCGCGCCTGGGTGCTCTCAAGGCCAATGGGCGCCAATTGTCGGCACTGTGCTTGCCACGATAGGCTCGCTGTACATACTCCGGGCCACAAAATCTCGAAACCTGGAACCCGAGACTCGGTCAGAAACCACTTCGCGAGACTCTCACAGTTCAGGGCGCCACAGCTCAAGTTGGGGTCAGTCTCGTGTTCTCGGGGCGCCGGGGGCTGTATGTGGCCTACCGAGATCTGCTGCTGCGCAGGACACAGGGATCGCAATGTCCCGCGTCTCTTCGCACTCGCTGGACCGCCCGACCGCCACAGATGTCCGGCCTAGGTCCTCGGATCCGCCGAGCAGACGATCCGCCGAAAGTTCGCGGAGCGGAGGCTACTACTCGCCAGGCCATGTAGTTGTGTCTGAACGTTGTCGAAAAGGCGACGAGGGCGGGAGGCTCAGGGTTGCCAAAGCCATCACCGCCGTTGCCGAGTATATCGGCACCGCATCGCCTGGCCGCTTTGATGACTCGGCTTTCCAACACGGCGATGCGAGTGACTTCCCCGAGATTCCCGGTGAAGAGCACCGGAACCGTGGGTTGCAACGGATCAGGATGTCGTACAACCAACCACGTGAGGACGACACCGATGACCCTCAGACCTCGCCCAGGCCGCGCTCTCGAGCTGTCAGCTTCAGTGGGAGTATAGCATCCCGTTCCGCAATCGACGGCCGCCTAGCGAGATCTAGGACTACATCGCCTCGAAGGCCACAGGCCGGCCCGCACGCAAACGACGGACACACGGCCGCCCTCCAACACTCTGCTACGGAGCAAAGACTTACTGGGTCACGTCACCGCAGTGATACACTCGAGATTCCTACGGTGCCACATACACCGACGGAATTCCTAATGCATCCCACGGCTGCTAACAGCAGCGCGACAGTCATAAGGGATGACGAGTCGCCAATCATTATAGTATCGAATGCTGAGACACCATTCCCGAACACATAAGTTCGAAGCAACGGGCTCCTAATTTTTCTAGGCGTCGGGGAAGCTATCCAAAGCTAGCATCGAGATGCCCCAGCAAGTGTTCTGAGCACTGGGATCCCACAAATGGGGATGCAGGTACACTGGGATATGATGATGATCTGACACTGTTCGTCAGTGCTCAGCGTCTCAAGAAAGGTTGAAGATGGCGGCTTGAAAGCCGCAACGCGCTCGCATAGAAGCATCCTTCCTCCGATAGAAGGCCATACTCAGCTCTACCAGATTTGCGTCATTTATCCAACAAAGATTGACGCCTGCTAGAAATCGAACTTAAAATCAACCACGACACTCCGAATCTGCTAGTGGAGAGTTGGGCGTCCTCATGGCGTGCAGACCAATACAGTGATACCACGGATTCTACACGTCATCCAAGTGGTGAGGCTATCTGTAGCCTCACTGGCCCAGTGTACACGCGCTTTCTGCCATGCTCGACCTGGGCCGGCTTTGACCACCAATGCAGCCCCCTTGTCCACCCCGGTGGCGCTAGTATTAGTACCACGTTCGTCGGGTCGTTGTGACCCCTTTTGCTTGGCCTCCCGGAATGTTGCCCTTGGAGTTTAGCCAGCCCGCTCGAGGAGCGCCGCACAGCAAAACCCGGTCTTTCATAGTCTCTGTCCTTTCCACTGTACGCCTAGATTGGGCTTCTCTGCCTCCGCCACTCGACTACCTCGGACCTTGAGTAGGTAGTAGAGGGGGTCAATTGACGTCCTATATGTACGAGGCAGGATTGTTCGTCGCCCAATTCTCACCTTGATCAAGACGGATCAAACAGCAACCCCGCCCCCGACTTCCCCCGGCAAAGTAGAAAGACAGCCCTGTGGCAGCCGGTGCAGATTTCCCTATTGGCGGCCCCAGCCGGCAGCTTTTCCGGATCACCATGCACTTGAATCTCCTCACCTCCCTGGCTACCCTGGCTGCGGTATTGGGGACGCCGTTGCATGTTGCCAGTGACGACGATGACGGTGCTGCCGCCGCCCAGCTTGCAAGCATAGCACAAACTGCCTTCAATTCTACGATAGAGCATGTCAAAGGAACCATCGGTAACCACGGCGCGGCTGCATGTGACCTCTCTAAGCTGAGGGTCCGTCGAGAATGGTATGGACTCGTGCAATCCTTGCTCACACTCAATGTGTGGCATCACGAAGCTTGTGGCAGCTGATTCATATGCCTGCACAGGAACAATCTTCCCAGGACGGAGAAGAGGGCATATATCAAAGCTGTCCAGTGCCTCCAGTCCAAGCCCGCAAAGACCCCTGCATCGGCGGCACCAGGCGCCAAGACGCGCTTCGATGACTTCGTTGCCACGCACATCAACCAAACCCTGACCATCCACTATACCGGCAACTTCCTGTCATGGCATCGCTATTACACATGGTATGTATGAGGAGGCTCTGAGGAGTGAATGTGGTTACACAGGGACCCAGCCCGTAAGAAACAAACCCCCGAAGCCGTGTTGTCCAAACATCAAAGCACTAAGCCCGCCGCCGCCATCAGTACTGGGATTGGGGTTTGACCGCACTCACGGGCCTCGAAACCTCGGCGATCTTCGATGGCAGCGACACTTCCCTGTCCGGCAACGGCGCCTATCAAGGGCAGCGGCCAGATTATGTGCTAGGAGGTAGCACCGGCCTGCCTCCCCTATACCTGCCCGCCGGCACAGGCGGTGGCTGCGCGACCTCGGGTCCCTTCAAGGACATGAAGGTCAATCTTGCCCCGTCGCTCTGGACTTGCCTGGCGGTGCTGTCGAGGGTGGGGGCCCCGGCACTGACCTCACGTACAACCCCCGCTGCCTCAGTCGTGATCTCAACAGTGCGGTGGTGACGAAGTATGCCAACCACCCAACAATTGTCCACAATATCGTCGTGCCACAGACAATCGATGATTTCCAGATGGAAATGAAGGGCATACCCGGGTCCGGCGTGCTCGGCGTCCACGGCGCGGGCCACTACGGGTTCGGCGGCAATCCCGGCAACGACCTCTTCGTCTCGTCTGGCGACCGGCCTTCTACCTGCATCATTCACAGATCGACCGCATCTGGTTCTTGTGGCAGTCCCTACACCCAGCGGCCGCCAAGACCATCGCCGGCACCAACACCCTCCTCAATAACCCCGTTAGCCAGAACACCACGCTCGACGACTATATCGACTTTGGGTACGCCGCCGAACCGCCGAGGAGGATTCGTGACCTGCTAGGCACCGTGGAGGGCCCATTCTGCTACACGTACGCCGATTCTTAAATAAATAGTAGACGTAGTCTCAGGTGCTCAGACCAGCGGCCTGAACCGGCCGCAGCAGAGAAGGGATATTAAAAAATTCTTGTCATTACTATATTTCCCAGACTCGCATCTCTACTTATGTCAAGTCATTACTGGTCGTGAACTCAGATCAGATGGTGGTCTTGCAGGAGCTCGCCCGCCTCCGTGCCGTCCAGACGATGGATCAGGAACTCCCTCAGCCTCTCGGGCAGCCACGTGCCAAGCTCCTTGTGGTCGCGCAGCTCGTTCGTAGCCTCGAGCAGGGTGCGCACGTCCCACGTCGAGCCGAACACCTCGGGCACACCACGGTCCACCTTGAGGAGCCGGTACACCGCCTCCATGCCCGTGCGCACCGAGTACTCGGTCGTGAAGATGGTGTCCCGCGTCGCCGTCTCAGCGAACTGACCCAGGAACGCAAAGTTCTCGGCGCCCTCGGGCACCACGTCCGGCCGGTCGCCCGCCCGCCGCGGCATGAAGAACGCTGTTACGTACGGCATCATGACGGGCACGCACCGCGCACCGCTCTCGGCCAGCTCCGGGATATGCTCCGCCGGCACCCCGAGGTGGTACAGCCACTCCTGCGTGATCTCCTCGCCCGTGCAGTCCTGCATCGGCTTCTTGACGTAGTCGCCGGGCTTATCCACGAGCAGGCCGTACACCCACACCACGATCTGGTTCGGCTTCTGCTTCTTGAAGTGGGGCTGCCGATTGACCGTCCAGCTCATGAGCCAGCTCGAGTCGCGCGCCGTTACGATGCCTCCCGTCACCACGCCGCCGCTGAACGGATCGCGCTTGCAGATGCGCTGGATGTACTCGGGGATGCGTTTGTCGAGCGTCGTGACGGTGGCTGACTGCCACTTGGTCTCGGGGATGTGCGCGCCGAAGACGTTGGGCCGGCCGAACGAGGGGTCCTTGGCAGCGATGCGCCGCCAGAGCTCCCACGCGGGCGCCGGCCCTTCCTTGATCCTGGCCGGTGTGTGCTGATCTCCGAGGTCCGAATTCTCGGTCAGTGAGCCGATGATGGTGAAGACGAGGTCGTTCGGCCCCAGGTCGACGCCCCCTTCCTGTCCGTCCCGGACCCAGTGGATCCGCACGGCGCGCTTGGTTTTGTTGGTGATGTCGAAGTCGATGTCCGTGACTTGGGTTTTGTACTGGAAATTGACCCCGTGGTCGCGCAGGTACTTCTCCAGCGGTAGCACAAGCGACTCGTACTGGTTATACTTGGTGAACTTGAGAGTGGAGAAGTCGGGCATCCCGCCGATATGGCTGATAAAGCGGTGCAGGTACAGCTTCATCTCGAGGGCCGAATGCCACTTCTGGAAGGCGAACATGGTCTGCCAGTACAGCCAGAAATTGCTGTCGAAGAAGTCCTGGCTGAACACCTCGTTGATGCGCTTGTTCTCGACCTCCTTGCGGGACGTCAAGAAGAGCTTCATGAGCTCCTTCTGCGCCTTGTCGCTGAGGGTGAACAGGTGCTTCGTCCCGGCATCCTGGCCCTGCTTGATGGTAGCCCGCTGGAGGGACCGATTCGGATCCCGCTTGTTGAGCCAGTAGAATTCGTCAAGAACACTGGCATCGGGGACCTCGATGGATGGAATGGATCGGAAGAGGTCCCAGAGGCATTCAAAGTGCTCCTCCATCTCCCGGCCGCCGCGGATGACGAAGCCTTTCTCGGGCTCGTCCATGCCGTCGAGAGCGCCGCCCGGGATGCCAAGCTCCTCGACGACAGTGATGTTCTTCCCGGGAACCTGGGCATCTCGCACCAGGAAGGCGGCTGTCGAGAGGCCGGCGAGGCCAGAGCCTATAATGTATGCCCTCTTGTCGTCGGCGCCCTCAGGCTTGACGGGGCGCGCGAATGCCTCGTAGTTACCGTGGCTATAGTACATGATGTGCTACTTATATCACCTGTGAAGTGACGCTAAGTTGGTGGTATATGGATGTAGTAAATAGGAGGAATCCCGAGGTAAGTGTTGATAACGCAATGGTTGGGACGACTCTCCTGCGTATTGTATTGTAAGTCCATCCTGGCTCCCTTTATATAACCCCGAGGCTCCTCGCTCCCGCGATGCCGGTATCCCGGCCCCTCTCACACAACAGACCACCAGCTTGAGCACATGTCAGGATCCCAACAAGCAACAAGTCGTGCCCGGCGCGTGCCGGAAGCGGATGGAGGCCCAAAACGGTCTCTGGGATGCAAATGTGGGTATCGGCCATCTGCTGTTCCTGATGCTTTCAGGAAAAGCCCATAAGCAGAATGACCCGCTGTGGAACAGGCACTCAGACAGTCAGACCCGTCAGAGGCTGGCCGTCCTGTTATCAGCTGATCTCGTGACTTTGGCCTGGCACAGCAATAGCACCGAGGTATCGGCGTCGCCATCGTCCCACGGCGTGTTAATACCCGTTATTCGTACCCACACAGGGATTATTGTACCATAACGTATCGTGACACTTTTCTCCAGGTACCAAGCGATCCGCACATCAATTGCAGAGCAGAGCGAGCATGTTGCCACAGTTTGGCGGACTTGTCTCAATTGGGGATCTGGACCCCTAACTTTCCCTCGCAAACTAAAGAGAACTCGTCTGTCGAAGCACGGGCGACGCGACTGTCAGCCTATTCACGTGTCTCGTGCACGTGCATTCGCCGAGAATGCAGCATCTTCGACCGCAGTTATGCGGCCACATTGAAACGAGATGACTGTGACCTCCGCCCAGGCATCGTTAAGCGATGATTTGGATATCGTACGGATACACGTGCGCTCACGATCAGCCCGATCTCATTCACATGTCTGGCGCCGGTCGTC
>Ga0209127_100469_pt1 | contig 14168 bp, 4 predicted proteins | sample LakSupMetagenome_FD_187469 | JGI IMG/M metagenome (GOLD analysis project Ga0209127, IMG submission 187469) | Freshwater microbial communities from Lake Superior, Canada - Sta WM archaea (SPAdes) (version 2) | ecosystem: Environmental > Aquatic > Freshwater > Lake | place: Lake Superior, Canada...
TTCGTTCCGCCTTTGATTTTTCTTTTTTTTCGCAACCTGTCGCGAACAACCCTTGCGAGAATCAGTCTCGACACCATTCGGAGGTCAAGGTCCTGTCTGAAACGGGCAGCGGGATGTAGGCACAACTGTGCATAGGGATCTCGCAGTGGACAAAACACTTCGCCGCCTCGCTGAGTTTGGTTGGCCCCGTCCAACGGATCTTGTACGCATACTAAATTCTGTTTCGGTCTGAGAGGCGTTGTTCCTTGTGAGAAGATTCGCGCCATCGACTACTCAGAGACCATTTTCTTGCTTGCGATGTCCGAGGTATAGGAGCGTTTGACGGACAGGGGCAATTGGCCTAGTTTATGTTGAGTCTTCTGGACGTCTGGCAGTGGTGCGGGTCGGAGGTGTCTGGGTCGACAGATCGAACCTCGTGTGGCAGGTGAATGCCGCTTTTGCGGGGGTTGCGTTTGTGCTGGGTGGTAAGAGAGGAGACCAAGACCAAGACGGATCTGGAGTCCGTTTTCGGGATTGAGGGGAAGATGGACGAGAACGAAGAACAACGAAGACGCCGCGAGGGGAGAAAAATAGGGTTAATCGAGATCTATTGATATTGAACATGGTATCATAATCTATGAACATGAATAGAGGTCATAATCATACAAGCCGAGGCGTCAGTCGTCAGTCATCAACCGTCTCAGTGGACCACCCCCGGTCGCCGAGTCCAATCTGCTCAAATACGCAGTGTCATACTCTTCAAAAACCATCCCCCGCCGCCTCGTGTCAACCTCTTTCGCCTCTTCTTGCTCCCTCTCCTCAACACGCACAGTCTTCTCTCCGCCTTTCCCACGCCACCCTTCCTCCTCATCTCGCCCGCTCGCCCTCCCCAGCCCGACAACCCCGCCTTCTCCTCGCACTAGACTAACCCTCACCCCCTTTACCTTCTCCGTCATCCTCTTGAAGCCCTCTACCCCGCCAAGCTCCTCCCTCACCCCCGGTTCCAGCGCCACAAGCGTAGCCAGACTCGACCCCTTAACCACCTCCACCCCCTTCCGTCCCGTTGCCCAGATCGTCAACCCCAAAAACACAGCCGTGCACCCCATCTGGACACTCAGCACACAAATCCACCCCCAATGCACCCTCACCCTCGCCTGAGGGGTAAACACCGTCCCCTGCACCACCCTGTTCCCCCCAGTCGTAAACTTGCCCGCCTCCCTCCTCACCAGATTCGTGATAGTCCGGGCGATGTTCCCCGCCACATTCCTCGCGCTCCCGAGCTGGGAGTCCGCGTCGGGCGTGGGCGCCATGAAGTCCCCCAGCACGCTCAGCGCGAACGCCTTGGCCACCCCGCCGCCGTTGGAGGTGACGACCCCGTGGCTGGGGTCCATGAGGACCGAGTCCCACATCGTCGCGGCCAGGAGGCCCGAGACGGTCAGCCCGGTCCAGACATTGACCTCGTAGCGCTCCTCCTCCTCCTCGTCTCCTTCCCCGGGGGAAGCGACCTCAAGGGGAGGCAGGAGTTTCACGGCCGCGGGGCCGAAGGTCTCGTTACACGTCCCCTTGGTGTAGCACGGATAAAACTCATGGGACCAGGCCATGTTGAGGGTGTGGGTGGTGCTGTTCGCTGGACCATGGGTAGGGACAACCTCGGAGCGGGTAGAGACTTCGGCGGTGGTGTGCTCCCCTGCCTTGACCCGTGTGGAATAGCTCTTCGCACACCACCAAAACGTCACGCCCAAGAAGTGAAAGGCATCCACATCCAGCGGCCCCGAGCTGTCCAGCATCCTAACCGGATACGCGACGAAATTGTCGTTGAGTATGAGATTCTTAACACTCTCGTTAAACGCCACGTTGGGGGCAAACATCGGCCCAAGTATAACAGGATAAAACCCCGGCAGCGCCTGGGCCTGAAAATTCGCCCACCCGTAGATATCCCCATTAGCCTTGATGCTCGCGTAGAGTATCTCAAGCCTCTTGGCCGTCACATTCCTCAGGTCCGCGAGGAGCTCCTTGTCCCCCTGCGCAGTCAGGTTCACCACATCACTGCACACCGCCAGCGACCCGTACACCGGCCAGGTACAGTCCCCGGAGGAACAGACGGGCGCGACGTGCGGCGCCTCCTCGTCGGGCGGGTAGAAACCCCCCTGATACACGGCCTGCTGCTCCCTCACCGCCTCGAACGGGGAGGGCAGTAGCCTCTCCCCGTCGTACACCGAGAACCCGGCCGCGCGCTGGACGGTGGCGACCTCGCTGCCGTTGGCTGTCTCCTCGGCCAGGATGACGGGGTACGTCACCGCCATCTGGGTAAACGTGCTGGTCAGCAGGCCGCTGACCAGTATGACCGCCCCAAAAGTCGCCAGCCACCCCTTTCCCCGGAAGAGGAGCTTCCAGCTGCCCCACCCGCCTTTGGTGGCCTCGTCGAAGACCTGGAAGTCGCCCAGCGGGCGGGGTTGGCGCGGTGAGAGGAACCAGATCCATTTTAGTTGGCCTAGGGCTTCGGCGATGGCCATTACGAAGGTGGCTTTAGCTAGGGAGGCGAGGAAGGCGATGATGGTGTTGAGGTTGGTGTTGAGGGGCCATTGGGGCGGGGGGTTACCGTTTGCGCGGTGGAGGGTAACGGTTATGGCCACGAGGCAGACCAGGCCGAGGGCGAGGACGAGGAGCTCTGGGACCCAGAGGAGGGAGCCGCGCCGGGAAGGGATGTCAGCTTTGGGGGACGTGGGTTGGGAGAGGAGCTTGCGGGTGGACTGGGAGGATGTTCGGGGTTTGGACGGGGAGAGGTGAGATTGCGGCTCTGTTTGGTCCGAGAGAGTGACCGTGTCACCGAAGGAGAGGGATGACTCGGCTAGGGAGACGTTTTCTAGGGAATGCCGTGGTAGCGGGTAGGGTGATGTTGAGGTAGAGCGCTTTTGCAGTTTGCGTGGTGAGCGCGGGAAGCTGTCCATGGTTCATGTTACACATACAGCTTGCGACTGCTGATCGTGGCTTGCTGAAAGAGACCCAGGACCAGTGTTCATGATGTAATTGCTGCAGCCAGATGATGGGTATATGTATGGACGCTGCGCCTGCAACGGTCTCTAGACGCCACGCCGGCCATGGTCTGATGCCACAACTCCCAGATCCATGGGTGCATCTGGTCGCCGACCTGGATCGCAGACGCAGCGGCATCTGGTTGCTGCCAGCCACGCGAAGTTGGCTACAGGGTGCAGATAAGGTGCGGCTCTGATTGGACTGCAAACGGCCAACCCGGCTTGGCTGGTAGGGCTGTGTGCGCTTCCCGACATTTAGGTCGTTCTTAAGGGCCGATATGGGAGGCCCGCACATTCTGGCTGTTTAGTGCAACAGTAAGCAACTAATTTCTCCACGACCGGCAAAGACGCAATGCCTTGAAAGCCTCCCACCTTTTGATATTCTGGCGGTGAGCAAACCTGGCTTGCCTGGATAAGCTGGTACGTAAGCGTGTTGCTTTCGCCTAGAGATTAGCTTACCTTAGTCCATGTCTCCGTGGGCGGCATAACTTCAATGCTGCCAACCCCCACCTGCAGCAACGCGACGCGAGAATGCACAGCCCCAACTCGTTTTTTCGGACATGCCGCAAATTAACACCAGTGCATCTCAACGTTACACCCGCAGCGATGTTTGTTGCCGACCTAAGTGCTTAGATTTGGGTAGTTCATCGTCCGAGTTGATGCATCAGCAACGTGCGAAAAAATGAGAAGAGATGATCGATTCCTCAGATCTATCTTAACCTATAACAACCGATGCAACCATACGTAACCAGAGAGAGGTTGAGAAGGGTCGCCGCCGCCCATGCGCGCCATCGTGTGTATCTAGGAGCATGATATGCAGTCCTCCCCGCCGTCCAAACGCCTCGATTGTGTAGAAATATCATCCTGTCCTCTTGTTCCGGTGTAACAACCAGAGTATTCCTCCGCCTCTTATTATAAATGATGACTGAAAGGAGATTACAAATGAATAGCATGCTCAAGGAACATCAACGAGCAAACAGTCAAAAGAACACAGCAACATAGGCTGGCGGGTATCAGTCATTCTTCAGAGACCCTGCCGCCACTTACGCAGCAGCCATCTCAATCTTCTTGCCCTTGACACTCTTCCACTCAATCACCAACGCACCGACGATACTGAGCGTGCCCATGGCCACAAACACGATAAACGTCTGGGTCAGCGCATCGCTGTAAGCCTGCGTGACGCCGGCCAGCTGGTCGGGCCTGATGGTGTGCTGGATGGCCGTCGCGCCCGTGCCCAGGACGACCGCCGGGTCGAGGCCGGGCACGTACTCCCGGACGTACTGCACGAGTTTGTTGGTGAACACGTTCTGCGAGACCGACACGAACAGCGCACCGCCCAGGGTCTGCATGAAGGTGATGATGGACGTCCCCGTCGGCACGTCCTTCATCTCGAGCACGGTCTGCACGGCGATGAAGGGCTGCTGGAAGCCGAGCCCCAGCCCCGCGCCGATGATGATCTGGTAGCCGATCCAGATGGGCGCCCGCGTGTCCGGCTCGAAGGTCGTGATCAAGCCGAATCCGATCGAGGCGAGCACCGTGCCGATGATCATGAAGGGCGAGTAGTAGCCGATGACGGTGACGACACCGCCGGCGATGACGGACATGATGACGACGCTGATGAGCATGGGCAGGTTCATGATGCCCGAGTGCACGGCCGAGGCGCCCTTGACGGCCTGGAACCAGATGGGGAGGTAGAACACGGCGCCCATGAAGGCCGAGCCCATGCTGAAGGAGTAGAAGCTGGCGGACCAGACGGAGCGCTTGAAGAAGATGGGCGGCGGCACGGTGGCCCTGGGCCCTTGCTTGTGCTGGTCGAACAGGAAGATGGAGATCAGCACGCCGAACATGACAAACAGGAAGATGATGCGCCAGTTGTCCCACGCGTACTCGGTGCCGCCCCACTGCAGCGCGAGCAGCAGGCAGATGATGGCCGGCATGAACACCGCGGTGCCGAAGGGGTCGAGCTGCCAGAAGCGCTCCTTCCACGTCTCGGTGTTCTTCTTGCTGTGCGGGGCCTTGAAGAAGATGGTGATGACGCCGACGGTGACGGCGCCGATGGGGAGGTTGATGAAGAAGCACCAGCGCCACGTGACCTTGTCGGTGAAGGCGCCGCCCAGCAGCGGGCCCGACACGCTCGCGATGCCGTACATGCTGCCGATGAGGCCGGTGTAGATGGGCCGCTTGTCCAGCGGCACCGAGTGGGCGAGGATGATGAGCGAGCCCGAGAAGAGACCGGCCGCGCCGATGCCGGCGATGGCGCGCCCGACGATCAGGGCGGTGCTGGTCGGGGCGACGCCGCAGATCAGGCTGCCGAGCTCGAAGAAGCCGATGGCGGTGAGGTACATCCACTTGATGTTGAAGAAGGTGTACAGGCGCCCGAAGAGCAGCTGCAGCGCCGCCGTGGTGAGCATGTAGGCGCTGCCGTACCAGCCGACGTCGGCCAAGCTGTTGAACTGATCCGTGATCTTGGGGATGGCCGTCGCAATGATGGCGTTGTCCAGGGACATCAGGAACACGGCCATACACAGGGCGACGTTGATCAGGACTAGCTGCATGCCCTTCGGGTACTCGGTGCCATCCTCGCGGGTGCTCGTCGGTCTGAGCGAGTGCTCCTTCCCGCCGTGCGACGTCGCTGTCTGTTGATGTGTGAGGTCATGGTGCTTCTCGTCGCTGTCCGTGTTGTACTGTTGTGTGCCGTCCGTTCTCTCGATCCTCTCCGATGCACCGTCATCGCGGAGAGACCGCGCCTTCTCCGACAGACTGGTGGTGCTTCCGGCAATGGTAGGCGCTTCTGAGTCGGCCGTGGTAATGGCCGGTCCGGCCTTGAGGTCCGCCATGGAGGCGAGATCTGGCCCGAACTGTGCAGCTGGATACCGGCAGACGGGTTGTCGAGGACGCGACGTATGCGCCGGTTCAAGCTGATTGGACAATGGAGAAAAAGAACGAGTAATAGAAGAGAATGTACGTGGTGACGCTAAGGTGAACGGTAACGGGCCGTCTGATGTGATCTCAAGCCACAAAAGTCTGGGGAAGAACAGGCAAGAGAGAATAGTAATCGGGACCCGGAGATCTGGCAGCAGGAGAAAAAGGTTCGGACGAAGCTCCGGGGCAATGATGATAAATAAAGGCTGGCTCTTGCTTCGGCCGCTAATAAGTCTCCGTGAGTGAGCGGTGCAATTTGGTCCAGGGCCGGCTAGGTTTGCTCCCTGGCAAACGCCTCCCGCGCCTTGGAGCGCTGCTTTAACCCCTTTGGGTGATGACCTGGGAACCCCTCGCGGCCCAATTGTGATCCGAAATAGACCAAGGACCCGCCCAGCCACGCAAGTCTGGGTGCTGGCGTGTGTCACTGGTACCCGAATTCGAGATCTCGGCGCCGGCACGCTGATGATGAAAGGATTCCAGAAGCTAAGCGAAATCTGTCCTGCCGCAAGCAATCGCCGGATTTCATCAGCCATTCTGCATCAGACTCACCAATGGAATGGTTTTGCGCAACATTCTGTTTGCCCGAGCCCGTTGCCCTGGGGTCGTTACCTCCTTACAGTAGCCTAATAGATCGAGCACTAGACTTAGTAAGACTACATTACACCTTTGATATGCCTGGCAAAGGGGCAAAACAAAGGTTGGAAGCCTGGAGGAATCCCGTCTGACGGAAGTCCGCCCAGTGGTCTCGCACCTTGCCAATACCTAATCTCGGCCCTACGCACCGCCGAATCAACCTGAAAAGGGAAGTATTCCAACTTTACCTGCAGGTCGCTGTCATCCCGATTGAATACTCTTTTAATTCTGGGAGCTGCTGCATTCTGTAGCGACCGCCAAGAAAATTCGGAACTCGGATGACTCATGATGATTCTAGACTTCTAGTGTCGGGTCCAGGCGGAGCTGGGGTAGCCATGAGGCTGAATTAAGGTACTTTTAACGTTTCGCTAAGCACTGGGTCTGGAGCGCAATCAAGATCCGAATACGAAGTACGAAATCTGATTAAAGGGAGACACTGAAAGCCCCCAGATAAATTTCAATCCTAGGTGCGGGCAAAGACACGTAGATGGATGCGCAATTGTGGCCATCAACATAACCCAATGGTCCTGGAGGACTACTACTTTTGATGCCCTTTCAGCAATGTGAATGTTGCCATCAGACAGGAGGCTACACACAAGCTGACAATGGGTACTGTCATCAGACAGGAGGTCTTATCATCTCATGGGCTGACCACAACGCTAGGGTACGTAATCCTTCCGAGTCTACTTCGTACTGTGGTAGGAGTACACGATGGCTGCAGCATCGCCTGTAACTTGTTCGCCCCTCCTCGCTGCCAATTGGTCCCCTGTTTCCAATGTGCCGCGCCAAATCTGAGCAATCTCTGATCTCTCCCTGACGGCACCTCATCTTATTGGCTCAATGTCACCGTGAGATTTCCAGCTGATGTAAGCCCTTGGGTGAAAGTAGCCGGGAATGTTCCGAGCCTGAAGGGGTAAGTGCGAGAAACAATCGCATCAAGATCCAACTGAACTTCCGCCGTCGTTCGGTGGAACAACTGCTACGCATGCCCCTTATTTCGAAACGTGATCCAGGCTTGCTGGCTCGAAAATTCTACGATTTTCTACGGCTCTGTTTCCTTGCAGACATTGACAACCTCAGTATCTCCAGGTTCTAGTCACAAACGCCGGAATCAAGGCAGAGGCGTTTCAGGGAGCAGCCGTCTGGGACCTGGCAAGCGTTGATTAAGCTTATTATAGCTTCTCTGAGGGATTCAAATATGATTTTACATCATATGTTAGGAGGGTATTACAAACACGCGCCACGATGTCCTCCAGCCTGGCCATGTCGACGTCCCGTCGGCACTTCTTCCATGAACACCACAGTCGAGACGAATGGTTGGTGAGGCGCAAAGTCCTGGGCAACTGTGGCCAACTCCTACAGTGCGAACCGGGAGACGGGCCCGCGGGGGACCTCTGCGGCCGTGGGCAATGGTTTGCGCTGGAGGAGCGTCAACATAGCTTGTGTTGGGCCTGAGGCTGCGCGGAACAGCATAGACGGGAAGTTAGGGGCACATACCGCAGCGGTCATTGGATACAAAGCCACGGGATGCATCTTCATCAAGCATGACCCGCTCACCAACTTTGGCCTGGCACCCGTGACAGTTAAGCTTGCACTTCATGGGCGGTGCTTGTTGGTGACGGCCACGAGTATGTCCTGTTGCCAGCATCGACTGGGGGATGGCTCGATACTGACTCCGATTGCCGTGCGTGTCCGTCAAGATGTATTGGTCAGTACCTCGGAGAAAATAGATTCAGCCTTTCCTGTTGCCGTGGTAGGACTACTTTCTTCTTGACCCTGGCACAGGACGAAAGACTAATAGTCTGAGCCCAGAGAACTCATTCGTCCTCCGGAAATTTGTTCATGCCATGGTCGGAAGAACAAAGGAGCGATTTCGAGCTTCGGATGAGTACCCGTTCCCGTATTCGGTTGCAGCATTCGTGGCGCCCTGATCAACAGGACAATTTAGACCTAGCGACTCGGACCCAGTCTTGATGCCTCCCCTCCAGGCCAAGCTCCGTTCTCGGATTCCTGATATCGCTTTGTTCAATGGCCTCGCTGCGTCAATGCGAATGCGCTTGCTCCCCGGTTTGCGAGTGTTGGAAAAAGAGGCGTGCACGGCTGCTTGACAGAGCTAACCCGGTCGCTTGAAAGAGGTCAAACCTGCTTGCTGGCTGGCCATCCCCGATGTTTAACGTTGGGTGGGGGGCATCGCCATTGCCGCCAATTGACGGCGGTGCGTTTCCTCCTTGGTATGGCTGAAGCTGGGGCTTGTTACCCGGTCTATTATGTGTCCGTCTCGCATTTCACCCCATCATACGGACAGCCCCGCCGAACGACCTGAGGAGTGGTACTAGGGCCGAAACTTCGACATCGCGGTCCACCGGCTCCATACCGAGGCAGCAAGGCCGTTATCCCAGTACGAGGTGGGAAGATGCTGGGGTCGACTCTTCCTTAACTCGCTCGTCTAGAGCGGCCGTGCAGTGGCCTTTTCTGCTCCCATGTCGCCCAGATCGCTCTCCTTGTTGACGCTACCACTTACTTCCACACTGGGACTTTCTCGACTTATGATGAGCCAGCCCATAGAAGTCTCTCCCTACCCAGCAGCATATGGGATGAGCATTCCTCCCCTGTGTCCCAATAACCCCTCCAAACCTAACGGTCTGCTCGCCCTAGTAGGCAAACTCTTCGTCCTTCGCTCTGCGCTCCAGTTCAACAATATTGGCCTGCACAGCGTCGTCCTTGCCACCATCGGCGCAACCGGCTTGGTCGCCTTTGACCCCTACGGCTGTCTGACCATCGCCGCCTCGGGGGTCTTCTCCTGTATCCTGCCTCTGCTATGTTTTGTCGGCGTCAGGGAAGACTTAGTGCCTCGAACTCAAATCCGGTCTCGCCCCTCTCCTCGCGTCCTTGGGGTGATACTTCACGGGCGATGCACACTGTTCCTTCTGCCAAAGGCTGAATATGCTCTGCAGTGTGCACTTGAAGTGTCCGTGATACTCTTCGTCGTCGACCTCGGCGTCCTTAGCAACCGGGTCTTGACCTTCCTCGGTGCTTCCTTTCCCACCGCTAGCTGCTTCTATTTCGTCTTCCAGATCGGCGTCTCTTGCCTCCAGGTCGATAGATCATTCTTCGTCACTGCTTCCTTCCGCGTCGCTGCCTCCACTCTTGTCTTCCTCCCAACTTGTACTCACCGCAGTGATGTACGACAGGAACGGCACTTCCTTTCTGCACGGAAACGACGGGCCGCTGAGAGTGAAGACTTCTGTCGCCGGCGGACACTGCACCCGCAGGATTGACTCCATTGCTTCCTGATCGACTACCAGGCGGAGCCAGAGCGAACTGAACATCTTCTCTTCGTGTGGGAACGAGTCATAAGGGAGGGTGGTCCCATAAACACGGTGAAAGAGACTTCGCGAATGAATTCAGAATCTCTTTCCCGGCTGCGACAAGAGGGGAAAAGACGCCTTAGTTGCTCCCGCACTGCACTCGGGCCTTTGCCGTCGAGGCTCGCCTTGTCATCGATGCAATATCAAGTAACATCTCCCGATCCGCGGCTTCCGGCAGGTGGAACGTCGCCTCCAGGAATCGATCCCAGCACGTCTTGCGAAGCTCAAAGAGCTCGTCGATGGTATAATCCACGCCGGAGATCGGATGCCCTATGATCCCTGAAGTAGCGGGCCACAAGTCGAGAGGGTTGGCGTAGTCTTCTCGTCGGAGTATAAGAGGCCATTCAGTAGCACGATTGTCTGTTTGACTTTGTTAGATTATAGGCCCGCATACTTTGAGTCTGGATTTTAGGCTCGGCTTTGGGGGAAACTCGCTTGTATGAGCAACGAGAAGTACACGTACTCGGCATTCGAACAGGAGCGTAATCTTTGCCTGTCCCGGCCGGCGTTCAGGCTTAGGATAGCATTGGTAGTCCATGCGTCCAGTGAGATTCTCCCTGCCATTTGACTCCGGGATGTCGATTGTTGACGGCGGATTTGAGGGTTTCGATCGTTGCGAGGGACCATTTTCAAATGGCGGGAGGGCTGCCAATAGAGATCGGAAATTCGCGACTTCGCTGAACTCGCCGTCGGTTGGCGGTTCTGATCTCATGTATTGGTGTTGCATATCAGGTAGGCCTTCAAGGCTCGTTACTGCTTCAAACCCCGCGTCGGCCATCACGGTTGTTGATATCTGGAGTTGGTGAGGTTCCGGGGGACACCCCGGTCGTAGGCTCGAAACAGGCAGCTGAGGCTGGCTTAGTTAAAGCAGCTGACGCATCCACGTGACGTAGGTAAGGGATGCAATGTGAGTGAATTACGAACTATATTGGCGACCACACCTTACCACTTCGATCTTCCTTTTCGAGGTCGCTCGTGCTTCCCATTTGCTCGGGTGTTCAATCCTCGACATTCTACTCTGTCCTGCGCAGCCGGCGTTCACCGCCACCAAGAACGAAGGCTTCTGGCGCTGATGGTTGTGTACCGGCGTAGTTCCCCGCATCCTGACCACTTCCCCGCATCAACCCCGTGTTAGCGAATCCGGGGAAGTGAACGGCCGGTGGCTCCCCGTGATCTTCCTTGACGTCAACGACCATTCAGATGCATTTCACAAGGGATGACCCGGGACTGCTGGCGGTTGAGGTAGTACTATCGACTGAACATTGATCCCAGTGCAGCCCTGCAGCCATAATTCTCCGGAGGCAGCCACCAGCCACGGTCGACATCCGGAGGGTTGGCGTCCTCAAAGGTCTTAGCGCACCCATGGCAACGGTCGTGCGGGGAAGAAGATCTAAAAACAGGGCCAAGAGGCACTGCCGTTGAGAGCTTTTGGTATGCGCTCGGGCACTATTGACGGATGGGTGCGCGAAGGAACGTCTCCAAACCGAATGCAGAAGGTGTCCGCCTTTCAGACCGGTAATGCAACGCACCAAGAAGTGACCGTACTAGGGGCCTTTTGCCGTGGTAATAAGAGAGCATTACCTCGAACCGAGTTTATGATGCCCTCCAACCGAGGGCATGATCTTGGAGGCGTGTTGGGATGGCGGCGCGGCCAGACGTATATCTGTTACCGGGTTCGCTGTTGACAGCGTAACCGACTCGCGACCCCACGGGGAGATCTACTTACCCAGATTAATATTAATATCCGCAGATAATGGCCCGCGTTACAGGTGCCGTCGCCACCCTGATTGCGCTCGCCTTGCGCGCCGTCGCCCTGCCGGCTGAGGCTGACTCCACCACTTCCTCTCAGCCCAGATGCGTCGCGTCCAAGATCAGCTGTCTCCTCCCCAAAGGCGCAACCCTCGAATCCGTCACTGCTGTTCCTGATGGCGGAAGCTATGGCGAAGGCGCCAAGGACATCGCATACCCCGTGGTCCCTACCGGCCTGCCCGAGCTCTGTGCCGTCATCGTCAAAGTGACCAGCTCTCCAACGAGTAGCTATCACTTTGGCCTGTTCCTGCCCTCGAAATGGAACTCCAAGTTTCTCACCGTCGGCAACGGCGGATTCGCAGGCGGTATCAACTGGCTGGACATGGCTCCCGGGCCACACTATGGCATGGCAACCGTGTCCACGGATCTCGGCCACAACTCGACCACCACCGACCTCTCCTGGGCGCTCAATAACGAGGAAGCCAGGAAAGACTGGGGCTGGCGCGCCATTCACGGGTCCGTCGAGATTGGCAAGCAGATCGTCCAGGGCTACTACAAGAAGGCCGCCAAGAAGTCGTACTACAGCGGCTGCTCCACCGGCGGCCGACAGGGCCTCAAGGAGCTGCAGCTCTTCCCCGACAGCTTCGACGGTCTGTTGATCGGCGCGCCGTCTTACTATGTCACCCACATCAACAATGCGGTCACCAAGGTCGGCATATACAACTTGCCCGTCGACGCTCCCAACCACATCCCCTACACCGTCTTCCCCTACATGGCCGACGAGATCGTCCGGCAGTGCGACGCCCTCGACGGGCTGGCCGACGGCATAATCCAGTCCCCGGAGCTCTGCAACATCGACTTCTCCGCCATGGCGTGCGGCACCTCGGCCAACGCCACCTGGTGCCTCACCCCTCCCCAGATCCAGACCGCCAGGAACATCTACGGCGACTACCGCTTCTCCGACGGCCGCCTAATCTACCCGGGCCTCACCCCGGGCTCTGAAGACCAGTGGTGGATCCTCCTAGCCGGCACCGAGCCCACCCCCTTCGGCGTCGGCTACCAAAAGTTCTTCCTCACCAACAACCCGGACTGGGACTGGCGCACCTACAACGACAGCATGGTCACCCTCGCCGAGCGCACCGACCCGGGCCAGCCAACGGCAATCGACTACGACATTTCGGCCTTCAAGCGCCGCGGCGGCAAGCTGATCATGTACCACGGCCTCGCCGACGGCCTCGTCGCCACCAAGGGCTCGGACTGGTACTACAACAGCACCGTCTCCGCACTCGGCGGGCTGCGCAACACGCGGGACTTCTTCCGCTACTTCCAGGTGCCCGGGATGCAGCACTGCCTCGGCACCACCGTCGACGCGCCCTGGAGCTTCGCGGGCGCCTCCCAGCCGGGCCAGCTGGGCACGGGGGCCTGGTCCGTCCCCGGGTTCGCCGACGCGGGTCACGATGCCATGCTGGCGCTGCAGGACTGGGTCGAGAAGGGGAGGGAGGTGGATCAGATTGTCGCCACAACATGGAGGAGCTCGCTGGATCCCGGCTCGGGGGTGCTGAGGCAGAGGCCCGTCTGCCCTTGGCCGCAGAAGGCGGTGTACAAGGGACGGGGGGATAAGGATGCTGCGAATAGTTGGAGCTGTCGGTAGGCGGTAGCCTAGTTGTCGTCAGCTTGAAATAATGGCCTGCAGGTCCTTAATGTCAGCCTTGATCATGCCTGCCTCAACCGTGCCTCATAGTAAGTCTCGGACTTCTGCGAGCGGGGAGTGAGGGTTTCTGTCAATGACCAGTCCTTGCATCTCCGGTGAGCCAGTCCAATACATGGTTTACAACTGAGAGTTGTCGAATGTGAGCTGGATGAACGATAGAGAGATGGGTCCAAACTGTTGAAGCGTCGCAGAGAGGTGACGAATTGGTCCAGGGCCTGTGTGCTTATGTCATGAGATTTGTCGAGAACAGCATAACGTTATGTCACATGTAAACATTGCTCCACATTTGACCCCTTTTAGCACAAGAGGCTGCCATTCAGTCATGATACGATAGATTATCGCGGTCTAGTACAGTCTCAGACAGATTTCCAGTCTGGCAAAGTAACCGAACACGCGACAGTACTTCGATTTTAAGAATCAAGACCTTATTATACAGGAGAAGTCCTTCTAATACTTCCAAGTGTACCCTATTCAAGTACTAGATTTAGGTTATAAGACCATGTTTGCTTGTCATTAACCCTGGGTACATACCCTCATGCGTGGTGTACTACACCAGTGTGGATAAAGCCTGAGAAAGGACAAAAAAAAGTAAGATGCTTGACACGTTTCGCTCTGAAGGGTTGACCCTCCAGTGTCCGAACCCGGACCCCGAGTCACCGGGCAGCCTTCCTCAGGTCAGGATCCGGCGGGGTCTACACCCTGCTACCATAGCCCTTCCCGATTGAGCCACACAGCTCTCCGGAGAGTGAGGTCGTTCAATTCACGGTAAAGATT
>Ga0209127_100470_pt1 | contig 14161 bp, 9 predicted proteins | sample LakSupMetagenome_FD_187469 | JGI IMG/M metagenome (GOLD analysis project Ga0209127, IMG submission 187469) | Freshwater microbial communities from Lake Superior, Canada - Sta WM archaea (SPAdes) (version 2) | ecosystem: Environmental > Aquatic > Freshwater > Lake | place: Lake Superior, Canada...
GCATGTTCTGCTGTGGCACCGAGACTGAAGGAATGCATATGTCCTTCAGGATCGGTCCGGCTCGGTAGGGCAATCAGAACACTTAAGGACACCTTGGCGTGACATTGTTCGAGCATCCTGTAATCTTCGGGGTATATCTGCCAGCCGCGGAGCTTCTATGACTGACAAGATCACAGGGAGTTGACGCAGCGACCATGCTCGTCTGGGGGCTCACTGTCACGCTCCTTGCGTTGATACACGCCGTAGCAGGACAGTTACAGGTCTCCAACGATGGCAGCTGTGGAGGCCAGGAAGGCTTGACCTGTGCCGGGTCCGGGTTCGGAGACTGTTGTTCCAAAAACGGGTGGTGCGGCAACACCGTCGACCACTGCGGTGATGGCTGTCAGGCAGGGTTTGGGTTGTGCGGAGCGATCAGCAGCAGCCGGAGCCAGACATCAGTGCCCATATCGACACCCGTGACGCCCACTTCGCGAAGCACCTTCAGCCCTCTACCGGGCACGACGATATTTGTGACCCAGATTAGCTCCTTCACGGCTACCGTCACGAGAACGCCGTTTGCTACTCGGACGCAGACTGTCACTTCAACAGTCGAAAGCACTCGATGGGTGATTGCCGCTTCGACGCGGACTACCACCAAGACCATCAGCCAGTTTCTGACCATTCCGCAAACCCGGTATGACACCATAACGCAAACTGTCACATCAAACACCGTGCAGACAACTACGTCGACCGAGATACTGCCTTTGACGACGGTTATTCCGCAGACCGTGACAACCACCGAAGTTTCGCGGTCTATCACTACGATTCCAGTGACGACCACTCATTGGTTTGTGTCTACGCAGACTTCGGACATCACCCGGACCAGTCTCGAGACCACGACGGTGACGAACACGAACTATGTGAACAAGACTGTCTACGATCTGGCAACTTTCACAGTGTTCCAGACCAGCATCCAGACTGCCACGGCGACGGTCGATCTGACCCGATATTTCAACTCCACGTCCACGTTCACTCAATACACGACGCAGAATGTGACCAGATATTTCAGTTCGACGGCGACGGTTCTGGAGACGGCAACTCTGACGAATTTCGCGACGGTCAGCATCACAAACGTCTGGAACAGCACATCCACTAGCTTCAACACTCTGACGTCCACTGCCCTGACCACAGTTGATGTCACAAAGATCTACAATGTGACTTCCACGCTGATGCAGACGGCGACCCAGACGACAACTCTAGATCTCACGCGTTACTGGAACGTCACATCCACATCCACTGCCCTACGGACCGAGACGGCAACATTGACTCTGAACACGACGAGGTCAATATTCCAGACAACGACGCAAACAGCTCTTGCGACAAGGACACTCGATACCACGCGGTCCTTCAACTCCACCATATGGCAGACGACTACTCAGACAGCTCTAGCAACGAGGACGCTTGATACGACCAGGTATCTTAACTCAACAATCCTGCAGACAGCAGTGGAGACAAGGACCTTAGACGCGACCAGATACTTCAACATCACACTCCTACAGACAAAGACCGAGATAACTCTAGCTACGAGAACCCTTGAAGCAACCAGGTATCACAACTCGACGCTCTGGCAGACGACGACCGAGACGGCTCTTACGACCAGGACACTCGAAACGACTAGAACCCTCGACACGACGAGATATTTCAACTCCACTCTCCTGCAAACCACAACCCAGACAGCCCTGGCAACATCCACATCGACAGCAGAAGTCACCCGAACCTGGAACGTGAACGTGACATCGACAACAGAAATAACCCACACCTTCACCCACACCTTCCCCATAAACGTCACCAGCACCCACATCCTCACCGCGACAGCCGTAGCCACTCATACCTCTGTTCTCGTCTTGACAAGCACCGCGATGGAGACACAGACCGTGACAGCAACGGTCCTGGCCACCGGAGCCGCGGGCGGGACAGCAGGCGCCGGGGTACCGCACTTCGGCCAGTGCGGAGGATCGGGATACACCGGGCCGACGATCTGCTACCCGCCTTACACCTGCGTGGCGTACAATCAGTTCTACTCGCAGTGTGAGTGACGGCGGCGACGAGCGCGGTGATCCGGGTATCCTGGTTATTCTGGCAAATCTAGACTAGAGAGACCACTTTGGGAAAATCTGGCAAAATCTGCACAGTAACGAGAGATATGATCGCTGTGATGGAGGTGAACGTATATACAACAGTTTTGTTATGGACAGTCTGGGGTTTTCTCTTTCGTAACCTGTCAAGTATATACATGAAGACAAATCCCGAAGTACACCTTTCACCACGTTACTTCAAGGACTGATGCGCCATGAGCGACGATCGCAGCCCCAGCCCAAGCCAACCATTCGAGACGCGACTCAGCATTACACACCCGGGGCATACGTCTTCAGCAGCGAGTTATAGTAGGTATAACCCGTGCCACTGGGCGGCTCAAACGAGTAGATGTAGTTCCCCCACTGTGAAATGTTAGCCCTCGTCCTCTTTCCCATTTCTACCCATCCTCATTGGCCCTAAGGACCCCATATCATCATGACCATCACCAGAAGGAAGAAATAAACTCACCCAAGGTCCAGCCGCCCACCACAGCGCCCCGGTCCAAACGTCGCTATTCTGCGCGAGATGGTCCAACAACCCCTTGACGGCAGTCTGGCAGACGGTATTCGCCCCGCCCGCGAACTCGCCCAGCACCCCCTGCTTCCCGTTGGCCTTGAGCCACGCCGTGGCGCCCGAGATCCTCTGCACGCCGATGTCCGAGTTGACGCAGGTGGCGCTCGTGCCGGAGCCGTCCGAGTCGAGGTACTGGTGCATCTCGTAGACGATCTTGTTCTGCGGGTCCGTCAGGGCCGCGAGGTTGGTGTTGGTCGTGTTCCACGTCCAGGCGCCCTATGTTGCCACAACACCAACGTCAATTAGCAAAAAGAAAAACGAAGGTTGAAGGTTGGGGGAGGGATGGGGGGTAAAGAAAGAAACGCACAGTATAGCTATTCCCCTCCACAAAAATCCACTGGCTCGTCGCCCCCGCCCCCCTAATCCCATCGATCGCCGCCTGGTTGAGGTTCAACACGAGCGTCTGATCCATATCATGATACTCATTGTTCGTATCGAACACCACCTTGGCATTCCCCTTGAACTGCCCCGCCAGCTTCCCCCAGAAGCTCTTGAAGTCCGCCGTCGACGTGATGACGGCGCCGTTGAAGCGCCCGAAGTTGTGCGGGTCCAGCACGGCGTAGGCGCCCGCCGACGTGATGGCGTTGACGGTGGTGGTCAGGTTGGCGAGGTACGCCGCGTTGAGCGCCCCGGAGACGGAGGGGACGAGGCGCTCCATCGCGAAGGCGACGCGGAACATGTTGTAGCCCTGCTGGATGAGGGTCTGCCGCCAGCTCCGGTTAGACCTGAATTTTTTGGCAGCAAGAGCGGGAGCGAAGAGTCTATACCTGAATCGTCCCGCTATCCGGGAAATAAAAGTCCTTGCCGTACACCCCCGGGTACGTCCCCTGCCCGAACTCGGCCACCGACTCGGACACGCCCACCCACCTCAGCTTACCCGCCTGGCCCGCGCCCCCCGTCGGTGCCGGGCCGGCGGTCGTGGCTGCCGTCTTGGTCGACGTGGCCAGGGTGGTTCCCGCGGCGGTACCGGGAAGGCACTGGCTGTAGTAGTCGTTGCTCTTGACGCACGAGTAGCCGGACACGCACTTGGTGGACCCCGTCCAGCCGATGCCGCCGCACTGCGCCCACGCGCCTTGGTCCGCGAGGGCGGCGCCCGCCGCGAAGGCGGTGGTGAGGACGAGGGTCTTCATCTTTGGTTGCTTAAGACACGAATGAAGGCAGGCCTGGGGGAGGGGTGGTTTTCCTGGTTGAGGTAGGATAGGTTGGACTTGGCGAGTCTGGGGTGGTGGTAAATCTACATCTAGTAGGGAGGGTGCACGACATCCTCTTTATACACTACACTTGTAGCCATCGGAGATGACTCCCGGGTGGCTTGATGCTCAAACAAGCCACTAGACTTAGACTGCACTCCCCCTCGAAAGATTGGCTGCAGGGGAGAAGGGATGAAGTTCCCGGAATCAAGAGCCACAATCGTGGGGAAAGAGGGTAGCATTTTCCCACAGACAAGATTGGTCGAGCTCCATCGTCACCTCACTAAAGGCACGAGATCTTGGAGCTGCATGCCCCGAGGTTCCCGTTTCTGCTGTATCGCTGGCGGGTTGTCACCGGCCGGACATCCGTTTCGAGGGCATGGCCTACGCCATCATGGTAAGGCCGTACTAGCATGGTGTCATTGCGGGCCGTGATATCCCAGATACCTGGGGTGGCCTACTCTGCCGAACGAGGGGCGGAGGGACAATCTCCGCGGTGGTGAAATGGTGAAACGAGAGTTCGGCTGTTCAGGGATGTGGTCCACTAGGACCAGGTCGCCCCAATCACATCTGTGGCTGCTTCAGCGGAGGCACGATATGGTGGAAGTTCGTAAGGCATGCCGCAGCAGATGATGATGGATCAAAGGCGCCTGCACTTGCCCGGATCATGGGTAGAGATGACGATATTCTGTCTCTCGTTCAGACATCGAAAGCGAGCGGGGTCACGATTATTGCACCCTGGTCCCGATCAGCTACTTCGTCGATCGATGCTCCGCCTTGGCAAGCCTCTGTTCTAACCCGTAACAAAATGGCGTAGCCTTGTGGACCGCATTACCGGTGCCTGGCTTCGATCCGTGCCGACCTACCGAGTCTAATTCATCTTGACCTGCCATAGGTCTATGCCGTCAATGCGGAATACACCGATATCAGTAGTTAGTCGCAGACACCCTCACATGGAAAGCAGCCATGGTATGGCAGGCACAAGTAGAGGAAAGCGCTGGTATCGCTGATATTCATGAATGAGCATAACAGGTTCTCACCGGAGACTGTCCAAAGCTTGAAGCTCACAGTCCCGCAGGCTCATAATACTCCCTAAACCTATCCGTACCCTCCCACCCGACATTGTAGACCACATTCCAGCACGTAATGAGCAGGTTCGGGAACCTCCTCGTCCAGAACCCCAGATATCCGTCCGGCAGCGGGCCGACAGTCTTCTTGAGCGACTCGGGCATGTCCTCGTAGTGGTTCTTCTTGTTCCGCAGCGCCCGCAACAGGTCCAGCATGCGCGAGCCCGTGTACTTCCTCTGCTTGCCCAGGCTGTCCACGAACTCCTTGGGCAGGTGCTTGAGGAAGTCCCCCTTGACCGTGCTGGGCGCCCACTCCTCCAGCTCCCGCAGCGCGTCCGACGGCGGGTCGCGAGGCTCCTTCTCGAAGTGGTCCGAGACGTCGCACAGGAAGGCGAGCCGCTTCTTGGCCGGCCAGAAGAACGGGTGCGCCATGACCTCGCGGGCCGTGGGGCGGGACTTGGGGTTCGAGCTGAGCATGCTGGTGATCAGGTCGCGGGCTTCGAAGGCGTAGTCGCCCAGCACGTCGAGGGGCTGCAGGTTGAAGATGCCCTTGCGGATGTTGACCTCGCGCATGTAGCGGTCGCCGCAGTCGTACGGGTGGTTGCCCTTGGTCAGCACGTAGAAGAAGACGAGGCCGAGCGAGAAGATGTCGATGGCCCGGGTGACACGCCGGCTGTTCGGCCCGAACAGTTCTTGACCGACCAGCCCACCGGACGTGTGGGATCCGCTGTGGAGGGTTGATCCCTGGTCGCTCATGGCGGAGTGGCTCCCATGTCCGTTGCCGGGCGCGTCGTCGTCGAGCAGAAGCTCGGGTGCACGCCAGCCGGAGGTTCCAGCAGCGTGTGCGGTAGTAGCGCCAAAGGACGACTGGCCGCCCTCGAGCTTCTTGCACAGGCCAAAGTCAGACACCAGGATACGCGGCTTTCCGTTCTTGGCCATGGTGACGAGGATGTTCTGAGGCTTGAGATCGCGGTGGACAATGCGTAGGCTGTGCAGATAGCTAAGCCCGTTCGCCACCTGATACAGCACTCCGGGCATGTCACGCTCGCCAGCCTGTGCCAGGTCCCGGAACAGGTGAGGCTTCTGCACCACATCGGCCAGCGAGGCCTGGCAGAGTTCAAGCGCAATGTAGAGGAAGGCGCCGCGTTGCTGCTGGGCAAAGTAGCGAATCACTGGACCGTGTTAGTAACAGGGCCGATCGAGTCAGGACATCATTGCACCTACCATTCGGATGGTCGTCGCTCTCGCGTAGCAGTTTCGTCTCCTGGCTGGCAATCTCGTTGAATTGCACCAGCATTCTCTTGATGGCAACGTCTCTGCCGTCCCATTTGCCGGCAAACACGACAGTGCCATTGCTCCCCGTGCCGAGCTGCTGGTCGGTGTTGACCTCCAGGCTGCCCATCTTAAGGATTGGCCCGGAAACCTCCTCGACGTCGTTGGTCACTGTCAGGATGTCGGGTTCAAGCTTGGGCTCTTCGCCGAGAGTCTTGGCCTTCTTGACAACCTCGTCGACACTGGCGGCAAGCGCATCGTCGTCGAGGGACGGAGAGTTTTCAGACTTGTCCTTATTGGCCTTTTTGTGCTTCGTCCCGCCTCTTCTGCCGCGGTGCGCCTTCTTCTTCTTAGGTTGTCCGTTGGCCAGATTCTCGTCCCGGTCGCCGGATACGCTCTCACTCCTCTCTCGAACTTCAAGAGGTTCGGCGAAAGTTACCGAGGACGAACCCTCTGGCTTCTCGGTGGCACCATCAGCCGTCACGACCGAATCGGGGACAGCGTCTTGAGCAGACGACGATTCAATCCTCCTGTGGGCACGCGGCTCGGATGTCGATTCGGTGGCGGCCGACACTGTCTCTGCGACGGGTTGCTCGGGGCGAGCCTCGAATGGAGACTCGTGCTGGATTTCACTCTTGCTGCTCTTGCCCTTGTACCATCGCCGAAGGTCTTGCTGGTAGTAGAAGAGTGAAAAGACGAACAAGAGTATCAAGACCGGGTTGCTGATCAGATCTACCACCTTGACGGCAGCCATTTCGGGTAGCTTCTTGGCCTCATTGAATATGGCACTGGGCTGCAAATGATCTCGGATCGGTGTCGACAGCTGCAGGGAGTCGTTGTCGTCGCCATCATCGTCCCACTCGGCAACTTGCTTGCCGTCATCGATGGTCAAGAGCGGTACCTGCTTCGAACCCGCCTGCTTCTCCAGCACATGAGTACCGACCAGGGCCTTGCTTAACTGGCCGGCATCCAGGTAATCCCGGGTCTGCTGGCCTTCCCACCATTCCAGGCTGTTGGCTTTGGCGGCCGGGGCCTTCACGATCATTGGGTAGGAGCGCCCAGACATGGCGTACCAGCTGCCCGTCTCGGTCTGGTTGATGAATATGCTGCGGCTTCGCATGCGGTCGATCTGGTCGTCCTGAGACGGCGGGGGAGGTTGTGGGAGAACGATCAGTTCCGGGTTGACGTCCGCAGCCGCACCGCCTAGCCAAGGGCGTGCCACTTCGAAGACACGCGCCACAGGAGAGGAGAATTGCTGGGCGAACACGGGCTGTTCCTTGTTCTGGTCGAAGAAATAGACCTGGCCGTCGTGCTGACTTGTGATGTAGCGGTGGTTAATCGAGGCCTGGTGCTGCTGGAGAAGGTCGTTGTCGTATGTGTTGGGGCCCCATTCCGAGTATTTCAGGGTTGCAATAGGCTGTCCGTCGCCGCGTTGGATGCCCACCGTGTACTCTGTGCGGCCCAGTGTTATCGTGCCGCTGTTGCTGCACTCTTCGCTGTCCATGTCCGCGAGAGCGTTAGGCCTGAGGCACCGCTCTGCCTCGTTCACCTGAGTGCCGCCCGAGCCGAACCACTTGAGTACGCGGCCGGTCGCTGCGTCTAGGGTGACCAGTGTGGTCTTCTTGTCTCCCGTGTACACGATGTCCTGGTCCTTGTCATTATGGGGAGACAGTTCCTCCACCATCTGCTTCATCGTGTAGCCCATCTTGACCAGGCCGGCCCCAGGTCGATGGGGCACCCAGAGGTACAGGGCTCCGTCTTGGTTGGGCTCGACCACCCAGAGGTAGTCGTCGACGACGCTATAGTCTTTGTCGACCACGGACTTGTTAGATCTGTAATGGGTCGTCTGGACCATGGGTTGCTCGACGCCCAGCTCCCAGCGTTGTCTGCCAGTCGCCCGGTCAATGGCGTGGAGGTTTCCGTCAACGGTCGCCAGAAGAACATAGTCTTCCACTTCCCAATCCCGCAGGCTCCGCGCAATTTGCGGCGAGGAGAGCCCAGCCCCGTTGGCGGGACTGGCCCTGTGGCGTGGAGGAGAGGGTGCTCGAACGGACGAGTCCAGAGCATAAGTATCGACGGCGCTCGCATCTTCAGGAACGAGGTAGCTTTCGTACGACGAATGCGGGTTTTTGTTGTTCTTGTGCCGCTTGTCGTCGCTGGCGGCGTCACGGCTGTTGCCGACCGTGTTCTTCCGCCGGATCTCGGGGGCTTCGAGGGCCTCGGACGCGGTCAGTGCCGGCACGAAGAGATCGCCCTCGTCGGCATGACGGTCGGCGGCAAGAGGTCGTCGAGAGCCTAGTTGGTAGTGCTGCGGCTGAGCCTGTGCCGACTGCTGCTGCTGAGCATCGGCGACGTGGAGCCACGGCAGGAGGATGGCCGCAAAGGCAAGCAGGTACTTGCGCTGCTGAGCGACATGGCCAGGCGGCCGTCGCAGCATTTTGGGGACCACAACGCGTTGGCGATCAGGTTATTGGGGATATACACAGTAGCGACATCAAGCTCTCCCGATCTGGAGACGTTGTAGCTGTTGTATGCTTGGTGCGAGTCAGTTCGAGATCGAGGAGTAGCGCTGTTTGGAGTGTCGGGCGAGACTCCGCTCGGGGCTTTTGTGGGCTCCTTAAGTGTAGTCAGGAAGGAGCCCGCGTACAGGGGAAATGACGGTTGAATAAGGGACTACGACAAAGTAAGGTATTGCTGTCGAGATGTTGCTCTGGTGATGAAAGAATGCGAAGTGCGTGAATGTGTGTCGAAGAGAGGAAAATAGAGGGTAATTGAATCGGACAGGTTCCATCCAGGAGGGTTGTGCTGTTGGTGGGCTTCGTTTCCGAAGGGGGCTGACCTGCCCTGCCGTTGTTTCCTCCGTCTCCCTGCGTTGAAGCAGGAATCTGGGGGTCCAGTTGGGATCTGTGAATCTGGACCATTGACAAGGAGTGGCTTTAGCGAGGCCGTCTTGCACTGCCTAGCATGTCCTCTGGCGCTGACACCCGGACTGATAGGCTGGTACACTTCATTAAGCCGGTGTTCGCCACTGCTCAAAGTATCATGCTATCTTCCGGATATTGTCCCCTGACTTATGCAGCAGTAATGAGTGCCGATTGGCTGGCATAAACAAGATGTGGCCCACAGGCATCATATTCCGACACCACCAACCAGTACACAGTACACTCACACCTGCCAGCGGCCGCCCCTAGTCGCACTGTCTTGGAACCACAAATTTAGAGCACTTTGGCGGATCACGCCATGGCTTACACAGTGCAGCCACGTGCCTAAATATCACATCCGAAGCCCACAACAACCTCAGCCTTTCTTCTTGACGATTCCATTGGTTTCAGAGCACAGCAACACGCGGTTCGGACCCTTCCTTCGAAGCAGTGCTCTCAGAACCTTACGACTGGCCCGTTTTGTTTGGCTGTCGAATGTGAAAGTGGCCGATTTGAAGATCGGATTACCATTTTCATCGCTGCCTTTGCGAATGCGGATATGCCGCAGAGAAGAATGCCTCGCTTCGGGGGCTGTTTCGCTTGGTTTCACTTGTCACACAAAGCCATCCGACTATGCCGCCGTATGGATGGATATGCACATGTTCGAATCCTTCTCTGCAACACCTCGCTCCTCCATCGCCGGTCGACGAATCCTCTTCGTACCGCCGTAGTAACGATCCAGCTTTGGGATGGAGAAGCTTGAAGTGCCCTGTGGTGGCTGTTATCCATCGTCTTCATTTGCAATCTGATTTCCGGTCAATGGTCTTTCCGTGACGGCGTCGGACGGCATCGACAGCCCGCTTCATTGTCACGCGTGCCGCGGACTAGTGTCCACACCCGGTCTGATTGCAAGAAATAGATGGCCAAGACGGCAAGCCGGACAATGCCGCGCACGCCTGTTCTATGCCTTTGCTCGTCCGTGTCAGCCGAGTGCCATACCTAGCATCCACGATCTGAACGGTTCGTGCCGATTGAAGAGCCGTAAGTGTGGAGGTGTGCTATCAGCTAATTCGCTGAATATTGCTACTGGGCCGTTTGTCTCGCCTGAAGTTACACATGCTCTCCGCAGGGTTTTTGAGCTTGGTCTTATTTGCTGGGTTGCAGACAAGTATTCCATCGCCATGCCGTGCGGGTTGCTCAGATGTCTGCCTGGTTGATTCCATGGCTGACTGCACACCACTCCCAGCCCAGAATTCACTGGTTAAGCGTACACGGTATTCAAGAGGGGGTAAGACGTAGCGGTAGTCCACTCGTCAGACGCACAGGTGTGCTGTGGTAGGAAACCGCCAAAAGTCATAGACAGACTACTAACATGTAGCTAAGTTTCACAGTGTACCCCAGCGTCATTCCATAAAAGTCCCACCGCTGCGACTTCTACCATGTGTTGCCTCGAATGTTGAACCTCAGCCACGCCCCGAGTCGAACGGCTACTCCCCTTGGTTGACGGTACTCCGCTTGGCCACCAAGCTCGCAACGCTCGAGATGGCCGCGCCACCCATGATCTCGAACACGGCCATGGAGGCGGCAAACTCCCTGCCTATCCAGTTCCTCAGCTCCACGGCCATGAGGGAGTCGACGCCGTAGCTCGAGAACGGCTTGCTCGGCACGACATCATCGGCCGAGATGGACATGGCCGCCGCCAGCTTGCCCGCCAGCGCGCGCAGCACGACCTGCACGCGCTCCCCAGCACTAGCCGCCTGCCGGAACAGCACCGCCGGCTGTTCTGCCTGGGCCGCCGCCTTGTCCGGGGACTGCGAGAGACCCGCGAGGCTCGGCACGTACGAGAACGCGTCGAAGAGCGGCCGTTGGAGCTGCGGCAGCGGCGCCTGTCCGCGGACGAGGAAGTCGGCCGGCGTGCGCAGGCCAAAGAGGAGCTGGCCCTGGACAGCGTGCGGCGGCTGGGGTAGCGGATTTGCCGGGTCGCACGCCATGGTCAGCAGCGCGAGCAGCTCCGTGTCGTCGATGGTCTCCAGGTCCTGGTCTGTCCGGCGACGGCGCTGATAGGCGGCCGTCTCGGCGATGATTCCGATGTTGCGGATCCAGCCCACGTCGAGCGAGAGTGCCCGCTCGCCGCAGACCTTCACGCGGTGGTGTGCCAGTGCGTCCTGGAACGCGCAGCCGGCCGAGTAGTTGGCGCTGGAGGACTGGCCGACGACGCCAGCTACCGATGAGAGAAGCAGGAAGAAGTCCAGGTCACGAGGGAGGAGGCTATGCAAGTTCCACGCCGTGTCAACCTTGGAGCGCAGCGTAAGGTCCCACTGGGCAAACGTCATGTTCTCGAAGATGGCGTCCTGAAGCACCATGGACGCGTTGATGCAGCCCTTGATGGGCGGCAGATTCGAACGCTTGCACTCGGCCAGCGCATCCGCAAGGTCTGTCTTACGCGATACATCGCACTGCGGAGCGAAGACACGGACACCCTGTGCGCCTAGCTCTTCGACCAGCTCGACAGCTGCCTTGGACGCGGTGCCGGATCGAGAGGGAACAATCAGGTATTTGGCTCCTCGGCCTGCCATCCACCTCTGTTCGACACACCATGTCAGCATAGCAACTATATCCTGTCTTTCTTGCTATGTAGCTCCCAAGCGGCCAAGGACTTACCAGAATAGCTCTGCCCAGACCGCCAAAGCCACCAGAAACCAGATAAGAGGCATTCTCGTCAAATTTCCACGACCGCCGCTCCAGAACGAATTGCTAAGACACATGAACGTTAGCCCAGTCTTCTCTCGCAGTACTCACAAGACCATGAGGAGGTTAAGAATGGGGAAGTCCACGACGGGACCACGATGTGTGCGACACATACTGGGACGACGTCGTCAGGTCGTGGCATAATGACTATGCGGCCGACATTCTTCCCGCTCTGGAGGAACCTAAATCCCTTCTCGACATCGGTCAGGCCGAACACATGGAGCGGCTGCGGCGGCTGGATGGCGCCGTCACTCAGCAGCCCCATCGTCTTGTCGAGCAGCTCGGCCGTAGCATCCGGGCTGAGCCACATCAAGTTCAAGGCTCGAAACGTAACGTTCTTGGAGAACATAGCCATGGGCAGCGCAGCGTCGGCGTTGATGTCGGCGACGCTGATGTCGACGAACCGTCCGAACGGCGCCATGCACTCCCACGAGGCCCGCAGCCCGTCGCCCGAGAGCGAGTTGAGTACGCAGTCGACGCCCCGCCCCCCGGTTACCCTCATCACACCCCGAGCAAACGAGTTGGTCCGGCTGTGAAAGATGTGATCCTCTGAAATCCCAAAGGTGTCCATGATAAACTGCTTCTTCTCAGACGACGACGTGGTAGCAAGGACCCTCGCCCCGAGCATCTGCGCGATACGCACCGCCATCTGCCCCGTGCTGCCGGCGGCCGAATGCACGAGGATCCACTCCCCCCTCTGCAGCCGCGCAATATCCACGAGACAGTGGTACGCCGTCAGTCCGGGAACGAGCACCGACGCCGCGGTGTCAAACGACATCCCCTCTGGAATCTTACACACGCGCCCCTCGTGCGCGCGCGGGTACTGGCGCATACACCCCTCGGCCACCATGCACACACGGTCCCCGGGCCGGAGCGACGACTCGCACTCGGCGCCGACGCGCGTCACGACGCCGGTGCAGTCGGCGCCCAGGCCGTGGCCCTCCTCGCGGCCCAGCGCCATCAGCACGTCGCGGAAGTTGAGTCCCCACGCCTTGGCCTCGATCTCCACCTCGCGCCCCCCCAACTCCGTCCCGTGCGAGCTGTCTTCCACTAGCCGCAGCGAGTCGAGCGTGCCGGGGACGCCGACTTCGAGGCGCAGTGCCGCCGGCGCGTCGCTCCATTTGCGGCGCTGTACCTGGGGCACGAGCAGCGACCGCAGCGTGGAGTTGGCGGCTGGGTCCTGGACGGCGCGGCCCGTTAGGATCTTGCCCTGGCGGACGAGGTATTCAACTTCGCGCGAGGACGACTCGAAGGCCGCGGCGAAGACGGTGGCGATGTGCTGTGCGGAGGACGCGTTGCTGGCCTGGGGCTCGATGGCGAGCGTTACGACGTGGAGGTCGGGCTGCTCGCAGCGGATGGTGCGGAGGAAGCCCTGGGCGGCGCCGTAGTGGGGATAGCCTTGATGCTGGGACTCAACTCCGTTGCTGCTGGTGAGAGTGCTGCTCTCTGCCGTGACCCACAGCATTTTCGGAGCGTGTTTGGTCAGGTGTTGCAGGCAGCGGAACCCGTCGCTCGACAGGTTGGTGAGCAGGGACCTGTCGGCCTCGGCCAGGCTGATAACGACTGTGTTGTCGGTAGCCAGGTCGACCTGCGCTAGTTCGTTTAGCGAGAAGGTGCAGATACGGGCTTGTCCTCCCCTTTGTTCTGAATGAAGACAATGCAGCACCGTGTTTGCCAACTCTCTCTGCTGCTCCGAGGCGGCCTCGTCAACGATCAGGACGAGGTTGGTAGTCTGCAGCGACTGAGGACTGGAGTTGGTCTTGGCACAAGCCCTCCCGACACCAACGTCCTCCCCAACAACAGCTGTACTAACAATGATGCTCAAAAAGTGGCACTCGTCGCTCTGGTAGTCGCGGATGACAAGGTCGTTGCCCGAGAAGCCGGTAGCCTTCAGGCTGGTATCCCACTGGTCCTCGGGCACGGCCGCTGAGTACGGCCGCCACTCCTCGTGCGCAACCCACCAACCCGGAACCAGGCCCGTCCAGAAGTTAGTCGCTATATCCTGAGGTTTGATCACCTCCAGAAGCAGGAGCCGCCCGCCAGGACGCAGTGCCTTGCGCACGTTTCTCAGCGTCGCCTCCAGGTCAACAGTAGCGTGCAGCACACACCCCGCCACGACCAGGTCGTACGATCCCGGCTCGAGCGACCCCTGGCCGGCGATATCCTTCTCGAGATCCAGCGTTGCAAACGACATGCGACCCTGCAGCTCAGCCCAGCGCTTCTTGGCCCCCTCGAGGAACATGGGCGACACGTCGGTGTACGTGTACTCGGCGAA
>Ga0209127_100471_pt1 | contig 14157 bp, 14 predicted proteins | sample LakSupMetagenome_FD_187469 | JGI IMG/M metagenome (GOLD analysis project Ga0209127, IMG submission 187469) | Freshwater microbial communities from Lake Superior, Canada - Sta WM archaea (SPAdes) (version 2) | ecosystem: Environmental > Aquatic > Freshwater > Lake | place: Lake Superior, Canada...
CTCCCTACCTGGAACGCCCACATACCATTGACGTGCCGCTGTTCATCCCCAGCACAGTAAGCTCGAGCGGCTGGCCATGAGCACTACCGTTTGCCTCCACGGCATGATTTCCGTTTGTGACGGCCATTTTCAAGAATGATACAGAGATATTGGGTTACCCTTCCAAGATCATGCTCTGGGGGAGATGCCCATCATGCTGTGATCTTTATACGTTCTGGTTCACGTGCCACCAACCGGAAGAACATTGAATGGCAGCCCCTGCGGTTCATTCCACAAGAGATCGCCCCTGAACTCCGTCAGGCCGAGGACGTGACCGCGGAGCAATATGGACGATTGCCATTTCCGCTTTCAGGTCGCTGGTGCAGTTCTCACTGGGCGCGTGGCAGCGGGTAAGCGGTTGAACGCTCTGGGTGCCGAGAAGTTGCGCTTGACAAGACAGATCTGAGCTAGTCCGCCATTTCCCTGACTCTACATCGGCGTCTGTCACTTATGCGGTTTCGGGATCCCTTGCCGTTGTCTTCAACAACAGACCGGATGCAGGATAGTTCAAAGATGGACTGGCCAATACTTTAGGTAAGACAAGACGGCAGGATGCACAAACGGGTAAGCGCTTGAGCGGCTACACGGTTAAGCGGAGCGCCACGAGGAGGCAAAACTTTGTCTACCCCGGTTTTCTCGAGAACCAGAATGCCGGTACTCATTGGCATGAGAAGCATTTTCCGGGGAATTTGGGGAAGACAGGATGGTTATGCGGGGCGCGGAGAGATGTTCTGTGTCTGGGGTCTCCATGTCGTCGGGTTGAACTTCACATAAGCGTGGCAGTCCGCCATCACATGGCAGACTCCAACACCAAGCAGCGGACCTACATAAGAAGTGTCGCCTGCTCCCTCATCCAGCCGTGGGCATCTACTGGATGAGCGGGCACACGGCAGTCTCCCCTTCGTCTCTCTCGATTCTGACAACTTGACATCAACCCCCGAGTCGAAACCAGTGACCATGGGGTACACCACTCTCTGGAAAAGGCTGTCGCCTGCACAGCTCAACTTCGCCATCCAGACCTTTTCCCTCATCAGCATTTTCTTCGAAGGATATGACCAAGGTGTCATGGGCGGCGTCAACTCCTCGCCGAGATATGTCACCGAGGTGGGAATTGGTCTGCCTGACGGCACCGTCACCAGTACCGTGCACCAGGGCGGCATCGTATCCATCTACTACCTGGGCTGTATCTTCGGGTGCTTCGCCGGAGGGTGGCTTGCAGACAAGATCGGCCGCATCAACGGGTGAGTCAGACGCTGACATCGTGCCGACACTAACCTATTGTAGCGAGTGTGATGCTAACTTGGCCAACACGTAGTCTCTTCATCGGAGCCTTCTTCGCCCTCATCGGCGGTGCCCTCCAGGCCGCCACCCAGTCCAGCGACTTCATCCTCGTCGCCCGCGTAGTCACGGGAGTCGGCACGGGCGCCCTGACCGGCATCACGCCCGTCCTCATCTCCGAGACGTCGACGGCCAGCCACAGAGGCGGCTACCTCGGTTACGTCTTCATCGCCAACTACTTGGGAATCGCCGTGGCCTACTGGCTGTCCTTCGGCCTCTCCTTCGTCGACGGCGGCTACTCGGATGTGCGGTGGCGCTTCCTGCTGGCCTTCCAGTGCTTCCCTGCCCTCCTCCTCCTGGCCGGCATCAAGCTCCTCCCCGACAGCCCCCGGTACCTGGCCTCCGTCGGGCGCATGGACGACGCGCGCGAGGTCCTGGAGCACGTGCGCGGCAGTCACGGAGCCGACGTCGAGCAGGAGTTCGCCGAGATCGCCGCCGTCGCCAAAGAGAGCCAGAAGAGCTCCCCGATGCAGTTCGCCAAGATCCTGGCCGGCAGGGGCGGGAAACCAGGTCACCAGCTTGGCCGCAGGGCCTGGCTCTGCCTCGTCCTGCAGATCATGGCCTCCTGGACCGGCATCACGGCCGTGACGGCCTACTCCCCCGTCCTCCTCTCCGCGGCCGGATACGACACGCTGACCCAGAACGGGCTGGCCGGCGGCCTGAGCACGGTTGGAATCATCGGCACCATCATCAGCGCGCAGATCGTCGACCGCCTCGGCCGGCGCAAGTGCCTCATGTTCGGCGCCTTCGCCCTCTTCGCCGTCAACCTCGTCGCCGCGAGCGTCTACGAGGGCGCGCGGCACCACCCCGAGAAAGCATCCTCGTTCGCGCCCGCCGCCGTGACCATGCTCTTCCTCTTCAACATCTGCTACGCCGCGACGTGGGGCACGGTTGCGTTCCTGATCCCGACCGAGATCTGGTCGTCGGACATGCGCGCCCAGGGCAACGGGTTCGGGATCACGGGCTGGGCCATCGGCGTCGGCTGGACGGTGCTGGTCAACCCCATCATGTTCGACAAGCTCGAGAACAGGACGTACTTCCTCTTTGCGGGGCTGAACCTGCTGTGGATACCCATCGTCTACCTCTGTAAGTTTGATGCCTCCTCCTCCTCCTCCTCCTCCTCCTCCCTTGTGGATCGGACATCCGCTGAACAAGACACGTTATAGTCTACCCCGAGACCGCCGACCGGTCGCTAGAGTCCATAGACGCCCTCTTCTCGACCGCGAGTCCCTTCAACTGGAACATGGAGAAGGCATACCGGGAGCACGGCGATGTGTTGGCGGAGCACCAGCATTCGAGCCTTGACCTGGCCCCCAAGGAGACCAAGAAGGACGGCCAGGTCTGGACTTCTGACTGAGGCGAGGTCGGCTTTGGCTGAAGACTTCGGAGTGAGCTTCGGGGCTGTGCGCTGGAGAGCTGAAGCTGTACCCAGGTATTCATAGACCTTGTAATAGAAGGGTGATGCAAGCCCGTCAAGTAATTGCCCATTTACAAAATGTAGACTATACTGATCAGGGTGCTGCCTAGTGAGCTTCTGTACTCGCTTGCATGCCTTCTCTTTTGGACGGTGCGTTTCCTAGAGGAAAACTGTAGTCGAAGTGTATCCGGTGTGCCAGCCTGTATCCAGTGGCAGGACCCGTGAATGTTTAGTTTCTTTTCCCCCGTGAATGTTTAGTTTCTTGTCCCCCGTGAATGTTTAGTTTCTTGTCCCCCGTGAATATTTAGTTTCTTGTCCGTGGGTAAAATAAGGTAGGCTAACGAGGAAGCCCTGGAGCTCGAAACTTCATCAGCGGTCCCAACCGCCCTGACTAAAATCCGGCAACGCCCGCCAACGGCCACTAAGATCGGTAGCAGGGAGTGAATTTGGGGCTAGGAGTGTGCGACTGTCGAGTTCAAACGGCCCATCCACCGTAGGAGACGTCCCAGGTATTGAAGCGTCCGACATTGACCCATGGGGTGTGTTGCGAGCTGTTGTCGCAATTCCCCAAACGTCATCCGATGCTTCTCTTCTGCTTCCAACAAAAGCCCGCAATGGCACTGGCGATGCGGCATCTGACCCCCATGTTCATCCTCGTTGCAGGGAGTTAGCCAGGAAGCTAGGGACCGGAAGATCAAGCCGAGGCCAATGATGAGACTTGCATTTCGCTATCTCGCAGGCTCGCATACCCACATCTCGACACACCATGCCTGTTTTGGCGGATCCAGCTTCACCTCGGGCACTTTTCAAGCGGACAGGGGACGGAGACAGTGCTCGTTCGGTGCGGCACGGGTTCGCGGGGAGAGGATGAGATGGCAAGAGGAGAGGCCCAAGGGGTCATTCGCTGATGGATATAGCTGTTGCTGCGAACCTCGGCCTGTTAGCGATCTCTTGTCATCTCCCTTTCTGCCGTTCTAGACGACTTTACGAAGTACTGGGCTGGATTGACCTCCGAAATGGCGAGGATGGATACAGTCGTGGATGCTTTGCAGAGCGCCACGCGCTATCTGACAAAAGACGCCAGAACCACCGTTTTCAGCGCCTGCATCACCGCCCTCTTCGCATACCTCCTCGTCTCCAGCATCGCCCAGTATTTCCGCCTGCGGCACATCCCCGGCCCCCCCGGCGCCGGCTTCTCCAAGTGGTGGCTGGTCGGCCGCATCACCAGCGGCAGGACGCACCTCGACTACTACGAAGTATGCGAGAAATATGGTCAGCCTCGAATGTCCCTTGTCCCCCTCCCCGTCATGGCCAGTTGTATCTGACAATTCGGGGGCGAAACAAGGCCCCATAGCCCGCATCGGCCCCAACGACCTCGTAACCTCGGACCCGGACCTGATCAGGCGCATGTCGGGCGTGCGGAGCGACTACCGCCGGTCGGACTGGTACAACAGCATGCGCTTCAACCCCTCCAAGGACAACGTGGTCTCGATGCGCGACGACGACCTGCACAACAAGCTGCGCGCCAAGCTGTCGGCGGGCTACTCGGGCCGCGAGATCGACGGGCTCGAGGCCAAGATCGACAGGCACATCACGGCCCTGGTGGACCTGCTGCGGACGTCCTACGTCGCCAGGAACAGGGCCTTCGACTTCGGGCGCAAGTGCCAGTACCTCACCCTCGACATCCTGAGCGACATCGCGTACTCCGACCCCTTCGGGTTTATCGAGGCGGATTCCGACAGGTTCGACTACATCAAGACGGTGGAGGAGAACTTCCCGACCATCATTGTGGTGACGGTGTTGCCGTGGATCATCACCATGATGCGGTTTCCGCTGTTTAAGATGTTGCCGGGGTTGTTGCCTAGTGAGAAGGACCGGTTGGGGTTGGGGAAGGTTATGGCGTATGTGGACCACTGCACCTTCGGAGGAAGGGTAAAAAAAGACGGGAAAAGGGGATTAGCTGACGTTACACAGGATTACCAAGAAAGTGGCTGCCGAGCGGTACGGACCTGACAAGAAGGTCAAGCGCGACATGCTGGGGTCGTTTGTCAACCACGGACTTACAGAGGAGGAGGCTGAGAGTGAGACGTTGATCCAGGTGTATGTCCTCTCTTCATCCGCCCCATGCTTGTTATCACTAATTCGAGAGCAGTATCGCCGGCTCGGACACCACCGCGGGCGCCATCCGCGGCACGATGCTCTTCATCATGACGAACCCGCACGTGGTAAATGCTCTCCGCGACGAGATCGCGTCGCACAAGATACCGCGCGACCGGGTCATCTCCGACGCCGAGGCTCGGGCAATGCCCTACCTACAGGCCGTGATCAAGGAAGGCCTGCGCATGTTCCCGCCCATCACGGGACTGATGTCGAAGCAGGTGCCCCCGCAGGGCGACACCTTCAAGGGCGTGTGGCTGCCGGGCGGGACCAAGGTCGGGAACTGCACCTGGGGGATGCTGAGGAGGAAGGACCTTTGGGGCGAGGACTCGGACAGCTTCAAGCCGGAGCGGTGGCTCGAGGCGGACGGGGAGAGATTGAAGGAGATGGAGGGCGTGGTGGATCTGGTGTTTGGCTACGGGAAGTACCAGTGCTTGGGGCGGAACATTGCTTTCTGGGAGCTGAATAAGGTCTTTGTTGAGGTGAGTGTTCCCTGATGGTCGTGCAGTGGCGAGGTAGCAGATCTGACTGACTTGTGACAGCTTGTGAGACGGTTCGACTTTGCGATTGTCAACCCCGAGAAGCCGTGGAAGTCAACGAACACGGGCATCTTCTTGCAGAGCGACTACTGGGTTCGGGGATACCTGAGGGAGGAGTGATACCCAGGCGCAGGTTCATCCTTTTTACACAGTTTGTAGGTCTATTGCTATGGATGTTCTACTACTGAATGTGCGTTGCATCGAGCGCCCTATCGGGCGAGCAAGATTTCCAACACCGGCTGGACACCGCCATGCGTCTGGACGATCTTCAGATTCTGCAACCGCGATATGACGTTGTTGACGGATACTCTAACCACTATAGACTACACGATTTCCCCGGGGACCCCGGACCGGGCTGAATAAGAGCACGACGGGATATAGTGCTGATAGTGCTGATCATGAAAGAGTGTGCTCTGACACCAGACCAGTGGCAGGATTTGAGTCAATGTGCTCCTCTTATGTGTATGCGCTGCCGTTGTCGTCGGAACCTTGCAAGAGGCAGCGTACATGAGGTAGTTCCTCCTTCGTGGCTTGGCATTTGCGTATGGCGTGAAATAGGGTAGCAACTAAAGGTGTGGGCGGGCTTGGGGCCATAGCACGGCTTTCTTGCCTGATACGAGGCAGACTGTCTATGGTCGGCCTGAAGAATTGCAGACAGTTTCGAGAAGCATGGGTGTGGAGGAATGAGACAAGAAAAGTGAGACGTGAAAGTGATGATGCTGAGGCCGTCTCAGGCCAGTACGTCAGCAGTCGTGTTGATCCCGCCAGAATGCCTAATCTCTTCAACATCATAGACGCGGGAAACGCTCTGTCCGTAAGACCGAGCTGTACAGTCCTCACTAGTCCCTCGTGAGATGTAGGCCTAACAGGGAATCCCGGACCCAACCAGAACTACTGCTGCTGCCATGGCCGCTGCAATGACGTTCAACGTCGCCCCTGACATCGCCAACTGCTGTCATCACCTGCTTGCTGTCCTCAACAGTGTGCTCATCTCCCACTCCGCGACCCGGCTCCTAGACCGCAATCAGCGCAGCAGCCAGCTGCTCCCCCCTCTCACCGCCCAGGTAGACGTCCTCGGGTCCATCACCACTGTGCAGCGCAATCTCGCACGCCTCGTGATACCCCCTCATGACCATGTCCTCGTCCACCCTCATCCCGTTCTCAACCAGCGCCGTGATGACCCCTCGCACCCTCGCAATCTCCCTCATCGTCTCGACGGGGATCGGGTCGTTCTGGCTCGAGTACATGGTGGCACTCACGCTCTCCTCCAGGTTCGTGATCCCCGCCGTGTTCTTGTCGACGCCCACCCCCTCCGCCGGCGTCTCGACGTGCTTGCTGATCCACACGTACCCGTTGACCCCGAGCACGACGTCGATCGGCCCGGCCCCGTTGGCGGCCTCGAGCGTCCACACCTGCCTCCGCGAGCGCACCACGCCGCCGCCGCCGCCCGTGCCCGACACGGCGGCGAAGATGCCGTTGCGCAGCTTGCCGTACTTGAGCGAGCGCGTGTGCAGCACGGCGCTGCCGTCGGCGAACAGCTGCTGCACCTCGGCCACCAGCAGGTCGCCCTCGGCGAAGAAGGTGCGGATCTGCAGCTCGTCCGTGTCGGTCCTGCGGCGCAGGATGCCTCCCGGCAGGTTGATGGCGGACAGGGGCAGGCTGGCGAGCTGGGTGGAGCCGACGTCGACGCGCCACCGGCGGGCCTGCACCTCGATTATGCGGCCGACGACGAGGTCGCCTACTTCCGGGGTGTAGCGTGCCCGGAGGGGGCGGACGGAGAGGAGCTTGTTGGTCTTTGTCTGGGTGCCGGCTACCGAGGAGATGATTGCCGTCGAGGGGGGCACTGTGTAGGTTCCGTGGCCGCTGTAGGAGAGTCAGCACGCCGTGTGGGAGAGGCTGTGGGCAGAGAGGGAGAGAGGGGGAGAGAGAAAAGGGCTTACCGCATCCATTGGGGATCGTCGGTGATGACTTCGCCCGGGGTGACGATGTCGTAGGCTCCGTCGTCGTGCCGTGGCCGTTTCGCGGGGCGCATGTGGAGGTCGCCGTCCAGGTCTGCGCCGCCCATGTCCGAGTCCGAGTCGGAGACGTCATCGTCGTCGCGTTGCGGCCGTGGAGGCGGTTTCGGCGGCGTGATTGTGATGGGCATGGCCGTAGGAACCAGCGCTTGTTTTGTCTGAGATGATAATAGGAATGCCGTCAGTCTCTCCAATGAGAAACCAAGAATTATTTCGGTAAGTGGGTATTGTCAGTTGCGGTGCAATGGACCTCGTTTTAAAAGCTGTGTCTCTCTCGTCTTCACAAGCTCCAAACATCCCGTCGAGCTTCGTCTTTTCTTATCGGCAGACTATCGCGAAACTCTTATCGATAAGAAGTCCACCCCCACCGCCCAGCTCGGGACTTCGGTTGAGCTCTCATCAGCAGAGCTGCTGCCGAAGGGAAAGGACGACCCCACGTCGCTGGGCACAGATTTCCGGGCGTCCATCTCCGTCTTCCCCACGTTTCTTTGGCGAGAGACACCATGTGGAGTTCCCTATAGCCGCCATCCAACGACGGGACATTTACCAGACCCGGACCCTTAGACCCTTGATGCTCACGGGACATTCGGACATCTTCGACGTCTCTCACATTCTTCTATACGCAACAAAAACAGAAGAATCAAGACAATGCCGCCCGTATAGCGCATGCCGGGTAGCTTGAATGCGCCTGCATCTCCTCTTTCCCCTCAGCTCCGGCGGCTTTTGACGACGACGAGACGACACCTATGAGAGCCTCTGCGCGGTTGCGCCTGCGGGCGGCACCGCATTCGACGACAGCCATTCCTGCGCGCCGCAGCATACACACAATACACACGCCGACGACACATAACACGTCGATATTAGTACCGACACTGACGAGACACACTTCCCGACGACAACAACAACAGCCACCATCGATACCCGCCACCGCCGCCCGCCATGCCTCCTCCTCCTCCACGACATCCAGCCCGTCCCCTCCCCCTCCCACCAAGTCCCGCCCGAAGACCGCCCTCTTCTTCCCCGGCCAGGGCGTCCAGAAAGTCGGCATGCTCACCCCCTGGCTGGAAGCCTTCCCGCAGACCGTCAAGCCCCTCATCGAAAAGATCGACCACTACACCGGCTCCCGCGCCCTCACGACCCTGATCCAGTCCGGGCCCTCCTCCGTCCTGACGCAGACCACCAACGCCCAGCCCGCCATCATGGCCACCTCGATCCTCATCCTCCGCGTCCTCGAGGCCGAGTTCGGCTTCCGCCCCGCCGAGCGCGTCGACTTCTGCCTCGGCCACTCGCTCGGCGAGTTCGCCGCCCTCGTGGCCGGCGGCGTCCTCCGCTTCGAGGACGCCCTGCGCATGGTCACCCGCCGCGCCGAGGCCATGGCCGCCGCCACCCGCGCCGCCCGCGCCCACTTCGGCGGCGACTACGGCATGGTCGCCGTCCTCACCGAGCCCGAGTACCTCCCCGCCCTGATCGAGACGGTGCGCCAGTTCACGGCCCCCTACTCCTCGGCCGAGTCCAAGGGCGAGAGCGCCGCCGACCCGAGCCCCATCGACCAGGTCCTCATCGCCAACGTCAACAGCCGCAACCAGATCGTGCTGTCGGGCAACATGGAGCGCATACGCGAGCTGATCGCCCACGTGCGCCAGTTCCTGGGCCACGACCCCCGCGCCGTGAGGCTGCACGCCGACAGCCCCTTCCACAGCCCCATCATGAAGCCTGCCGTCGGCGTGATGAGGGAGATGCTGGCCCAGAAGAGCGTCGTCAAGGGCCAGGAAGGCGAGGATGTGGTCATCTGGCCCGGGGATATCGCCTGTGTGAGCAACGTCACGGCCAGACTGTTTGGGAGCAGGGAGGAGGTCAAGGATCTGCTGGCGCGGCAGTGTCTCGAGACTGTGCGGTGGTGGGACAGCATCAAGTACCTGGATCAGGAGGAGAAGGTTCGGCGCTGGATCGGCATTGGGCCGGGCAAGGTTGGGAGGAATCTGGTGGGCAAGGAGGTGGGCATGAGGGGCAAGGATCTGGTCAAGGGCGGCGGTGTCTGGGCTATTACCGATCCTAGCGAGATCGACGAGGTGTTGCGAGGGCTCGAGGAGACCGAGGGGGTCGTTGAGGATGAGGAGTGAGCCTCCCTGTCGTGTACGTTAGGTGACTCATGGCTTGAAGGACATTAGGCTACGTGCAGGGCGTTTTGGAGCACTCCATTTTTGGTGATGGACATTAAGCAGACATGCTCTCGTCGAAAATCCTATGGTCTAAATACTGATACGTTATTCTTCAGTTTCGTCTTGTGGTTCCGCTAGGCAGCTAGAAGGAGTAGACATATCTCCAGTGACTCACGAGCGAAGTTGTGTCGTCAAGGATATTCACTTCTGCATGCAAAGGAGGTGCTACCTCACGTATGCATTGCACCATGCCATCCCATACCCCAGGCTGAGTAATGATAACACTAACGCGGACCCGGCTGTGGGAGTGGCTGGATCGAAGACACCGAGAAACCGCCACATTACATGTCGTAACTCTCTGCCACTTCCACTCTAGAGTCCTGAGAGGGATGATGGTCGCATACGATGCAACGATTTCTCATACCCATCATCATGGGCCCCTCGCCGCAGTTCTCCTGTGTGTCCAAGGAATTGTCAGCCATGTTGCAAGTGACTCCTGTGCGTGATCACTTACACAGTACCACAGGTATGCTCTCGCAACCTTCCATTTGGGCCTATCTTTGGGTTTCGTTTCCAGGAAAAACCGGGCACGCTGAAACTCAGACGCTAACACATTGCCCGGGACAGGAGCAAAGGTCGATGATGGGCTGTTTTCCCTCTCAGACCGTGGCATCGAGTCCAGCAGCCCAAACCACGTTCCGCACGTCACATTCATGCTGTTTGAAGTATGATTCAGTCTCGTGCGTAGCCGTAAAAGACAAGGGATAGAAAATCGGTACGGTTGGCAGCTTACCACTTGACTCTCCTCTGGTTCTCTACGCTGGCTCGCTGGCCGCACCTCGGGCAAAACAGCGTTGTGGCCTCGCGTTTCCTTTTCCTTTGCCTAACGAACAGCATGTTCATGTTCACCTTCTTCTGCACGCGAATTGCATGCCAAAAGGGCACTTCTGGTCTATTACTCTGCCGTTGCAGTCGTCCTCCAAGATGTATCGCTTCTGCACGACCATGTCGTAGCCCTTCGAGTTCTCGAAGCGAAGCTCAATGATTGTTTGCAAGCCCTAATATTGGAAACCATCCTCCGATTAGCATTGCCCGTTGGAACGAGGAAAGAGACAGATTCCAACATTACCTCCCAAGAGCTGATCCAGTTCAACGGGAGGGGATCAACGCGGCCAAACGGGTCTTCGAAGGCGATGATGTCTCCCGTCGGCCCCTGAAAGAACCTGTTGTTTGTGACGAGAATCCGGAGGTTCACCACAGTTTCCCCGGAGACTGGCCAGCATCTGCTTGATCTCGGATATAGCAGGCAGGTTTCTATTCGAATTATCAAGTATCGTCTTGCTGCTGGACTGATGTTCCTCCAGCTGTGCCGTGACATGGTGAAGTTGCCGGCGCTGCTGTTGCATGTCCGCCTGATGCTGTATCTCCTACACAGCTTCCGCAAGCAAGTCAAGGCTCTCCTGTTTCGCCGATAGCTGGTTGACCTCCTCGATCCGATGAATAAGTGTGACATTGTCGACGTGTGCCGAGCATCTATCGCAGCGTCAGCTACTTGAGGGACGGAAAGCCGTCGCCAGTATGGATCACTCACACCGCAGCACAGCTCGAGAGCAGACTCAGCTGCCCGACAGCTCTGCCCAAGCTCTCTTGCAGAAGCTTGATCTCCCCTCTCTCCTTCAACGAGAACTCCAGCTTTCTGTAGGCGTCCTTCGCCCTATTGCCCGATCCACCCCGCTGCAGGCTGTCGCCGTACTTGTCCCGCAGGCCGCATAAGACCTGTCCTATCTCGTCGCTGCACTCATCGACGATAGACTTGGTTACGTGCCTGAGGCTGTCCAGCGAGGGCGAGTTCTCGAATTGTTGGAAAGTCGCTATGACCTGCACCAACACCTGAACAAACTGGTCCAGGTCTTTCCGCAAGGACTGGTATTCCTTCGCGCTCCCGCGCGCGCTGCCCAGGGCCCGGCTCAGCTCGACAGCGAGGCCGCAGAGGGCGATGATATCGCCGACACTCCCAAAGGTCAGGGCGGCCGACATTGCGTGCAGCTCGACGTCGGTTAAGTTCGATATTACAGCAAAATAGTTGAGGACTGACTGCTGGCAACGGGGCACGCTCCCAAGGGAAGGAAACAAGACGAGGATGAGCCCGGCAGAACAAGAATTTTGAGTTGTTATCTGGCAAGGCTCTGCCCAAGGTTGACCTAACCTGCAGGAAAAGCACATTTGTCGCCCAATCAGCTGGGCAGCTCCTAAGTCTAGGAGTCGCATGTCTAGCCAACTACAGCACTGCGAGAGTTGGTATCTTCGGACGCTTAAGTCAACAAACACAGAATAAAACAAAAAGAACGCCTCGCCTTGAGGAACAAAGTTGCTGCTGGCCAGGACAGTGAAGCAAAGCAAGTAGCCAGACGTAGCCTTCGACTTAGCTGCATTTGCCTTGAGCAAGGGGCCAGCCGCTTTAGGACACCCAGCCTCAGACTACTAAGCTGACGTTGACGACGAACATGAGCCAGCTTTTAGTATCGGATGGTATCTCGGACCCCTGGTAGAGCCAAACAGGATCATATCTCTCAGCTTATTGTACACGACCACCTATACAATCAAAACGCATTAGAAAGGCGCTCTCACACATCCCAAGTTTTGCCACACTCCTCGTACAAAAGGAAATCACAACCCCCTCCCCGTCCTCACCGCATACGCCCACCCAGCCAACAACACAACAGCCCACCTCATCAACGCACCTTTAGCCCCCTCGGCCCCGAGTCCCAGCACAAGACCCATCCAGTACCCGAGGCCCTTGACCACCTTGCCGTTCCGATCAAAATTCGGCTTGGCCGAGTTCATCTTCATCAGCTTCCTCAGCTCGGTCATGGAGTACGGCATGTACCTGACCCGCAGGAACCGCTCGACCCAGCCGGGCACCTCGGCCACGGTGCGGAAGTGCGTGAAGGTGTCGAAGCTGGCCTTGCCGCGGTACGAGCCCGACCCGGACCCGCCGACGCCGCCGAAGGGGACGGTGCCGATGCTGCCGTGGGTGTAGCTGTCGTTGAGGGTCGCGCCGCCAGAGGTCATCTCGTTGAGGACTGGGTTTTCCACCAGTTAGCATTCGCCTCGTCATGTCAGACTGCCATTTTGTGAGCGGAAAGCTTACTCCTGTTATTCTCCGCCTTGTTCCCAAAGGCATACAGCCCCAACGGCGTGCGATCGACCCGGTTCGCGACATTGAGCGCCTCATCCAGCGAGTTGACGGGGTAGATGGCAAAGATGGGCCCGAAGCTCTCGTCGACCATCATGCTGTCGTCCATCGAATCCACCAGCACGGCCGTGGGCTCGATGTACAGCTCCGACTCGTCCGTCTGCCCGCCCATGACGATCTTGCCCCTCGTGTCGTCCAGCATCTTCTTGATGCGGTGAAAGTGCCTCGCGTTGACGATCCGCGACAGGTCCGGGCTGGCCTTGGCGCCGTTGGGGAAGAACTCACGGTACGAAGCGTTGAGCTCGGCCACGAACGGGTCGACCACCTCCTTCTCGACGAGGACGTAGTTCTGCGACATGCACACCTGGCCCGCGTTGTGCGTCTTGCCCCACAGCAGCCTCCGGGCCGCGAGGTGGAGGTTGGCGTGGCGGGTGACGAAGGCCGGGTTCCTGCCGCCCAGCTCGAGGGTGAGCGGGGTCAGGGTCTCGGCGGCCTTCTTGGCGATGATCTTGGCCACGGCGGCGCCGCCCGTGTAGAAGATCTTGTCCCACTTCTCGTCGAGCAGGGCGGTGGTCTCGGGCACGGCGCCGTTGACGACGGCGTAGGCGTCCGGGTCGAGGCGCTTGAGCAGCTCGACGGCGACCATGGCCGTGGCGGGCGCGGACTCGGTGGGCTTGAGGACGGCCGTGCACCCCGCGGCGATGGCGCCGACGAAGGGGGCGAAGAGCAGCTGGAAGGGGTAGTTGTAGGCCGAGAGGATGAGCACGGCGCCCATGGGCTCCTTGCGGGTGCGCACCTTCATCATGCTGAAGGTCAGGGGCACGTGCTTCTGCTTCTCGTCGGCGGCGAACTCCTTGAGGTGCTTGATCTGGTAGAGGCAGTCGTTCTTGACCCACTCGATCTCGGACAGCGTCGACTCGAAGTGCGACTTGTGGATATCGCGGTGCAGGGCCTCCTTGAGCTCCGGCTCCAGGTCCGTGATGGCCCAGTAGAGCTTGCGCAGCTGCACGAGGCGCCACTCGACGTTCTTGGTCTTGTGCGTGCTGAAGGTGTCGCGCACCTTCTTGGCGATGGCGGGGATGGACTCCTTGGGAGTGGTCTGGTACTCCGGGATCACGACTTTGGTAGGGGTAGCCATGGTTGCGGTGGGGTCTCCTGGGTGTTGTCAGCGATGAGGTCCTTTGACTCTTGAGTCTGATTGAAGCGGACAGTATTTAATACCTGGGAAGAGTATGTTTTAGGTGACTTCTAGCACTAGTAGATATGTAGTCTGATTCTTGAGGTAGGATCCCTTCAC
>Ga0209127_100472_pt1 | contig 14151 bp, 14 predicted proteins | sample LakSupMetagenome_FD_187469 | JGI IMG/M metagenome (GOLD analysis project Ga0209127, IMG submission 187469) | Freshwater microbial communities from Lake Superior, Canada - Sta WM archaea (SPAdes) (version 2) | ecosystem: Environmental > Aquatic > Freshwater > Lake | place: Lake Superior, Canada...
AGTTACAGGGTTTTTTGAATCAATGGCCCGTACAATCCCGTAACTCGTCGCAGCGGCCAACGTGCCGATAAAGAGTGTTTGGAACGCGCCCCAGACAGCAGACCGCCTGCTCTTGAGCGTGACCCAGCTCTTGACGTAGCCGAAAGCGAGCAGAATGACAGCGGTGACACCAATAGAGACAAACAGCGCCTTGGTGGCATCGTGCATGGCGAAGTACGGGATCATGGGCACGAGACCGCCGAGGAAATAGCTCAGGCCCATGGTAGCGGCGCTGATCCACGCACGGCTTATTTTGGGCTTCTCGAGCCTGAGCTCAAAGTCCATCATGAAGCGCACCCACTGCTCCGGGCTGCGGCAGAGCTCGTCGACGAGGGGCTTGGTCGCATTGCGGGAGATGTTGTACCGGCCCGTGATCTCGTAGACTTCCTCGCGCTCGACGTCCGGGTAGAGGGCGACTTCTTTCCGCTCGCGGGCTTCCTCCGAGAGGTAGTGTTCCCGCTCCGTTGCGGCGGCTAGATAGGCGCCGAGGCCCATGGAGATGGCGCCGGAGAATAGCTCGGCGAGGCCGCCGACGACGACGAGGCGCGTGTTTCCCAGTGAGGAGAGACCGGCGCAGAGGGCGAAGGGCACCGTCAGACCGTCTGAGAACCCGATGATGGTGTCGCGGACCAGGTCGCCGTAGTCGGTGTGTTGCTCTGGGTGGACCGGTGACGTCGGGCTCAAAGTTAGAGACGTCGCGATATCTGGATGCTCGTCCATCGCTGTGTCGACAGCTGCGGTCGGTGTGGCACTCGTAGGCTCTGCTGGGTGGTGGGGCATGGCGTGTAAGTGGGATGATATTATTCGCGGCCGTCACAAGACTAATCTTAGGTTGGAGCAAGGCTCGTCAAACTGAGAGTTGGGCCGACTTGATAGCAACGCCTGCGGTTCCTTTGTATTGTGAAGCCCACTGTGCACCGCGCCCTTATTTATGATAGATAGGAGTTGAGAACAAGCACGAGTCTCGGTCTGGTCGCGCCACACGTCGGGTACCTGACAGAAAACGGAGACGTGGGCTGTTGTTACGAGGCAAACCCGACGAATCAGCTGCAAGCAATTTCCAATCACATCCCGCAACCCTCGACACATTCATTTTGCCTCCTGACCGTGATAACACTCGCTGAACCGGACGGCGGTGCAAGATCACTGCGGGAAGGCTATCAGCCGTTCTGAGGAGTGGGCAAAAGCGTGGCGATAAGACGCATTGCCTGCCTTTGTCGTCTCTTTCCCACTGATACCTAGGGCCTGACGCGGCAGCCATGTAGCCCTGGCTCAGTTTCTAATGGGACTGCACGCAGGTGAAATTAAGACGGAATGACACCGTCTTCACGTCATCTAGACTATATCCCCAGCACCGGTAAAAGGCCCAGACTTCTTAACATGAAGTATATTGTCTATCAAATTTACAAGCGTTGATTGACTATCAGGAACGGTCGTTCCGGGCTTGAGACCACGCCCGCGCCATGGAGTTGGGTAACTATCCATGGCCAGCTGGCATGGAGGTCTTTGGAGTCTGGAGCAAGCCTTCTGATCCAAACCCGTCCCAAGTAACCCAGAACAGCGGGCCACAGTAGCCCTCTCCTGTTCAGTACTCGTTTGAACTTAACCCTGTCGTCGAATGAGACCGTAGAGGCAGCATCGCTGTGTCGTTGGACCGTGGAGCGTTCTTGCGACCTGTCCCATCCGTCTCGCCCAAGCCTAGCATGCGCTGCCGCCGGCTGGAGTGCCATTTCCAGGCCAGCAGAGAAGCGGAAATGACAGCCACGAGAACAACGACTACTGCTAATGCTATATGGCCGTTCTTGGATAAGGCCAAGGGAAAGCCGCTGCGAGAGTCATCTCTCAGTACATGCCACGGAAACGAAGCGAGGACCAGGTGATGAACTTGGGACACACTTACAGGAAGGCAACCACAACGGCGACGATGATGAGAAGGCGACCAAGCCATACATGCATGGGCGCAAGCTTGGTGGTCTGGTGTGTCTGTTTGTAGATGCGATGATGGACGAAACCCAAGACGAACTGGGCGATCATGAGTAAGGCGAGCAACAGTCCCATGACCTGATGGGCAGTGCTGAAGCTTTTGCTCTAGAAGTATGTCAGCATGAAGGAACAATCCATAATTCCCTCCAGGTCTCCCAAACCTACTCGGTTGTATCTCATCGAATCGTAAATGCCAAGGCCAGCACCGATGACAATGCCGACAAGAGCCAGGGACTGGTTGACAGCGTGCCACCGCACCAAGCCCAACACTCGTAGAAGAATGACACCTATTGGAAGCAGGCCGATAAAGCAAACGACCATGACCACGGCGTGAATGATCGTTACCCAATTCTGCGTGGACTCATTGGACAACAGTGTCGAACCGGAACTTGACCTGGCGTCTGGGAACGCTAGAAGCGGTGGGCTAGCGGCCGTACTCGTGGCCTGCTTGAGGTTGATGCTGAACGACCCGTAGACGGTGTGGTAGCTGAGAGGCGCCGCGTTATCATCGCTGTTTGTCGGCCCGCCCGGAGCAAGGGCGAATATGCACTCCTGGGCATCGGATGCCACGTCGATGGAGCCGCCGCCAGACCAGCTGCGGCAGTTCGTGCAGCGCCCCGAGAAGTTCATGGTGCCGTTTGCGATTCCCGTGCCCGCGAGCGCCTCGACGTTGATTCCGGATTCGTAGGCTGGCTCGACATGATCGGAGACTGTTCGCGCAGACAGTGTGACGTTGGTGCCGGAAGCGGAGGAGTAGATTATTAGGTAAAGTGCCCCCTTCATCTCCGAACTACCAAGTCCAACGCCGGCCCATCTCAGGCTGGACGGAGCGGCAAGGGAGAAGTAGATGTCATTGCTCGAGGTGTCCTCGGGAATACTGACGCCGAACGAGATTTGTTGCTGAGGCGAGACAAAGATGGACTCTTGAGCTGAAGCCCGGCCTACACATCCGCCGGCGTACCATTAGTGACAGTGATCTAGAGACACATCAAGGGGAACAGTCCCTTGAAGAACTTAGCAGACGCGGAGCATCCCTTGAAGTTATACATCTGCAGCCCCATATGCACAGGTAAAGGAGCTTCACTTACCCACTAAGGTTGCCAAGACGGTCTTGGTAAATCGCATCCTTGGCGGTGTATAGATGCCCATACGTGCAAGTTTTATCGTTGAATTATAGTAGCTCTTGGCTTGTTGAAGACGTGGATGCACTGCAGGACAAGCTCTGAGGCTTGCAGCGACGTTCTGACTACCTCATGCCAAAATGGACCATTGTCACCGCCGGCGACAGGACTCAGTTTTTACAGAGATACACATGTAAAGTGCCCCTGAAACACGGGATCGCATGACCAATACAGTAGCGTTGATTGGCTAGTCTCTGGACAGAAGTAGCACGGTCCACAATAGGGGCGGTGCTGCTGATGCGACTCGCGTACCAGAGGCCTACCAGCATCACTCAAAGCTACACGTGCATTTGATAAACAAGTTACAAGTTGCCTCCTCAAACGAGGCCGCGTCATGCTTCTTTGCATTTGAGTTCCTCTGCAGAATGGTCTGTTCTCGTACATTCAGACACTACTGTCTGACCGTATCCTTTGTCATATCCGAGACAATTTCCACAAACGCCAATCTTTGCATGTCTTCGACCTTGTTTTTGTCTTCACACCAGAGGCTTAGACCACAGTTATTCTCATAAGGTTAGAGGAATACGCGACGATCATTTATAGGAGCAAGGGCTGTAATGGATCGCTAGGTGTCTTGGTCTAACTTGGTTACTACCGGCTCATAGTCTGTGGACGCTCTGTCTCAATCTCAACGAGAACGCAAAGAGACAACGACCCCACAGAACACATGAGACTCCTCCGACAAAGTACTAAAAAAAGAGGAAAGTTCACTCATCCGGCTGAGCTGTGTCGGATAGTTAAAGTTCAGAGTCCAGTAGCCGTGAACAAAGGGGCGAGAGCTATCCCACAAGGCCCAAACACCCTGAAAAGCCGCCGATGTATCCGGTAGGGTGCGAGGCGCAGCCTAATGATATGACGAAAACTGACATACTATTATCTTACGAGTAGATGATCGGTTGCTGTAGGCAGTCGCCGTTTGCACGCGGCCACGAGCTGAGGGTCCTTCTGCTCGACCATGCTCAGTAACAGGTCGATAAAGCCGATCTTTGCGATAACCCAGTCCTTTAATCTGTTTCGCCGTAGAGCATTCGCAGGCGCTGGTCGTTCTCCCATGCAGCGACATTTTTAGGTGCCTAGTCGATCTATTAGCTGTCGTCCTCGTACTTGGAAGAACAGTATACGATGATCGCTCAAGTTGGATACCGGAGCCGGCTATGTGCCTGCTATCGATGCACTCAGCGCCGCGACGAGCGCGGTTTATCTTACTCGGGCACCTGTCTATAAAGCCCAGATTAGCTATGGCACCATATGTTCTCGTGGTCTTGCATCTGTCATACTGTATCTCGCGATCTCTTGGAGACGTCGATTCCATGGCCTGCACGATGGGCATTCTCGATATCGCGGAATTTTTGCATAAACTCCACGCCCGCAGAGATATCGTTCTCTTCTCGTTGTCGCGCCACAATGGTATCATTAGGTAGACGCCGTCGAGGCCGACAGGGACCTGGGTCTGCACATTGACCACTTCATCCGACCGCTTGACCATCGCGATGAGATCGAAGAAGTCTCCCTCAAGTAATACTGCAATCTGTAGTCGTGGATCCCGTTAGCATCTGTATGATGTGATATATTATGCTGGAAATCTCGAGTCAAGTGACAGTACAGCCGAGCAATACCTTCTCGCAGAGCCGATGCGTCCGGGTGCAGCAGTCGTAGTAAGTTATCCTGTCGCTGGAACAAGCGCATTCAGTGGGCTGACGCTCGGTGATGTCTTTAAGGTTCACAAGCGTCAGGTAGTGAGCGCGCCACGCGCACTGAAAGCAGCTAGCGGACTCTGGAAGGATCCGTGTAGGGACCTTAAAGGAGCTTGAAGATATGCTGAGGCATAGGTAGTCAATAGGTAGAGGTAAGAGAAGAAAAACGCCCGACACAGATGATTCGGATGTAAGGTGTGTGTCAAGAGTAAACAAAAGGGCGTTGAACAGGTGGATGCGGCGATCGAGTGTTGGCAACAGAGATCTTTAATGTAAGAGGTGGACTGTGATCCGGTGTTACTCTTTGGTCGATGTGAATGTATTTGCACAGACTGTGTACCCGTGACTTGTAAGTCAAGTCACTGTCATATCACTGCGTCTCACGGCTTCCAGTCAGCCTTCTGCGATAATGGTAACGCGAGGCACCATCTCGCTCCTTAACGTCTACGAAATCCTTCCAAATATGGAAACAAGCGGAGGCTATCTGAGTAAGGTCATTGAGCTCTCCCGAATTGTGAGTCTCAAGTAAATGTACTATATCCATGTATTAAGCTTGATAAGGTTATGTAAAAGTTGACCGATTGAACTGAGTCACAGAGATATGGCCTAAAGGGCACTCATTACGGCATGGTGTTTTATTCAAGAAGTGAGAGCGAGAAGGTAAGCCCGCCTGAGGCCCCCAAGCAAGTAAAATGAACAGCCTCGGACTTTAAAGTTGCCAAATATGTTCCATCGAAGCGGCCCAGAAGAAATCGGAGGCAGGGCGACTTGAACACAAAACCCTCCAACTCGTTTGTCAGGTCCAGACAATGACTTCAGCTGGCAGTCTCTGTCTGTACACCGGCAGGAGTTGCGCGTCTTTGTTCTGCAGCATCTCGAGTACCGCTTCGACAAAGGTGATCTTGGCCTGAGCCCATGCCAGGCAGCTCTGGTTCCCCAGTCTTAGCCTCAACCGGCGTTCGTTCTCCTAGATACGAATCGCGTTCTGGTTCTGGGCCAATGTCAGAGCTTCCCTCTGGTATGCTTTGCAATGTAAAGGTACGGGGCTTACGTTGGCTAGGGGCGCAGGATAAGCATGCTCAAGTATTCCGCGTCTGGTGGCCACAAGTGCATTATTTCGTGCCGTGGCCCCTGTCTTTGAAGGTACGGATATCAGTCAGTGACACTTGCCAAAAGTACTTGTCTCAAGGGGAGAAGCCGGTCCAACTTACCTGCTGTCTCCGCTGCTTTCCCACATGAAGCCCATGTTCCACCCGATGCGCTTTCTCGACGTCCTTGAAGGACGCAAAGAGGCTGATACCGGGTCTCATGAGCTGTCTCTTCTCGTCGTCCGTCCACAGTCTCATCGAGACCCATGCGTTTCCATGCTGAATCATGGTACGCCGTCCAATGATGTCGTCACACCAATGGAGGAGGGCGAGCAGGTCTCGATGATCTCCTTCAAGGATGTCGGCGATCTGTCGCAAGTGGTCAGTGACATCTATTGTCAGCTGGATGTAGGGGCAGCAGATCATACGTTTTCGCATGCGTCATGCGCTCTCACGCATGCGTTGCAATATGACCTTGTGCCTTCGATCTCGCATTGTACTGTCGGTCTAACTGTGATATTGGCGAGGTCTCTATTCCAGTAGAAGAGGGTCCTCCAGGTACATTGAAGGCAAGCATCGTGTTCGGGGAGGAGGGCTGCTGCCATTGCCGCGAACTTGCCCTGACTCTGTACCAGCGGATGACGTAGATTTCTTCGAATGGACAAACAAGCAAAGAAGATCTTGCGAATACAAACCCGAAGCTGGTTTTGAGAACTGAAGTATCTTCAAGGGAAGATTGTTGCTATTTGTATGGCGTCTATTTATGCCTCCCTTCCTGAGAGTGAGTCTGCAAAGCCGAAAAAGAGCCGACGAAGTAAATCGGGCACAAAAATCGGCAGGATTCGAGCTCTGGCTTGTTCCTTTGTTCATCAAGTGAACAATAGTTGATACAATAACGAATGTGGCCGTGTGTCGTTGTTTCAGACCATTTCATTCCCTAAGGCATTCACCATGTCACGCCACCTTTTCAAGGGCGGAGACGCGACCCATTGCCGAAAGCTCCTAACGAACTATCTCTTGACAGCTTCCCTCTTGGCTCTTGAAGCGAATGGTACGGTTGAAGGTCACTTGGTTCAAAATTGACCCTCGCACAAATAATCCATGGTAACGGCATTCACCGACCTACTCGGTCGGTACAAGACAAATGTAATGGCTATATACTGAAAAGATATGTGTTCACTCCAAGAAAACGGCCATATGAGGCCGGCGAGCAGGCCTGGCTCTTTATACGCGACTCTTCCTCAGTTGTGCTAGGATCGATCCCGCTTCCTTGGCGCAATAATCCCAGCATGCTTGGGTTTGCATATTCACTGGATAAACTGAACAGATCGAGAGGAAACAATTCAGGTTGTACCGAGCTAGCGCTGCCATCACCAGTCAGGGGTTTCATTCCCCTGTTCCATAACGCTCAGTGCCTTGTCTAGCACAATCCGTACTCTCATGGCCATCAAAGATGTATTCCTCCCCTTGACTCACATCATCATCATCGATATCATGCTCGGTGCCCTCTTCGTCGGACTCATCGTCGTCGTCATCATCATGATCGTCACTGCTGTAATCCCCATAACCGCCCAAACACTCATCCAAAACGTCATCGTCCGGAATGACAAACATCTCATCCAACAACCCATGATACAGGAAACATCGCCTCTCCCACCTGTCCAACACCGTCCAGTCCTGCAATAGGCCGGCCACAACAACATGACCATTCTGCTTGGCAAACCCGAGAGCTCGAAAATACTGCCACAGCCCCTCCTCACTGTCAGTATCAGCTCCGTTCTCCAGCAAAAACTGCACCATGTCCAGCCGTCCCCACTCCGCAGCAGCTTCCAGTGCCGTTCGTCCATACCTCTCTGCCCTCGAGGCATTGACATCCGCCCCCTTCTCAATTAGCATCCTCGCTATGCCAATAAACCCCTTGGCCGCCGCGCACTGCAACGCCGTTGCTCCGCCGTCCATCGACATCGGCCCGTTGACATCCGCCCCCTCAGCGAGCAGCATGTCAATAATCTCCAAATCCCCCCTCTCGACAGCCATCTGGAGCGCGGATCTCGGCTTAAACTCGTTCGGATCTCCACCCGACCTAAACATCGGCACCAACACCGCAGGCAGCCCGTTCACGTCAGCCCCGTGGTGCAGCAACAGCCTCACTACGCTTCCCTTCCCGTGTCTAACAGCCCACTGAAGCGGTGTGTCAAGATCATAGCGTACCGCCCGGTTTACCGCTACGCCGTGACGGATCAGCTCCTCGACCTGGCTCTCCGTGCATCTGCTGATAGCCATGAGCAGACACAGCCCGTCGGGTCGGTAGCCCGCTCTCAACAACATCCTTACAACCGACCATCTTTCCGGAGACTCGGACGAGATGACGGAGACGAGCGGCGAGCACCGCATGAAGTCCGGCTTGCGCCACCATCCCGACTCCTTGTATTTCTGCTTCAAAGGGTGAGCCACAAACCCTCGCATGACATTGATGTAGCTGATGTACTCATCCGAGAAGGGGAGGAGACAGGTGTTTCCCTGCAGCCCGAGCTCCTTAAGAAGCCTTCTAAGCTGCGACACATTGCCAGCCTTGCCGAAGGCCAGCATCCCGAGAGCTGTAGCTTCGAGTATGGGGTGCCTTAGACCACCACTAATCCTGCGCTTCTCCAGCAACCTATCAAAAATATCATCGTCGCCGCGAGCATGCGACAAGACCGCGGCGCACAGAGCGCCGGAGTGATATGGTATCCTCGGGTTAGAGAGCGCCCAGTCGATCATGGGCGGGGACCGCGAGCATAGCGCCGCTTCCAGGAGCGACTGTCCGCCCGACCCAGGGTCACCGCGATAGTCCGTGGTGTCGAATAGAAATCTCGCCAACTCCACGTTCCCAGCCGCAAAAGCAAAGCGTATGTCGGCCTTCCCGACAGCTGCGCCGGCTGCGAGCAGGATATCGGAAACAGTCTCGCCCTCCAGGCCTCCTCGCAGCTGGTAAGTGCGAAGGGCCATTTGTAGGGCAGAACACCCGGTGGCGTCTCGCTCGTTTGGACTTGCTCCGCGCTCGAGAAGGGCGCCGACGAGGCGTCTGCTAAGGAAGCGGACAGCGAGAACCAGCTCTCCGCCGACGAGCTGCGCCCCGGCTTCGAGGAGGGTGATGGCGGCTTCGTCTGTCTTGGTGTTGTTGACGACGCTGATATGCGATTCTTCGACCCTGTGCAGTGCTAGTTGCAAGGGGGTATACCAGCCTTTGACTCTCCTGTCAGACGGATTAAAGTTCTCACCAAGCAGACATTTGTGCAGCGGTTTGCTGATCTCAGCTGAGATATGGACGTCGGCCCCCCGATCAATCAACAGAGCAACCATCTTTCTGTGCCCCCTAGCTGCGGCGAAGTGTAACGCAGAGGGTCGTGGCGGCGGTTCGTTTATCGGAGCATCATGATCGAGGAGGTAGGAGACAACACGCGTATCGCCGTTGTAGTGGCTCGCGGCGACCATGAGAGGCGTGATGCCGTGACTGTTAGGTTCTGCCACGTCCCCGCCAGCTTCGTGGAGCACACGAACCAAGCAGGGGTCTGACTGAGCAGCCGCAATGACCAGGGCACTCTGTATCAGGAGCTTGTCCCGTTCCGGGAACGTTCCTTTCTGATGAAGGCTGACCAAATAGCGGAGGATCTTGACTCCTTCTTTCTCAGGTCCAGTATTGCCATTTTCGTCTTCAACGTGCGATGTCGACCGCGGACGCCTCTCGAAGGAGAACAACCACCTATCTGCAGCGAATATGAGAGGGGTTCTACTGGTCTCCCAAGAATAGGCGGTCTCAAGCTGTGATCGATATATACTGGCGCCGCTCTCGATCAACAACTGCACCATCTCGAAGCTGTCGCGCTGAGCCGCTTTGTGTATCGCTGGTTTGGGGTTATCCTGAGTCGCCAGGTCGACATCTGCACCGTGGTTGACAAGGAGTCTCGCCAATTCAACGTTGCGAACCCTGTTGTCAGCTGCAATCTGTATCGGCCTCTCGAAGGAACAGCTCATGAAGCTCATGATGGGCTGGTTTGCATCAGCGCCGGACTTCAGTAAAGCCTCTGCTACCTCCAGATCCTCGGCGTTGACCGCCGCTTCGAAGAGCTTCTCAGCAAACGCCTTACTCGAGCGGTCTTGCTTCTTGGTGAAGTGCTCTTCCCAGCTATTCCGAGGTAGTCCAATATCTCTGAAGAGGTCCACGATCCTCACGTACTTGTTGTCGTCACCCACCTCGTCGTCGTAGTCGATGAGGTTGTTGGAGACCTGGTAGACCAGCAGCCTGAAAGCTGCGAGCTTAGCTTCCTCGGTATTACCGCTTAGCATGGCCTGGAGTGTGTCTGCATGTTCTCCTTCATAGGCCTCCGGTACTGATTTTGAGATCTCTGCAGCAGCTCGGTCGAAATGAGCATCTTGCGAGACCATGTCCACTGCTCGGGCTCCCATGGCAGTGACGAGCGCGCTGGTGCTTAGGCCTCCTTCCTCGTCCTCCTCACTCTCCTCGTCGTCCTCACTTTCCCTGTCGCTCGCGTCCTCTGCACTCTCATCCTCCTCACTTTCCTCGTCACGAATCCGTAGCATTTGTTCGCGATAACTCCAAATCTTTCGGAGCTTCGTGATGCCATCTTGACCAAGGTTCTGCGATGACGGACGGGGCATAGCCTTCTGGAAGTACAAGTTCTGGAACTGGAGCCACGGTAATGTCGACGGCCAGGTCATCTTGAGTGGTGCTGGCGACGGTGTTCTTATGGCCCGCAATTCAACAGGCCATGGGCTTGATGCTGCCCATCGGATCAGCAATCCGTCGAGTGCACCTTTGGATCGGGAATGTCCTACCCCGAGACACCATAACCATGCTTCCAGTTTCGCCTTCGCCATCTACACTTGGATGACGACCTGCAGAGTGAACAAAGCCCCAAAGCGAATCATCGTCGTCATCGGCAGTCGTCGGACGGCCGCTCACAAGATGCTCCTCGGTGAGCCCCACTTCCTCCTCGCTGACCGAGTTAACATCGACATGGCTGTCGCGAGGATCTGCCACCGGTGTCTCCGAATAGGATCGCTCGTCAGAAAAGCCTGACATCTCGGTTCATCTCAAGCTTCGGCATCCCAAGGGTATGCGTACAGGCGTAAAGCCGTTGCAGTCGTCCTGCCTGTCTTGTTTCATGCCGGGATGCAACGAGGGGCAACCGCGAGGCGTCGCACCAATGAAATGGAGGTTTTGCGGTCAGCTCGGATGAATGAACCTCCATAACTCGACATCAGCAAGTGCTTTTTCTTCCTGCCATTTCAATCGTGTGGAACAAATCTGCGCCCGTAGTCCCATCCGGTGCAGCCGCCATTGTGCAGAAGGGAATACTCGGGCGCCGCCCTCATCGGCCTGGAAACGACTGAATTCGCCCTCCGGCGAATGGCAGCGCTGCGGCATGTCGAAGCTCCGCGTCAGTGGGTGCGCGTGTGCTGCACCCGCCTGCCGTGCCATCTTCACATCGTGGAGATCGACTAAGCGGAATGTCACACGGTTCAGCGAGCTCCGTCGTACCTTAATCATTCGTCTCCTGCCATTTGTGCGCCTGGGTCAAACGTTACAAGCCCTGGAACCTTATTGAACCTACCTAATCTGGGTTGCAATTTACGTTGAACTTCGTCCATGTGCTGCCGCAATGCGGGGAAGACAGCCACTAAGAATGGCGGAGGAAGGATTGAGCTCGGTCGTAACCCGGCCGTCCTGACGGACTCCCCAGGATCGGCAATGGATATCACCTCCGCAATATCACGGTACACCCAGGCAGACATCTTCAGGCGGTAATGTCGATGGCTTAAATACTCTGGAGAGCACAATGTGTAGGGCCAACGCCCTGCAACGGCTGCGTTCCACCGAGGAGACACAACAGATTGAGCTGACAGAGAACAATTCCTGCCACAATGTCCGCTCTCACATCGCTTCTTTCCCTAGCAGTCGTGGCCCACACGGCCGAGGCATTGGTGAGTCCGGACGGAGTAGGCAAACTCCCAGCGCTGGGATGGAACTCCTGGAACGAGTTCCACTGCGACATCAACGCGACGGTCTTCGAGACGATTGCGCAGCGCATGGTCGATCTAGGCCTCCAAGACGCGGGTTATGTCTACGTCAATATTGACGACTGCTGGGGCGACAAGAACCAGCGGCGTGACTCCGCCACCAACGAGATACTTCCCAACAGCACTAGGTTCCCGGACGGCATCAGCGGCCTCGCCGATAAGGTGCATAGTCACGGGTTGAAGCTTGGCATCTACAGCGATGCTGGCACGAGCACGTGCGCCGGATACGCTGGGTCTTTGGGTTATGAAGCCATCGATGCAGCGACTTTCGCAAACTGGGGTATCGACTACCTGAAGTACGACAACTGCAACGTACCCGCCAACTGGTCGGACGAGTACGCGTACAACAAGGACAATGGCACGTCAAACGCGCCCCCTGGCTACAACTGGGACACCTCCAACAGCGCAAAGCGATACCACGCGATGCGCGATGAGCTACTCAAACAGAACCGGACCATCCAGTTCTCCATGTGTATCTGGGGCGAGGCAAGTCATCATCCACACTCCCGGTTTTCAGCTCATCGCTAAGTGATGCTCCAGGCCGCCGTCCAAACCTGGGGCAACGGCACCGGCCACAGCTGGCGCATGTACGGCGACATCTACCCCTCCTGGTCGGGCCAGAACGGCGGCACCTGGGGCGTCACGCCCATCCTGAACCACGCCTCCTTCTACTGGAACAGCACCGACTTCTGGGGCCACAACGACTGGGACATGCTCGAGGTCGGCATCGGCGATTTGACCTTCGAGGAGAGCCGCAGCCACTTCGCCATGTGGGCGGCGCTCAAGTCGCCGCTCATCATCGGCACGCCGCTGGCTGACGTGGCGGACGATATTGTGCAGATCTTGCTGAACAGAGAGCTGTTGGCTTTCAACCAGGATCCGGTCTATGGCGCTTCGGCCATGCCGTACAAATGGGGACGAAACCCGGACGGGACATCGGACTTGAAGTATCCTGCCCAGTTCTGGACCGGGTCGTCAACTGAGGGTATCCATGTCTTTATGGTTAACACCGCTGACGAGGAGGCGACCCTGACTGCGGACTTTGCTGAGATACCGGGACTCAAGGGTGCGGGAGACGAGTTCATCGTTCACGACATGTGGACGGGGAAGGACATCGGCAACTTTACGGATAGGGTTGATGTCAGCCTCAAGGTGCATGACACAGCTGCGCTGCGGATAACCTTGCCGGATGGTAAGTCGGGTCCGATAGCACCCACTTCGCCATGGTGATTGACGCGTGCTTAGGATCTCATCCGAACCCGACATGGACAACTCGCTAGCTCCCTTTGCGGTACCATGTCAAGCAGTCCACCATCCGCAAACCAGCGGGTCTGCAACAGGTGCTCAATACATGTATATCATCCATAGCATGAGGCGTTCTTTGATATATGGGCCTGTTTGTTCGCATTTCGGAAGTAGCAGCCGCTCGGAATTCGGATTCAATTCCCAGCGGGTTTTTGCTTCTCAGTTCCTGTGCAAGTTCCTAACGGGACCAAGTCAGCTCCTCCTCGTCTCAACCCTGACATAGGTACCTTGTGACCACCAGCACTTGCCCAAGTTGACCAAGTATCTCTTCTTTCTCTCCATTGGCGCATCAACCCTGCGCTACTTTCAGCGGCTGCATTCAGGTGCAGCGGTGTCGTGATGGGCTCAAGGTTTCCACGAGTCCGCCATCACCAGGCTCGTTTTGGCACCGCGTTGTGCGTTGTGGGGGTCAGTGGCGCAAGATATTGCGCGGCCAGGATAATGCCACAGGTGCAAAATCCGCCCGGTCATCGGCATCGGAAAGGTCCCCACAATTTCCGCTCGGTCTCGGACCTTGGCCGCAACCGTTCAGCTTCCGGCTTACGTAAGCCGTGCTGAGCCCGTTGCCAGGTCTCGATTACGGGCGTCAACTTTTCGCTGGACCATGCGCTTTTCGCTGGATGTATATCCCCTTGCATGAGTGAGAATTTCGGTAGTGCAAAATCGGACGGGTCCGGGGTGTTCCACCGCCAATTGCCACTCTTTGCACATGAACCCCAGACGAACGCGCGCTCGTGAGTCACCGCCGTGCTTCTACCTGCCTTTTAAGGACAACACAAG
>Ga0209127_100473_pt1 | contig 14130 bp, 17 predicted proteins | sample LakSupMetagenome_FD_187469 | JGI IMG/M metagenome (GOLD analysis project Ga0209127, IMG submission 187469) | Freshwater microbial communities from Lake Superior, Canada - Sta WM archaea (SPAdes) (version 2) | ecosystem: Environmental > Aquatic > Freshwater > Lake | place: Lake Superior, Canada...
CATACCAGTCACCCAGTCGGTCTCTTCGTTGCGACCACCAATAAATAATAACAGACACACCTGTCAAGATGGCGCGGACAGGCTTCTTCCACCACATCGGCACCTTCCTGCTCTTTGCAGCGACCATCCTCCTCCTCGTCACCACCATCTCCTCGCCTGTGGTGAACGACCTGGCCATCCTCAAGGTCGACCTCGGCAACAGGGTGAACTCGTACCATAGCACAGTGACATTCGGCACCTTTGGCTGGTGTGCGAACAACCTCAACGGCGATGGGTGAGTCTCTTTATTTTCTCCGCTCGTCGACACCCGACTGACATTGCATCAAAAGCGTCGACAACTGCTCCAAGAAGACGCTGGGCTACTCCCCGGCCGCCGTCATGAACCAGGTCGACAACACCCAGTTCTCCGACTACGCCACGCGCACGACGCGCTCGCTGACCAAGGCCATGGTCCTGCACCCCATCGCCACGGGCCTCAACTTCATCGCCTTCGCGCTCGCCCTCGGCGCCGGCGTGGTCGGCTCCCTGCTGGCCTCGCTGGTGGCCGCGCTCGCCTTCCTCGTGACGCTGGTGATCCTCATCATCGACTTCGTCCTCTTCAGCATCGTCAAGTCCAACGTCAACGACGACGGCACGGGCGCCCACGCCTTCTACGCCTCGGCCGCGTGGACCCTCCTCGTGTCGGCCATCTGCTCGCTGCTCGGCACCATCGTCGTCTTCCTGACCTGCTGCTCGGGCAGGCTGCACCGCCGCCGCGATGGTATGACGACCAAGCACGAGGTTGTCCAGGACGGCTATGCGGCCCCCGCCACCCGCCGCCGGAGGAGGTGGTTCTAGATGGAGCGCTGCACTGAGACGGGAGCACGGTCCATGGCGAAGGCGAATTGAGTTGTAGTGGATGTTAATGTGCGGAGGCGAGATGTCGCGTGTCAGGCGTTTTGCGTTGGCGTCACTGGATTCGACCGGGACAGCAGGACTATCCTTGATATACCCGCGATGAGAAGCGTGGAGGAGAGAAGCCAGGGCGGCTGGACTGTACGAATAATGGACGCATCATGATACCTTCTATCTACTTCTGAGAATCTCATTCTATAATAGTTTCCCGACCCCTACACCCTTTGATGAGTCAACTTGATCTTAGTCGCAGGCATGTGCATTCGGACATGTATTATTGGCCAGGCAGTCCAATTCCGATTGTCGGTGCCTTATTCACGCCGCCAGGGCCGCGTAACCATCAGTCACCGCCATTCCCGGAATCGGGTTCGCCATCTCCATAATTCCCATTAACCTTGTAACGACCTGTATTCCAACCTCTCATTCAACCCCCTCAAGTCCACCAGCCATTTCCCCAACTCCTCACCATCCCAAACCCTCACACCAGCATCCAATTCAAAAATGACACTACTATCCTCCCTCCGCCGCCGCCACGCCCACAACCTATCCACCCTCCGCCACAACCCCTGGTCCGAGCTCTCCGGCGCCCTGGGCGACCTCGGCACCCTCCTCCCGCTGATGCTCGCCCTCGCCCAGCAGGGCTCCATATCCCTCTCCTCCACCCTCGTGTTTTCCGGGCTGTTCAACGTCCTGACGGGTTGTATCTTCGGCATCCCGCTGCCCGTGCAGCCCATGAAGGCCATCGCGGCCGAGGCTATCGCCCGGGGGAGGGAGGGGGACGAGGTCCTGGCTGCCGGGGGGTGGACGGCTGTGGTTGTGGGAGTGCTGGCGGTTACGGGGGGGATGAGGTGGTTGGGGAGGATGGTGCCGGTGCCGGTTGTTAGGGGGATTCAGATGGGGGCCGGGCTGCAGCTTCTTGGGTCGAGTACGGGGAGGGTTGGCGGGGGGGAGGGGGAGGTGGTGGTGTTTGCTGCGCTTGGGGTTGGGTTGGTGGGGGTCTTTGTGGCGGGGATGACGGCGAGGGGGAGGACGAGAAGGAGGACGGTGCCGTTTGCGCTGGTGTTGTTTGTCGCGGGTGTGGCGTGGGCCATGGGCCATACTGTGAGGGAGGACAGGCCGGGCTGGATGCCGTGGGTGCCGAGGGTGGGCGTGCCGGCTTGGTTTGGGGGAGGGAGGACGTATAGTGCCATGAGGGTGCTGGGCATGGCGCTCGGACAGATACCGCTCACGACGCTGAACAGCGTTGTTGCTGTGTCGGCGCTGGCGGGGGATCTGATGCCGGAGTTCCCGGTGGGGGTTACGGCGTTGGGGCTGAGCGTCGCGGCGATGAATCTCGTAGGGTGCTGGTTTGGGGCTATGCCTGTGTGCCATGGGGCGGGAGGGCTGGCGGCGCAGTGGAGGTTTGGAGCCAGGAGCGGTGCCAGTGTCGTGTGCCTGGGCTTGTTGAAGTTGGTGCTCGGCCTGGTGTTCGGAGACTCGCTGATGGGCGTCGTGACGAAGTTCCCGGGACCTGTGCTGGCGGTCATGGTCCTCGGTGCTGGGCTGGAATTAACCAGGGTTGCGGTCGGGGTTAATGACGACGCGATGGATCTGTATGAGGATGAGCGGGCAGAGGGAGGGGATGAGGACGGCGCTGTCGTGTTGACGCGGAAGAGGAGGGCGCTGGACGAGCACGAGAAGGCTGAGCGGTGGATGATAACGCTGGTCACGATGGCGGGCATCGTTTCTTTTCGTAATGACGCTGTCGGCTTTGCGGGTGGCATGCTTTGCTACTGGTTCTACAGGCTCGCTGCCTGGTGGGACAGCAGAGGGCAGGGAGACTTGCGTCTTTGAAGGTTTATGACATTGCAACTACCAGGAAACTATCAGGACGACATACTACTGCAATCGATTCACAGCCCCAACTCCAGACTACGCATCGATGGCAGATTATCACACGATGCTCCTGGGAGCCTCACCCGGCTGCTTTACCATCCTTTCCACCCTCTCCCTGCACATTGACATGTCTCGTGGTTCCCGAATAAACCCTTGCCAACGATTGTGTACCGTTGATTTAGTGAGGGAAAGGGCCTGTGAGGTCATGACTTGATCAGTTGATGATTGGGTGTTTCTAAACCGATGAGACAGGGTACAATGCAATTTAAGACTCGACGCGGGCTATCAAGAGCCTCGTTCCTTTCGTCGCCAGAAACCGTGCGCTTCTAAATGAGGACGGCTTCTTGCAAATTCATAATCGTCTCCCCATCCTTGATGTCTAGACCGGACTTTGCAGGACTATCGTCAATGGGCTGCACCGACACCTTTGAAGAAGGGCGCATGCGATTGGCAGGAGTCGAAGACGGGTTTAGCCTGCTCTCGTGCCGTCTGTCAAGAGAGTGGACATCGACGACTCCTATATGTGCACATCGTACCATATAACCAGTCTTTTGGGAAGCGTCCTGTTACAGGTCGAGATTTTGCCAAAATCAACCCGCCCGCCAGATCTCCTCAAGATGTCTCACAGCGTCAATCTTTCCGGGTGGGAATACTGGTCTGTCGAGGATAGTATAACCTCATTATCCCCTCCTCATGCCATCACAGCCAGTGCCCGCATAATGCCCTATATATAATATAACCTTAATGGCCCCGCTGCAGGACCCTGAGAACCCCTGAGTCCTACACCCAGCTCTCGCGGGATTCTTGACTGCAAAGATGCGTCGCGTCGACAGTGAGGCGGGCTCCTACGTCTTCTCGGATGAGGAAGCGCAGTATCTCAAGAGGGTGCTGAGCTGGCAGAACAGCGACAACCCGCTCAGAGAGGCGGCACGACGTCGAGCTGCCCTGGCGAATCGGCAGATCGAGGCCGAGGAGAAGCGCGAGAAGCCGGTCGGCGAGTTTAGGATACTGGTCATTGGGGCCAAGGGGACGGGCAAGACGGCCATGCTGACGAGGGTAGGTTTCTGCCTTGGACATGCCTATGAACGCTGCTTACACTGTTCGCAGTTCGGCCAAGATACCTTCCGCGGCGAGAACGAGCCTCCGGACCCCTTCTACGAGCGCGGCTGCCGGCACAACATCGACCTCGACGGCCAGCCGTACCTGATTGACGCGCTGGAGATGCCGAGCAAGCAGCTCTCGAGCAACCCCATGCTGGAGCAAGCCCTGGCCATCACCGAGGCGGCTGTGCTGGTCTACGACGTCCGCGACCCCGAGTCCCTGACGCTGACCAAGGGGCTGGCCGAGTTCGTGCGCGACTACGTCGCGGGAGCCGGGGCGTGGCGCGACTACGGCCTCATGCTAGTCGGCAACAAGAGCGACGTCGACGACGAGGAGCGGCAGGTGTCCTGGGCGGAGGGGTCCAAGGTCGCGGCCGGGTTCAGGCTGCCGTCGGGCGGCATCTGAGTGTTCGTCGAGGTGTCGGCCAAGACGGGGGATAACGTCGACAAGGTGTTTCCATCGCTGGCGCGCGAGATCATGAAGCTGAAGCGGCTGAACCTGCAGAGGAAGGAGCAGGCGGAGCGCATGGCGAGTCTGGCGCAGGTGCAGAAGGCGGCGCCGGTGTCGCCGCTCAAGCGGAGGGGGCTGTGGAAGTCCTTGACTACTCCTTTCTTTAAGCGATGACAGGGAGATGTATCCTGTATACCACGTATCTGCGACAACTGAGAAGTGATCATAGTTAATATATGTCAAGTCCCAATCCTTCATCCGCATGCTAATATGCGTATGACAAGACACGATAACACCCTCTACCAATGTTACATCACGCCTCGATCATAACGCCCATCCTCCGCGCCCTGTTGAACAGGTCCGCAAATGCCGTCGTCGTCCTGCAATCGCTCTCCTCCGCCTTCTCTATAGCCTTGGGCAACCACTGCTGAATCTTCTCTATCCTCGTCTGGTTCGACGGATGTGTGCTCATCCACTCGGGCGGCTCCCCCTTCTGCGCCGCGTCCATCCTCCTCCAAAAGTCCACCGCCTCGCGCGGGTCGTAGCACGCCTCGGCCATCATCATCAACCCTATGTAGTCCGCCTCGCTCTCCTGCAGCCTGCTCATGGGCCTCCCGAACGCGATGTCCATCAGCGTGCCGCCAAAGATCTGCATGACGAACGGCGCCGCGCCGAAGGCGGCCGACAGCAGCACGAGGCTGTACATGAGGAAGTTGACCCCGATGGACTGCGACATGCGCTCGCCGATGTGGTCGGCCAGGTTGTGCGCTATCTCGTGGCCTAGGACGGCGGCCAGCCCGTCGTCGTTCCTGACGAGCGGCAGGATCCCGCTGTACACGAACACCTTGCCGCCGGGCAGCACAAAGGCGTTGGCAGTGTGCGGGTCCTCAATGACGTAGACCTCCCACTTCTCGTCGGCCATGCCGCTGAAGGGGATGAGCTTGGCCATGACGCGCTTGACCATCCTCGTGCGCCGGTCCCAGTCCGGCAGGATCCTGCCCCCCTGCCGCTCGATCTCGTACTTCACCATCCGGGCCTGCATCTCGCCCACCTCGCGCACGGACTCGGGGCTGTAGCAGTTGAAGCGCGTGCGCCCGGACACGGGGACCGTCTCGAGGTTGGCGAAGTAGAAGATCAGCGCGCCGGCGACGGCGACGACGATGATGACGTGGGTGGAGGGGGAGCGGGCGGCGCGGCGCAGCTGGTCGGAGGAGAGGAGGGGTTTGGCGTTGTGGAGGTTGGACTGGTGGTCGACTGTCACGGGTTCGTGGAGCGGGCGCACGACGCGGATGCGGTAGGAGCGGGTAGATGGCGGTGGCCATATCTTCTGGGGAGGTCTCTGGAGGAGAGGGGTAGGACGGCGAGGCGCTGGGGTTGCAAGGGTCCACAGGGTACTCGAAGGTCGGAGAGTGGTACTAGACACGCTGGCCGGTATGGACGAGGCTGAGAGAGGACGGGGGTTGAGCTGGGCCCTCCTTGCGAGGACTCGGAGTGAGGATCGCATCGAGGCGGCACTTCAGCGCGCAGGCGCAGGACAAACTGTAGGAACTATCAAGACAGCAGCCTTGGGAGCTGAAGTGCCGGCCAGGAAACACGAGGAATGAAAACGTGCAGACTCAGAATGTTGTCTTGGAGAGCTCGAGACGAAGCGGTCGTCATGTTGACCGGATCGCGACGAGTTCAGCGATCTTCGGCACCCCACTTCACCGGAGATCCGCTATGTCACATCCCGAACAACCTCGTCCATCTCCCACTGCATCTCTTGGCTCCCGTCTCTTCGCACACAAGTCGAAACGTCAATATAGAATTGAGCTTGATTTCTGTTACGTATGGATAGACTAGCCAGTCGATAGATACTCTCCGAGAAACAGGCCGTGTGTTTGGGGAGCAGCAGGACAGACAAGACGACCAATACGGCGTGCGTGCGACAGTTCGTTCAGTTGCGGGACGTCGATCCTCGGGAAGCTAGCCCCTATCAGCCTCTCCTGCTAGTCATCGGCATGCCGGAGCTGTAGACACGACTTACTGGCCGAGTGACGACCACAGCCGTGACGCCAGGGATGATAAGGCTCTACACGTAGTGCAGGCCCTTCTCGGCCAGCGAACAAGGCGTTCTCCCGCAGTAGTCCCGTCTTCGGCCGTCCAATCCAGGGCTGAGACGACCCTTCACAACTTGCCGATCCCGCATGCTACCGCCGCATCCCTGGCTACTTGTCGACGCTTGGTCTCGCGCTGCGGCAAACTCAGCTCGTCCTCCCGACATGTTGGTTGGTGGTGCCCTTGCTTCCTGGCTTGGATGTTTCCAGCTCGTAATTGACGGAGAATAACGCCATGCTTGCTGCTGCCGTGTGTCGGCGTACCAGCTAAGGTAGTCTAGTATCATGCGTTCTTTAAAGACCCAAGCCTCGTAGCTAGCGTTACCAGGACCTTTGCCATTTTCCCATCCATCTCCTGCGTCTTCTTTGTGAGTCTTTGTTCGACACGAGCCGACGTCATGATGCCTCCTATATCCTGTTATCTACTGCATTTCCAGCCGTCATGAGCGTCTCCTGTTGGAGAAGGCATTGCAGCAGGAGCAAGGTTTGACATCTACATACTGTCCCGCAGTCACCATGAGGTCGTTCAGCTATTTCTGGCTCACCGGGTCGCTGCTTCACGCCGGCTCCACGGCCCAACGGTTCGCCGCCATGGAGCCTGCTCCGACACTATCGCCTCGCTACTACCGAGCCGCTTCCCCTCTCCGGCCGTTGGGTAAGCGTCAACTTGCCCCCTGCGAGCTCGGCAACCATCCGTGTAAGTCCATCGAGTCTCTTTACCGCGAGATCAGGGGCTAACGCCTGGACAGGTAGTGACATCGGGCCCCTGGGCGCCACCTCGTGCTGTCCAGACAGCACATACTGCATCATCGACCCAGCCGGCTCCAAGGTACAATGCTGCGCCATCGGCTCGACCTGCAAATCCCCGTGTCCCCAGTCCCAGTACCAATGCGTCATCACCGTAACCGTCACCGCCGTCTCCCCGCCTACAACGGCCATCTCGACCGCCTGCTGTCCGCGACAGTGCACCCAGACGTCCATGTTCGGCTGCCCCTCCTCCCTCGGAGGCGGGTGCTGCTCCTACGGCCAGACCTGCGCCAGCGCGGGCCAGTGTCTCTGGACGAGCAGCCCGACCTCGGCCGCGTCATCGCTGGTAACCCAGATCCCGGCGGGGTGCACGACGAGCCAGATCGCGTGCCCGAGTAGTCTCGGGGGAGGGTGTTGCGCGGCAACTCAGAGCTGCACGTTCGTCGGCAGCGGCCCGCACTGCGCCGCACTGACTGTCGCGCCCACGGCTTCCGCCGTGGCGGCCGTCCCGCTGGACAACGGCGGGTTGGACACCGGCGCCAAGGCAGGTATCGGCGTGGGCGTCGTCGTCGGCATCGGCTTGCTCGTCGGGCTCGCGACCTGGCTTGTCCTCCTCCTCCGACGGCGGAGGCAGAGGAATTCCCGGACGTCCGGGTCGGACGCGCGGACACGAACGGCCGGGACAGAAGCCGACGACAGCCCAACGGCACGACGCACCGGCCTCGGCGTCCGAGCCAGCGGCAGACAACCCCCCGAGATGGCGTCGTCGAACGCCACCGTCGCCGCCGCCTCGCCACCGGCTGGCCGGCTCCGCGGCCTGACGGCGGATTACTTCGGCCCCGCCGCCGTTCCGGGCCCGTTCACCGAGAGCCCCTCCGTCGGAGGAGGCGATGGTGGTGGTGGACCGCCTACCTCGGCGGCTACGACGCCTCCCGGTGGTAACAACCGAGACCGCGCCGTGCCCAGGGAGCCGCACAGTCCCGACGACATCACGGCGCCGGTGGAGATCGACTCCCGCGCCAAGCAGCGGGACGTGTCGGATACCATCGCCGGGAGGTTCGAGCTATACGGCACCGAGCCCGCGTCTCCTTATTCAGAGGAGACGACGTCGCCGTATGATGTCGTGTCGCCGTATACGCCGTCGCCCGGGGCGGCGGCTGAGGGCCACGTGCTGGCGTCTCCGACGCTTGGGCATGCTCATCATCGATGACAGGATGGTGATCCAGTGGCACGAATGAAATAGCAATTCTGTGGTATCCGAACTCCTGTCCGTCTATGAAAAGCAGCGACCTGGATGCCGACGCGAGGCGGCTGTGGATGGTGACAATTTCCATCCAGCTATTAGTACACAAGGTCCAGGAAACGAAGACGCCAAACACCTCTTCCTAAGCCGATCCAGAACAGACCCCCAAGGAGAACAAAGGAGATTCCGCACCAACGCCACGCCAAACAAAACGTGCGATGTAGGCAGTGTAGAGCAACGCCCAAAATTAAGAAAGCACGAACGTCGTACACCTCCACCGCGATCCCAACCCTTCTTCGTCAAGAAACGGCGATTGATCCCATCCGGACACCGCATCGTGGATGGCTTGCCGAAGCACCACCCAACAGGACCCCTCTCAAACCAGCGCAACCCCAAAAGGCGCACTCGTCCTCAGATCCGCAACCAACTCTTCGACATGATCCTCCGGCAGCAGCTGGCTCAACAACCTCTGCTTCTCCTCCGTCCCCAGCGTCCCATTCCCCCCCTCCTCCTTTTTCTCTCTCCCCCCGCCAAACACCCTCGCCAGCTTACTAGGACTCCTCTTGAGCCCGTCCCCGGCCCCGGCCCTGGGGATCGACGGCGTCTCGGGCATCAGGTAGAAGTACAGGAACTCGATGAGCTTGACCTTGACTTCCCTCGAGGTGTCGCGGTCGCGGAAGAGGGACGTCACCGCCAGGAGGCCGTCGAGGGCCTCGAAGGTGCGCGTGTTGGTCGGCGTGTCGATGAGCGCCACGACGAGGGTGAGGAGGGTGGCGCACTGGATGGCGGGGCAGTTGACCGGTTCTATCAGGTCGAGGAGGAGCTGTTTTCACGCACACACACACAACCACAAGTTAGATGAGGGGGGATGGTTAAGGGGGGGGCGGTTAGGTGGAGGGGAAGACGAACATTCATGTAGATCTCGCGCGAGAAGAGGGCCTTGCTCGGCGGGTGCAGCAGCAGGACGCCCTGTATCAGGTCCAGGGCACTCAGTATCAGCAGGTCGTTCTGGCCGTCGCCGCCCTTTGCGACGAGGCGGTCGAGGGTCGTCAGCAGGCGGTGCGCGACATTCCACTCGAACCCTTCCTGCAGCTTGAAGAACTCGCGGAAGGCCGGGTCGTGGGCGAGGTCGGGGAGTTCTTTGGGTTTCGGTGAGTTAGGCTGTGTCTCGGAGGATTGGGGTTGCGGTCTCTTGGTCGGGCTCTGGGTGGTGGTGGATGTCGTCGGTTGGGAGAGGCAGATCTGCGCGAGGAGGCCTTCGACCAGCTTGAGCCCCTTCTTTATCTTGAGGCCGTCGAAGGAGGAGAGGTTGTCGAAGGCTACGGAGAGGAGGGCTTCCATAGTGATGATGGCTGAGGAGTGGCGATGTGATGTAGTAGGGGTGCTTGCGCAGGTGCTCTCTATCGACCGGTGTTGAATGGAAGTCCCAGATAGAGAATGGTTGGGGTATCACTGAAGAAGAGGTTTTGTTGTGTGCTATAACGCCGATGATATGATAATGCCTCTGTTATCGATGGATGCCAGAATGATATGCGTCTAATGATGCCGTGCCACTGGCGAACCTCGCAGGTAATACACCAGAAAACACCCGAGATTGACATAAACAGAGGAATGCAGGCAGAGTAAATAGCTGGCGACAACAAGCCACGAGAGAGTGACTGGCGATGTCAGCTGAGATGCGGAAGGTAATACAAGGACAAGAATGAAAGTGAGGCGACAGAACGTCTGGAATGAAAGATGATGCAGAGTGACCAGAACGACCTTCACATGGCCATTGTCAACTGCATTGACCTGATAAGATGCTCTGGCTTGAAGTCATCGCTGCCACGGCAACGGCCGTTGTGACAGCGCTTCCCCACAGTGACAGTGGATTAGTTGGAGCGATCATCGGCTAGCGCTCCCTGGCCAATCAGCGTGGTTACCGAAGACTGCGAGGACCTCTTCATGAGCAAACTGAAATCTGGGGAAGAGCGACTTGCGACATTGCAGTGATCGAAAAGAGCCCCTAAGGTTGCTGGCGGAAAGACGTGGGGGCTTAGCAAGGAGTCTAGACAAAGAGGAGGATATCCGATTTTAGACGCACACTCGGCGCCCTTATGAAGAGGTTCATATCCGTGATGGCAAAGTCAACCCGCAAAGCAAGAACATTTGCCCCTTTGAGGCCGGGGGCAAGCGATTCAGGGGCCCCAAAGCTCCAGGGCGTGGTCTTTGATGTTGACGGAACCCTGTGGTGAGCTTCCCCGTCCATTGGAGTTGGTTGCACATGCTACGCCGTGATATCACGTCCTTGGAATGAACGCACGACGACCTCATTCATGAGCTCAAAATTCTCACCTTACATCTTTATCCTCCTCGATACGTGTCCACTAACAAATGCCTAGCGAACCCCAGAACTACATGTTCCACCAAATGCGCACCGTCCTCTCCATCTCCCGCCACACCGACATCCTCGAGCACATCTACTCCCTGCCCCCCGAAGCCCAAGAGAAAGCCATGGCCTCCATCCGCGCCATCGAGGCCGAGGCCATGACCTTGCAGACGCCCCAACCGGGGCTGGTAACCTTGATGACCTACCTCGACTCCCGGGCCGTCCGCAAGGGCATCTGCACGCGCAACTTCGACGCCCCCGTCAACCACCTCCTCACCAAATTCCTGTCGGGCTGCTCGCCGTTCCACCCGATCGTCACGCGGGATTTCAGGCCACCCAAGCCCGACCCCGCCGGGATCCTGCATATCGCGAGGAGCTGGGGGCTGACGAGGCGGGTCGAGAGGGAAGGGGAGGGGGATGGGGTGCCTGTTTCGGACGGGGAGGAGGAGGAGAGGGGCCGAGGGGAGGATGGGTTGGTGCCGGTTGAGAAGGGAGAGGAGGTCGCTGATGCGAGTGGACTGTTGATGGTGGGGGATTCGATCGATGATATGACTGCCGGACGGAGGGCGGGCGCCGCGACGGTCTTGTTGGTGAATGAGGTAAATCGGCATCTGGCGGAGCATCAGAATACAGATCTGGTGATTGAGAGGTTGGACGAGTTGATCGATGTGCTTGAGAATGGGTTTGTGGGGAGGGAGATTGATGGGTGAGATCGCATCATATGGGACGTGATACTGGTAAGGTGTGGGTGGTGGGTTGCAAAGGCTCTTGACGCTGGTTGGGAATGTGGCGGTAATGGCGAGATTATAGACTTTATAAGGGGTCCGCAAGGAGGGTGGACGTCAAGCATGATGCCCAGCATGATGTTATACAACGACACATGATATCAAGCAGCCAGCATACCGTCTTTGGTACTTTTTCGGACTGGCCAGGGTTGCTAGGGAAGTGCAGTCTCACGACGGCATTGCTCTGGCGCGCAACCGCACTAGTAATATCAGGTCGCTGGCGGCAACAGAGAAGGGAATTTTCTTGATACGCGAGAGACGTGGCTGACTTCCAATGTGGCTAGATGAAAAGAACCGATTACAAAAGGGAATCCTCCATCCATATGCGCCTCATTGATGAGCATAAGATCCGTAACCATAACCCCCTTCCGCCGGAGGACCGAACGCCGCCTGCCGTCTACTGCCCTCCCTCCTCTCCTCGGCCGTCTCTTTCCTCGGCGGCGGCGGCGGACGGGCAGATGCGCCCGACCCGCCGGGCCTCATGGGCAGGGTGAACGTCGCAGGGACCCTGCCCGCGCTGCGCGGACCCCCCAAGCTGACCACCGTCTCCCGCGTCCGCTGCTGCTGGTGGTGATGCTGCTGCTGCTGCTGCGGTATCGAGCCCGTGGTGCTCACTCGTGGTCCCATTCCCGGATGTACAGGCGATCCACCTGCGCGGCCAGGGCGTTCGCCCCCGCCGGCGGTGGCTGCTGCTTCTCCGGCACCGCCGCGCGCTGCTGGAGGTGGCGGGGATCGGTTCGCGGATCGCTCCGGTAGCCTGTGAATGCCACTGTATTGGTCACGTGAAGACCCGATAGTCCCCATGATGGGAATCTCACCTGATGTGGGCGTCTGCATGGTGCGGTCGTCCGACGCCGCCGTGATGGTCTGGTTGAAGAAGGTGGGCGAGTCGGTCGACCGCAGGAGGTCCTGCGTCGCGGGGGACAGCTGGGGCGCGAGGTGCGACTTGCGGTTGTCGCGCTCCATCATGCCGCAGGCCCAGTCGCGCAGGTCGACGGGCGTGCGCTTGGCTGCCTGGACGAAGGGGTCGCGGGCCTGCAGAGAGAGTCAGCATGTACACGGCAACGGTGGGGTCACTTGCAGCACTGCATCATACGTAGAGTTCCTTGGGCGTCGGCCGGTCGGCGGGGTTCTTGAACAAGCACTTCTGGATCATGTCGTCGAGGATCTGGGGGAAGGCGTCGCTCTTGGGCAGTTTGGGTGCGGGCTCGTGGACGATCTGTTGGAGCAGATCGAGGATGCCGGCCGGGCCCTCCTCTTCTTCTAGCTCCTCGTTCGCCCGGAAGGGGAACTTGCCGATGGCAAGCTCCATGATGGTGAGACCGAAACTCCACACGTCTGACTTGACCGTGTACCGCTCGCCCTGGATCCTCTCGGGCGCCATGTACGTCGAGGTGCCGACGAAGGTGTCTGCGATCGAGTTCACGAGTTCTCCCGAGACGCCAAAGTCGCACAGCTTGATCTTGCCTTGGGAGTTGACGAGGATATTCGAGGGCTTAATGTCGCGGTGCATGATGTGGTGCTCTTCGTACAGATATGTGAGTCCGCCTAGCGTCGCCTCGGCGATCTTGCCCAGCACGTCGACTCGTACGGGACCAAATACTCGCGATACTCGGTCAAGGGCACTGGAGGGGAGCCTGTGTCAGTTGCATCTTCTCCCTTGTTCCGAGCCATGGCTGCTGGGGGCCTTACCCAACGTCCATGTACTCCATACACATGATAACGTCGTTGTTCTCGTTTAAAAAGGCGCCGTAGAAGTTCACAATGTAGTCGCACCGACAGCTGTGCATGATCTGCAGCTCGCGCACGATGCGCTTGCGCATCTCTCTCTTCGCTTCGACGTGGATGATCTTCCAAGTCGACTGTGAGCCGACGGCCGAGGGGCGTTACAGATCACGAGGGAGGCTCACCTTCCGGGCCATGACCATGTTAGTCGGCACATGCCTGACTTTGCTCACGGTACCTCCGTTTCCAGCTCCCAGGTCCTTGATAACCTCTATGTCCTGCGGTCTGAGGTCGAGGTTGAACTCGATGTCGATCTCGAGCTGGTTCGGGTCGTCACCGTTCTTGCTGTTGTTGACGCTTGCGCTCTCGGCTGTCGGGGGAGGCTTGGGCGCGGCCGGAGTCAAGGCGAGGCCCTTGACGTTCCGGCGCTTCATAGAGCGCGGTGCGAAACCGTCCGACATGGTGGCTGGCGGTCCTGAAGTCAAGCGTCTTTGTGACGCAGACGGACCTCGATGGTATGCTCGACTATCGCTGGGATTCCTTAAGTAGGCGCATACGATTTTGCGTTGCTGCTGAGAGGCGTTCAATATGTCGAGTTCGGTTATTCGGCTTGTCCTGCTTGTGGCAGTCCCAAGCTCCGGTCCAGAGATAGCACCTCAGGCCGGATGTGTAGCCGCGCACCACAAGCACCCGGGCGGCACTAGAAACAGTTGGTGCCTGAGCTTGATGAACTCCCGGAGGCGCGTCTTTTCGGAATCGGTTCACGTCGTCTGTTCCGGCCGTCTTGTCTTTGGCTTTTCCACCGCAGATGCAGGGTCGAAACAGATGCCAATGCTTGCTATCGGC
>Ga0209127_100474_pt1 | contig 14083 bp, 13 predicted proteins | sample LakSupMetagenome_FD_187469 | JGI IMG/M metagenome (GOLD analysis project Ga0209127, IMG submission 187469) | Freshwater microbial communities from Lake Superior, Canada - Sta WM archaea (SPAdes) (version 2) | ecosystem: Environmental > Aquatic > Freshwater > Lake | place: Lake Superior, Canada...
GGGGGTGAGGTACAGGCTGGCTGCCAGGAGCAAACCAGGAACCCGGGATTGGAGCATTGTCGAGGCTTGGGCTGTTGGATCGACGTCGGTCCGAGGTGTGTCTTATCTGGTGGCGATCGGGTGCGTCTACAGGACTTACATGATCGGCTACCACGGCACAAGAGGGTATCTTTATACAGAGATTTGTTGACAGCCGCCTCGGCTGATGCAATGTGCCAAGAGCAGTTGGATTCGTCATATATGAGGACGATATTGCGATCATGGACATAATTGGACGCTTTCCCCTAACCAAGCGCCTTCTCAGGCGCAGCTAGGGTAGCTTTCACAGTCCAAGAGTCTAGCCCCCATCTGCCGCGGACGCGTCAACCACACTATGGGTCGTGGTTGTGGTAAAAACGGTCGGGCTATCCGGTCTAGACCACTCGTTACAGGCGCAGAGCAACGTGCGTCCTTGGAGATGGGGCACAGAGTTCAGAGTTGCGCTACCTCGCCAACATCATGACAAAAGCCAACCAAGCTCCGTATTACTACAACGGGCCAAGCAATATCGCAGAACAATATGCTTCTTAATAACGTACCATTGGGGCCAGGTATTTGCTACGTAATTCCAATTGGTAGGCGAGGAGGTGACGGCTGAAGCGCATTCTCCCGTGGCCCCAAGAGAAAAATGTTCCCTCCAGTCATGAGGGTTCCCGGTTAAGCTTTCCACGGCATCGAGAATCTGGGGAAGACGGCAGTGATTCGAACCGTGAATGCAGGGACAGAATGCAAGGAAAGTGGGCACAGGAACGGCAGGGGTGGTTATATCGGACGCCACAGCGTGTGGCTTCTTCCAGCCAAAGAAGGGTGCATTTGGCGGTGCACAAGTTCGCGACGGCTTCATCGGGTATCACTATGACATGACGATGCGCTTGCAGCTCTCTAGGTACAATTGGAATCAAGCGCCGCTCGACCATCGGTCTTGCGCATCGCAGCTACGTCGCTTCCATAACCATCATCAGTGCTGGGAGGAGGGGACTGGGCCGGACCGTTATCGGTGCTTCCCCGCCTCGGACATCGAGCCGAGGCGCACCGTCCCCGCAAGCTACCTCGACTAATCACCGCCGAAGGTCGTCTAATCAACGTCAGCACTCGTAACTCTAGCGGACAGTAATAATTACTATTCTGCCTCAGTCTACATCGCTTCACCACACTCTCCACCCGCAGCTCAATCCCGCAAGGCAAAGAAATGTCAACCTCAAACGGCACCGTCCCCATCTCGGGCCAACCCGCCAACAACCCAACCGACGCCATCGAGCCACACATCCTGCACAAGCTCGACCCGGATTTCGTGCAGTACTACGTCGACGTGCTGTCCAAGAACCCGCCCGCCCAGGCCCTGACCATCGAGGACGTGCGCGCGCACCCGGAGAAGTTCCGCTCCGCCATCGCGGTCGACACTACGGGCTGGGAACGCGTGGTCGACAGGACCGTTACGTCCAAAGACGGCGCCGAGGTCCCGGTCCGCTTGTATTATCCGGACCCGGCCGTGCACGGGGAGGGGCCGTATCCTGTGCATTTGAACTTCCATGGTGTGTGCTGTTGTGACTCCACGTCCTGAAGGGGTCTGAGGGTATCGTTTGTTGCTAATAGGGTGTATGTGCAAGGCGGTGGGTTTGTGCTTGGGGACTTGCAGTCTGAGGCGCAGATGTGTGTGAGTATGCGGGATGGGGCTGGGGTGGTGGTGATTGATGTCAACTACCGCCATTGTCCAGGTAAGTGTTTTCGGGCTTGCGTCCAAGATACACACAGCCTTGCACGAGGGCAAGAAAGGTGTCCTTTCTGACATTTTACTTTCTAGAAACTGTCTGGGGCAAATGCGTCGAAGATGCGTGGGCGGCCCTCAACTGGGTAAATGTTCACCTCCTCATTACCACATGATAATTCCCCTTTCTCCCCCTTTGCTTACATGGAATTCAGGCCCGCGACTCCTCGGCAACCCTGAATGTCAACCCGGCCTCAGTATCTATAGGCGGCGTCTCCGCGGGCGCGCACATCACCCTGATCCTGCAGCACCTCGCCCGCGATGCCGGTATCCCGCTCAGGCTCTGCATGCCTAGCGTCACGCCCGCCGCCGAGGGCTTCTTTTACCGGTTCTACACCGAGTCGCCCTTCCCGTCCTTCCACGAGTTCTACCGTGCCCCGATCCTGCCGTGGGCGCGCATCCAGTGGTTCGGAAGGTACTGCATGCCGCCCGACCAGCTCGAGGAGCTGAAGGCGATGTGGCCGGACTGGTGGTTTAGCCCGCTTAAAGCCGCGAACTGGAGGGGACTGTGCGATACGTATATCCGCACTGCCGAGTGTGATCTGTTGAGGGACGACGGGGAGGCGTACGGGATGAAGCTGGTGGCGGGTGGGAATAAAGTTGTGTTTAAGAGGTACTTGGGGAGTCCGCATACGTTCATGTATCTGCCTTGCATGAAGCAGAAGCATGTCTTTGATCAGGACGCTGTTGATGCTCTGAAGGTGGCGCATGGCCTGGTTTGAGGGTGCTTGGATTTGCCCTCCAGTCGTATCTAGAACGTGGAGAGCCTGCATCGTGCATTGAATGTTTGAGGGAGACCGGCATTAGACTCTAGAAGAAACTATTCGCTTACCAGTACTTGGCCTGCATATGCCTTGGGTTACTCTGCATCAAATTTCCTCCAAACTTGCAATAGACAACCTAAGCCACAGATATCTACATCATCATTACGGCCGTACAAGCTCTACATATATTAGTCTATTCTCTCCCACTCCAGTCCATGTTAGTCCTTTGAGCCGTGCGGCAGCCTAGCGAATCTGATCATCCAAACGCCAGAAAGCTGCATAACAGACCTGGGCCTCCTAGCAGTCACGCCATCGTCCTATTGGCAAGCAAACAACTGCCAAATACTGTCCGAAGAGTACTGCCCGTGGCAATGCGTGGGATACACCATCTGCGGCAGGCTGGTGCAGTTGTGCGTCTGGGTGCCGTTCGTCGCAATGGCAGTGACTTGAGATGCTGCTACCGACGTGCCGTCGGCGCACAAGAGCTCAAGACCACTGTAGCCGTCTAGTGAGAAGGGTGTCCCGCACAGTGGTACCGTTGGGGGAAGCGTCTCTGAGACCTGGAGGACCGTCCGGGATGACTGGTTGGTGCAGGCCTCGATCATGGAGGTTTTGGTTGGTGTCCCTGTGGCGCCGTTAGCAACATGCTCACTGTGTGTCCCGGATCATCGACTTGCAAGCAAGGATCTGGTGACCGTGTGGGTAACCAAGCTGTCCAATTGTGATCGGCTCGGGATATAGGGTGTCTTGTGCCGATGCTGAAATGAACATCGAGGCGAGCCCGAAGGCAGTTGTGATGATGGTGGAGGTGGATCGCATGTTAGACATGAGACCAAGTGACTCTGATGATGTTCTTTGGGGTGGCGACGTGAAAAGCGATAAGTCCATGGATTGCCTATTCTATAGCCATTCTCTCGCAGTCAGAAGAAGCCTCCTCATATACGAAGTCAAAATATCAAGCAATATAACTTGTTGCTCCGGTAGAATCCTACATCAGCAGTGACTTCATTTAGGCATTCAATGCAGTGCACCAATACGAGGGAAAACATCCAACGATGACCTAATCCCGCGGTACCGACCAGGTTACCGCCCTGTTGCGAGCTGGAGGATTGGGCCTCGGAACAAGATGCCATTGGAGGAAAGTTGGAGATCGCCAATGCCCAAGCCACGGTCTGCTGTAATTGCGGTCCGAATTGCGGGACTGCCGTAAAGATCGCCGCGAAACCTCCCTATTTTTAATGTTGGCGTACTGTACAAACCCTGGACTCGTGCAACCTTCGTATTGTCGGTGGAGTGAAGTGTTGTCAATGCTGCACCACGTCACTAACTCAGCCGCACCCGTCAGCTCGGAAAAGTGAGCTCGGAGCTATCGAGCCAGCATCGTTGAATAAGGGATAATAGCCCGGAGCTTTGGCAAGCTGCTCAACTGCACGAGAATCGTACTCCAGTGGATGCAAGGCTCATCTGTCAGTTCCAACAACCGTGCAAGCCAGCGAACACCTTTCTACCATTCCACCACACTCTAGTGTGGTCTCTAACTTAAGCTCATGTGGATTAGGCTTGGAGAAGACACCGTCCTAGGGTCCTGTCCTTACCTATGTAGGGCTACCCATCTCTAGGAAATAATGTCCAAAGTCTTGATTGTTCACTTTCGCCAATGGAGTCATGCAGTGGACGATGTCAGTTATCGAGCAGGCACGTGTAAATAAATGTTGCCAACGCCAAGGCGTCAACCACGATTTCATGCATGGGACGGAGCTGCGCCATGGAAAGGGACTCAGAATGGAAAAGTCAGGTGATAAGCTCGATCCTGCAAACATGTAGGTCGTTACTGTGCACGCTACTCGGCTCACCGGCGTCTTCGTATACTTCGCCGAACTTGACACTTGATTGGCAGAGCATTGTGTCTTCCAAACGCTCCGTGGTGTTTACTCACGATGCCTGATGAATGATGACTAAGGGAGCACTTGGCGGGCCGGACCTAAACGTGCGGACGACTTTTAGTGGCCGCTGGCGTCCGCTAGCCCTGTGATTGCGGGTGGTGCGGGTGGTGCGGGTGGTGCGGGCGTGCGGCCGCGCCAATGCGGTACCGCGACAACCACACGGGCAACAAGTCGACTGTTGATGAGTGTGCACAGGACCGCTGAGGACTTGGACATTGACGGCCGCGCATTGCGGACAAGAAGCCGTACTGGGATGGAGGTCATTGCCAAATGGACAAGATGGCCGAACTATATAAGGGCCGGTCTCTTCTGAGTACATGCATCCTCACAACAAACCCCAATCATCAAGCAGTCTTCGCACCACCGACTTCAGACCACTTTCTACCTCTCTCAAACACACAATTCATTACCATCGGCATCTCAATCGTCGTACCTTAGGTACCACCAGCTACCAAGCCCCGACCCCCATCAACATGGCCCCTCTCGTCTGGCTCGTCACCGGCACCACATCCGGCATCGGCGCCGCCCTGATCCAGCACATCGTCGAGCGCGGCGACAAAGTCATCGCCACCGGACGCAAAGCAGAGCAGCGCATCGGCCATCTCAAGTCCGACAATCTCGCAGTGCTCGAGCTAGACATCTGCGCCGGACGTCAACACGTCCAAAACCAGGTCAAGAAGGCATGGGGCGTCTTCGGCAAGATCGACGTGCTGGTCAACAACGCCGGCGCCTCGGCCATGAAGAGCGCCGAGGAAGCGGAGTAAGTCTCAGTCCCCCAGTGGCCAACCGTGACGCTGTGCGCCCCGGCTTACAGTTGTCGTCAGCGACGCGTACATCTCCAACATGTTCAATGTCAACCTCTTCGGGCAGATGCACGTCACGCAGGCCATCCTGCCGTTCTTCCGCGGGCAGGGCAGCGGGACCATCGCCTTCACCTCCTCCAGCACCGCCTGGGCTGTCCTTCCCTTTATGAGCCACTACGCCGCGTCCAAGGCCGCGCTGACGGCCTACGTCGAGGGCCTGTCCAAGGAGGTCCGCCAGTTCGGCATCAAGTGCGTGACCTTTGAGTCGGGCGGTTTCCCGACCCATCTCGGGCAGCCCCGCGACGAGGGGCAAGCCGCGTTCGGCGCCCCGGCCGGGGGCGAGCATCCGTACGGGGCGCTCTTTGGAGAGGTGGTTGGCATGTTTGGGGCCGATCCCATGAGCTTCATGCCGGGCGATCTGAGCAAGGTTGGCCCAACGGTAGTGGACGTCGTCAAGGGCGAGGGAGTGGCGGCTGGGAAGCCGTGGCCGTTGCATGTGGTCGTTGGGTCGGACTCGTACGCGCATATCAAGCAGAAGTGCGAGCAGGAGCTGCAGTTGCTGGAGAGTTGGAAGGAGGTCAGCTTCAGCACGGACAGGGCGGATCACTCGCATACTGTTAGTGCGCAGTATATGAAGCTTGTCTCCATCCTGGACTAGAGGTGTTCTCTACGACAAGGGAACATAGAGATTGGTTGACCGAGTGCAATATAGAGCCTGATACTCAAATTCGCATAGCACATGCGGGCCTGGAAGATTCTTGCGCACCTCTCGTCACTGGCGATATCTTGGAACACTCCTCACAATGCAGAGCAATGCCGACGGTAGGCTTGTGCACCGCGCAAAGAACCACCTCTGCCCGTTTTGGATCCACCATCGAGCTAACGCAACCTCCGGTTAGAGACCAGGAAAGTCAAACGGCTCATCACTGGGACGCTCGGTGGGGTTGAGATTGGACAGCCCACCGGGAAAAGTAGTGTGCAGCGAGTAGAGCTCCGGGTCACCCTTGATAGCCTCGGTCTGGGCTATGACGTCTTCCAGATCGTGTCCGACGTCGAAGTACTTCCCTTTTAGAACATCTTTCGCAACTCCATTAGCGAGGGCTACGCATGTCATCCCGTTTAGGTAGGGGGAGTCGGTGTAGATGTCTAGCCAACCCCTGAAGCGGTTTGCTGCATGCTCGGGTAAGTTCTGCAGTGACTCGTCCGAGTATTCTGGAGACTCGCGTCAGCATGGTTCACAGCTCGAGACATCCTTAGCACAAGGCACTCACTTTTGACAGTCATCTCCGACTTGACGCCACCTGGGTGGAGAGCGTATAGGTGGATGTCGGTGAGCCCGTCAATGTCGATCTCCTTCTGGGTGCAGCCTGTCAGGTTGATGAGAGCTGCTTTGCTGGAGCAGTAGCTGGCGCTGTACGGGATATCTACCGTGCCTGCTCGACTGGCGATGTTGAGGACACAGCCGCTCCGCTGCTCTCGGAAGATGGGCAGTATAAGGCGCATGAGGGCGTATGGACCGTGGAAGTTGACCTCGAACTCCTTGATGAACTGCTCTGGGTCTTGCTGGTGCATCTTCCGGTGTGGCAGACATCAGTCAGATATTGAGCATGCAGTATTGCCATTCGTAAGCACCAAATTGGAGAAGGAAGGGCAACGCACTGGTCCGAGGCTGTTAGCACCGGCGTTATTGATCATTATGTCAATCCTTCCCTCTGCGTCCAGGGTCTTGAATCGGTGTGTCAGCGGCGCTGCGTATTGAAAAGACATCATTTCAGTGTAGCTGACCTTCTGCACCAGAGACCTACATCCTTGCAGGTCTGCAACATTGCACTGGGTCAAGGTAACGCCACGAGCTCCCAGATCTCGGCATCTCTCCGCAAACTCGGGAGCAGGCCGCGTCCGATTGTAAACCAAGACAAGCTTGGTGCCTGCAACAGCAAAGCACTCGGCAAGGGCCTTGCCAATTGTCCCAGCTGAGCCTAGACAGGTCGTCAGTTGACAACCTCTGACTTGCATGGTGTGGGGTCACCGCACCTGTTATGATCGTGACCTTGTCTTGCAGGCTCCCCTGGAATTTCTTCGGATAGATGAACGGATAGAGGTCGTTGTGTAACCGTGGAGAAAACTGTTTTGTTTGAGAACCCGGCATCGTAAAGTTTCTTTTTGACAAGAGATGGAGAGGAGCAAAGGGTTACAGGTTGAGGTTGTCGTGAGGGGTCGTTTGGTGGCAGCTCATTTGGGGTTCGGGAGTTCTGGACCATGACGCCAAGCTCAGTCCTCACACTGCGACGACTATCGGGGCTAGATGTACAGCCGGTCTGCGACATGTATTTACAATATTAACTCTCGAGAAAAAGACAGTAAGCAATTTTATATGTGCCTGCTCAGAATCCTACATTGTTGCTTTTACATATGTCCTTGAGACGGAAGTCATCGCACCGTCGCACCCGGCACTTGGCCGAAGTCACACTGAACAAACGACCGCTACCTCCCTCTCGACTCCTCCAAGACGCTGGAGTCGATAAATGTGGCAAGACTCGAGCTTGACAATGCCTGCCGCCTGTTCTGCTTCGCAACCCAGACGTCTTCTTCGACCAGGAACGGCAACAAGTCCGGCGCAAGTGTCCCGCTCCACCTGTGCACCGGCCACACAGCCTCGACGACGGATGCATCCATGCCGACAGCAGACGCCACGGTGGCATAAACGCTCTGAGGCTTGTTGATGAACACATCGAGTGTCTGGTTAAGTGCCTTGAGGAATGCGACGATGTTCTTCCGCGTGGCCGGGTCGCTGAGCTTCTCCTTGGTGCTGTAGAGGCTGTACACCTCGCGGTAGGTGGAGAAGTTCTGGAATATGACGGCGTTATCGCCCAGGGACCGGGCAGCAAGCTCCACGGCTGGTTCCCAGATGCCGAAGGCGTCGATCTGCTTGCTCGCGATCTGTTGCGGGAAGGTGCCCTGCCCACAGGGGGTCTTCATGCATACGTTGCCCGAGACAATTGTGTAGTCACCGTCCTTAAGGCCCGCGGTCGCCAGCATCTTGCTCACGAAGTATGCTGCTGATGTCCCTTGCAAGGTGCCGATCCTCTTCCCCTTCAAGTCTGCCAGCGTCTTGATACCGGAGGCCTTGTTGGCGATCAAGCGGTATCCGACGTCGACGATGGTGTAGATGATGCGGAGGTTGGAATGACTGCCGTACTGGATCAGACCCTGCGTCTCTGCGTTGGCCGCAAGGTCGATGGTCTTGTCGCTTGCGAGGTTGGCCACGCCGCCGCTGACCAGCTGGGCTGGGCTGTCTCCTCTGTAGAAGTTCTTGATGGCATATGGCTGTAATCTATGTCAGTGGTTTCGGGCTGCACAAAGCGAACCTTTACCGTGGGTCGAGTCTTACCTGAGGTGTATGCTCGATCCACTGCAGGGAGGTGGCAATCTTCAGGGCCACCACATCTGCCACCAGCAGATGGACTACCAAGGTTAAGAGCGGAAGAAAATGCATCGTGACTAGACTGGTTTCGGGTCTGAAGCCGCCTAGGACGGTAGAGGATCGCGAAGGCTCATCGTGGGTGTTATAGCGCGAGAACCCCGAAGGTGGCTCCCACGTCTAGGGTAAAGGTGCGCGTTAGATCGATGATGCATCATGTATGTCGTGAACTAAATGGGCTGCAACTATTCTCACCAATTACCGGCATCCCTTTGAACTGAATGACCCTCAGGAGACACCTGTGGCGTTGTGTTGAATATCCGGAGCCCAATCAGCAGGATTCCTGAAATGAGCGGAGGAGATCCGCCGGCATCTTTGATCCTCTCTTAAGGCTCGGTGACGACGCTGGGTTCGGCATATTCGAAAGCACTGAGAGGGTGCCGTTCACCGAGATCTCTGCCATAATTAGTTGGTGGTTACCTTAAATCCCACGAGTCCCAGGCCTAGAGAGAGAAGAAAGGACGATCAAAAAGCACGGTATTGCAGCGACCAAATACTAGGTAGTGTGGAAGAAAAGAGCAAGGCAAAGAAATCGCTGCCATTGGCTGCAGACTTGGAACCCTCCATCAAGTGGCACAAGGTTTTACGATTGCTCGACGGCTAGATTGGGTTATTGGGCGTGATTTTGCGCACCGTCATTGAACTTAAAGGTTCTAATTGACTTTCTTGGAAGCTTAGTACCGAGCATCGTCTATTCCTTTCTGTGGTCTCCGTGATGGCGGTGGTGACTGGCAAGGTCTTGCCTTTGAAGGTAAGTTAAGCTTTGCCAAGGGCGGGAGCGCCGATTGCAGATCAAGCTAAAACTGGTGATGGTAACCACTTGTTACAGGCCCAAGCTCCAAGCAATCTTCGGAACTAGAATCCGGCAATAGCCTGACAGGTTGCGGACCTTCTGTTGATATATGTGTGCGTTTCGGCACATGTTATGGCCCACTCGTGGCAGTCAAGCTTTGTGGCTTGCGCTGGCCTGCCAGTGATCTTCCTCGCACGCTGCCGAAGGATGATTGATACGGGCAGCAGACACATCCAGGACATAGGAAGTAAAAATTACAGACGGGCATATCGGAGTGCCCCAACGCCTAAGAGTCTAAGACACTCATGCAACGGTAGAAACGCTATCTTTGCTCGGATGAGACATTTGGCTGTGCAATGACATGTCCAATTGAAGGCGTCAGAATCTCAGCATTATGCTGTGAATCAGGGGCGGGTGCTCGATTTGAACATCTCCCCGTACCTTTTTGATGCTTTGGGTCTAGCTCCTGTGTTGTCAACTTGCAAGCAACTGCCCAATCAGATATGGTATGGCGGTGCGCTAGAGGCTGTTGACTCGTGTGAGGCAGCCAACCTCAGCTCCCCACCTCATTTCCCTCCAAGCGCTCCCAACTGGGAATCTCAACACCTCTCCAACGTTGTTCGAATCACCAGCAAAACCTTCGGTTGGTGAAGTTGCAGAGTATAGATTCCCAAAGATGGCAGAATCGGAACCAGAATCCGAGTCGACCGCGGGCACGTCGTCGCGCTCGAAGCGGAGCATGGTGAAGTCCTTCCTGTAAGCGCCTTGGCGCCCGACCCGCCGCGACCGGGGACCATTTGATGGGGACCATTTGACTGACAAAGGCGCTGCAGCAAACAAGGCTTATCCAAAGGCAAGGATGAGCTGCTCAAGCAGAAGCTGCAGCTCGAGCATTCGCTCGGACTGGGCCACAGACCCAGCGTCATACCCCCGGGCGAGGCCAACATCCGCGCTGAGGAACGCATCGTCGAGATAGGATGGCATCCGGTCGCCGGCTTTGCGGGCAAGTGGTTCGCGGAGGAGACTGGGCTCGGGAAGAAGATTGCGCAGAAGGTTAAGAAGTATCCGGATCCCACGCAGCATTGGGCTGTGCTAGTCGGGGAGTACTGTCATGAGCTTTGGATGGTGAGGTAGCTGTGCCAACGGTTGCATTCGAGAACCGGACTGACGGTCGATAGGACGAGCATCTGCATGTCATCTACCTGAATGAGAGGATTGAACTCGCAGAGTGGCACAGATTCGAGGTTGGGAAGACGACGTTCAACGACGAGGCGTTGAGACAAGCTGGTCAGTACAACCCTCGCCCATCCTACTCTGACATGCCGATTGACTTCTTCTGATATAGGGGAGATGGTCATATACGGCATGCGAGAGAAGAGACCCGCGTACAACCTCATCAACAACAACTGCCAGAACTTTGCGCTGTTGATGCTGGATGTTATCCAGTTGGAAGCGGCGGCACGCCGCGAGTTCGCGTCGACCTTCGCCATCTACCAGCGGGCGATTGGAGAGGGGACAATCAGCGATTTGTTCGTGGAGGCGCCTGAAGGCGAGACGCAGGCCCAGGTCGCCCAGACAGAGGGTAAACCTGGCGCTGTGCAGGTTGCGCAGCAGGTGATGGAGCAAAACACCACAAAGCTGGACCATCACCACTCGTTGTTTTGATGCGTTTCGCTGGGGTAGGCCAAAGGCCACCATACTGTGCTTTCATCTGTTGCCCATTCGCATCTGTCTTGAGTCATGATTACCCAGAGGTCATGCAGTTGTCACGTCCAAGACGAAGTCTAATACCGGGTTGCGCCTTGCAGGCACCTGATTCGGTAACCTAATTGCTTGATCTTCTCTTTTGCCCCGCACTCAGAAGCTGTGCTGCCGGAGGAGAGACTACGAGGGAGAGTGAGCTTGACCACGTCGTGCACTTGCATCTCAAGAGGCGGCTCTCCGTGGTGCTCCTCCTTTAGTCGTATTGAAACCTGCCTTGGTATTCCGAGGAGTAAGTGCAAGCTGTCATGTCGTTGACTGTGGTCAGATACCTCCGTCTACCTATCCGAGTAAGTCAAGTTGCAAATTACCTCCCATGATCTCGGTTCGTTCTCCGTTCTTACAGTGTTAAATGTTATTTTTAGTCTATGTTCCTGGCAGTACCTGGTGTCTTGGCCGCTTCCAACTCAGCCGCGTGATTAAGAGCGTGGGTGAATACCACGGCAATATATGCATTGCTACGTGCTCAATCTATCCCCAATATTGATAACTTTCACAATTGGCTCAGGGGCAATTAAGTTCACTAGCCGAGGTCGACCCTGATCCTTGGAACCGTCTCCAAAATCCAGGAATGTCAAGGAAAACCTTGGGTATGCTCCGTGTCGGTCCCTTAAAAAGTGCACCTTCTCCGTGCTCAATGGGGTCGGTCGTCTTTTGCTCGAGGTATAAGATGACTGCTATCAGCTTTCGGGCGTCGCACGGCAGGATAGCCCTCGTTCCAGCCGGGTACACCTTCCATCAGTCCATCACGTTCAACGACTCCTTCAGGCGCGACGAGTCTCGACCACGACACAATGCACCCCACGACATCGCTCCTGATCGGCGTACTTGTTGCGTAAGTCTAGTTGAGCCTACCTTAAGGTATGACGCACTGACTGAGGTTGAACCTCGCAGGCAGGTCACAGGGCAAGTCACCCTAACACCCACAACCATTACCCGGAGACCTACGAGCACGAGGTGCCCGGATCCGTGGACCGAGACAGAAACTGAGACTCAGACTGTCACTGAGACGGCAACACTCCAGGCCCCGCCCTCCACACTTACAGAGACGGTCAACAATACGATCATCAAGACAACTACCGTTACGGAGAATTACCTCGAGATAACAACCGTCTCATCAACCATCAGCTACCCTGTCACAGTCACCAGCAGCACCACCCTCCTGAGCACGGCATACTCAACCCTCACTTCGGTGGCCACATCGACAGTGAAGCAAATCACAACCGCGACTGCAACTGTCACTACAACGTCAGTATCAGTATCCACGAAGGCCTGCAGCAGTGTGAGCTGCCCAGTGGTCACGTCCACGGGCACAGCATGCAAATCGTGCTTGGTCCCGGCCTGCACGACGACGTCTGTCCTCACTAAGCCGTGCGGTTGCGCCGCTGCGTTGGCGACGACGACGGTGAATTTTCCGTGCAGTGATCCCAACGCTTGCAACAGCATTGGGTGTAAGACGGTCTACTCATTTGCTACAGCCGCGTGCTAAGGGTTTGGGGTTTGAAGTGAGGACGCAGAGCGAGGAAGCAGAAGAGAGAAGTCTTAAACTGCGCAAGTAGGATTCCTGGCATATCGGGGAAAGGATGAGGCAGAGATGGCGTGAACAGGTTTGACACTGTGACAAGTACATTGTGCTAGCCAACCCCCAATAACATGCCTATTGCCACATTCTCTGCGATCCAATTACCCAGCAGACAAAGCGACATGCTCAAACAGGACACAATCGTTTACCGTGTCGTGCGAGATCCTCTTCCATTATGCCTTGTTCACCCCCAATGCCTCCTCCCTACCTCACTCCCTTCCGATCCTCCCATGACAACTCCCCTCGTCACCAACCCAGTTAACCATGTCAAACAACCCGTAAGACTGAATGGTATCAATTTCCAGGCCAGTGTCTAACCAAAGATCTTCTTGAAAAAGTCGCCGACGGCACGCTTATAGGTGCCGTACGAGCCGTATCCTCCGGCAGGGGCCGGGTAGGTACCGTAGGTGGCGGGCGTACCAGTGGCGCCGCTATAGGAGCCGTAAGACCCATATCCGCCGGCTGGGGTGCCATATGAGCCATAGTCACCGTATTGACGCTTGTCGGCTGCGGCGACGGTGTCGGCGTCCGCAATTGGGGCGGCTAGGGCCAGGGGAGCGAGGCCGAGGATGAGAGTGGATGGTTTCATGATAACTAGGTCCGGTTGACCCTGGCTAAGTATGAAGGCAGGTGCAGATTTTCAAGATGGGGACAGAAAGTCTGCTGTCAAGTATCACTGGAGCAAGAGACGGACTGGATCAGACCATATATGTGCGACCAAGGAAGACAGGCGGTCTAATAAGGACACTGTTATGAACAATCAGCACCACAACCCATATCGTCCGGATTTCGCCTTCTTGGGCGACATGCCGTCATACCGCTGTTGCTGACATGAGTCCTTGTTGGATTTATTGCGCTTCTAGATGCCTTATGCAAGCCCTCGGGGAATGTTCATCGCTTACGGCTGAGCCAAGCATCTGCGCGATTGGTGATTGCCGACGAACAAAGAGCTTAGCTCGATTATCGTTGATATGGAGGGGCGGATCGCCATGTCTATTGCCTCACTTTCCCCCGAAGGCTTGCTCTAGTTCGTGGCTTTCCAGCCCAAGCTTTGCTGTCTTGGATGCAGATCGCTTGAGTTTGGTCTGGACTCGGCCGAACGCGCTGTCTCCCAGCACTTGACGTCGTGGGCTGAACCATAAAATGCCCGGC
>Ga0209127_100475_pt1 | contig 14079 bp, 12 predicted proteins | sample LakSupMetagenome_FD_187469 | JGI IMG/M metagenome (GOLD analysis project Ga0209127, IMG submission 187469) | Freshwater microbial communities from Lake Superior, Canada - Sta WM archaea (SPAdes) (version 2) | ecosystem: Environmental > Aquatic > Freshwater > Lake | place: Lake Superior, Canada...
TGGGGATACGCTACCCCGAAATCACACATCACACGTCAGCGGTTTGTCGTATTCCTCACCTCTGAACGATCATACACATCGTCTCACTCGAACTCCAAGGTGTAGCTTCAGCTATATCTCATCGCATCAATCTCTATTGTAAACCGGCCAATCTCCTACACCGATTATAGCCATGCCCTCCCCCTCCAAGATCCGCCTCGGCACCGCCTCCCCCGCATCCCAGCCCACCGTGGCCGAGACCCTCTCCCAGCTATCCGCCCTCGCCCGCCGCGCCGCCTCCCAGGAAATCGACATCCTCGTCCTGCCCGAGGCCTACCTGGGCGGCTACCCGCGCGGCACGGCCTTCGGGTGCGTCGTCGGCGGCCGCTCCGACGAGGGGCGGGACGAGTACCTCGCTTACTTCCGGGGGGCCGTGGATCTCGGGGACGAGGTCGGGGAGGGGAGTGCGGGGGCAGGGGAGGGGTGGGTGAGGCGGGAGAAGGAGGAGGCGAACGAGGTCAGAGGGGATGGGACGAGGGAGGAGCTGGAGCGGATTGCCAGGGAGACGGGTGTTTTCCTCGTGGTTGGGTGTATAGAGCGGGCGGGCGGGAGTCTGTATTGTGCTGTTGTGTACGTGGATCCGAAGAAGGGGTGTGTCGGGAAGAGGAGGAAGGTCATGCCTGTGAGTTTTGCTTTCTCGTGCGCCTCTTTCCGGGGAAAATTGGCTGATATGTTTTGGGTAAAGACGGCGACGGAACGCCTCATCTGGGCTCAAGGCTCGCCGGCGACGCTCAAGGCGGTCTCGACCGTGATCAGAGGCGTGAGGATCAACCTCGCCGCGGCGATATGCTGGGAGAACTACATGCCTCTGCTGCGGCAGGCCTTGTACGCGCAGAACATCAACCTGTACCTGGCTCCTACCGCGGACGGCAGGGACGCCTGGCTCTCTCTTATGCGGACGGTCGGCATTGAAGGGCGGTGTTTCGTTGTGAGCTCGAATATGTGCGTCCGGGATCGGCAGAGCTCCGAGTCTGACGGCAACAATGTCCCCGTAAACGGGAGTGGCCACCAACAGGAGGACGGAGATGAGGTTGTCCCGACGCAGGACAACACCAACCGCCGCCGGCAGTCGTGCGTCACCGAAGAAGGCTTCGAGATTGCACTGCCCTCTCCATCGCTGAAGAAGACTAAGAGCAGGAGGAGGCAATCGGTCTTTGACGAAGAGGGAAACGAGATCGTGCTCTGCTCCAAAGACGAAGCTATCGTCGAAGAGGGGAGCTCCGGAAACAGGTTTACGAATCCCTTTACCACCACCCGGGAAGAGATGATCAAGCAGGTGCGGACACAGGCCAAGGAACAGACTACCACGAACGGATCGGCGGCAAATTTCGTCTCTCGGGGCGGTTCGAGCATCGTGTCGCCGTTCGGAGACGTGCTCGCCGGTCCGCAGTGGGAGGACGATGACGGCATCATCTACGCCGACGTGGACTTCGACGACTGCGTCAGGGGTAGGCTTGACCTGGACGTGGCTGGGAGCTATTCAAGGTACATATATCGACAGCCAGGTATGCGCCCCTTGCTGGACTGTGAGCTAACTGTGTGCTAGGAACGACTCGTTCAGGTTCTCGGTCCAAGGACTTGATCTGACGCCGCTTCCATATTGAGCGAGCGTCTACGGCGACAGGGAAACCATAGGTAAGGAAGCGAGCGTTGTTGGGTATCATAAATTGACTGTATCTATCAATCAATGTAATACTGTCCTTGTTTGACTTCGGGCCTCCCTTTGACGAAGAGACGCCTTTGACAAGCTTGCACGCGAATCATACGGCCGCTGTAGTTCGTTGCCTTAATACCGTGGTATCCTCTGCCCTCGCCCCTATCCACAACCATGACCGGTACTTCCATGGGGAGAAGCTCTATGCCTTGCCCACTAAACGCATTGAACCATAAACGCCATTCCGTCAGTCGTGATCTCGATATAACAGCCATAACACCCATAGGTGCTGTAACGATAATCGCAAAACCCCGATAAACTCCCCACAGCAAGCACATTCCTTAGTCCCCCTGCTCCCTCTCCCCGCCATCACCACCATCGCCCTGACCACGCAGACCAGTAGACCTCTGATGGTCCTCGTCCTCACCCTCCATCTCCCTCGGACTAGCAAGCGCGCTCGTCGGACCCATCCCGCCAATACTCCCACTAATGCTATCAGCGCGCCCGTGTCCGAGCAGCCCGCTCCTGACGCTCGCGCCGTCGCCCGCTCCGGCCGGGCCGCCAACGCTCTGCTTGGCGTAGTAGCTGTTGCGCTCGCTGGCCAGGATGCCCGAGGCCGAGTATATGCTCGTGCGCTCGGCCGCCGGCTGCCCGCGCTGGCCGTGCAGCCCCGGCGTGGTCGGGCCGGCCGCGCCGCCGTCGACAGTTGCGCTGAGGACGCTCAAGGGCAGGGACTCGCGGCTGCCGCCGAAGAGGGACGAGGGCGCGAGGGCGCGGACGGAGGCGTCTGTGTCGAAGGAGCGGCGGCGGCGGCGCTTGGACGAGGATGCGAGGGTCAGGATGGAGGCGTTGTCGGTGAGGAGGTTGTTGGCTGTCGCCGAGGAGTAGGTGGTCGGATGCCCTGGGTTGGTGGTCGGGTTCGGGGTGAGGTGGGCTGGGATAGCGGAGGCGGGGGAGGTGGTCGGGAAGGGTTGGTTGAAGTGAATGACTTGCGAGTTGGACAGGTTGGGGTGGTGTCCGGATGACTGCTGCTGGCTGACAGGGGCCGGGTTTGCGGTCCCGTTCGGTGCCATGGACTGAATGGTGGTTAAGGTGGTGGTGAGCGACCGGACTGAGGGAGCCGGGGATGAGAAGGTGCTGTCGCCGCCTCGCCGAAACTCGTTACCAACGTTCGCTGTCCGACTAGTCCCTGTAATGGAGGAAGCGCCGTGGGATGCGGCCGTCGATCTCGACGTCTCATTCTCGGTGGATATGGTTGGCGCCATTGACCTGCCACCGGCTGTTGGTGGCGCACGTAGGCCCTCTTCTTCTATTGATGAGCGAGCAGAGTTATCACGCGCCAGCGACGTAGCACTAGTTCCAGTACTCCTGGCGGTTGAGGCCGAATAGCGGCCGTGCTCCTCTGACTCGCTGATGCCGATCCTTCCGGATTGGGGGTATGGGTTGTTCTGCTTCGACTGCTTCGACTTGGGTGTCGTCTTCACGTGGCTTCGCTTGGAGTTCGTTTGCCGATTGCTGTCATTGGACGACACAGACTTGAAATTGGCGAGCTTCTTCATCAGGTTGGAGAACGGCCGACGACGTCCTGAACGCTCTGATGACATCTGGTTAGCTTTCTCGAACTGGTTAGCCGCTGGGCAAGAGTAATGCCTCATGCCGCAGCGGTATGATGACGATTATGCCATAATGGGCAGCAAGATACGAGGGATGGGGGACGTTACCATGAGGAGCTGGAGGCGAGGTCTCGGTCATGATGGGCGATGAATGCATATGGTAAGGTAGCCTTGTAGCCTCGGGCACACCGGTGGGGGTTGGAGTCGATCAAGGTCGTGTGCAGGACCACGAGACGAGACAGAGATATCTACAGCCCTGGCGGCGGAGACGTATATGTACGGTGGTGGCGTTCTGATTTCGTTTGCGAGAAAGTAGACGAAAGGAGACGAAGCGGGAGAGATGGCGGTCCGTATACGACAATGAAGACGGCGCGACTGGTGGAAACGTCTGGCTACGGAGCGTCGGAACTCCTGGCCTAATGTTGGGTTCAAGGTGCTCTTTGACCCCGAATAAAGCTTCTCCTAGAAAAGAACGATATCAAAATCAATGACTGCACGTCGGACGTCGATGTTGAGATGGCGAGACAGGATAGCGTCTGTCAGGCTAAACTGGGGTTCCCAAAGCTTCGGGTTTCTTGGTCTCGACTGCAACCCTTGTCCGGGAGGTGCGGCTCTAGAATACCTAGCTCCCTCCGATTTGCCGGAGCTATTCCATAGACCCATTATTGGACGATTATGTAAGTCAACCCCAGATTCGCTTCTTGCATGTGCGTTCACTCCCAGTCCATGCACAGCACGACTTTGGTATCCCGTGATGTCCCTTGCTGGGTGCTCATACTGTCATTAACCATCTTTTCTCACTCATGAAGGCAGAGATGAAAGGAGCTCAATCGGAGACATCAAGATGTCTTTCCCGGCACTAACGCCATGTCCATCAAGCAGCTTCCATCCGATGTTGCTGCTCAGATCCAGTCATCCATAGCTATCGCGTCTCTGAACTCGGTCATCCTCGGATTGATCAGGAACTCGCTTGATGCGCAGTCATCCAAGATCAACATATCTGTGGACTACAGGAGAGGGAACTGCTCGGTTGAGGATGATGGCTTGGGCATAGCTCCAGCTGAGTTCCTCGAGAGCGGTGGCCTAGGAAAGCTGCACTGTATGTGGAGATCGGTGCCTCATTTCGGACTCAGCTAACGTTGTACAGATACATCGAAGTATCCTCCTGATCGAGGTCACTATGGACGTCACGGGGCGTTTCTGGCATCTGTGGCCACCCTGTCATTGCTGTCCATCACTTCTCATCACCACGAACATCGATCACATAACTCGTTGGTCATTCACAACTCCAACATCCTCGCTCGCAACACCCCTGCACCACCGGAGCAAAGGCTATTAGCATTTCCCCATGGGACAAGAGTCACTGTGCGTGACCTGTTTGGCTCGATGCCTGTCAGAGTCAAGCAGAGAGGCCTGGAGATGGAGAAGCCCGGTCCAGCCAGAGAGTTCGAGCGGCTAGTCCTCAATATTGTCGGCATTCTACTTGTGTGGCCGGACAAGGTGTCTGTTACCATCAGGGATGCGACGAGCTCCCATGCGCTCTCCTTGCGCACCAAGGACACGGAAGATGATAACGATGGCTCGATTCTTCTTCGGCGCACCCCGAGACTACTTGCGCAAGCAGCTCTGTATGACGATTCTAGTGCCGATTCATGGGTTGAAGTCGGAGCTCGTGGCTTCGGAGTCTGTGTCTCTGGCTCTGTTTCTCTACTGCCGACTGCAACGAAACGCCTGCAGTTCATCGCAATCGGAATTGAGCCTCTTTCGAACGATCACTTTGCAAACGTGCTTTACGACGAGGTCAACAATGTCTTTGCCAATTCAGCCTTTGGTGTCATAGAAGGTGAGAGCGATGATGGCGCGCCCAATAAAAAAGAGAAGAGAACTTCGTTCAGGATCAAGGAGCTCAAAGCCAGAAAGGGCATCGACCGCTGGCCAATCTTTGCCCTCCAGATCCGATTTGAAGAGCGACCGAGTAGCCAAGCGCCTGTGGTGGAGGAGATCCTCGACGGTCGATCGTCCGACTTGGCAATAATCACCAACCTCCTGCGAGCATTGGCTTACCAGTTCCTCAAGAAGCACCATTTCCGACCCAAGCCAGTCAGCAGCATCCTCCATCAAAGTCCTGCGAGCGGGGACGGAGGAAGAAGCACGGTAGCGGCTTCGACACCGTCTGAAAGGCGGCATCTTTCAACATCGGTTGGAGGCCAGCAGAGTCTGTGGCGTGATACACCGCCGGCTACCAGACGCCCAGCTCCACTCAGTAAAGCATCGGCAACTGACCGGCGGTCCGAATCACCTTTCGATGCCTGGTCGAGGGTAAAAGTCGGACGACATCTAAGCGCAACGACGGTTGCCCGACCAACTTCACAGCCAGCGCAACTACAATGGCGGCCGCTGATGGACAGCGCGGGGAAGCTGCTACGCAAGCCCTTTGATGACGATAAGTCACAACCGCACAAGAAAGATTCGAGGCCAGAATATGACAGAGCCCAGGACCATGGGAACGGTGACGCACAATCGCAGTGTGACACGGTTATGTGGATCGATCCTGTGACGAACACAAGATCGACCATCGACAGCAGGACCGGCTTCGTGGTGGAAAGCGATTCTACAGCCGGGAAACGTATATCCCTTCGTCCGCCCTCAGTTGCACAAGGACAAACAAAACCAGAGCCTCCCGCATGGATCAGGGAGATGCAATCCGACTGGGAGAACCCGGCGTACGCAGCAAAAGAGGCGCCGATTCCTCGGATCCCGGACCCGGTTGAAGCAGCTGCTCTGCCAATAACCGGAGGCGCCTCTCACAATTGCGGCCATCCGAGGGTTGGTGACGCGTCAGAGTCACCCATGATGCACTTCACAGGGCGCGTCTCCAAACAGGCTCTTCGCGACGCGGAAGTGATCGCGCAAGTCGATTCGAAGTTCATTCTTATCAAGTTGGCATTGCAACCAGCCGGTCACACCATGCCAGACGAAGGCGAAATGAGCACCACTGACTCCGGCGAGTTACTGGTTCTCATCGATCAACACGCTGCAGATGAAAGATGTCGGGTCGAAGAGCTCCAGAAGGGGTACTTCGCGTCTGCAAACGCAGAACTCGGGGCTCATACTCAGCAGCTGGAAAAGCCGGTACAATTCGAGCTACCGAGGCAGGAAGGACTCCTGCTGGCTCGATTCAGGGAGCATTTCGAATACTGGGGCATCCTGTATGAAGTACAGTATGCGGATGCCAGTGACTCGGGAGGAGCCGGGCCGACCAAAGCAAAGGTGCAAGTCCGGAGCCTCCCTCCAAGCATTCTAGAAAGATGCAGGCTCGAGCCGCGACTTCTCATCGAATTGGTACGAAAAGAAGCATGGAAGCTCCGGGACGGGCCTGAAATGGCGAATTCAGCGGGATCGGGACCTACGAAGGTCAGCGAGGATGGCGAGAGTGACTGGGTATGGAGGTTTCATGGCTGTCCTCAGGGTATCCTGGACTTGATCAACTCCAGGTCCTGCAGAAGTGAGTCCCTCGGTGTCTATCCTTCACGTACCTCTGCTAACTTCCCAACAGGTGCGATCATGTTCAACGACCAGCTCTCCAGGGAGGAGTGTCAGGAGTTGGTGTCGCGGCTAGCGCAGTGCGTCTTCCCGTTTCAGTGCGCGCATGGAAGACGGTCGATGGTTCCGTTGGTAGATCTTGGGTGTTGGACCGCCTTGGAGTCGTCTGCGGGCGACGACAGAGGTGTGCTCGTGTAATGGAATGGTCGATGAGAAGGTTAATTGCTAGAATGGAGGATCTTAGGGAGCAAGGAACGGAATAGACCAAACATGCCGAGTGACAGAAGATTGTGTTTAGGACCTTCTACATTCACCTTCATCGCACGCGGACCACCAAGGGCAGTGGTCTAAGAGGCCAAATACCGCCTCGACCATCAACCGTCGGTGGAACAAAGGTGAACGCCCTCATGACTTAATTGGCATAGGCGTCACTCCAACCCAGACACAACTCGGTAGGCAGAGGGGTCGAGGTCGAGAGTTCGATCCCCCATGAAGCCGAGAAAAGTTGCAAACAAATACCTCGAAGTAACGACCCGAAACCTACTGTTCCTTGAACATAGAGAATAGGATATTACTCGGAATGGGGGCGCAGCAGCTTACTACACGGTGCAACAAAGTAGTAAGGCTGGGCCTAGAAGACGAGCGCGGCCGTTCGTTTTGCCTTTTTGGGACTACGTTCTTGATCATAGCAGGCATGTTTTGATGTTACCCTCGTTACTTTCCTCGACCTGATGATCTGGGCTAAGGCAACCTTTCACTCCAATTTCCAATTTTTGCAACCTTGTCCTCTTGTCAATACCGGCGTCATCGTCACGGCTTCACGTCTATCGAGGGTTAGGAGTAAGGTCGGCCGTGGGAAGCCGGGGAAGGGATCTACACTCCACTGCAGGAGCTTCCACTTCTAGTGCCTGTTTTGCCGTCAGCCAGACCCCGCCGATTTTGGCCTTCGTGACCCCTCCAAAGTACCACTGGAGCCGACCGCAGGTAGCCCTCAAAGTCCTCTTGACAAGTACAGAGACCGAAATGCAGGCCGCATGTCACGGGCCACAGCGGGGTACTGGGGCAGCCAGCAGCCAGGATCCAGGAAGCAGGCTGCGTAGGTAGGAAGAGATATAAGTCGACTGACTACACGACTGTGCTCTCCTCTTCGGAGATTTAATTCGGCCTGTCAGATTTCCCTTATCGTGGCCTTCACGGATACTTTTTGAATGCCGCATTGTGCTGGTTCGGTGCATCGTGCAACTCTGCCAGGTACCCTGCACTCAGGTTCTTTGCTTGTTTGCCCTATAGAGGCCTTCCACTCAATGGCTGGTCTAACACGGAGCCGACTTATGTGGACCTGCTGGACCAGTCCAGGATTGAACGCTATCAACGAGACTCCCGAGCCCGAGCCCGAGCCCTTAGGAAGCGGGCAATTACAGGATGTCTGGCAGAAAGAAGGGCAACCAGAGCCGGCCGGTACCGCTAAACCTTTCGGACCGGCACAAGGTCGACCTCGTTATTCTTAGGGACCGATGGAAAATGTTCCCAGCAACGATAGGCTTTGAACTCGACTAAGTCACACGAATCACGTGATAACTATTGCCCGATGGCACATGATTTTCATGTCCGGGATTTTCTCCTCGACGGGTAGAGATAGAGACCTTTCCGTTCCTCAAGGCAAGGCATTTGCGACAACTGCACTTGTTTTATTCGCGCTTCTCAAATCAAGAAACGCCGTCAACGATGTCGAATCCTTCCCTGGAGCCGGAGATACTCATTTCTCGCCTATCCCATCGTCCCCGCCATCTCCTCAAAGCCATGATCACAATCACCGGCCCGCCGAAATCTCCGGATTCAACGGTGGCTGACGGTGTCTGGATCGACCGTATCTCGTCACTTGGTATCCTCAATCGTCTCCCACCGGAAATCATGTCGACTCTCCTCGGTATGCTCGATATCCAGTCAATTGCGCGTTTTGCAAGGGTTTCTTTCCGAGGCAACACGTTCGTTCAATCGCATCCTGCATATCGAGACCTGGTCACGCTTGCTCCGCAGGTGCCTTTAGCGTTAGACAGGGTAGGCCTGATCGGTCTTCATTCCGTCGCTGAACTCTACGCCGCTTTACGAACGGAGCGGTGCGCAACCTGCATCGAATACGGCGCGTTTCTATTCCTCCCGACCTGCGAGAGATGCTGCTGGGAATGCCTTCGTTACAATCCGTCGTTACGGATGCTTTTACCTAAGGAAGCAGAGAGATATTTTGGTCTCTCGAAGCGGCATCTTCAACGACTACCTAGCCTTCATGTTATCCCTGGAAACTATGGCATATCTGCCAACCCTGCACCGGAAGATTGCAGGCTTATTAGCGGAAAGGCAGCGAGAGCTCTTGGACTTATGGTACATGGATCTGCGGAAAAGCTTGCACAGGCTATGGCGAGGAGATGCAAGTCTACAAGACTCCTCGTTCAGGGTCGGTACCTCCAGGATGAAGGTCAGGACTTGAGTTTGCTGTTAAACCAGGGCAATGTTCCAACTGATAACTTCTTTGGTATGGCTTCCATCCAATTCCCCTCACTCTCGAAGTCAGGCAGGATCGAGAACGGTCTGTGGTGCCGGGGTTGTGAAGTCACCCTCCGCCGATACGGTTCTCAGCGCTTACCTCGGGATGTGCTTGCGGCTGTGGTGCCTTCGAACTGTGAGCCATTGCGTGTACTGCTCGGCTTGGAAAGGCGGGCCTGGTCGAAAGAATCATTCTTGGATCACATTAAGCACTGCTACGGCGCAAGGCAATTGGTTCCTGAATTGGGGGAAGGGACTGTACGAAAGCTAGACTAGATAGTAGCTCTAAGGACGATGGCGAAACTCAATATGAAACACTGACTGGTAGTGACTGTAATCCCGCCAGATAACTATCTCCAGACTGCCGCTGCGTTCTCATTGCCTACTCTGTCACATTAACTTATCTGACCTCCTCCCTGTCTTATGCTTCTACTTCTCCGACTGATACCTAGCTCAGTTCCTAGGATGCCGGCCCCGATATTCTGTCGTAGCCTTGTCTTCCTTTGGAAGGTGTTTGGGACAATAGTTGCGTGATACTATGTCCTCTTTGTCCGTCTGCGAGCACTGCAAGTTCGACTGCCGGGTTGATGAGGTGGACGATAGCCGTGAACCTGTCAAAGGTGGAGAGGTATTGCTAGCGTAGCGCGAGGAAGCAGCTGAAAATGATATGACTCTAATCTTTAATCAGATGTTAGGGCGATCAACCTCGTGGATGGATGTTGGCTCATACCTGAGGAGACAATTTGCCAGGCACTGATGACAATCTGGTGGGACGACGAGACAACCTTGAGGGGACTTTCCGAGCCTTTTATGTTTATTGTTGCCCGCTACAAGAGGGTCTTACGCTGCCAATGTTGCATGGTGTTGGCCACCCTTAGGCGCCTTTTGCTGGCTACATCGTCGGTCATGTTTCAAGTAGTCCTAGTTCTGATGCCAACCGACCTGAATAGCGCTGACCGAGGACGTACGCGGCCGGCGGTTACGCCTTAAGCGTAAAACTAACGGTGACAGGGCGACCCTGGCGGGGCTTGCACTCTCAGGCGCCATTCCTGGTCGCAATAAAGTCGGTCAAGTTGCAGGCGGTTAAACTAGCGCCAGGGAAGCGCGCAATCTTTCATACACCTCACTCGGGCCAGGTGCACCTCTAATCCGCATACAAAATCACAACTGGCAGAACTGCAACACAAAATCGCGACCGGTAGAGAGTAGCCTGCGAAACCTATCATGACGGTGCTGCCGAAATCAGACATTGAAATCCTCTCTCAATACATAGACGATGAAGCTGGATACTATCGTCTCCGGCTGGGCCGAAGAGTCCACTACGTCACAATCCCCTCGGGCGTATTTGACGACGATACTATGTGTCGGCCGTATCTCCTCATTCCCAGGCTGCCAGACCTTCCTAACTCGCCATGGACTACTATAACCATCTCGCGGGACGAGAATGGCTCCCTCACGTCAACTATCTCTATGGACCCACTGCCCGAGATCCAGACAACTTGGCATGAGCTGCGCGTCGATGTGTTGAGCTTGGAGAGAACGAGGCGTTTCCGCTCGGGAGTGTACGAGGTCCAATATAACGGCGCGCCTGCCATCGCCAAGATAGCATGTTTCAAATGGGACATGGCCCGGATTGAGCGTGAGACGTGGGCGTACTCGATAATAGCACGTCATCATAGCCAACATCCCAACGAGTCACCCATTACACCCGACTTCCTCGGCCATCTGACTGAGAACGGTAGAACCATGGGTTTCCTGCTGCAAAAGGTTGATGGGGAGTCAGCCTGTGTCGACGACTTGGCTAGCTGCGAGGCGCTGCTTCGCAGGCTGCATCGCCTGGGGCTGATTCATGGTGACGTGAATCGGCACAACTTCCTCATCGACCGGGTTTCTGGAAGCGGCATACGTCTGGTTGATTTTGAACATGCCGAGGAGTTCGACGACGGGCTGGCTAGAGCAGAGTTGCTGTCACTGCCGGCGGAGCTAGCCGAAGAAACTGGGCGGGGAGCGACCGTGGTACTGTAAGGAGACCTAGACGGGAAATCATGTACTTGGGTCGAGGTAGTCGACTGAAATGTCGGGCCTCGGCTTGAATGGGACGGGTAGGGGTTGCAGAAATCCTGCCGCGGCAGAGCGGGGGCGATTTCGTACGGGGTACAGAGGTTGCAAGCCTGTACGTATGTCGCGATGTCTTTTGTTATTCGAGGCGACCAATATGGTGCGGTTGATTAGATCGATGGTGCGGAACCGACCGGGGTGACCCGCTGAGGCCGATGAGTGTGTGTCCGATAGAGGATTCGGGTACGGAGCTCCGGGGTCTGGTGGCACGAATAGACGGTCCTTATAGTAAATGCGGTCCGCAATAGCCGTGTAGTCTGCTATTGCGATGCGGAGGTCCTTTCGGATTGCTTTCTGCCGGTGGCGGAGCTCGGAGTTGCGAAGAGCAGATAGGGGCGAGTTGGGCTGGGTCTGAGCGGGCATAGGCTCTTGAGACCAGGTCGCCGATGGGACAGCAACTCTATTTAAACTTCCTACGTAGCCCGAGCCCTGGATTCTGCGCTCCCTTCGGGGTTATGCTATGAGATGCCTGCGCTGCCCTGGATCGCGATGCACCGGGTTTCTGGTATGTAGGCATTGAACTCCAAGGTGGGTATGGACTATGCGGAAGGATGATATTGAGATACGGCTGCATCTCAAACTCGCTGCTCAGAATGTAGCAATTCATCATCCAAGTAATTCTAGGCTATGGATAGGCTCTTGCCATGTGCTCTTGAAAATGGATGACAATGATTCCTCTCTAGTATAGTCAATTGTGAAGTAGACCAAGCGAACAAATGCTGACTACCGATATTAATCGAACCGTTTCTAACTAACGTGCTGACCGGATTGACAAACTTGGAGGCACCTCCTCTGTCGACGGCGGAATGATCTGCCAATGTCCGATGATATCCGGCACGCCTCTAGGTATGGCTATGATGAGGAATATATGCCCGTCCTCGCTCACTTGCCAATCACTAGGAATCGCCCCAGGGAGTGTTACAGAAGCCATAGATGCAAATAGGGTTGGTAAAAAAGTCCGTAGTCCAAAGGTCTGTAGTCCGGACTACATGTAGTCTACTGGATTATACCTGTAGCGCTTATAACGGTGGAAGTGGATTCTCAATGTAGCGCCTACGGCCGTGAACGACCACGAAGAACGAAGGTATGTGATAAATGGGGACTGAGCGCCAGATATTCGCGTATGGAATGGTGCCTTTGCTGCAATGGAAGGTTGGGAGGGCTGGTGGATGTTTGTGGCGGCGCCGGCAGCTATGAGAAATAAGAGATGGCGATATAGAGGTAGGAAAACTACACACGGGCAAAGGTCATAATACTCGAAGCGCCGGATATGGCGGTGTAAGGGAAGGAGGGCTTGGATTACATACCTACCTAGTGCGCTTGTAACAGAGAGGTTCTGGAGGGCGCAGCGCTGAAGAGGCTGGTGCTATGGCGGCCACGTGGTAGGGAAGGCGCGGGGCTGCTGAAAATACCCTCAGTGCTGTGGCATTTTTACTATTGGCTGACAAACAAGTTTTCCGATATGAAAGGGGGATGCGACGGTTGCCTGTGAAAGTATCGATCGTGAACTCTGGACAAATTGTTGTGAGGAGAGGTACTCCAAGAGCCGGGGGTTCGGGACCAAAAATCCGAGGGTTGCTGTGAGCCAGGGTCCGGGCGCGACCCGCACGTGACGAGATTTGGAGCAATCAGAAAACGGCATCCTGGACGGCAACACACGTCTTACACAGTATAGTGCCAAGCCGTTACGTAGGCGCATCCCGCAGGGGGGCCCCAGTAACGGCGACAGCATCATAGGCAACCAAATCATGCCCGAGTTGTGCTGCATCTACGCGCCATGCAACTGCATTGGACCAAGCGATCTTTGACGACTTCATGAGAATGTAGCCATGGCTCTATTTGTAAGTAGTAGTCGGACTACCCGCGTCCTACAAGTTGCACAGAGTGATCGCTAACCTGCCGCCCGCCCAAACAGTGGAAGTCGTTCGACTTCTTCGATGTCAACCAGGTCAAGATCACCGACGACGAGACCCGAGCCATATTCGAGGGCAACGAGATATCATGCGTCTGTTCCGGGTCGAGTAACCTCTTCCTCGGCAGCGACAATGGCTACGTGCGCATCGTCGGCCCGACCTGGAAGGTGGTCCGCAGCTTCCACGCCCACGAGGTCGGCAGCATCAAGCACATGCGGCAGGTCGAGGGGACGAGCGTGCTGGTCACTGTCGCCGAGGAGCTGGGAGCGGGCGAGCCAGTACTGAAGGTCTGGGCCCTCGACAAGCCGGAGCCGAAGACGGGCATGCCGACGTGCCTCAGCACCATCACCATCAACAACGGGAAGAAGCCGTTTCCGATAACAGCGTTCACGGCCACCGACGATTTGTCACAGCTGGCGGTTGGGTTCGGCAATGGGGCGGTGACGCTGATACGAGGCAACCTGATCCAGGACCTGGGGACGAGGCAGCGCATCGTGCACGAGTCCGAAGAGCCCGTCACTGGCGTAGAACTGAACGTCGACCCCTCCACGAGCCTGACGACGCTCTTCATCGCCACGACATCCCGGATACTGAAGCTTCAGGTGTCGTCCAAAGGCCATCCCCATGCGCCCAAGACGGTGGAGGATTCCGGGTGCGG
>Ga0209127_100476_pt1 | contig 14058 bp, 17 predicted proteins | sample LakSupMetagenome_FD_187469 | JGI IMG/M metagenome (GOLD analysis project Ga0209127, IMG submission 187469) | Freshwater microbial communities from Lake Superior, Canada - Sta WM archaea (SPAdes) (version 2) | ecosystem: Environmental > Aquatic > Freshwater > Lake | place: Lake Superior, Canada...
CAGGTGCACGCCCACAAGAGCCGCAAAGTCCGGACCTCGACCACCTTCCACCGGCCCAAGACCCTCCAGCTCTCGCGCGCGCCCAAGTACCCGCGCAAGTCGATCCCCCATGCGCCCCGCCTCGACGAGCACAAGATCATCGTGCACCCCCTCAACACCGAGAGCGCCATGAAGAAGATCGAGGAGCACAACACCCTCGTCTTCATCGTCGACGTCAAGGCCAACAAGGCCCAGATCAAGCTCGCCCTCAAGAAGCTGTACGACATCGACACGGTCAAGATCAACACCCTCATCCGGTATGCGCCCCTTTTAACTTTGAGAAGTGACATGGGACTTTAGACTGACCATGTCCCTCTAGCCCTGATGGAACCAAGAAGGCCTATGCCCGCCTGACGCCCGATGTCGATGCCCTCGACATCGCCGCCACCAAGCTGGCTCTTGTCTAAGTTTCTCGCTGCCTGGCGGGGGCTGTCGTTGGGAAGGAAAGGTCTGGTCATGGGTATTTTGCAAGGGAAAATAGGGATTGCATTTTCAATCGGCGTCCAGATACCTAGGCTGTGGGTTTTATGACTCGGCAAATGAAAAGAATTGACCATTCCGTTCTTCCCATAAGCGCTTTCAGCACAGGCCCAATTGCTCCTCGAATGCAGTGACGTGATTGCCATGTGAACCCGGTCTCTGCATGATTCCCCTGATATGCTATTCTTACAGTAGCCGTAGTCGTACATGTCCTGACCTTGTGGAGAGAAGCTGTTGTGCAAGCCGTCCGAGATAAAACCCGGTATAGCCTCCTTGCTGGGCCGTCCTCTCGTCGTCTCTCAGGCAGAGCTCATGATCCCTCCGCCGTCGCCATGTCCCACAGCCCCTTATCATTGCCGCATGTTGCTCAGGTGCTTCAGCGTCATGAAGTTGACGTCGAGGAACCGGTCGACACAGTTGGCCAGGCAGCTCTGCTCGTTCTTGTCGAGCGCGCTGCTCTTGACGCTGCCGGTGACGCACTTCTTCCAGCAGATGTCGGTGAGGACGTGTGTTTCTGTGGTATGGCACGAAGGGTCAGGTCAGAAGGAGCAGTTCCAATAGTAGATAAGGGGAAGGGGGTAAATGCTCACGCTCTCTGACGCGCGTCCGCTGGTTCTCGTTGCCGACGAACTGGCGCAGCTCGGCCTTGTCCTTCTCGTTGAGCTGCTCGAGGTCGAGCTGGGAGACTGAGGGGTCCATTGCGTGTAGGTCGTTGGGTCGATTGATAGCCGCGGAGTAGCGAAGAGGACGGAGAGAGGCTGAAAGACAAGTTGTAGGTTGCTCTAGCTCGTCGACTTTGGTACCGTAGATGCTAGTCTAAAGCTCTTTAGCCTTGTCGAGTTGTGACGTTCCGGGGAAGAATTTCTTAGGCTGAGCTGGCCAATAGGATGCGTTCCAGCTAAGGCAGCTTTCCACCTATAGAACTGCCAACATTGCAACTGGGGAGCGTGCGGACAACAAACGAGACGCAGCTTCTATGTCAAAGGCCAGAGTAGTGGAAAAGCTGAAGATACATCGATGTTCATTTCCCATCCGAACCAACACGAATATCGGTCACGATGCCCCATGAGGAGGGCGGTACGTGAACACAGCCAGGCAGATGCAATGTGCCGCCCGCCCCCAAGCTTCAAATGCACTCACAGTGAGATGCGAAAGGGTGGTGGGTTCGACTCTCAAGCTCGTCATTCTCTTGCTTGTTGGAGCCATTTAGACCCGGCACTGATTTTTTCCTTTCATGATTGTGATGTTCTTGACCCTGTGCTATCATCCTCTGGACAATGCTGTATAGAATGTATCTTCGTTAGTGGTATCTCATAGCATTAACCGATGATATCTATGTACAACTAAAGCAAAAGCTCAGCGCCAACTCCAACGCCGACAATTGAGGCTCGGTGCGCATCGACTGATGTTCTTTTTCAGCATGCCCTGTAGCCTTTGCCCGGCCCATAACCTAAACGCCGCTTACACACCGGAAAACAAACAGAGTATGAACCCCAAGACCGTGAGACGCGCCCTTCACCTCACCTCGGGAGGCGCAACCTCAGCCCCCGCCACGGCAATCTCATGGTTGACCCCTATCGCCCCGGTATCCTCCCTCGCCGGCCGGCCCTCGAACAGCCTGCGCCACCACATGGGCGGATCCAGCGGCCTCGACCCCCCGTGGAGCGGCGGGTACACGTCGGAGAAGAAGTACCACACGTGGCCGATGAGCACGCCCATGATCTCGTCCTTGGGCACGGTGCCGTGCAGCACCAGGCTGAAGCCCATGAGCACCCAGGGGAGGTAGGGCGCCGTGAAGACGAGCAGGCCGAGGAAGCTGAGGCGGGTGTCCGGGTTGCGGCGCGACCAGATGTAGACCAGCGTCGAGGAGAGGGGGTGGCCGAGGAAGGGCATCGAGACGAGCGGGGAGAGGAGGATGAGGCTGGCCATGGCGTAGAGGAGGAGCCAGGAGAAGTGCGCCGGGGAGCGGCCCGAGGACTCCTCGAGGAGGCGGGAGTAGCGCTGGAGGAAGTAGACGTGGAAGAGGAGGTCGAGGGAGAAGGGGCCGAAGTAGAGGAAGGTTGTTAAGAGGCGCCAGTACTGTACGTTTGGAAGTTAGTGCCGTGTCCCTTGGGGCCTGGTCCACGGAGGCAAAGGGGGCCGGCGGCTGCTTACCTGTGACTTCTCGAATACGGCGCGATAGCTGTAGAAGAGCTGGAAGGGGGTGACGAGCTGGCATTGGACCAGTCCGCTACACAGGACGGTTGCCGTCGTCCACCAGCGTGTGCAGATAGGCATCTCCCAGAACCAAGTCTCCAGCGGAAAGCGCCCGCCATCGCCCATCATCTGATCCATGGTCGGTAGTTTGTTAGGAAGTTCCAGCGGTTCCGGACGGTTGAGCGGCAAAAGGTGGATAGAGCGGTATTAGCAGTGATAAGCTGCGCTCGATAGAATGGACTAAATAGCAAGCAAGTGAAGCGCCAAAGAAATGTGATTCAGCAGACCGTTAGTCCAGTCGGAGGTCGTCAGGTGTTGAGGTGTCCTTTACGATGGCACTGATTTGGTGATAAAGGCCGGGTAGCTTCCCTATCGCTGCCGAACAAATGGACACCTCAGCTGAGAGGCCCAAGTCCCCTGCCGGCCCCACCCATGACGCCAGCTTTCACCCCACGAATCCACGATGAGAGGTGTCGGGATTATGCCTTTATCGGAGCGCTAAATAAGTGGCTGGTGTGGTGTGGCTAGTGAGTTACTTCGTAGTGGCTGTCCCATTGAGCTTTCCGGACGCGTCGAGTTATTAACGAGTCGCGTACCCCTGCCAGAGCTTGGGCAATGCGCTCCCAGCCACGCCAATTGTTCAACACCATTTGTCTTTGTGAGCGCCTGCTTTCGCGATCTCAGCTTCCCCGCCGCTTCAGAGGATACGACTTGCCATTCTTACCTTCTAGCAATATATCGGTATACCTATCCAAACTGCGCAAATTTTCCGGAGGGCGTCGCGAACGAGCTTATACCTGCGAAAAGGTCCCCTGCCGAAAATGCCACCACGAGGGAAATCCACACCAAAAGGCAAGGGCAAAGGTGTCGCAAAGCCGTCTAGGACGTCCACAGCCGGGAAGAGGATACCCAGGGCAAGCGATGTCCAACGTGCGTATCCCCGACAGCGAGTCGCATTCCCCCTCAGAGCGTACCCTTTTACTGACAGCCATTGGCGCGCGCGCAGCCGGCGATCCAGTACCACAAGGGAAGAAGCGCAGATACCGACCTGGCACCGTTGCCTTGAGGGAGATCAGGAAATACCAGAACACCACAGATCTTCTGATGCGGAAGCTACCTTTTGCGAGACTCGTAGGTCTACCCGGAGCGCATTACTGTCTGCATTGCTGGCCCCTGCTGATGGCTGACCCCTCTCTGGAATAGGTTCGAGAGATTGCGCTGACGGTCCGGCCGCGAGACGAGGGGATGCGGTGGCAGTCGCAGGCGATCCTGGCCCTGCAAGAAGCCGCCGAGGCGTTCCTCGTCCACTTGTTCGAGGATACCAACCTCTGCGCCATCCATGCCAAGAGAGTCACGATCATGCAGAAGGATATCCAATTAGCGAGGCGAATACGAGGCGTCTGGGGAGGCGTGGGCTGGGTATGATGAGAGGGGTGGGCGATGGTGCTTCGTTTCCTACAGTTCTGGGCATACTGCTGTCTGATTGGGCTTTGTTTGAGGGTGATCGTGGTGAAGTTACGCTGGAAGGCGCATCGGAAAAGGAGTTGATTTTAGGGCCGAGGGCGAGCATTGGCGTTCCGGATCGGATAAAGAAGGGGTTAGCTGGTCTTCTACGCATGTTTTGTGACTGCTTCCGGCACTTCCCTGGCTCGAAGTTGAGACGAGATGAGCTTCATTTAGCAAGGACAAGGTTCGGCAGGTTGTGGCCAACCCGTGGACGAGGTCCGCTGAGTTTACTGCACATAAGCTAGTCTTCAAAGTCTGATACCCAGTTCAAGACAAGCTGGCGCGGCGGATAAGTGCATTGTCGATGCGTCATTTGGGGTTGCTATTGCTCTGTCGCATATTGTCTAGCTCTAATTGTACAGTTAACCAAACAGTGTTCTATCGTGCAAGCCCGATTCTGGAGCTCGATCCCGATATTTCAGCGGGCAGATGCCCCGTTGAGCGGCTTTACAGTCAGCGCCTGGCCCATGTAACATCGCCGTGACATCATTATTTCCGGACATGATCTCCATTGACTCCCTTTGACATCCTTGGCCGTCCAAGTTATGGTCTAATCGTCTGGTCGTTAAGCCCGTGTTCCACAAGATTCCCTTCCCGGCCGCCCTATTGTGAACGCCAGCGAACACGAGGTTCATCTGCACTAACGTCTTCTCGTCTCCTGCTCGGTTGGTCGTGTCATCGTTGGTCATCCCATTGCGACGTCCTCCTCAGCTCCTCGTTCTCCCTCTCAATCTTCCTATTCTCTTCCTCCAGGAATAGTATCCTCTGTCTGGCCATATCGAGCACCTCGGCCTTGCTGACGCGCTTCCTATCGCCCATTTTAAGCCGCCCGTCGTTAGCGGGACCGTCACCGTCTAGACTACTTCCGGCAGGTACAGCTGACTCCGGGAGCGCCCGCAGCAGATCCTCGAATTGGGCGTTCAGGCGGTTCCGATACTGCTTCTCTACCAAGTTGTGGGAGCTTCTGGACCTCTGCTGGTCGGGTGTCTCGGAGACCCGTTGTTGGGCGTTCTTGGAAGTGCGGGAAGCGCTCCGGAGCTCCCGTTTCGGCTGCTTGCCCTTGCCGCCACGGACAGACGACGAAGACGACGTGCTGGCCGCTTCCACTGGGTCTGCGGTAGCAGCTGCACGCGAGTGGGAAGTTCTGATTTTGACCCTTTTCTTGTCATGGTGGTCCCCCGATGACTGATGCTGCGACGGCTGGTCCCGCGACGAATAGCCTATAGATGAATGGTCCCGCGACGAGACCGGGGATGCGGGTGTGGACGCCGACGCGTAGTTGGCTAGGCCGGAGCCGGCGCTGAAACCTAATTCCGATTCGGACACTTCTGGGCTCACGGCGAACTCGTCAACGAAGCTGCCGGAAGCTGCGGACATGGACGGCGAGAAGCTGAAGCCGGCCACTCCTTCCGGGTCACTAGTGTCGCCTGTCCATACGGGATTCGCAAAACGGTCTGACCGCGATTGTTGCGCGTAGGCCTGGTTTCTCAACTGCGGCATGAGGGTCTGGCTTTCCACCTGCTGATACTGCTGCAGTAACAATTGCGGACTCGGAATGACGTTGCTGTTGGACGGAAAACGGGAAAGCGGTTCACTGTTGGACATTGACCCCGACCCGGAAGCGGGTGTCGCCCAGCCATCTTCAAAGTCGGTAGCGGGTTGCTCATAGGATTGGTAATACGTCAAAGGGGCGCTGCTGCTGCTGTTGTTTGTGTTACCCGGGAGGCGCGATCCTGCCCGTGCGGAGGAGATGGCCGAGGCATAGGAATAAGGCGGGGCGTTCCGTGCCCGGCCGGGTCCGGAAGTGGTGTGATTTGCGGGCCAAGCCGCCGTGTCTGCCCCGCCAAAAGTCGCCATGTCGTCCGGTGACCACAGCCCGTCGGTAACCTGGAGACGAGTCAGCTCACATTCTGCTGCAGCCGGACACCCTTTTATTTCTGGGCGAGGTGTTCTATTCTGCTCTTCGATTCTCTTCCCCTCCGCTTCTTGTAGCACGCTCCCGATGACACGACAACAATCGCCACCACGGACGGTTTGTACTGTGGCAGCAATCTTCCATCGTTGAACTTGACACCGGTGAGATAAACCACATTGCTCTCAAGCAATACCACCTCTCCAATCACACGAGCTGTGTGACTTACCATCCAGGTGGTCTGAAGGGAATGTTTCTAGCATCTCAAGCGAGACGCCCCGGGGAATAAATGTGATAAACCAAATCAGACAAATCTCATACCTGGAGCCCGTCGAGATACAACGAGTCGTTGAACTCTTCCTCCTCCATAACTGTCAATTTCTGATAATAGGTGTTCAGCAATGTGCTGTCGTCTTGTCGAGCAGCAATGTGTTGTCGTCTTGTCGAGTAGCGATGTTTATCGTTCTTGTCGGGTAACTTGGTTGTTTTCGGACAAGGTTGTTCTCGCTATATACTTTCGGCTCAGCAGATGCGCAAGTGCAATGCCGAGTCGGGTCCCTGGGCTTGCCCGCGTACAGTTCATGACACAGCCTTGTAAACTTGAAGCTTCTGGATCTGGCCACGTGGTCATGGAAGTCTCAATCGAGCTGCTTCTCGTCGCATCCAGTCCTAGTAGACGATTACGGACGCAGCCCAGTGACTAGGCTGAAGGCGGTCACGTTCAGGGCTAACGAGCAGGTCCCTCACGGCTTTGATTCAATCCCTCGTATTGCCGCCGGACCCTAGTCTGGCCAAAGAGGCTGATGGTGTCTCGGAGTTGCCGTTGCGTGCTTGCCGAGGAAGGGTCACCGGCTGTGGGGTGCTTCCGAGCGGCGTCACTCCACGGTCTCGAGCCTCACTGTCCCCTTCTCCCTTAGCAGTCGGGTGACGGCGGACCAAGCTCGCTGTGAAGTCCGTATCTTTTCCGACTCTGTCAGGGCAGTGCTTGGTATCTTTCTGCTTCTTAGTAGGGCCAGCGTCTTGCGTCTTCACGGTCGAGCTCGGACATGCGGCGTTACGTGATCATTAGGGAACCAACGGAAAAGAAGTTTGTTAGGGGAAAGCTTGTGGCCCACTGTTCGTCGCACAACGCCCTATTATATGAGGAGTCCTCTATGGTCCGCCAGCCTCCTTATCGCAGGGATCATCACCTGTACCGGGATGTCTGCATCGGGTCGCGATGGAGTTCGGTCACTGGCTACATGCAAGCAGAGCATCGCATCTATGTACGTACTAGATCCTAGCGTACGCCCGCGCATGCCGCCCACCGCTGGCCGGACACGGAAGTGGCAGGACCCTCTCTCTCCTAACTCTTCTACAACCAAGTCGTTACCAAGAGTCTGCTCCCGGATAGCAATCCTAAGCTCCGTATTGGCCGGGAGTTTCTATCCCTGCGAAACACTGGACACTGGAGGAGGCTACGGGATTGTTGGAATGCCTACCGCGCTTGCCCTAAATGCCTAAGTCGGCCTTGTGACAGTCCAGGCCCCAGCCCTCTCGAGGCCCCCCATCACGGAATGATGGCCCAATGCCAACCGTTGCTAGTGGTGTCGGCCGCCTACCGTATACCATGGCCCTGTTTGCCGTCCGTCGCCAGGTAGACGGGTCTTTGCTTCCCAACCGTTGAGTCTAGACTTATCGCATCCAAGGTTGATCAGGCATAGGATCATCATGATATATAACGGTACAATTACACCAAACCTCCAACGGTGTGATGGAACTCTGTTTACTACCAGGATAGGTAGACATTGCTCGGACGGCCCCCAGCCTTGATGTTGACTTCCCACAGACAACAAGCCTACCTTTGCTTTCGTATGGTTGAACTACGTCCCATGTTTATTACCTCCTCTTTGTTCATCAACCCAAGCTAGTAAGCACAAGACCAAGATATCCAACCGGCTAACCTGACAGTTCCCACTCCGACGGCTCGCTACAGCTCCCAGGCAGTGGCATTGACACGTGTCTGCCCCTTGGACCGACATCAGACAATGTCGACCCACGGCTACCCGAGCGAGAAAACGATTGTGCGTATATTCGAGACACCGTGGCCGCTCAACAGCGACCGCCAGTTTGTGCGGGACGATGCCTTCTCAGCACGGAGGTCTCGCCACTTGCCTTCGGTTACCGGAGCAGTATTGGAACACCACAGACCTGCAGCGAACGCTGGCAGACATTACTATTCTCTAACTGGACCCGTACTGTTATTGAGGCCTCCTCCAAGCGACTGACTACGAGCAGGTTGGAGATACCACAGCCTCGTGATACACTCTTCCTGTTGACTCGGAAGAAGGTTCTGGAATGACTAGATACACCACATTCCAAACAGACGGGAAACAGCCTCACTGCCGGAGCCGCTTCGTCGCCACGATAACGTGATGTTTTCAGGTTCACTTAGCTTCCGGGCGGTTCGAGTTCCGGGTCGAACCCACCCTGGTTGCTACGTCGAAGGCTTAGTTGGCACTGTCGGCAGCTTTGCCCTATTTCCACATCGACTCCGAGTCTGTTGTTGAGTTCTGGCGACGACATGCCGCCCCTTACCAAGCCGTTGGACACTCCACCAAGACTATCAGCCTTGCCAGAGAAAACAGTCACAGATATGAGTCACTCGCTCTTCAATAGAGCAACGCATGGCAAAGCTTTCCACTTGATTTATCCGGGCGCAGCAGTTCGTAGCTGTGCCGCCTCTCCCGGAAACTTCGCTGACGCTCGTGGCTTCCAGAATCCTCCGTGAGCGACGAGAGTCGTGGCAACAGTAGGAGAAGGCCCTCCGCTTGGGACAGCTTCAACAATCCTGCGATATAATTGCCTTCCGGCTTCTTTCTCTGAGTCGTCATGCTCTAGCCGACAGTGTCCCACCCCTCCTTCGCTCGCAACAGCGAATCCCGATTTCCGCCAGCTCAACGATCCTAAGCCAGCCCGAAGGATGCTCTGCGGAGAGTTTGCTCCGCGGACAGCTTACTCCGACTTCGCCGCTCTTATCCGCGCTCAGGGCTTCATACCGACGGCCCCGAACCTTTCCCCGACCCAAACGTCACACACACCCGCGCATCGCAATGGCTGTCGCTGACACCTTGGCCGGTCCAGACCCCTCAAGCCACGTATTCGACCAACAACGCTGTACCTCGCTCAGACCTCCGATATAGGATGGCTACGGTGGCCTCACCCGGGATTCCCAGAGACCCATGTAACTTGCATGACAGCAGAGACGTGTAGCACCAACTGACGCTGCTGCTCCTGCTTCTCCGGCCCAAGCACATCTGACTTCTCCGGTCTGACAGCACCGAAATGCCACCGTCCAAAGGTCGACAATCAGCCCTTACAGAACGCGCGGCCTCACCCTCTGCCGACTGTTCGAACCATTATTGTCATGTGCATAAGGTCCCGAGTCGAGCATACATTGCGGCGTTTCGAAGCCCCCGCCCACTGTGGCGGAGATACGCCCTCATTCCGCCGCACAAGAAGCACCATACAAGGCTCTAAGGTATGAAGTAGAGGCATTTGGGTCTCCTCTGGGGAGGCAAACGGAAGAGGAGGCAAACAAAAAAGAAATGACTCCCCCTCAAAGGCTTGAACTTTGGACCTCTCGATGTCGTTTCCCCAGAAGGAGAGTAACAGTCGAACGCTCTGACCAACTGAGCTAAGGAGGATTTGATGGGAGGGCGACTGTTATTTGATGCTTTCTGGGGTCGGTTGCGGGACGCGACTGGCGAAGAAGGGGCGCAGCGACCCATCCATCAAGCTGGAGGAAGGTGTGTCCGTTGCCCAGGATGCAGCAATCTTCGTCGAGAATGATGGTACCTGCCTTCCAATCACAGGCTAACGAGGACTTGCAAGAGCGCCCCATTTTTATCCTATCGCAGGTGCAAGCGATACTAGCCCGACCACTATCCACGAGTCATCAACAGCGGCGCGAGGGAAAAAAGGGAAAAAAGGAAACGTACAACACCAGGGATTCCCCGGTGGTCACCCACCCGAGTACTAGCCTGGCGATCGTCTGCTTATCTATGGGAGAGCGGACGGGATCCCGAGTTCTCAGACGTCTATGGTCGTACGTGGAAGGTGACGATGGTAACTCGCCATATCTTCCAGAAGCGACGTTCGCACCACAGTGGCGAAAGGCATCATGGTTATGAGCGAGCCATGTGGTAGCATTAGCAAGGAGGAACATTGGAACTGATTGGTTTGCACATACATATATTCACGTCTCACCGAGATCGTACATGTTAACACTTTGACGATCTGGAACGACGTAGAAATTTCGAATAGGAGAAACAAACAAACAACTGGCCCTCCAAAAACAAAAGGGGCTATGTCAGGCCACGTGACTATCTTTTTGCCGAGGTCATGCGATCAAACCCATAATCTTCGCAAGGCTCTCGCCACCACTGGAATCCCATCGAAACGTCTCCACAAGGTCGCTGTTAGCAACGTCCGGTTACCGGTATCGTTAGCCTGCGTTTGCACAAAGCTTACACGTAAGGTAGGTAGTTCTGTGTGCACCCACTTGTCGTCAGGAGCGGCATGCATAGAAGCTTAGATCATCAGAATACGCCGAGCTGAACACCCAGATCTACACCATACACGTGTAGGGACAACCAGAGGAAAATAACAGCCGTGATTGGACGCCGTGTTAGTTACCAGGGAATGGCATGAACTTTGGTCCTGCTTGGCTAGCAAAACGACAATGTCTCACTTGATCTGAGGTGGAGCTAAAGCTCAATTGGAAGTATGTCGACCATCTGACGACCCTCCGTTCATACATAAACACACAGAGGCACTATCTCGTCCATCCTCCGCGTTGCGCCTCTGCAATCTCATACATACAGCGATCCGTCGTCCCCTCCCCCAGATGTCCATGAACATCTTCCAGTCATGACCTGTCCTCTCATCCCCATTTGCAAAAAGACGACCACTCCTGAGGCCTCTTTTGTGATCCTTCCAAAACAAAAAATTTTGGGCTTTTTTGGTCCAGTTGCCTGCCGATCCGATTTAATGTTGTTCGCTCCAAGTCAAATGCCGCACAAAGAAGTGTAGGTAGGTTAATGACAAAATCCGAGTCCTGCAAGCCAGGACAGCATGCCTGTCCAGTCCCAAGAAGTTCTTTTCCGTACAGCGAGAGACTATGTAGTCCGAACAAAGTTGTACTGTGTGCTCCCAAAAAGCGTGCGTCTATCCCAAACGAAAAGACGCTTGTCGATATTTGATCCTGACATAAGGAAAGTAGTGGCTCAAAAACGATAGTTTTATATATAATCTTTGCTTCCCGAGGGAACCCGTGCCCCATTAGATACGATTCCCGGAGATCTGCACGGACGGGAACAGCGCGTACTGCCCCGGCGGCGGTGGCGTGCTGAGGCTCGTGGTCCTCGCCCTGCGGCGCGCGAGGAGCGGGTCCCTCCGCTTGCTCGGCGCCTTCCCGGCCAGCCTGACCAGGTTCGGGTCGCTGGCGCTCAGGTCGCCGCGGCGCAGCAGCGGGCCGGGCTCGTCGGCCGTCTCCTCCGACTCCGAGAGGCTGGGCATGACGAGGGCGCCGTGGCTCTTGGCGCGCGCGTGCACGGCCGGGAGGAGGGCTGCCTCGTCGAGGGGCTGTTGCGGGACGGGGGGAGGGGCAAGCTCGGTTATTTCGGGCTTGGGGATGATGAAGTTCTCGATGTCGAGGGAGGTGGTGCTCATCGTCAGGCGGGTGAAGTCCGTTGACGCCGAGGTGGTGGAGATGTGGCGCTCCGAGTACTGCGAGCGGTCGGTCTCGTTGCTTCCGGTCGTGGAGGCGCTGGTGCGGGGGTAGATGAAGAGCGCTGACTTGTCCATTGTCAGGGTGGGCTCCTCGTAGGGCACCTGGTAGGGAAGGCTGTGGGGGCTGAGCTTTTCGGCCTCGTGGGCCTGCATTTGCTCGCGGTAGTCGGATGGGATGAGGAGTGAGGGCGAGAGAGTGAAGCCGTGCGACTCTTTGAAGCTGGAGGCGTCGGATGACTTTCTCACGTGGAGGAAGCGCTGTGACTGAGCAGCGTCGCGCTTGGGAAGGGAAAAGTTGGATGTCTTTGGCACCGCCGATCCGGTGGGTGTGACCGCTTCGTGGGCCGCGGTAGTAGACGCCTGGCTGCAGGGACTCAGCGCCGGCATGTCGAATTGCACCGGCGTCAATTTCAACCTCGCAGACGATACGTCGACGCGAGGGATATGTCGGCGGTCGCCCTCGACAGGTGTGACCGTATCGCCATCCCGGTTGATGTCCAGTGATGGCCGGTCCCAAGCGAAGTCGCAGTCGGCTTCGGCTTCGTGCTCATAGCACCAATCAATGTCGTCTTCCCAGCTCTCGCGCTCGACCTCGTCAGGCCCGTTCCCTTCCTGCAAGGCGGCTTTCAGGGCTCTCTGCGCCGCTAATAGGTCGAACCGTCCTAGCGTGTCAGATGCGGCACTAGGTGGGCGTCGATGGCCAGGGCTCTTGGGACTCTGTGAAAGTGACAGTTGTCTGAGCAGGGGAACCGACTGGCTGGCCCTCAATGACGACGAGTTGCTTGCCATGCTGGTTCGAGCCGCACGACCTGCAGGCGCATTCTCGTCCTCCTCTGGCACGCCGGCCAGGAAACTTTCATACATCGGGCTGCCCGGGCAGGGGAGTGGCCAGTTGGCATCATCAGCCGGTAGCGCAGACCTTGGAGACGTTGCCGCAGGAGAGGTCTGACCCTCGGGTAAGCCAAAGGGACGAGGGTGACGGAAGCCCCCATTAGTTATGGGCCGCTCGGGGTCCGTGACTGCTATCGGGTCAAAGCCGTCGTGCCGCATAGAGACACGGCTCGAGAGCCGCGGCGGTGGTAGAGGAGCGTCGGCATTTTCCGGCGCAATGGGGGACCTGGGCGGCCGCGGAGGGGGGCCTCGGAGCTGGTCTTGGGACCTGGTGTGCTGCAGCATCCGCCGAGGCGATAGCTGTGGTATATAGGACGAGGTCCGGCTGAGGAACGCATGCTCGCTGCCTTCCGGGAGAGGCAGCGCTTCCGAGGAAAAGTCGGCGAACTGGGAATTGTACTCGGCCACGAACCCCATGGTGCTTGTCCGTTGGCTGTCGGGGGGTTGGTCATTGTTGGTATGCGTCACGTGTTGGAAGTTATATGGCCCAGATATCTGATATTTCCTTTCTGCTTCGGCAGCATCCGACTTGAGGGTCCTCCGACGGCCGAATATCTTGGAGCCGAACTCCTTGGCCGGCACAGATGTCGGAGGCGGCATGGTCTCGTTGGTTTCGGCAGAGTAGAGCGAGCTGGCAGCCGAGCTTTGGGCACTCGTCTCTCGTCTCAACTTGCCTCGCCTGTTGAAGATGGTCTTGCCGAATATCTGCACACTATCTGGGCGCTCCCGTGTCGGCATGCTGCTAGCCGTCGACCTCCCGGACGACTTCCGCGACAGGGTTATTCCTTCGAAGCCGTGTTCCCATGATGGTCGTCTCCCAGACGCCAGGGACCGAATTGAGGACGACCCGGACGAGCTCGTCTGGTGGCTCTGATGCTTGTCCAATACAGATGTCCGCCTCATCTGTTTGTTGAGAGCCCGGATGCTCTCAGGAGACGGTGGTCCATCGATTGCCGGTCCCATGAAATCGTGTGACATGTCGTGGATGAGGATATGGGATGGGGCCAGAGGTCTCTCTGGAGGGACTGACGGAGATTTTGACAGAACGGGGCCACCAGAGGATGCGGGCTTTTTAGGGGCCTTCTTGTTGGTACGCTTGGCCTTGCGGTCCCCTGTCCTTGGACGAACATCGTACACGGGCAGGGAAGAGTAGGCCCAAGTGCCATTCATCTTGAGGGACCTGGGGCCCAAAGTGGGCGGTGTTACTGTGGTAAGCTGTATCAGTGGGTACAGGCGGCCAGGGCAGCTGGATCCTGGGCGAC
>Ga0209127_100477_pt1 | contig 14029 bp, 8 predicted proteins | sample LakSupMetagenome_FD_187469 | JGI IMG/M metagenome (GOLD analysis project Ga0209127, IMG submission 187469) | Freshwater microbial communities from Lake Superior, Canada - Sta WM archaea (SPAdes) (version 2) | ecosystem: Environmental > Aquatic > Freshwater > Lake | place: Lake Superior, Canada...
GACCGTCCTCGACCATCGCAGTGATATCCTACTCTTCTCAACCCCTGCCCCACCCTTTAACCAAGACCTTCGTTTATCCTCCACCGTCGCTACTGTCTATTTTCCAGAGCTTCTATGTCTATATGACCTCCGTAGGTCTTTCTCATTCACTCTTACGAACCGAACATTGTGCCTATTAGACTCTACTGTGTTGTCAAGATCGTAACTTCGCAAGCCACAACGATGGAGAATCCAAGCGCCCCGGGGACACCGCCCAAATCCTGGATCTTGGGAACAGTATCGCCCTGTGCCTCTAGGTAGGTGACTCTCCCCGTGACACTTACACACAGCACATCGTCTAACAAGGAGATTACAGCGAGCCATCCGCCGAACAGTACTGCTTGAAAGCATCCATGTCCCAAACACATGATGCGGCACCCGAAGTCACTGGTATCGCCGGCCACAACATAGATGATCAAACCCGGCCAACTTCTGACGAGCTCGCCTGCTTCTGCGGTGGTGGCTTCGGAGAGAACTGTGTCCTAGGGCACTATGCGCCAAGCATAGACTCCAGTGCCAGTCTTCCCCTACCAAATCATCCAGATTATCCAACTACCGATACCAACCGCAAATGCTACTCTGATGATGGGGACATGACGGAGGATCTCCCGCAGCGAGACATCAACCACCTTCGCATGGCTCCCTCTGTCTCATTCACCACCACTGTACGTTTGTGGAAGAGGCAACTGAGAGACTGGAAGTCCGAGGGACCGGCCAGGTCCACCACGCATGCCAAAAGACGTTGCAAGAGCAGGGTACAGCACTGTATTAACAAGGTCAACTCGGTGTTTCCAAGGGGCACGACAGGCAGCGGTGCTGACAGGACGGAAAGAAAGGAGTTGGAGTAGGTAATAATGCCGGCGTTACCAAGGCCTACCTGTCATGGCCACTTTAATGTCTTCCGTGGAGGGCCTGTACGATAAGAAGGTGTTCAATGATACTGTTAATTCTAGCTAGGTGATGGGACATAATGCAGACGGCGTCTGGGCGAGTATCTCCTTCCATAAACTTGATATCACACGGTAGCCTCATATATAACTACCACAACCATTCTTTCCATCCTCAGGTTGTCCTCTACCCACCCCCCGGTAACCCCGTAATCAGCTCCGCAATCCTTTCACTAACCTCCGTCGACCTCGGTATATCATGCCCGCCCCCATGGTCAAACATCTTCCTATCCCGACAGAAGTGCGCCAGCTGCATGCTACTCGGCCACCTTGGATCCTTGGCCCCATAGACATGCACAGTCGGTATCCCGACCCTCAACTCCTCCCCCACCTCCCCAAAATCAATCCCAAACACATCCCGCTCCTCAGGCATCACCCCGGGGTCATGCACCAAATCACTCGTATCATCCCACAACCCCGTCCCAAGCCTCACCTCCCCCAGGTTCTCCGCAACATGCGCCAGCCTCCCGGCCTTCTCCTTCATAACCCTCACCGTCGCGTCGCTCACCTCCCTCGCCCTATCCGTCACCCCTACCCCGAGATCCTCCAGCACCGAGAACGGCACCCCGCCGCAGATAAACACCACGCTTCCGAACGGCAGCGGGTCCCCGGGCGACTCGCGGGCGTGGTAGAGGAGGAAGGACAGCGCCAGCGAGCAGCCCTGGCTGAAGCAGCAGAGGGCGTCGTAGGGCCCGCCCTCGGCCAGGTGGTCGAGCAGGCGGCGGTGGGAGCCGCGGATCAGCGAGACGGTGGGCGCGGGCCACCAGGTGTAGGCCCCCGAAGAGGAGTAGAGGACGTCGATGCCGGGCGCGGGCGGGCAGGGGAATGGGGCGTCGGGGAAGTCGAAGGTGTAGCTTGGGGGCAGCTTGGAGCGGAATGCCGCTGGATTTGTTATGGAGCTCGTTAGATGGGCTTGTTGCAGAAGGAGGGGAACGGGGTTGATCCCGCATATGCAACGGGAGACTTTACTCACCGGTCTGGGACCTGAAGATTGCGCCGCTTGTGCCTTGGCCGTGGAGGCAGAGGATCTTCATTGTTACCGGTGGAGGCTGGATCTGCAGCCCGACTTATTCGTCATGACATGGGCCGGAGACATGAGAGAAGACAAGAACATGGTCGTCTGATTTTTGGCTGTATTGCTCGGTGTTTAAGTATGGGACGGGTGCTCGGGGCTTGTTGGAGACAGTCCGAAGTCCACTCAGGACCTGTCGAAATACGGCTGAAGTGGACATTGGCTGCCATGCAGGTCCCCGAACCTACTGGTGTGGTACATGAGAGGATATCGGTTTGGCAGAGATTGTAGTTAGTACTAGTACGCAGATATCCAAGTCGGTATATTTCATCTCGCAATTGCCCGAGGTGTTGCACCTGCAAGATTGCATTTTCACCCTCAAATGCGAACAGAGCTGTGATGGAATACCATCGTGCTTAGGGTTCGTATAATAAACAAGCTAAGTAATATATTAGAATCCCAACACTACCCCGAGACGCCAGGTGATAAGAGAAGAGATCCAGGTGCTCTAACCTCAACTTTTCCATAGCCATGTCATTCTAGTTTTCGTCGTGAGATGCTCGTCTTCGTGATCGAGAAGGAAAACCAAGACGCCAAGCGCCGATGCTCACTCCTAAGAAATGCACAACGTCGAACTTACACATTCCCCAAGAATCACATCACTTGAATCAGAATCATATAGTCATGCCTCATTTCATCCCCTTCTGCAAGTGGTGTCCGCCAAGTCCATGCTTAGCAGCCGGCTTGGTCACCAGATTGCCCAGCGCGAATGTAGCCGCCTGCTTGGTGAGCTTATGCCTCATCCCGCCCTTCATCTCGGGCTTCTGCTGCTCGATGAACGTGTCCACGATGGCGGCCCCGAGCGCCGTGGTGATGACCTTGGTGCCCTTGACCCCGATCCACGGGCTCGGGTCGTCGTGCAGCTTGAGGGCCGCCATGGCCCCGGCCTCGAGGGCGGCGCGCGCGGCGCTGCCGATCACGTCCTGGCTGCGCTGCTTCCGGCTGCGCGGCGGCGCCGTGGGGGACGAGGAGCGCGACGTCGACGCGCGGCGGCCGCCGGCCGAGGCTGGTTGGGTGGAGCTGCGCTTGAGAGGACCGCCGCCGTGGGACTTGCTGGACGAGGGCGGGTAGCGGGACGTGTCCCGCCGCGAGCGCCGGTGCTCGCGGTCGTAGTCCGACCTAGGTGGCGGTACGGTCGTCGAGGAGCGGTGACGGCTGCTGCCTTCTGTGCTGGCGCCGCCGCCATGGCGCGATCGCGAGGCGTATTCGTCTTCGTCTGCGTGGCGTTGGTGCCGTGCGCGGTCTTCGGCGGAGTGGGAGCGGGTTTGCGACTGAGGCCGCCGTCTATCGCGGATTGGCGACGCTTGCCGTCGTCTTGGTGGTGATTCGTATCGTGTGGGAGATGCGTATCTGACGGGTGACTCGTATCTGCGTCTTGGGGGCGATTCCGCTCGTCGTCTCGGGGGAGAGTTGTCTCTGCGAGAGGCAAAGTAGGGATGGAAGTCTGGCTGTTCGTCGTCGCCGGACAGATAGTACTTGTCGCGAGGGTTGTAGTAGGAGTCGTCCTTGGCGAACTTGGGGCGCTGGGGCCGGTCTTCCTCCTTTACGCTGTTCTTCCTGGGCGGTTGGGATCTGTGGCGACGGCCATGGTCGTGTTGGGTGTAGTAGTCATCACTGTTCAGATCGTCGGGCCGGACTCGACCTGGCATTCTGATGATGATGAGAGACGAAGCAAAGTCTAGTGGTAGAGTGGTTTAAGTGAAAAGGGTAAAGAAGTGTAAGCGAGCCTGGACTTAAAAGAGTCTAGAACAGATTTCGAGAGAAGTGCTGCTTCTTGGCTGAGGGTAGATCGATGCTTATATACAGACTAAGATTAATCAAGAGTTCGGGGTCACCCTATCCTCACTAGAGGTACCAGGTAGGGGATCGTCCTTATACCCGCCACGCATCGAGATCCGCACGGCCTCCTACATCGAAAACGATGATACGGGCTGGGGGGGGGGGACCCTGAAGAACTGCAACGGACTGGAACAGGAGACTGTAGTCCGATTTCTCATCCGTCGCAGCGCAAACGCGTCACTGGGGTTGGACCAGGAGCGACAATTGCCCAGCCGAGCCTGAATTGGGACCTCGGGGTTTGAAAGGGAGCCACGGCAGTCGGACAATGTCTGGTTTGAACATTCATGCAGATGATGTTGTGTGCGCTGTCCAACGGCAGCAGTGGGGCGAGAGACGCGATATGCCAAGTGATGTCATCACTTAAGCGTTTCTCACCGGAGATGCAGCTCGTTGCAGGAGCTTTCAGCCTCCTGATTAGCTGCGCTCAGCAGGGTCGAGAGATTTACAACAGCATCCCGTCTGTTAGCGAGGATCTGCTGAGAAAGAGGGGTACGTCTATTCCGCTCAGAACACCGGCAGCCGCCACGGTTCGTTGGAAGGCAATACCGGATCAGATATCGACATCAGCCCACCGTTTGGACGCTCTAGACTCCCTGAGCCGTGTGGTCTATTGGCTTTTTGGGCACCAACTTGGCCTCGTGGATAGGATGCCCATGTCTCACGATGAGGCCTGAATCGGTAGCAGTAGCAAAGTTCCGATTAAGCTCTGACGGCTATAACACTGGGGTTATGACGCCCAAGTCTGGAACTCGCAGACCACCACCGCTCTTTTGACGTCAGGGTCCGCAGAGTGCTCGCACTCTCCAAGTCTGCCGTGAAGTTTTTGAGACAGCTGTCGAGATCCCGACAGATGTCACATGAAACATACGCCGGCTTGAAGCGCTCCTGCCTGCCGGTCTGGAAGATCAAGCACGCCATCCACACTGTCTCCCGAGCAGGCGGATGGCCTCACGAGCGAGTTTGTCGCTGGCAGCTGCGACCCGCGCGCATAGTCAGGACCGGCAGACACTAGTACCGCGTTCTCACGACACGTCGACTCCCTTAGGAATATTGACCGATTATTGTCGACAACAACTGCTCGCCAAGAACATGTACATGTAGAAGGATGAGTTCCCTCCTTGACCGGTATCGCGGTTGCTGTAATGCGTGATGACCTTTTTCGTCCACTCTTGATCGGGCCATGGCCGAAGAAGACGCGTTCAGAAGCAAGACCACAGTATTCGTACGGCTGTGCAAGTCACATCGATTTCAGGTACACGTGTATAAACATTCTGCACATCGTGAACGCGAACTTGGTGAACTTACAGTCCAGCCATCGAAGCCTTCGTTGGAGAATGGAAAGCTCATCGGTCTCGGAGCGATAATGTTCCGGAGGACAAGGATAGCCCGAGGTTCTTGGGCGAGTTCGCCCCTTCGGGTCTAGCGGCTTTCCTCGAGCTTCCATGAGCCCGTGCAGCATTTTTTTCTGGCGGTCATCGGAAAGCTTTTCAATCTCCTCCTGGCTTCCTTCTCCGTTCTACATAAATCCATCTCAACAATAACAACCCGCATACCGATCCTCACCTCTTGATACCTCTCCCTGTCTTCCTCCATCATCACACATTAGCGGTCTTTGTTCAGAGTCCAAGATGCTTGCTTCCCGTCTTTCCAGAGCCGTAAGTCCCGTCGCGCGCTGCGATGCGAGAAATGTCATGAGCTTTGAAGCTAACATGGCCACAGCTCCCGAGGGCAACCTCAGCAGCTTCGCGCTCGGCGTTCCTGCGCAAGCCTCTTACCCCAGCATTTGCCCGCTTCGAGTCGACAGATGAGAAGGTCAAGGGTGCCGTCATCGGTATCGATCTTGGTACGTTTGCACTCTCTAGAGCAGCATCATGCACTTTTGCATTGCATGAGCCCTCGGACAGCTCGGGTAGAATTCAATTCGTCGATGCTAACCTCGCACTCGACTACTAGGTACCACCAACTCTGCTGTCGCCGTCATGGAGGGCAAGATCCCCAAGATCATCGAGAACGCAGAAGGTGCCCGGACAACGCCATCAGTCGTCGCCTTCACCGAGGACGGCGAGCGGTTGGTTGGTGTCGCCGCCAAGCGTCAGGCCGTCGTCAACCCAGAGAACACCCTCTTTGCCACCAAGCGGTTAATCGGCCGCAAGTTCAAGGACGCCGAGGTCCAGCGCGACATCAAAGAGGTTCCCTACAAGATCGTCCAGCACAGCAACGGCGATGCCTGGGTCGAGGCCCGTGGCCAGAAGTACTCGCCCTCGCAGATCGGTGGTTTCGTTCTCGGCAAGATGAAGGAGACGGCCCAGGCCTACCTCGGCAAGGACGTCAAGAACGCCGTCGTTACCGTGCCCGCCTACTTCAACGACTCTCAGCGTCAAGCCACCAAGGATGCTGGTCAGATTGCCGGCTTGAACGTTCTCCGTGTCGTTAACGAGCCCACTGCTGCTGCCCTCGCCTACGGTCTTGAGAAGGAGGCCGACCGCGTCATCGCTGTCTACGATCTTGGTGGCGGTACTTTCGATATCTCGGTCCTTGAGATCCAGAACGGTGTCTTCGAGGTCAAGTCCACCAACGGTGATACCCATCTCGGTGGTGAGGACTTCGATATCCACCTCGTCCGCCACCTTGTCCAGCAGTTCAAGAAGGATTCCGGCATTGATCTCTCGGGCGACCGCATGGCTATCCAGCGTATCCGCGAGGCTGCTGAGAAGGCCAAGATTGAGCTGTCCTCGTCTCTCGCCACCGACATCAACCTTCCCTTCATCACTGCTGACTCTTCGGGCCCCAAGCACATCAACACCAAGCTCACTCGCGCTCAGCTCGAGAAGATGGTCGACCCTCTGATCACTCGCACCGTCGAACCCGTCCGTAAGGCCCTCAAGGATGCCAACCTCCAGGCCAAGGACATCCAGGAGGTCATCCTCGTCGGTGGTATGACCCGTATGCCCAAGGTGTCCGAGTCCGTCAAGAGCATCTTCGGTCGCGACCCTGCCAAGTCTGTCAACCCTGACGAGGCTGTCGCCATCGGTGCCGCTATCCAGGGTGCCGTCCTCTCCGGCGAGGTCAAGGATCTCCTTCTCCTCGATGTCACGCCCCTCTCTCTCGGTATCGAGACCCTCGGTGGTGTCTTCACCCGTCTGATCAACCGCAACACCACCATCCCCACCAAGAAGTCCCAGGTCTTCTCTACTGCCGCCGACTTCCAGACTGCTGTCGAGATCAAGGTCTACCAGGGTGAGCGTGAGCTCGTCAAGGACAACAAGCTCCTCGGCAACTTCCAGCTCGTCGGCATCCCTCCCGCACACCGTGGCGTGCCCCAGATCGAGGTCACCTTCGACATTGACGCCGACTCGATCGTCCACGTCCACGCCAAGGACAAGTCCACCAACAAGGACCAGTCCATCACCATCGCCTCGGGCTCCGGTCTTTCCGACTCCGAGATCGAGCGCATGGTCGAGGATTCCGAGAAGTACGCCGAGCAGGACAAGGAGCGCAAGGCTGCTATCGAGTCTGCCAACAAGGCCGACAGCATCCTCAACGACACCGAGAAGGCCCTGAACGAGTACGCCGACAAGCTCGACAAGACCGAGGCCGACGGCATCCGCGAGAAGATTGCCACCCTCCGCGAGTTCATCGCCAAGAGCCAGTCGGGCGAGGGCACCGCCACCGCCGCCGAGATCAAGGAGAAGACGGACGAGCTCCAGGTTGCCTCGCTTAACCTCTTCGACAAGATGCACAAGGCCCGCGCCGAGGCCGGCGAGACCAGCCAAGAGTCGGCTTCCGAGGGTGACAAGAAGGACGAGTCGAAGCCTTAAAGGCGCCTCACCTCTGTGCCATCTTTCGTTGAATACCCCCTCGTTGTTTCATCATATGTCTGAGTAACTGCGGAGCGTCTTAGATCCCTCTTCTCTTTACCCTGTATTCACTTGTACTCATATATTTTCTTTCTGTCTAATACTTCTGCAACCGGACGGGAGTGGCGTTCTTGAGAGCATCAAAATCTTTCGCGATTGGGAAGCAAAGCATCATGGGTTTTGATGATGTAACGGCATGGAACCGGGGGGCTAGGGTCAAGCTGGCTGGCTTGCGACTGTGTAGAGCTGAGAAAGACAAATATAATGTTGAATCCCCCCTCAGAGCACAGTACTCGCGAGTCACGATTAGAGGCAATGCGACATATATCAAAAATCTAAGCGCTATATGGAACTCCCGATTGATGCTAATGCAAGGCCCGATGATGCTTTTGACCATACCCGTGACCTCCCTTGACACAGCTCCTCGTCTCCCCCTTTGACGCACCTCTGCCTCCTCCCTACCACGTACCCCAGACCGCTCCTAACAGACCTGTCACCTCGCCTCACAAAATCCCATCGTCTTATTCCTCACCCTCTCGTCCATCCCCGCAACTAACCCCCTCAAATCATCCGGCCTCTCCAGCAGAGTCACGAACATTCCCCCCTCCATATGCCACCCCACGTGGCAATGCAGCGCCCACACACCGGGGTTGTCGGCGACGAACCGTATGACCACGTGGCTCTGGGCCGGCACGGTGACGGTGTCGCGCCGCATCGGGTTGTCCAGGTTCCAGGTCGTGGCCCGGTTGGCGCCGCCCTCGAACTCGCCCGGTCCCCAGGCTACTATCTGGAAGGAGTGGCCGCTGTTTTTCACACCCCATTTGTCAGCGAAACAGGTAGCGCTTTTGGCGGTTGGAAGAGAAATGCCGCTTACTGCAGATGAAAGGGATGCTCCATCATATCCCTGCTATTGATCGCCACCTGAACACCCATGTCCCGGTCGGGCAAGAGCAAGATCTGCTGGTCCAGCCGCAGGCCGAAGTTGCTGTAACTTCCTCCCCCCGCGGCCACATCGAAGCCCTCATCGACCGCCGTCTTCCAGATCGTGGCGTCGTCTCGGAAGGGGGACCAGCTCGTGCGGTTGATGAAGATGCGGTTGACCTCGCCGACCTGCTGAAACCGGAAGGTGACCTCGTGGGAGTTGTCCCCTGACACATTGACGGCGGGGCGGGAGCGGAGTGGGACAGGGGTCGAGAAGGGCATGTCGTCGCACCCTTCCCAGAGGGGGCCGCGGAAGGGGTTGGTGGCGGCTCCGTAGGGGTTGGTTGTGTTGCCTCTGCTGCCGAGGATGTTTGGGGAAGAGGAGGAAGGGGAAGAGGGGTAGGAGAAGAGCCCGACGGCTTCGTAGCCTATGCTCTGCAGCCCCGAGGAGAGGTAGGGGCAGTACGGCACGAAGCAGGTCTGGGGCAGGGTGGCGCGCATGGTGTAGCTCCCGCCCTCGCCGCCGCCTGCGGGGAGGGAGGGGACGAGAACGCTGTAGCGCTGCCCGACGTTGATGTACACGCCCCGCTGGTCGGGGATGGGCACGACCTCTACGCCGTCGATCTCGATGGTGGTGAGGGTGTGGTTGTCGATGCTGAACCAGAAGGAGAAGAAGGTGCTGTGGTTGATGAGGCGGAGGCGGGTGGCGGTGGCGTTGGGTTTGACGTGGATGACCGAGAGGACGCCGCCAGTGCAGGAGTCTGACCGGGAGGCGGGCCAGGTGGTGGAGTTGACGGTGCAGTCGTAGGTGTGCTGGCCATTGAGGAGGAAGTTGTCGGGTAGGGGCTCGACGCCGGGGACGGAGGGCGACCAGGGGGAGGAGGACTGGAGGTACGAGGCGCGTAGGACGGAGGATTCTTTGTGGTAGTGGTCGCCGATGAAGAGTATCTGGTCGTCGTCTGCTTCCGGGGTGTGCTCATCAGGATCGTGGATTATCTGGGCTGTGAGTAAGGTGACACTTTGTGAGGCGTTCGGGGTGCTTACGATGGGACCGAACAGGCCATCTGTGTACTGCATCGTTGTGTGCGCGTGGTACCAGAATGTGCCTCGTTGGTCAACGAGTTGGAACTCATACGTGAAGCTCTCACCGGGCGGGATGGCACACTGGGTGACGCCGGTTACCCCATCCATCCACGTCGTATTCTTCTGGTCGATTCCATGCCAGTGGATGGACGTGCTCATATTGCCCAGCTGGTTATGGACAAGCACCCTCACCGTGTCTCCGGCATTTGCTTCTATAAGCGGCCCGGGAGACTGGCCGTTTACCAGAATCATCAGCTTTCGGAAGCCATCGGGAGCAGCATACGCTTGTGAGATGTTGAACTGGTACTCCCGCACAGTCGGCGTGCTCGACACTACGAAGCTTGTGTTCAGGCTAAGCTCTTCCGTATTGACCAACTTATCGCTCGGGATCGTCGGTATAGTAGGGTCGTCCAGCCCGGGGAGGAGCCGACTCGGTGCGAGACGCGCATAGCTCAAAATGCCGTTTCGCGCCGCCTTGTTGGATGCCGTTGCCGATGGAACGGTCAGCGCCAGGACGAGAATGATTGGAAAGATAAATGCTACTAGGAGAACAGAGATGAGAATCATGCGCCGGCGATTGCTCATCACAAAAGCGCTTTTGGACGGCTGGATGATGGGGGACCCGTCTTCGGGTTCCGAAATCTCCAACTGCGAAGCCATGGTTTGAGCGAGCACAAGAAGCTGCTATTCACAATTGCTGCTGCCATCACGCAAGTAAGAGAAAATCGACGGTGATTCCTTCGCGCCGTCTCGCGACTCGTAGCATTCCAGTCAATATAGGGATGTATTGTTGACAGGACCCGCATACATACTCGACGACGGCCACTAAGGCATCAATGACATAACACGCTGCATGCTAAAATGAAACATGCAATGCTGGACTTTCGAGTCGAAGAGCGCGGTCAGTATGTTGTCTAACGTCCGAACCCAAACCAGCCCCTTTTCTGCGGCTTCGCCTCCTCAGCACCAGCGGCCTGCTTCCCAGATGCTGCTGGCTTGGCGCTCTGGGCCGGTTGTGCCTTCGTAGACGGATAGGTGATGTAGTTCCATGCTACATCCAGGAACAGTGGCTTCACCGGAATGGCTTCCACCTTTGGAGGGTAGACTACGATGTTGTCCAAGTCTACGCCTCCTGAGGGGTATTCCGAAAGTCGCTCGACCAGAGGCAAAGGCGCAGCCTTAGCACCAGATCCCTGCCCAGATTTCTGCAGGTTTGACACCTCAACGAGAGCCCGTGTCCGCTGTAGTTCGCCACGTAGCATCTCAGTGAGCGACTCGATGTCCTGCTTCGTGACTTCGATGTTGCGCGGCGAGTCTTCGGAGCGGTGCTCGCCTGCGCTCAGAACAGGAAGCGCCTCTTGTGCCTTGTCATGCGCATATTTCGTAAGCGCAAGAGCATTGATTGTGTTGCCGGCAATGGAGTAGGACCGAGCAATAGCTAGAGACCTACATTAGGTTAGAGATGAAGGCTGGGCGCCTCAATCGCGGGATTTGGTACTTACTTGAGAGCGTTGAAGTAGTTGATGGTTGCCTCGAGCTGGGACGAGAGTTCTTCATCAGCCGCCACACCAGGTAACTCCTGAACCGACTCCAAACTCTGGAGTGTGCCATCGTAGAGCACGACCTTCTCCTTCAGCCTCGCGATCCTTCGGCCCGGCGCTTCTTCTTTCATGTTCTCAGACTGTTTCTGGGCCCTCTTCAACTGTCTCTTGCCGAGCAAGGCAGTGTCCTGGGTTGCCCCGTCCTTCTCGCCCATGAGCACCCTGTTTCTGCCGATTCTGCAGCTGATCATCTCATAAGTAACCGCAGTGCGCGTGATCTGCAGGCTCTGCATCCGGCGATCGCTCTGCTGGACACCCTCGCTCTTCAGCTCGTCTATAGCATGCTTTGTCGCATCAACAGCATCCTGCGTAGCGGTCAGGATATCGTCGTAGGCTGCGGCCGCGTCCTTGGGCAGCAAAGCTCCGGATGAAGAGAGTTTCTCGACGAGCTTGGCCTTCTCCGATGAGACTGTACTCCATGCGACGGCAATGGCGGCATCTTCGATCGTGACTTGTCGGTTGCGCCATGCGATAGTCGAAGGAGTGCTATCTGCATCTGGGGCGTCTTTCATCTCAGCATCGCCGCTGAGAACGTTGGAATCCACCTGCTTTATGCTCTCGACCAACTCGTTATCTGAACGAGGAAATGCCCTCTGAGCAATGCTCGGGATGGGTTGAGTCCGAGGAATCTTCAGCTGGTAAGCGGCATACCGGATCGAGGGGTCGATGGTCTCTGACAGCAGATCCTTGAAGATGTCTGCCTTTGCCGAGGTCGAAAGCGCGCTGTAGATGATGCGGGCTACCGAGTAGCTCTTCAGACATGGCTCCCAGCTCTGCTTCTCGAGCTGCGCTGCTCCATTCAGCAGAGCAGCGTATGCGCGTGCCTCGAGCACGTCGGTGCTGGAGGCCCCGCTGGCCGAGGTCTGGGCAAGGGCATCGACAAGCTTCGAGGCCACCTTCGCACCCTTTTCGAGCCGCGAGACGATGTGCGACCTGGCCTTTCCGGAGATACCCTTGCTCTCAGCCGAGTGGGCTGCCTTCATGGACATGGCGTTGGCCCACGCCCTCTCGGCCGTGAGCAGCTGCAGAGTGACATATCTAGGGTTAACGTGTCAGCCAGAATGCAGAATTCTCATCACTTCGCAGCGAGAACATACTCATGATTCTGGCCAATCTGCTCAGCCGTGACCTGAGCTTTGGGGTGGAACTTGCCACGGTTCTTGGTTGCGACATTGAGCTTCTTCCGGCTGTTGAGCAGCTTGTGAGAAAGCTGGGCCCAGTATGTCGAGTAGTCCCCGTACAGGAGAGCCGCCTCCCTCAGGGACACTATCGTCTTGGTGATATCCATGTCTGCTGATGTGAGTTCCCTACACTACATGCACATACGTATGGATGTGTGATTGAGGGGTCGCTTCTGGTAATTTTGGCCTCACCACAAGTTGTGCCCCACGCCGCGAACCTGGAAGCGCTGAAGTCTCGCCGCGGCAGCCCCACATAAAGCTTGGACCTATTGAATGTTGGATGACTTCGTAGCTTGAAAATGGGCTCATAAAATTTCGGAGGTTCTGGATGCCTGACCCGAGGTTGCCCTTTTTACGCCAGTGCCTCGAATCGACTCTATCTCCTCTCTACGTCTCTGATAGTTCAGTCCTATGTGCTGAGAGAGCGAAGACCAGCTTAATCCGGCCGGAGTCACCATGCGCCGAGTATGAACTCTCCCTCTAACTCCCGTGTTGTAGACTTACAGGTACATGGTCGTGATCCGAGGCTGACATCGCGACCGCTATAGTTCTCCCAGACGACACACATGAGGTGACAGCCACCTTTCCCCCTTTACGATACAATCCCTCCTTTCATGCCGCGTCCTCATGCCGATGCTCGAACGGACGGCGGCAGCAACCCTGGAACCGTGTAGCCTGCATAAGGTTCTCCCCTCGGTTCCCAGATCAGCGAGGAGTCGCCGGCAGCTCCACACGGCCTTCTGGAACCATGGTGCCGCATCTGTCGAGCTCTTCGACGCCTGCCAGGCCTTGCTGGGTGGGGAAATGGACGAGCTACCACCCGCCGATACCACAGCCCTCACCCCGGCCGCGCCGACGAAAGGAGCCGAGCTGATGACTGCTTCGGCATTCCTCCTCGACTTCCTCTACCCTCGGGGGACCTTGTCCCTGCTACGCAAGCTGAACTGCAGCCCGCTCGAACGGTACGAGAAGCCGTCGTTTAGGCTCGGGAACCCGTTGCCGCGATTCCAGGTCGCCGGCGTGTCGAATAACGCCTACCTCGGTGTGGCGCTGCAAGAGAAGGCGGACGTCGAGTTGGCTCGGCCACATGACACCGACAATGCGGAGACTCGTACGCATAAGGTGGCAGTCGAGAGTGGAAGCGAATCCGGCCTCGCAGCCGGATCCGCCTCTGTGAAAGATCCGCGGACATCCTTTGAGGATGCCTTTACGGCGAAGCTCGGTGTGAAGTCGTTGGATGATCTGCCAACGAAGGGAAAGAGGAAAAAGGATCAGATTATCAGTGCGGCGGTTGCAAATGAGGCCCAGGACCCATTCGAAGAGGCCTTCACTGCCAAGGTCCGTCCCAGGCCGTCTGAAGACCGCTCGCCATACGAGGGCGAAGTCGTGGATGACGATTGGGACAGTTCGACGCCTGCGAAGAAGGTCTACAGGTCGTTCGATGAGATATTTGGGTCGAGACAGTTGAAAGAGCAGGAGTTCTCAGACC
>Ga0209127_100478_pt1 | contig 14024 bp, 7 predicted proteins | sample LakSupMetagenome_FD_187469 | JGI IMG/M metagenome (GOLD analysis project Ga0209127, IMG submission 187469) | Freshwater microbial communities from Lake Superior, Canada - Sta WM archaea (SPAdes) (version 2) | ecosystem: Environmental > Aquatic > Freshwater > Lake | place: Lake Superior, Canada...
CGCCGAGTTGCCGCGGACCGAGCATGAGTGAACCCGGGTCGGTAGGTGGACTTAGAGCGCTATACAATTAGGCGTCGGTGTGGAGGCGAGCTCTCGTGGTTCAACATGGCTTCCACCCAATCCAAAGGTCAACCGACCGTCAGCTTGGTAGCTTCCGCCGAACATCCAGGGCGCGATGGCTTCTTTAAGAGCGCGCAGTGGTATAGTCAACCCCAATGGACAATCTCCAGACAAGAGTATGCTAACAGCGCCGCAGGTCCGCAGACGGTACCACGATCTTCACCTCCTCCTCAACCAACACCATCAACAGCTACATCCTCCCGGAGGACCTCCTCTCCCCGCGGCCCGCTCCCCTCCCCCTCCAGGCCCAAGGAACCATCACTCTCCCGGAGCCCACGCACGCCATAGCACCCAGCGCCTACTTCTCCCTCCAAAACCCCTACACCCACCTCATCCTCGCCGGCGCGAAAGACCACCCCATCCAACTACACCACGCCTTCCCCGAGCACCAACCCTCCTCTCCACCCTCCTTCCCCTCCCACTCCCAACCCCCACCCCTAGCCACCTACCCCCTAATCCACGCCCCAACGGAGACCTACCAGACCCCGACCTCCCTCCTCTGGTCCCCGCCGGGAACCCATTTCCTAGCCGGCGCCCGCAACCTCCTAGCCTACTTCGACGCCTCCCGCTCCGGCTCCTCCTCCTCCCCCATCCTCTCCATCCCCACCATCCCCTCGGCCCGCACGAACCTCAAGGGCGGCGGCGTGGGCATGCGCGGCACCGTCTCCGCCCTGGCCGCCCAGTTCGAGGAGCAAGGAGCGGGGGGCCTCGTGGCGGCGGGCACCTGGACGAGGTGGGTGGGGCTGTACGATCTCTCCAGGGCCGGCGCGTGCGCGGCTACGTGGGGGGTGCGCGGTGCGGCCGCTGGGGACGGGGGGGAGGATATGAATCCCGGTGCTGCTGTTGTCAAGCCTGGAAGGGGCCGAGGGGTAGGGGGTGCGGGAATAATGCAGACTCTGTGGTCGCCTTGCGGGAGGTATTTGGTTGTTAACGAGAGAAAGTCGAGGGGGTTGTTGGTGTATGATGTGCGGGTCACGGGGAGGTTGCTGGGTTGGCTGGCGGGACGGGATGGGGATACGCAGCAGAGGTTGAGCTGCGATGTTTACCCTGGTGTTGATGGGGTGGGTGGATTTGAGGTGTGGGCGGGCACGAGGGACGGGACGATCAAGGTCTGGGAGGGTGTCGGGAATACGGAGGGGTATGTGGAGGAGAGTTGGGGGTGGAAGGGCCATGGGTCGGCTGTCGGGAGCGCGGCTATGCATGGGTGCGGGTCAGTGGTGGCTACTTGCTCTGGAGCGTGGAGGCTGCTGGACCAGGATGAGGACGAGGTTGATGACGGGGATGGAGGACTACTACGGCCGAGGACAAAGATCGAGGAGAGCGAGTTGAAGATTTGGACCATCAAGGGGTCCGAGTCCGGAGATCCCATCCCGGAGCCAGAAGCATGAGCAATCAATGGCCTCGTATATCGGATAAGGCCTACCTCTGACGCCTGGAAATCCCGACAAGGCAAAGCAGTTGTGGGCTCGGCGCCCCGCATTCTTCTGTTGTATGGTATGCTCCTAGATCAGCAAGCGATTCAGCAAATGTTCCGACATCAGGCCTAGTCCTTTCACGGCTTCTCCGACATTTCCCATCAGATCACGCTTTTCTCGGCCATTTCGCATCCACGACCCTCCCTACCGCAGCCAGGATCCGCCTCCCGCCCAAGACGCCCTCGAACAGGGCAAAACGCTGCTCCTGCGATATCTTAATGAGCGCCGGCAGCCTGTATGCCCGTTGATGGTCGAGCACCGGCTCGGCCTCGGGCGCCCGAAGCATGCCTAGGACCACCTGCGCCGCATACGTATTCATCCCCGCCCGACGCAAGAACACCTCCCAGTGGGTCTCTTCTTCCTGGAGATACCCCCGAAGCTGGTGGCTCCCGGCCGCGTGCCGAGCAGCTATCGCCGCCGCCCACCTGGCCAGGGTCTCTACGCCACCGCCAACGTAGAACACCATGCTCTCGGCTGGCAGCGTCGCGGCGAAGGCCTGGAACCCGGCAAAGGCAGCGGCGTCGGAGGCAGACATGGCGGCCATGCTCTCGTCAAGTTTGTTGCCCTCCGACACGAGGATCACGAGCCGCTCGTACCTGGCCGCGGTCCTCTCGACGCGGGTGGTGAGGTGGTCTGTCTTCCTCTCTGCTCCTGGAATTTGCTTCTGGCGGAGTTTGATTAGAGTTGTGAGGATGATTCCGGTTGAAGGAGACGGGATTATGTCTGCCTCGTCTGTTAGTGTCGAGGCGACCTCGGTACGGCTGACGGAGCCTGGTATCCAGACGGAGGAGTTGTGCGCGTTGTAGTCTCTGCTGATAATCTCCAACCCAGGGAGGAGGCGCTCGAGGTGCTCGATCATGCGTCGATGGATATTCACTGCGAGGATCATCCTCAAGGGTTTGTCCAGGTGCGGTATCTCAGGACAGACCATACATTGGAGGAGCGGCGGTGGTGGGGCGTTGGGCTGCCCAGTCATCTGCTCAGGAATGCTCACAGGAGACCGCTTTCTATTGTGATCCTTCTTGGTCGATAGGGAGTCATTGGCAGGAGGTGCCTCGGTCGTCTTGAAGAAGGGGCTCTGCTCGAGCCTCAGCTTCTTAGGGGCGTGCATTTCCAAGTAGATGTTCAGCAGAGCTGCTGCGGCTCCTTCCTCCTGTGCCAACAACTGTCCAGGCCCGCCGGGCAACCCCTTGCTGTTGTGGGATCCGCCTCCGTGCAGATTGTGATTCGACTTCGACTTCTTCCTGGTTTCGTCACTACTATGGGAGAGCTTCCGTTTCTTAAGAAGTGATATCCAGTCACCCTGTGGAGGTGGACGCTGCGAGGGAGGAAACAGTGGTTGCAGTTCCTCTTCGTCATCGTCAACATCGTCATTCAAGATGGCAAGACCAGGCTTCTTCCGGACGAAGTCGAAGCTGGTTGGAACAGATGCATCTGCCGGTGACTCCAAGAACGTGCCGAGCAGCGTTGCATCGTTGATCGGCTCCTCGATGTGCGGCCTTGGTTTGCTGGCTGTCCACAACATCCACTTCATCTTGCTCTCGTCGATAAGCTTCCTTGACCATCTTGTACCGTTGAATATCACGGAGCGTTCCTGAGGTATGGACTTGAAAATGGCCGAAGAGTCACCGCCAAACTTGCACCACTCTGGCTCGGGGATACTGAAGTCCAAAATGGGCACCTCAACCCGAATGGTAGCATCAAGCGGCTCCAGCTTCTCCTGTTCGATCTCCATCATGACCTCCGCTGCCTTCTCTTGCAGGCTCTCCCCGAGTGCTTTGTCGGCGTCCTGACACTGGACATCGTCTTCTCTGGTAGGGTCAAGTGGCATGTCGTTTCGGATCTCTCCAAAATCTGGGTTTGGGCGGGTGCTCGTCTCATCATCAACCACAACCGGAAGCAAGGGCTCTTCAACCTTCAGGTCATCTCGCTTCTTGATTGGCTCAGAAAGAAGTACCAGGTCGCCTTCATCGAAGTTGTTCACATGTTCCATGTCAAGGCTGGAAAGAGGAGGCTCATCACCGTCAAAGATACGGTCCTCCGCCTTTCTCAAATCATCACTCAGCACCGAGCTCAGATCAGACGGCGGAGGAATTGCGCAGGTCTCCTCATCCGGGACGAACGGCTCGTGAGCTTCCAATTTGGGAGTGAGTGGAGGCGTAACGGGCTCTCGCGACAGGAGCTGCGGTCAAGATTAGCATCGTGGAGACATCATCGCGAAGGCAAGACGAACGTACTCCCGTGTATGTCCATTGGCTGCTCATCATGGCCTCCTGTTCTGCCTCGGTCCAATCCGCCTTCAAGGACTTGAGCAGGGCATGGAAGGAGTCTTTGGATATCTCAATCTTGTCATCCTCGACGCTCCGCACTATCCTGGCGTCGGCGCCATAGGCACTTGGTGGGAACTTGAGACCCTCGTCCTTGTCTTCGTCGGAAGGTTCAAGTATGAGATGGGGGTCAGACAGTTGCACCTGTCGCGCCGTGGCGATCCTGCGTTTGTACCTCCGGACGTCGACCTGGTTGTCAGTGCGAAGGGCTGGAAGCTCGAACTTCAAGCGTCGGATACTGTTGGCTTCAGTACGGCTTCTGATCTGGCGAATGTAGCCTTCTGCCTCTCCGTCGCTCTGTCGCTTGCACACCTCCTGGACCAAGGCAAGCGATTTGCCGCGGACCTCCCATCTCTCGGGTGCAGAGACGGCCGGCGGGATGGAACAATCCGGCAAGCCGTCGCTGGACGTGATACCGGCGGGGTCATCTGACGGGCTGAGGAGCTCACGCGGTGCGTCCATCATCCAAGTTTGCAGGGCATCCTCATATGGCACAGTGAGACCCAGTTCGCGCAGATATTCGGCACCTTCTTGTGCCACTTCATCCAGATGGGGGTTCAGATGGGATGGAGGAGAGGGCGGCGAGTTATTGATGGTCTCGCTGCCATCTAGAGTACTGGACTGCGCCTTGTCTTTCATATTCGTCATGTTTGACGTAATGACCGTTAAGCATTGATCATAACATGCTCGTGTAGATATGGCGATAATAGGGAATATGACGAGGAGATGTTGAAGAAAGGGAATTGGGCGAAGACTGGATTATTGCGAGTGAGAAGTCTGCTTGTTGCCTTGGTCATCGTCGGCAGCGAAGAACCCAACTCGATATTACGGAAGGAGCGTCAACATCGTACCTTCCTCGACATGAAGATACCACGAAACAGCACGCCAACCTGAGCTTCAGTCTATAACTCATTCATGATGCTGTACCGCAACCTTGGGAGTTCATTGGGATCAGATTCAAGCCTGATCTGCCGTCTTCTTGTCGAAGTCGGACTATGTCGACACAGGGAGCTCAGCTCCTCTACTAGACCAACCCTCATCATGAATGTACATACCATCCAGTCGCACAACGCAACAAGAATACCACTTGTTGTGCTCCTAACTGAGCTCACATACTACGTAGTACTCGGAGAGTCGGAGAGGCTACGACGAGGTCAGGTTCCGATGCATTGAAGTCCCCTTCACTGGAAGACGCTGAGCTCCTTCCCGTCCCGGCACGGACTCCGGGGCCGGATATCATCGGCTTAGCTAGCCCGGACCTCCATCTCGGCGGAGGGGTGGGTTCCGGGTGATGCCGAAGCTCCACCAACTCGCACCCAGTAAACCTGCCAGCACGAAGGTTCAAGTGTAGACCGCGTGGTCTTTTGTGACGTAAAACTTTGTCTCAGCATTCAAGCTCTCTGACCTCGTGAGCATTCAGCTTTCGAGATTTTTTATCTCCAATCGTAGATGGGGGTGTCGCTCCTTCCTCGCGCCAGTTCGTGATCGATATAGTATGGGATCCTTGCGCGGCGGGGCCGGGAAGGAGCCTTGAACAGTTTTGAACAGTTGGACTTGACGAGGCCCACAGGAGATAATGCGATACGTAGCTCGGGCTAAACGTCACTCAGTACCTGGATCCTTTTACATATTTCATTGTTCATTGCCTTCCATTAGTGGACTGCAGGACTTAGCAGTCTAGACGTTCCTGTTTTAGACCGGTTAAGGGTTTCAAGTCTTACACCCGACATTCTTCACCTGTCTTCATCCTTAGTGAGAGACTCATAGATACCTCCAAACTCAACAACATACATCAACAATCACCATGGGCTCCTCAACCTCCCCCCCGCCCCTGCCAGACGCCTCATCCCCCTCCCTAATCCTAACCCAAGCAACCCCCCTCGAGCGGCAGCGCGTTTGGGCCCTCCACCATCGCAAATGGGGCGGCATCCTGACCGAGGAGCAGTACCTCGCCCGCGAGTCCTACCTCCGCAGCGTGCCCCTCCAGAAGAACGACGGCATCACCCACTGGATCCTGACCGACTCCGCCCTCCCCCCGGACCAGCGGCCCATCCTCTCCTCCTGCGACACCTACCGCAAGCGGGCTCTGTCTTGCAAACCCGATGGGGCCTTGACCGAAGGCGTGGCCCACGGCATCGGCGCCGTGTTCACGGACCCGCAGTACCGCGGCAAGGGGTACGCCAGCAGGATGCTCAAGGAGCTGGGCCCCGCGCTCGAGACCTGGCAGGCTTCCGCTGCTCCGGGCGGCCGGAACGCTCTCTTCTCGGTGCTCTACTCCGACATTGGCAAGTCCTTCTACGCCAAGTCCGGGTGGGCGGCGTTCCCGTCGAGCCACCTCGCCATCCCTGCGGCGGCGGCGCAGGAGAACGGGACAAAGCCGGCCGCAAATGTGTCCGAGGCCGCCACGCCGATAGGCTACCACGAGACGGCCGAGCTGTGCGCCGTCGACGAGGAGCTGCTGAGGGAGGCGCTACCGCGGCGCGCGCGGGAGACGGGGCGGGCGCAGGTCGCGCTGGTGCCGGACCTGGAGTCGGTGCTGTGGCACCTGATGCGGGAGGACTTCATCGTCAAGCACGTCTTTGACGGGCGGACCCCCGCGGTGAGGGGCGCCGTGTACGGGGAGAAGGGGAGGCGGGTGTGGGCCGTCTGGACGAGGGCGTACTACGGGGAGGTGGGCACGCTGAACTTCCTCAGGTTCGTGCTGGAGGACGAGGGCGCGCTCGAGGAGGATAACGCGCGGGGTGTCCGGGCTGTGGTGCAGATTGCGAGGCAGCAGGCGGCCGAGTGGAGGTGCAGGGAGGTGCAGACGTGGAATCCGACTGAGAAGCTGAAGGCGCTGGTCGAAAAGGCTGGGCTGGAGGCGCAGTTTGTCGAGAGGGACTCGGAGAGTATCGCTAGTTTGATGTGGTACGGCGGTGAGACCAGTGATGTGGACTGGTTCTACAATGAGAAGTTTGGTTGGTGTTAGAGGGAGGGAAAGTTGTGACCGTGGCATCAAAAAGGGGAAGACTGAGGAACGTCACTGGTCGAAGTACTGCGCAAGCAGACCACCAGCAAGCATTTGATAGCAGGCAACTGATACAAGCAGAGCAAGCATGCAGAGGCATCATCAGCATTATGAACACAGTGCCATTCGCATGGACACGTCTACCTGGACTCTACTCGCGCTACTCCGTCGACGCCAAACCCGTATACATCACTGGCCCCTAGACTTAGTGACCGTGGCCGTCGTCCTCTTGCTGCACCGGATCCAACTTGATCAGGGTATCGATGCGCATGATGCTGATACACGCCTCCACGGCGCTCTTCAACTGCCGGATCTTGCTCACGCTCGGCTCCATCACGCCCGCCTTGATCTGGTCCACGACCTTGCCCCTCATGAGGTCGAGGCCGTAGTTCCTGTAGCTCTTGTGCCGCGCCACCGTCTTCTCGTCCTCGTTGGCGTCGCCCTCCTGGATGCGCTGCGACAGCGCGTGCCGCGCCCGCAGCTGCGCCACGAGGTCCGAGGCGTCCTTGGCCGCGTTGACGGCCAGCGTCTTGGGGATCACGAGCAGCGACTGCGCGAACTCGGCGATGGCGAGCTGCTCCCGCGACCCGACGGTGCCGGCGAACTCCTCGAGGTAGATGTGGAGGGCCGTCTCGACGGCGCCGCCGCCGGGGACGATGCTGCCGCTCTCCAGGGTCCGCTTCACGGCGCAGAGGCTGTCGTGCACTGACCGCTCCATCTCGTCCAGCTGGAAGTCGTTGGGCCCCCGGAGGATGATGGAGGCGGACGACTGGGCCTTGGTGCCCTTGATGAGAATGCACTCGTCGTCCGAGATGCGCTCCTGGACCACCTCCTCGGCGTGGCCCAGATACGAAGTCTCGAACTTCTCGTCGCCGTTTAGGTCGGACAGGGTGCTCAGCATCGTGGCGCCGGTAGCCCTGGCAATACGACGAAGATCCTCCTTCTTGCACCGCCGCACGGCCATGGCACCTCTCTCAATGAACAGCTTCATGACCAGGTCGTCGATGCCCTTGGTTGTAAGGATGACGTTGGCGCCCGACTTGAGGATCAGCTCGACTCTGTCCATGACCATGCCGGCCTCTCTTTGCCGGATCTGCTCCAGCTGTTGGGGGTCGTCGATGGTGATCTGCACACCGAGCTTCATCCGCTCCTTCTGCAAGTTCATGTCGAGCACCGCGATCTTGGCGTCTTGTACCCGCGTCTTCATCGCCTGGGAGGCAACGGTGCAGTTCAGTGCGTAGCCCTTGATAAGGATCGACTCCCGCGCGCCCTTGCCGTGGGCTTTGAGGATATTCACGGCCTTGACCGGGTATTTGACCTCGTTCCGGTTGTTGGTCGACTTGACAGCCTGCATGGCGTCGACAACCATATCTGCGAAGAAGTCGGAGTCGGAACCGATGATCTTGCTCGACATGGACGTCTTGGCGATGTTGATGAGGGATTCCCTGGCAAGATGGTCCACCTTGACGCTGATGTTCTCGTTCATGTACTTCACTGCCTCCCTCAGAGCCAGTCTGTATCCGGTGATGATGGTCGTGGGGTGTATCCTGTTCTTCATGAGCTCGTTGCCCCTCCGTAGCAGCTCGGCGGCGATGAGGACCACAGATGTTGTGCCATCGCCAACCTCCTTGTCCTGTTGGTGTGCTAGGTCGACGAGAATCTTTCCTGCCGGGTGCTCGACGTCTAGTAAGCTGAGGATGGTCGCGCCGTCGTTGGTAACTGTGACATCCTACAAGAAGAGAAGAAGATATCAGTCAACGTGAACCCCCCACAATGGGTATTGTTAGGCAAAAGGGGAAGACGGAAAGTCCTTACGCCAATATCATCCACCATCATCTTGTCGAGGCCGCTTGGGCCGAAGGAGCTCTTGACGACATTTGCGATCGCCTGGGTGGCCAGAACTAGGGTCCTTGTCAGTGGGCGGCCATACGTGTGCTTGGATGTACAGAAGGCGTACCGTTTTGGTCGCGGATATCCGAACCAGAGATCTTCTGCCCTCCGAGGAACAGCGTGCCGTTCCGCGGCTGCTCAAACATGGAAGCCATGGCTGTGGTTTGAAAGTCGGTATATGTCTGGGTCCGGGGTATAGAGTCGTGGCAGATTCGCGAAGATGGTATGGGTTGATGGCGACAAGGAGGGGAGCTCTAGGCAATCTTGAAGCTTCACCACACCAAGGCTTGGACTCTGATGCGCCCACCCAACTTTTTCTCGGAGCTGAGAGATGTTCCAGTGCCGGATAAGATGGGTGGCAGGTTCATCCGCTTACGATTGGTCAGTGAGCTACTATCGGCCCCACTTGTGCTTCGACAGGGAACCGTGAAATATCACAGCTCTTCGACCATTGGAGCTGAGTAGGAACACCAGGCTTGCATCGATCTCAAACTCATATAGATAGGTGTCATAGAAAGGACAAGTGGTTCTTCCGGAATAGCACTTTCGGGGCAAGTTTGCAGAGGGCTTGAACGCGCTGAGATACGTGCTATTCAGCCCCTTGAAAGCTTCCGCTTCATCTCCTTAGCTACGTCTTTACTGTTCCCCCGAGGCTTCATTCAGGCTTCATACCTACAACCTGGCTCCATAACAAAGCGCATAACCCCCACTGCTGGACAGCCACCTGTTTGCACCCAGTTCTGCAGGATATGATTGACAAGACCTGCTTGTACTACCCCTCCGCCATTGTCTCGGGGACCTTCCGAGGGAGTGGTCAGGATGGGCATGAGCACGAAGAGCACGAGGATTATGATGAAGCGCCATCGAGCCAGAGGAACGCGCCAAGTGGCTGCCGGTACCGCAAGGGCACTTGCTCCTGTTACACCGGTAAGCGAGGCAGACGATGCAGAATGGCGCAGGCGTGAGAGCGCCGGCGTCGTCCGGCGTTGAGTACTATGTGGACGGTCCTGTAGACGGTGAAAATCGGCTGTCGCCAGATTCCCTGGCTTTTGATATAACTTGTGCTAGCTTCAGGGCCTCTACCTTCTCAGACAAACTGACCGTCCGTGCAACAATGCCTCACTCCGTGGGTCGTCACCCTTTCCTACCTTCGACGCGGTGGCCCTCTATGCGGCTGAATCTTGGAGATTCTCTAGTGGATGAATGGAAGAAATGGTGCAATTGAGGGTACACGGCCTTTGTTACTTGACTGTGACGTCTATGGCTCGGGACGCGGCTTCATTGGTCATCACCATTTCTTATCCTAAGGTATATGGGATATTTGGCATAGTGACGGTGTCTCGTTGGAGAACAGTGCTATAAATGTACCGGCGAATACCCTGGTTGGTATGACCCTCATGTTTGTATGATGATGAACCACTCTGAAAGAGGACCCTAACGCAGCATAATGATGCTAATTTGTTGGAAAGGTAGACATCAACTTGACAATACGATGGATATCACTTTTTCAGAGTGTGGTACTGGATGAGAAATATCTCTTTGGTGATATGTCAGGTTCAATTCACTCAAGCTATAAGAAGCTAATCAACGCCTGCAAAGACCCGACGTTTGCACATTCGCAAGATCCGTGTCATTCAAAATCCATCACTCTTCCCTAGAAACGCCTCGAAAAGCCCGATTCATGATCTCGTTTACTCATCACTGCCGCCGGAAGCCTGGCCACCCTTGCGGCCAGCCTCGCGGGCCTTCTCGGAGCCGGGCTCGAAGGAACCAGAGGATGCCTTGCCGCCCTTGGAAGCGATCTCGCGCTGTAGAAATGGCTGTCAGCAGTTTGTTCAAATCAAGTGGCTGGCAACAGTCGATGGGGTAGCTTACCTGCTTGTCGGGATCCATGCTGGCGAAACCGCCGGAGTGGCTGGACTGGCCTCCCTTGGAAGCGATCTCGCGGACCTCGTCCTTGTCACTGTGAAGGGTCGTCAGTATGATCTTGCAAAACGAGAAGCTTGCGATGAACTATGCGAGGTACGTACCGGTTGGCGAAGTTGCCGGGGTTGTTGTTTCCGTGGTCAGCCATTGTGGATGTGTTGGTTGGGTTGTTTGAGTGAAGTGTAGAAATTTGGGTTTGATGTGGTTGCTTCTTTGCTGAAGAGCTGGGGCGATTGTTGCGTTGAGATGTGTGATGGAGAAGAGAAGAGGGAGGTAGTGAATCGGAGAGGAAGTGGCCTATTTATCTTTTTTGGCTCACTATTCGAGCCTCACGACGTAATTGCAAGGACCCTGAGGTTTGACATCACAGTCTGGCACATTTGGCAGGAGCGATTGCCATGTTCGACAGGGTTTCAGTTTCCTTCTCCTCACGGTGAGCTTACAGTGACGTAAGGATTTCGCAGATAAGGCTGATGAGTGTTTGAGGTTAGGTGAACGCGCCCTGGCCGTGACGTCTTACAGTGCCACCCTAGCATCATCGGGTCGTCTTCGTCTGGGTATCTGGAGCTTCTGGCGAATGCGGAGCCAACCAAAGCAAGCCGTCGCTTCTTGATCGTCACTTGCATCTTTGCTTTTTCCTCCACAATCATCACGCGAACGCGGAGATCACGGCACGACGAGGAGATTTACTGACGCAGGTCCCCGTCTGGGGCCAGCACTAGCGGTCCCATAACAGGGCTGCAGGGCAGTCAAGCAAAAGCCGATAGCTTGATGAAAGCCACTTCGATCATCGATTCCGTGCCCTTCCGGGGGTCGTGACGGGGTCGTGACGTTGAAGATACGGGAAAGGTGGGTCCGGACCGGGGCCCTTGATTCAGGCACGGTGCAGCCAAGATCAGCCCCGGTGTGGCTTTGAACCACGGCGTCGGGGAATTCCATTGTCGATCACTTCCCCAGACGGAGCGGCTCTAGCTCCGATTCGCTGTGTGGCGATCATTGATGCCCCCAACAACGCTCACCACAGTCATAGAACCCACACCGCCACATTTCCGCAAAAGAAGGAGTGACTTGGCTTATTTGCTTCTCATCATGAAGAATCGTCATCACTTTCATTGAGCCTGTGAGCTACAGCATGCCCTAGGAGAGCACTAATCACTTAGTCTATGTTTGGTCATTCAAAGAATACCAGACCTACAAGATCATGCTTCTCTAGCGTCCAAGACGGATCGGCAACTAGCACGATCTCAGATCTCCAATTCCAAGCGTGCGGCACAACCCAAGTGTTGACAAGGAGACACTTTTAGTCATGGACTGCTTGCGTTGAAGGAAAACCGCGTTCAAACGGTCACTGATCACCGAACGAGGGCAAAATACGCCGCAATGACGGAACCGTAGCAGCCTGACTGCCATCAATCCAGTCACCTGCCCGTCTGCTTGTTAGGAAGCACTGTATCCAGGACCATCTACATACGATCGATGACAGTCACACTCGTGTGCCGGGCTTGGCCAGCATCAAGCCACTGCACATCCCTTGCCTCTTCCCACACGTCACCAAGGCTGTTAGTGTCTTTGAGGGATTAACGCATGAAGACAGCAGCGACGAAGAAGAAGTGACAAGAGCTCAGTGGCAGCCAGGAGCCAACCACTCGCTTCTTCCTCCTCTTTCCTGACCCTGGTTTTGCCTGGACCAATTACTAGGTAAAATGTTTCCTCTGATCCCACCGAAACAGGACAGAATCGTCAGGCGGAGGCGTACTGGCCGCTAACGGCCTCTGACTCCTCCCGACCCCAAGCCCTGAGCTTGTCGCCCCAAAACCACAGCGCAAAGGGCACAGGAAACACCAGGGCGATCCACACAAAAGCAAGCAGGCTATTACCCCACCCGTAGCCCAGGCCCTCATACAGCTGCGGCGCAAATGTTGGAAAGGCAAAGCCGAGTACATACGAGAACAACTTGGTCGCCGCGTTGGCGGACGCGCCGTACTCGGCGAACTCGTCGAGCTGGTAGGCCAGCAGCGCCTGGCTGGTGACGAAAGAGCCGAGCACGAAGACGGCGGCGCCGACGTCGACCATGGGCCAGGAGACGCCGCATTCGGCCGACCAGCCGTACCAGAACAGGCCTACGGGCGTGAGCATTACTCCGGGCACCATCCACAGCACGCGGAACTCGGGCCGCCCTTGTCCGTCTGGCGACCGGTCGCGGAGGCGTCGGTAGATGACGTCCATGATGCGGCCTCCTATCTGACCCGAGGCGGAAGAGCCGATGGCGATGGCGATGTAGTGTAGACTGCTGACAGACTTGGACTGACCGTAGCGCTCGATGTACAGCGTTGCGAAGGTTGATAAGAGGAAAGTGTAGATGCCGAAGTCGAGCGCTAGGAGGACCGCGAGGACCTGGATTACGGGACGGCGGGCAAGCAGCAGGACCGGACGCGCCAGGTTGCCTGACAATCTCGAGAAGAAGTCCCGCCAGAAAGACCAGCTCCTAGGTCTATATGTGTGCACCGAGCCTGCCTCTGACTTCTGAGCTTTGCGCTTGAGGAGGACCGGAGTGTAAGACTCGTGGATGAAGAACAGCCCGAGTAGGGTGATGGCGGCGTTGAACAGGGACATGATCCAGAATACCCATGGCCAGGCTACGGAGTTGGTGACGACACCGCCTAGTATAGGACCAAGAGCAGGTCCCAGGTATGGCAGGAACGAGGCAATAGCAAGTGATTTGCCGCGGTCTGTCTCTCTGTACATGTCGGCCATGACAGGAGCTGTAAGCTGCACACACCAGCTGCGTCAGAGACACCCCCGACAATGAGAAAAGAATGCTTGCCGAAAAAACACGCACCGTGATGCCAGCACTTGCTCCAAACCCGGTCATCAGCCGGCCGACAATGATCAAGCCTTCGGAGTGTCCAGCGGGACAGAGCGCGTTCCACAGGATGAACCATGCATTCGCAAACAGCCAGACCTGCTTCCTGCCGCTCATCTCGGCCCAGGCAGCGACCAGAAAGGGGCCAAAGCCCGAGCCGAGGAAGTACGTCGAGAAGATGATCTGCCCTGTCGATGAGTCGACGCCCAAGTCCCTGTCGATGTCGCCGAGGGCAGCGGCGATCATGCTCGCAGACATGAGGGTGACAAGCTGGCCGAAGGAGAAGATAACGCCGATGCTGATCTTACGGAAGGTAGACCAGTTGTATGGATCGTTTGGGTCGTCTGGACCATCCCAGGTGGCCTGCGATGGACAGAGCGTTAGTCCTTCGACATGCTTCCGTGACAAGCAGCTGC
>Ga0209127_100479_pt1 | contig 14013 bp, 10 predicted proteins | sample LakSupMetagenome_FD_187469 | JGI IMG/M metagenome (GOLD analysis project Ga0209127, IMG submission 187469) | Freshwater microbial communities from Lake Superior, Canada - Sta WM archaea (SPAdes) (version 2) | ecosystem: Environmental > Aquatic > Freshwater > Lake | place: Lake Superior, Canada...
GGTCCGTGCAACGGCTGGCCAACCGAGGCCCCTTTATTCGATCCGGTCCAGACGACGACACAAAGCGTACAAACTTTGTTCAGATGCAACTACCTACGTATACAATTCCAGATTCTCTCGTTTCTCAGCCGACATGCTAGATGCAGCATGAACTGCGCCGAGATAATTGTCCAACTGTCATCGCTACTACCCCGGCGACGACTCCCAAGAGAGCTGCTCCTGCACTAGCAAACTACGGCTACCACTCCAGTTCCCGACGCCCAGACTCCGGGTCGTCCAGTTCGCTCAGAACCGACTCAACAATGCTCCTCTCCGTCCTCACCCTCGATGCCAGCTTAGTTCTCGAGTAGAACACCGGACAGTCCTTGCTGTCACACCGCACGTCGGCATCCAGCGGAGGTAGGCCTGCACACGTCTGGCACACCTTCACCGCCTCCCTGAGTCGCACCTCGTCGCCGTTCAGTCGGCTCTGGACCTGCACAATCGACCCGGCCGTGTCGCGCTTGCATCTCGAACAAACGACGCCGACGCTGTCCTTGTGCATCTTGACCCCGCAGACGGCGCACGAGGCCGACTTGAGGTACGCCTCGAGCGTCTTCTTTTTCCAGCCAGCGCCAGCGGCAGGCCCGGCGAGAGCGGTGGCGTCGACGCGCCGGATCCGCTGCACCTTGGGCATCTCGTCATACCACTGTCGCACGTTGGCTCCGACGAGGTTGAAGATGCGCTCGAGGGGCGGGATGAGGTTCTTGGAGATGTAGTACTCCGCGTCCAGCGACGAGTGCGGGTCGTGCAAGAGGTCCTCGGGCGCCACGCACCGGTCGATCAGACGAGCACCAGGTCCGCCGCTGACGACCACATACGGCACGCGCTCGCCGTACTGCGGCTCCGCTCGCGCGTCTTCGAGCATGCGCTTGGTGCTGATGAGAGCTCCCGGCGGTGGCGGGCCCTTGTCGCTGTACGTGCCCAGCTTGACCTCCCTCGCAAAGCAAAAGTCCTGCACCGAGACGTTGCCCTGCATGATCTTTGCGCATTGTGCCTGGAAATAAGCCTTTACCTCGCTGAGATCGGCTGTCTCGAAAAGCAGCTTCAACGCTTTCTCTTCAATCTTCTGCTCTGCCGGAGTGCCGTCGCGGCGGACCGTCTCTATGCCTTTGGCGTCAAAGTCTGGCTGCGCCTGGCCCGGGTGCTCGTATTTGTAGCCCACGTACCGCTTCTTCGCGAGCAGGACGCAGGGATGGTACACCTTCTCGAACTTCAGTTTGATGGGCCGCGGGTTCATGTCTGTGATGGCCTTGGCAATCTCCTCGCCGACCTTGAAAGCCTGCTCTCTTGTCCTGCCCTTGAGGTAGACGAACAGACTGTCCGTGTCGCCGTAGACAACCTCTGCGTCCCAGCGGTCCACCGAGTGTATGTAAGCAATCGCCCTCTCCAGCGTCTCGCGGCCCGTCTGCACAATGCTGTCTGCGATCTCGGAACACGGCATGCGGCCGGAGAAGGAGGCCGACGTGTAGCCGTACGTCACGTTGGCCAGAAGCTTGAGGGCTAGCTGCCTGTGGTTGAGTAGCTGCTGCAGGGTCCGGTCGTCCTTGTCCTGCTTCATGCCGCTCTTGACCATGACTCTGGTCTCGAGGATCTCGGTTAGCATCTTGGCCAAGAGGGACTTCCTGATCTCGGCCTTGGTGTACATCATCCCGTTCGGGGCGATGTTGATGTGCTCCCTCAGCAGTTTCAGAAGCCCCTCGCGCCTTCTGTACTCGGTGAAGCCCATTTTGTTTGTTCCGCGCCAGTTGACGATGCGCCCAAGAAAGGTCGAATAGCAATAGTTGTACGCGATCATGACGCTGGGGTACAAGCTCTGGAAATCCAGGACGAGCAGCGGACTGGTATAGAAAGCGCTCTGGGGCTCCATAACGAGAGGCAAGCACTCCAAAGCGTTCTGGCCGCCTACCTGTTTCCGACTCGGGGACACCAGCAGGAAGTTCTCGGGCTTGGCGATCCTGAACATGATGGACTCGACTTTGAACTGCGAGCCACGGGAGAAGACCGAGAAGAAGTCGACCCCTAACAAGCGCGCCTGCTCGCTGGTCCGCGGGATGAGCTCATTTGTCTCCAAGATCTCCATGTCCAGTCGCGTCCTGATCAGATGGTACTTGAGCACTTTGTCCAGGTCTGCCACCCGGCCATTGCTGTACCACTCGGTCAAGTCCTTGTACGAGTAGTGAGGGATACGACGGTGCAGCAGGTGCCAGACGACGTTCTCCATCGTGTACTGAAGCAGGTTTAGCTCGCCTCGCATGGCGCGCCAGATGTTGATCATGTGCCGTCCAGTGACGCGGATGGTCGACGTCGTATTGAAACCCCATCGGTCGGCGTCCTTGCCGATCCTGCCGTGGGAAAGCGACTTCATGCGCGAGAACTCGTCGCACAAGTCGTACTCGTACTTGAAGCGCGCGCGCTCGATGAGATAGCCCCACGAACTTCCATGAACCTCGTATCCGGTAAGGACGTCTGGATCATAAGTGCGGACCAGCTCAACCATGCGCACCATGACATCTAGTTCTGATGTCTCTTCAAAGACGTCTACCGAAGTCATGCTGCGTATCCGCTGGGCCAGCGTGCCATCTTCCGAGAGGACGACTACTCCCGACAGCGTGTTGTTGTCGGCCGATTGGCTGGTCAGACTGAAGTCCTCGTCGGACTTGACGCACCAGAATATGCACTTGACCTCATCTTCCTCGGGATTCGGCACCAGCTTGCCTCTGGAGTTGACATGGACCTCGAGGCTCATGGTGCTCATATACTGCGCCTCGTGCTGCACGCTCGTCGATTTCCGCTTCTGAGAGTACTTGAAGCCGTTCTTGTTCTTGGGTGTCGGCCCTTCCACTTGCGACTGATATTGGTTAGACTTCCTCTGCGTGGCAAGTCTGGCCTCTCTAGATTTTCCCCTCTGTGCTGCCTCGTTTTCATTGTGCACCTTTCGATTCCACCAAGACTTTACCTCGTCAGCGGATGGAGGGGGCTCAGCAATCTCCCAGCTTCGCAGACTGCAGTGGGCGCGTTGCTGCTCGTACATGGCCATATTGGCCTTTCTTCTCTCCCCAGATCCTAGATCCGGCTTGATTCCGAACGTGGCCGGAGACTGGCCTGTCGGATCGAAGTCAGGCAGGAATGGCAGGGTGTTGCTCTCCAGCCGGAACTCACGGCCTGCATACTCCCTCGGACGCGGTGGGACGTCCTTCTCGTCACTGTAGTATGCGTCCTGGTAGATAACGTCTGGGAGTCCGTGATCTTGCATCGTTTTGCGAACCTCATCTGCCGTAGGGGGCGCAACGGAGAAACAGCGCATCTCTCTGGGTGCATCCCAGATCAACACGGGACGGGATACTTTCACTGCCACAGGACTTGTCTCGAACATGGAAATCGTCGGCGAACATGGCTTCGGAAGCGACTCCTCGTGTGGTTCCGTTTTCGACGGGCTACTTCCCAGAAATGCCACCGTGGGGTTGAATGACAGCTGCCTCTTGAGCGTGCTGTCATCGTGCCACGGCGACGCAGCGGAGAGCTGACTTAGGCGGAGTCTTGTGTTGGGATCGTTTGGGTCCTTCACCACAGCGAAGTTGAGCGTGTTGTTAGCTCGCCCTTTGCTATGGTCTGGCTCCGAATGAATCTTCTTCCGTTGGGTTCCAGGTAGTTTTGCAATCGTTTCCTTAGCGAGTCCGAGGGTTTGCTCTGCGTCGACCTGAGAGTTCTCGGCGGGATTATCTCTCGAGACTCCAGCGTGCGAGGCTAGTTCTAGGCCGTGTATGGACTTGTACCTCTTCACCGTAGGGCGGTCATCATCGAACTCCCTTTGACGTTTCAAAGAGGACATATCCACAGCGTCCCCCGTCTCTGCCCTTCCTCCTTGTGTTATCTTGCTAACAAGACCATCTCGCATCAGCTCACTCACGAGTTCAGCTGATATTGGGAATCGCGGTGGTCGTCCAGTGTGCAATCCGCTGGAACAGACGCCGGTAACAAGACCATGGACTGTGTCAAACGCCGGCTGTCTATCCAAGTTCGATCCTAGGCTTGCGCTGTCGAGATCCTTCTTTTCCCGATGCAGGCTCATAGTTTCGGGTGAGTCGCCCCCCTCCCCGGCCTTTGCAGGTTTACTGTAGCCTGACTTCTCATCTTTAGATTCACTTTGCTCGTCTGCAGCAGCCTCTGAGTTTCCGACAGGCTCCTCATCAGAATCGTAAGGCGAGATTTCGCTACCATCCTCGTCACCTTCGAAGTCCAGAATTCCCTGTTCGTCGACAACGATGCTGCTGTTAGGAAGCTGTTCCTGTTCCACGTCCGAGCATTGCGCATCCAAGCCTAGTTGAGGGAGCAGGTTTTCCGGGTAGAGGTCTTCGACTGACTGCAAAACAGTCTTGACCGAATCTTCAAAAGGTTGTCGCTGAACGAAGTTCTCAAACGACGGTTCCTCTCCACCAACATCCGCTTCTTGTTGGATCTGGGCTTTGATCTGCTCCCTGTATTCATCCTCATGGATCCAGCCGGGAGACTGCGAGTGCCGCGGATCGGCCGACATTGAAACTAGAGCCTCGGGCGCAAACGGACTGCTCTTGGCATCCTTGCCAGCCATTCGCCTTTTCCGCCGCTTGGCTTCGTCCTTCCACAAGCCAGCCATGCTGTGAACAAGCTTGACGTCGGAGGCTTGGGGCTGTAGTCTCTCAGTGAAATCGTGGTGTAGGGGTCGTTCGTGCACCTCGCTCCGGTTCAGGATGTCCTGCACACAGATGTCGACTTCTACGGAGCAATGACTGACACGTGGGAGGTTGACATCCTCGGTGATACGCGCCGAAGCGATGGACTGGGAATGCCAGTTATGAGGCAGGACTTCGTCGGCATCCCAACGTGGTACTGGTGCTCTGAAGGCCACATTTCTCGCTTCAATATAGCCACAGCCGTACAGGTTGTAGTCGGTCATGAACTGGAGGAGGTATTGAAGATGAGATTCGTAAGGCTGAAACTTGCGGTTCATGATGAGCCCCTGGTGAAGCATATCGGCAAGCCTCGTCATGACAAGCGGGTTGAGCATGTAGATCTTCAGGTAGAACCTATAGCCGACATGAAAGCCGTAGAAGGGCACGGCCTTGACGAGCGTGATCCGGGCCACAAACTTGAGTGGCTTGGCCGAGTTCGTTCGGCGATAGCTGGCGGCCAGGGCATGGTCGATGGAGAGGTGAAGTTGGTAGATATAGGCGCCCACAACCTCTGGGACCAGGCTGCCTGTATACTCGACGAACATGTACGGAAAGGCTCCATGTATATGGGCGCAGACCTTCTGGCCCGTCTCCGTGGAGCCGAAGACACGGATGACAGGCACTTCCGGCTCCTTGGAGAGCTGGGAGCCGCGCACATGTTTGCGCAGAACGGGATCGTACTTTGTTGGTGGAGTTCGGTAGTAGTCGATGCAGTTCAGCCTCACCCGGAAGATCTGGTCCATATTAACACTGGTGAGCGACAAGGATGGTAGTGAAGACGCGGATGAGGCGATGATGATAGCTAAGAGGCAAGCTCGTGAGGCCAGCTCGATTTCGTACGTAATCGCCAATAAGCCATCAAGTGCTCGTGTTCTCCGGAGCAGAGCTTGGACTCACAGCCAGAATTCCGCACTTTTTTCCCCTAGCATCAGAGCGCGCGATGGCGCGTCTTATTGACTCGATTGCCTTGCCTTCCAATCGCGGCCACTAATGGCACACACAGCTTCCGCCAGATCATGTGACTGACGTGGCAGACCTGACCCACTTCTGTGGTGGGTGTCCTGATTTCTCTTATCGAAACCTCGCTTCACCCAGAAAGTCGCGATAACTGACCTTATCAGCTTGCGTGTGCCAGGCATCAAATAGCAACAGACTCCGGGTCGGCGACACACACAAACCCATTACTTACATCCTCCTACCGCCTTGATCTCTCAGCTTAGCTAGCGGTCAATATGCCGCCGCCGCCGCCTCCTCCATCCCGCCGGTCAGATGCGCAGGCATCGGGTGCAGCCTCCAAAGAAGAAAACGTCTACATCCCGGCCTTCATCAGCAAACGACCCTTTTACGCCAAGGAGGACACTGGAGACGATACCACAGACTATCTCGAGCATCAGCGGATACAGAAGAAAGAGAGGGACGACGCCCTATCCAAATCGAAATGGTACGAACGCGGCAAGAAGGCAGGGCCAGCCGCCACCAAATTCCGCAAGGGCGCTTGCGAGAACTGCGGCGCTATGACGCACAAGGTCAAGGACTGCCTTCAACGACCGCGAGCGAAAGGTGCTCGCTGGACTGGGAGAGACATACAGGCCGACGAGGTGGTGCAGGACGTCGAGCTAGGGTGGGATGCCAAGCGCGACAGATGGAATGGCTTCGACCCCAAGGAGTACAAGGCTGTTGTGGAGGACTACAACCAAATCGAAGAGCTCCGGAGGCAAATGCAGGCGCAGAAGGCGGCAGAGACGGGCCAGGAGCTTGAGGACGGTGACAAGTACGCAGAGGAGTCAGACATGAGTCGCCACCAGCCCACGTCGACACGGCAACTCAGGATGCGTGAAGACACGGCCAAGTACCTGCTGAATCTCGACCTGGACTCGGCGAAATATGACCCGAAAACAAGAGCAATGGTAGACGCTGGCGCAATATCTGGCGACAAGGCTTCGGAACGATATGCCGAGGAGGGCTTCCTGCGGGCATCAGGCGACGCCGCCGAGTTTGAGAAGGCCCAGAAGTATGCTTGGGAGACGCAGGAGAATACGGGCGACACGACGCAGCACCTGCAAGCCAATCCGACAGCTGGAGAATTCTACAGGAAGAAGGCCAAGGAGGAGGAAGAGCGGAAGCGCGCCGAAAAGGAGAAGCTACTGAGGGAAAAGTACGGGGGCGGCGATAGCAGCAGCCTGATCCCGGCCGAGACCCTCAGGCAGATGGCAGTCACAGAGTCTGAACAGTTCGTCGAGTACGACGAGTCGGGCCTTATCAAGGGAGCTCCGCGAAATGCCGCCAAATCCAAGTACGCCGAGGACGTCTACATCAACAATCACACCTCGGTCTGGGGCAGCTGGTGGCACAACTTCAAGTGGGGTTATGCATGCTGCCACGCTGTCATAAAGAACAGTTACTGCACTGGCGAGGGTGGAAAGCGGGCGTGGGAGGAAGCCGAACGGCAAAGGACAGGCGTGAGCTTGACTGAGGATGCGCCAGAGAGCAAGAATGAAGTAGCATCAGGTGATGTCGCCGAGGAGCAGGCGGAGAATGCGAGCCCCCCTCCGAAGACGGTCGCCCAAAAACGAACGCGGGAGGAGATGATGGGCGGAGTATCGGAGGCAGAGTTGGACGAGTATCGGAGAAAGCGGACAGCGGCAGACGATCCCATGGCCAAGTTCTTGGGCAAAGATGAACTTGTACATTAAAGAGATCCCATATAATTTTGAGCATTCTCGCGATTACAACAGCAAACCTGGAAGCAAAGCATATCATTCGAGGGTCACTGTGTCTAGCGAGAAACTGGCGGGAGAATTGTCATTTCTCATGAGGGCATAGCTGCCTACGCCCCTTCTGGATGCATTGCAAGTTATCGAAAGCCTAGCAACCAACGCCGGTTCTGGACAGGAATGATCCAGATAAAGGTAGAGCACCTGTCCTGGTCACTTTTCCACTTCCATTTCAGTTCCAGTTCCTGCCACGCCTTCCCAAAAGTAATTCTCCCGTCACAACGCGAGCCGGCGCATCTACTCGTCGTCCTCCTCCTCCTCGGCCTCGTCTCCCTTCTCAGCGGCCTTGGCCTTCTTTCTCCGGACACGACCAGGGCGGCCACCACCGAAGGGCGAAGACAAGGCGAAGTCGATGTGCTTCTGGGAGTCGAGACGGACAATGAACGAGGGGACGTTGACGATCTGCTTGCCGACGCGGATGTGGCGCTGGCGGATGAGGACACGAGCGTGGTGGATGGACTTGGCGAGACCGAGCTTGTAGACGCAGGTCTGGAGGCGGCGCTCCAAGAAATCCTCGACCTTGAGGGCAAGGACGTAATCGAGCTTCATGCGGGACTCGTCAAGGACACCGACGCGCACCAGACGGCGAATGAGCGCATTGCCCTCGAAGAGGCGCTTGGGGTCCTTCTCGTCAAGGGTAAGGAGCTCACTATACCAGGGTGATAACCGAGTTAGTAACCAAGGCTCATTATCCTCTCTCTATCATCTCGTGTCATGCGGGCCGCAAAAGAGTAGAACATCAGGAAAGGAACGTACCGGGCAGCACGACGAATCTTGGAGAGGGTGAGCTGCACACGCCACACCTCACGCTTGTTGCGGAGACCGTACTCGCCAACGAGCTTCAACTCTCCGTCCCTGCATTTCCCACAAGTTAGTTCAGGATCACAATCGACATGGGCAGAGGCAAGCTCATGCTCAGTGGCCGGTGATGGACCGAGAGGCGCTCATGCAGCCGGCGCCGCTGGTCTGAGACGTTGGGAGGATAAATCCGAACCCAGCCAGGGTCGTCGGCGCAGAGGCTTCATCTGGGTAACGAGTTGAGTATCACTAACAGTCGAGCGGCCTCGAAGGGGCGACGGGGGACCTTGGCGGTCTTGGAGTAGGAAAGAGGCGCCATTGTTGACCTGGTTGCGACTCTCGAAGAATTCCTGGTGATGCTCAAGGAAAGTTCAGAAGCAGGAGGTTTTCTCACCAAGAAGAAAGCTTCGAAATTTCCCAAGAGTTGTGTGGATTGGGGGGTGCGGAGGTCCGTGCACTCAAGCTTCTTGTCGACGAGAAAGGTGCAGCCAGCTGGCAGAGCCCTAACGGTCGAGATAGGCTCGCACTAGTCTCCTTGAGGAATAGTCAGGCGCGCGTCAGCCCGAAAGTTCGATTTTCAATTGCCCACACAATCCGAGCAATTTCTCGAGGCTCTTGGGAAGCATCGCAACGACCAACATCACGAACCATCACCCCGACCACGGCCACGTCAACCCTCACAATCAGGCAAGATGGGTCACCCCGCAGGTCTCCGTGCTGGCACTCGCTATGCCTTCTCTCGCAACTTCCGCGAGAAGGGTATGATCCGCCTGTCTACCTATCTCAGGCAGTTCAAGTACGCTTCCCCGATCGCGAACCGATTACTGAAACCCCCCACCGGAATGCTAACTTTGGCTCTGCAGGGTCGGCGATATCGTTGACATCAAGGCGAACGGTGCTGTCCAGAAGGGGTAAGCAGGCACTCCTCCCCTCGGAACAATCCCGAGCCCCTACCCGAATCAGAGCGACGGTCAATCTGGCGACCCGTAGAGCGAAAACACGATTAGAAAATGATCTTTGGCGCCAGGACGGTCGTGGGCTTGGGCAGGGTGTCCGGTTGTTGCGAGGAAAGGAATAGAAAGACTGACGTTTGGTGCTCGAATACAGCATGCCGCACAAGGTCTACCACGGCAAGACGGGTGTCGTCTACAACGTCACCAAGAGCGCGGTCGGCGTCATCATCTACAAGAAGGTCAAGCACCGGTACATCGAGAAGCGCGTCAACATCCGGATCGAGCACGTCACCCAGTCGCGGTCACGGGAGGGCTTCCTTCGCCGTGTCAAGGAGAACGCCGAGTTGAAGAAGCAGGCCAAGGCCGAGGGCAAGCCCGTTCAGCTCAAGAGACAACCACTGATGCCCCGGGAGGCCCGCACAGTCTCGATGCAGGACAACCGTCCCGAGACGGTCGCCCCTGTGGCTTACGAGACGACGATCTAAAGGAAGAGGGTTAGGCCGTCTGGGCGGAGTGTTCGGTTGCGGTCCAGGGTTCATTGCTTGGTTTGTCTTTGCATGGGGTTCACCACATATGGCACGGAAAGATTTCTATCACGGCAATGGGTCAGGTGTCGGCATTGCTCATAGGACAAAAGAATACTATGGCCTTGTCTAACAAAAGACCGCTGATTTTCCTTGGGATGACGCAGTCGGAGTGACGGGGGAGTTTTCTCTTATGGTTCCATTTCAGCGCTTCCAAGGCGCGATGACCTTCTGTGCACTATCTCGACTTCGTCCACTGGCTAACTGGTCCTTGCCCTTCGTTGAGCGCGCCCACCAGGAAAGGGTTTTGTATCCTCTTTACGACCCTTATCACCGCTCGGCGCACTGGTATATGCAGGGGATCTTCTCGGATGCAGTGGTCGGAAACGTGAGTGAGAAAGAAACGAGCGCTCGCCGGCTCCAAATATGCGGAAGACATGCCACATGTCACTCTAGCTATTTTCGCACGTAGGCATCAATTCGATATATTCCCCCCTGTGACATCCGGCTAGGCTCGCCTTCTTCGTGTGCGGAAGCCGGAGCAAAGATCAGTGTGAACGTTGCATAGTACCAGCAAGCTCGCTTGAACGAGAGGCGAAGGCAAGTCAGGTACCTAGCCTAGACAGTCTAGTCATGACTTGAAGACAACTAAAAGCCTACCTCAGGCCGGACATTGCTTGGCGGAAAGAGTTGCTCCAGGGACCTGAGCGACGGAGTGGGTCGCTTTCCAGGTCTGCCCAACCCAATCAAGCGCGGGGGAAGCATCCTTGTGGCTGACGTCAAACTGTCAAGCTGGTTCAAGCCACTTCTCGACTTCACTCATGTCCAAACAAGTTGCGCTAAGCTAACTGGCTAGACGAGCGACTTGTGGCAACGGCTGTTTGCTTCAATGCTCGTAGATATTGTCTGATGTCGGACAGGTAGCAGACAGCTATCGCGTGTCTCTCGAGCGGCAGCCGCAGCCATGTCCTGGACGGCTTTCCTGCTGGCGTACCTCGTCGGCGGCATTACCTTCCTTCCTCTCGTCGTGGTGACGGTCCTGCTCCATGCCTATCTTACCTTTCCAGTCCGACAAGATGGCGCAGATCTCCGGGTCGCAGGCTCGACCGAGGACGACATCGTGCAGGCGGGCGACGACACCACAGCCTTGAGAGCGGCTCAGAAAGACGGTGTCAAGCCCCGAGCATCAGGTCATGTCGACTCCGACGTTGCCGCGGGATACTTTGCCGTCTGCCGAGAGTACACGCCAATGGGCATCAACGCGAAGCCTATCGAGCGATCTACCCCCGTGGGCTCGACCACCGTGGCGGCGCCGAGTCCGAGCGTCTACCAGACCATGTACCGGAGCCTGTTTGATCGCAAGCAGAACCATGGCCCCTTGGACAACCAGAACACTAGTCAACGTCCAAAGAAGGCTGGGAACGTGTTCTACGTTGTCTTGCGGTATTCTCTCCCATGCCCCATGGCGTTGGTGGCTGCCCGCAAACTAACTCTCTCGCGTTTTCCAGCCACGGACACCTCATGCTGTTCGACGATGACGAGCAACTCGAAGTCCGCCATGTCATCTCTCTAGCGCACCACGAAGTCACTATATACTCGGGCGGGGGGACGACGCCGGAAGGCGAGCTCTTCATCAAGCGGAATGCAATTTGCTTGTCTCGCAGAACTGGAGGCGCAGATATGGGGCCGGATACTCAAGTGCCCAAGCCCTTCTACCTGTTCTCCGAGAACTGCTCTGCCAAGGAAGACTTCTACTTTGCCCTGCTTAAAAACCAGCAGCAGACCCTGTCGCTGGACAACACGGCTCCGTCGCCCCTGACGTTCGACATCAAACACATCATCTCGCTGGTTCAGAGGCTGCACTCGTCGGAAGAGCATATCCATACCAGGTGGCTCAATGCCATGCTTGGCAGGGTGTTCCTGGGCATCTACAGGACGAAGGATATGGAGAACTTCATTAGAGAGAAGCTTACCAAGAAGATTGCCCGAGTCAAGCGGCCTTCGTTCCTGTCCAACATAACCATACAGCGTATCGACACGGGAGAGTCAGCGCCATACGTCACCAATCCGCGGCTCAAGGACCTGACGGTTGAAGGGGAATGGTGCATGGAGGCCGATGTCAAATACACAGGTAATTTCCGCCTCGAGGTGGCCGCCACGGCCCGGATCGAACTGGGGAGCCGCCTCAAAGCTCGCGAAGTCAGTCTAGTTCTGGCGGTGGTCCTGAGAAAGCTCGAAGGCCACGTACTCTTGAAGATCAAGCCACCGCCCAGCAACCGCGTGTGGTTTTCCTTCCAGTCCATGCCAAAAATGGAGATGACCATCGAGCCGATCGTCAGTTCGCGACAGATTACCTATACTGTCATCCTTCGTCAGATCGAGAACCGTATCAAAGAAGTTATTGCTGAGACACTCGTTCTCCCTTTCTGGGACGACATACCCTTCTTCAGGACAGAACACAAAAATTGGAGAGGAGGCATCTTCCAGGGTGATGATGCCGTCGAGTCATCTCTTGACTTGGAGACCAATCTGGCTCAGGTCGGGGAGGTTGATGATGTCGATCAGCTGGAGGAAAGCGGTACGGCCGACTCTGGCCTATCAATGGAAAAGAGCCACAGCTTGCCGGTTCTTGAAGCCACGAGCAAGTCTACGGGGTTCTTTGGGAGGAAGAAGGGGGAAAACAAGGGCACCGCTCCCTTGGCGTCGTCTACTTCCACCTCTACCACAAGCCTTGAGACCAAGAACGACAACGGCTCTGAACGGCGGGCTACTACTAGACGCAGCTCGTTCCTCAGCTCCCCTACCGCTACTCCAACCATCAGTACTGACTCGTTGGATGTCGAAGCTGCCAAGCCTGTTTCCGTGCAATCCGAACAAGGCACAGCGGTGGCGGCACTTGCAGATCTCTCAGCCAAGGCTGAGGACTCTACCCGTGCTCCGTATCCTACAGCGGCTGCCTATAGGCCATATATCACATCCAAGTCTCCTAGTCAATCGTCTCTATCCTCGCGCGATACAACAGATGCGGATCATAACACCGACGGGGATGACAAGACTCCTCAACAACGACGTGACACAGTCTCGTCAGCTGGAAGCCATGATGAGGCGGCATCTCATTCGCCTTCCTTGACACCTAAAGGTACTATCCGCAGCCATCCGGGGTCTATCGCGAGAGGACTGTTCAGTCGCAAGGAAAGTGCGGCAGGAGATGCTCTTGTACCACCACCTTCGCCCGGGGTCAGTGAACGTGAGCAACAAAGGCGAAATGCACTGGCAGCGGTTTCGAACGCGGCCGCGTCTGCTAAGCGATGGGGCCTCAACGCGTTGCAACGGAACAACGAGAGCAAGAACGGAAGCGTGGCGCACCATGACCCGGCTCTGGATTTGAAGCAGCCCATGGGACGTGGCCGTCCGCTCCCACCGCCTGGCACACCGTTGCCGATGCCGGATCGGAAGACGAAGACTGCCCCGCCGCCGGTACCGAGGCGGAAGCCTGTTCCTCCACCAGTAACGGATGAGCACCCCTCTTCTGGCCATCACGATCATGACCACTCAGAGCACCGTCGGCCCGTGCCTCCGCCACCGCTCCCGAGGCGTCGACACGTATCCGCGGATGATCAGCAGAGCAACGACGACACGGGCATGCTGGTAGTCGAGGCCCCGACCGAGTCCGAACCAACAACCCCGTTGAGTGCGACCCATCCTACAAATTATATGCAGCCGTGGGCCGAGGACGTCGAGGACGCCGATCATGGTACTCAACCCGTGGCTGGTGATGATATTCCAGGACGAACGGGGCTGGACCTTGTTAGCCCGACTCGTACAAGGTCACATGAGCTTGGCAACAGCGAGTTGGCTACTGCGTCAGGGGGATCTGTGGCCCAAGAGTCGCAGGACCACAAGGCGGCGAACACTGGCGGGGAGAACGACGACGATGACTACTCGGCGTGGCTGGACAACGTGGACGCTCCAGACCCCGCGGCCAGTACGACCACCGGTTAGGAACCGTGGAAAGGGCGCGTGCCTGATGTCATTTTTCGTTCCCTTTTGATTGGGTTGTTTGCCATGGTTTAGGGAACACACTACTATGGAGTAAAGGAGTATATTCGGCAAGGGGGATAAGGGTGTGTGACCTTGGCTTTGGCCTTTCCCGGTTTGGTACAGAGCAACAAAAATACAATAGCACTCCATATACTGGATGATACGCCTCGCA
>Ga0209127_100480_pt1 | contig 14003 bp, 8 predicted proteins | sample LakSupMetagenome_FD_187469 | JGI IMG/M metagenome (GOLD analysis project Ga0209127, IMG submission 187469) | Freshwater microbial communities from Lake Superior, Canada - Sta WM archaea (SPAdes) (version 2) | ecosystem: Environmental > Aquatic > Freshwater > Lake | place: Lake Superior, Canada...
CCCCCCCCCCTGCCTTGGGTTCGAGGAAGGAACGGAAAGCACGAGTGAGAGAAGGAACATTATGGAGGGTTAAGCAGCGCTCTGATTGGCTCAATTGCTGCCCCGATTTCCAGATTCTGCAGGCGTGGGAGAAGCCGGGACGGAGTTAGGGCAACGGTTCGGGCTGGAAACAGTGGGAAATCGTGGGGTTGGCGGCCTGGCTTTCGTGGCATGTGAGCTTTTCAATGACTCGGATTCCCACGAATTGACGGAACAGCGAGGCAAAACCAGCGCCGTGCAGTGCAGGAGAGCTGCAGCAGGAGTCTGATTGTCAAATCCCCTGGCTCTGCTCCTGGCCTCACATCCAAGGGGGGTCAATTTCATGGATGTGGAGAAGCATCATTTCGCAGGGCAGATGCGTCAATGCAGAGGTTACCGGTCCCGCCTTCACAGTGGACGGCGGCGGAGCTTCTTTCTGTCCGGTTCATCCATGTCGGCCGGCCTGTCAAGTCCCCGAATAGCCCGAGGGGCTTCGGAGGATCGGGCACAGTCTCGGGCATACCGGCGATACACAGTGGTGCTCCACAGAGGCTGGCCGCCATTCGGGACTCTCTCTTCCTTCTGCGGTCCCGGTTGCATCGAAGTCGACGCTTTACTTTGCGGACAAGACATTCATCGGGATGGGACGAGATAAGATGTGATGATGCGGGAGCTCTAGCACTATGTCTAGACATAGCTCGTCTTATCACGATGTATCTCTAGGCTGGACAGGGACTGCTGAGACTCATTCTGACGGTGCGCAGATGCTGTAGCTGTTCGGCGTTTACCCAGTCACCGAAAAACAACCATGTTTTAAGATCAACCCTCAGCTAGAAGCTTAATTCGAGCACTCTCGAGCTTCGAGATGAATTCATCACTTTCGCGTCATTGGACGTCGTCGGATGACATGTCGACTGTTTCGCCAATCTCCTTTGTGATGCCCCGCACATTCCCCCTTCCCCGCCTGCAAATTGAAGAAATGAAATTGGATGCTGGCCCTTGTTCCTGACGATCACGATGCAGCAGTCCTAATAACTCTGCGATCAATCATGCCACCTTTCCGTCCGACGTCATTGAAGCCGTCGTGATACCTTCGCATTTGCAGCTCACACAACACCACTGTTGTTGTTTTTGGACCTTTGGCTGCGGATTTCCACGGGTGAACCGGAGTGGACCCCTCAAGTTCGGAGCAGGGAATAATGATGGCCAGCACGTCGCCGAACCCGACGACTGCCGTATCGGCTCCCGGGAAGGTCCTCCTTGCCGGTGGGTATCTGGTCCTCGACCGGGCTTATACGGGTTTGGTGTTTGGTCTGAGTGCGCGCATCAATGTCATCGCCCAGGAAATCAAGACAAGCCCCGGTGTGCAGTTGTCTGAGATTGTAGTCAAGAGCCCGCAGTTTCTCGAGGCTCAGTGGCGGTATGGCTACCGGTTGGCCGAGGGCGATGGCGGCATCAAGGTCACGCAGTTGCAGATGTGAGTGTCTGCCTCTTCCTGCGAATTATCCATGGTCACTACACCGGCCTGGCATGACATCCATCTCACACATCTCCTCATCTCACTCATGCCAAACCCTCTTCATCACCATATACTCATACTAACACCACCCCCACCAGCGGCTCCCACATCAACCCCAACCCCTTCGTCGAAACAACCCTCAGCTACGTGCTCTCCTACATCTCCCGCGCCTCGGCCTCCTATCGCCGCCACCCCTCCCACACCATTAAGCCCGCTCGCCTCCTCGTCCTAGCCGACAACGACTACTACTCCGCCCCTTCCTCCCCTCCCCACAGCACCGCCTCCACCTCCGGCTCCGACACCTCCTCCACGACCCCGCAGCCCTCCCCCTCCACCCGCTTCGCCTCCTTCCCCGTCACCCTCTCCTCCGCGCACAAGACCGGCCTCGGCTCCTCGGCCGCCCTAGTCACCGCCCTCGCCGCCAGCCTGCTGGGCCACTACCTTTCCCCCCAGATCTTCGACGTCTCGACAGCAAAGGGCAAGACTGTCCTCCACAACCTCGCCCAGGCGGCGCACTGCGCCGCCCAGGGGAAGGTGGGCAGCGGGTTCGACGTCGCGGCCGCGGTGTGGGGGAGCTGTCTCTACCGCCGGTTCTCCCCGGGCGTGCTGGCTGGGCTGGGCGAGGTGGGGAGTCGCGGGTTTGGGGCGAGACTGCAGGCGCTCGTTGATGATGAGGGGGGGAAGGTGTGGGATGCGGAAGTGAGGAAGGAGGGGGTTAGTCTGCCGGCTGGGGTGGCGGTGAGGATGTGTGATGTCGACTGCGGGAGTCAGACGGTGGGTATGGTGAAGGGTGTGCTTAAGTGGAGGGGAGAGAAGGAGGATGAGGCGGAGGCGATCTGGGAGGAGTTGCAGAGGAGGAATGAGGGGCTGGCGGAGGTGCTTAGGGAGGGCAGGACGGGGGAGATTAGAGAGAGGGTGAGGGGGGTGAGGGAGATGATCCGGAAGATGGGGAGGGAGAGCGGCGTGCCGATTGAGCCGGAGAGTCAGACGGAGCTGTTGGATGCGTTGGAGGGGGTGGAGGGGGTTTACGGCGGTGTTGTGCCGGGCGCGGGAGGGTTTGATGCGCTTGCGTTGCTAGTGAGGGATGATAAGGAGACGGAAGAGAGGTTGAAGGAGTTCCTCGCGAGATGGAGTAAGGAAAAGGGTGGGATGGTGAGCTTGCTAGGGGTCAAGGGGGAGATGGAGGGTGTGAGGACCGAGAGGCTTGAGGAGTACCACGGCTGGGTTGCGGAGTCCTGAAGAGACAGCCAAAAATAGAAGAGCGATATTGTCTCGAGTCCCGGTCTGGGGTTATCAACTGTTTTGGTGGTTTCTATCTTGGTATGTGTCCGTTCAGTCTTGCGAGCTAATCCCGAATTGTGTATCTAGGGGGGCACGAAGCCCGTGTGCAGCCTATGCCAATCTATGCCTTGTGGTAGGTCTTATTATTAGGTATATGCCATATCGGCGTACTCTCACGGCCCTTTCCCCTGTATCGACGACCTGTTCCGTTCTTGCAAGGGGTATCGCTCTGTTTGCCTTCCAATCTCCGCCCGCCGTAGTATCATATCCTTCCCGTCGTTCGTCCGCGACCTGCGCTGCTGGCTTTTCGCCATCAACGAGCGGTTTCGACATCAATCACCCCCCTACCAAGTGTTTCCAGAGATACTCGACAACGGCGAGCCATTAGGCCCCGAGGAGATGCTCCTAATATTGACCGGCGACGGGATGCGGAGGGGACCGAGAGCCGTCGGGTCGTCGTCGTGGCGAACGCCGAGGCAGCTGGCCGCGGCCTTCTCCCGCAACACTGAGATTCTGGGAGAGGACATTGTCAGCTTTCGCCGCCGTGCCAATCGGGAGAATATTCACTTACTCGCTGTCGGTAATGCCTGGGAGATATGTCGTCTCCTTCTTGAAGTTGAACGGTGCGGACTGGAAACCCCGTTAGTCGGCTGTTGAGGTGCCACAAGGGACAGACTTTTCCGTTGCTTACGATTATCAGGGTCCGCTTCTTCTCCTTCCGGCGGAATACTCTCATGTCCTGGAGACGGCTCCTGATCCTTCGGAAGTCCAGGCAGGCAGGCATGGTCGTGGTGCGGTCGAGATATCGGATGTCGATGAACGTGTAGTGCAGCCACTCGATGGGAGGCAAGAAAAAGCAACGAAACCCGAAGGAACTTCCGGGCAGAGAGAGGCCTGGTCCCGGAGGGAAGAGAACGAATGAATAGTCTCGCAGGGGTTCGAGATGATTAAGCTCGCCTGATTATGTCGTGGAACGAAAAAGGGTATGGCAACACAGGAGCCAGATCCGGAGAGGAGGGACGCAGATATTGTGTACTTAAAAGGAGTGGCGCGGGCAACCAAAACGGCCCATTTACAGCAGATCGATCTTGGGACGCGTGACGTCGTCTCGGACCGCGGCTTTGTGTGAGCTGCTGGAGAGTCGGGGCGGTATTCGTGTTACGGATCGACTCGACTTTGAGAGAGAGAGCGGAAGAGACAAAGACCTGGGCAACCAAAAATGAGCGCGGTTCGTTGTTTATTGAAAGAACGGAATTGGTGAGTTGTTGCGTTATTTCGAGCCTGGCTCTTAGACAGGGCCAAAAGGAAGATATAGTGTTAAGGACAGGCGGCAACTACCCCGGACTGTACCGAGCATATTCGCGTCGTGGGCAGGGCGACGGCGGTTGCGAGATGAATTGATTCACATTTTCGGTAGCCAAGCCTGGTCCGCCCTGTGTTGGCTGGAATGGCCGTTGCTAGTGAGAGGACATGGTTGGAAGGGAGGTTCCTGTAAGGGACTGCAAGAGTTGAAAGCTGGAATGTAGACAATCCAGGCCTAATTCAAAAGAGTCAAAAGTGTGGTCTCACTGGGAAACCAGACACAGCTGGACGGGCACGGTATCCCGGACAGCCGTTCCGTGCAACATTCGCCGTGCCAGCAATCACCGCGATTGAGGAGAGTCAGGCGCAAATCTCGCCAGCAACCGTCGGCTGCAGTAGTGGTACTATTGGTTGCTGTGTAAGCCATGTCTTGAACGCCTGTGGTAGCAAAACTCCACCGCCCGCCAAGCAATAGTCGAGGAGTCAGGGTGCATCCCTTTGCACTGAAGAAATGAAGAAAAAATAGTACGCGGATCTCAGTCACTACCTGCACCACTAGGCTAATTGCTGAATTAACAGTAGACTTGCCCCTTCTCTATTTGGGGTAATCCTTGAGATGGTAGCTCTTGAGTTTGACGAATTGGTCGAAGCCGTATTTGCTGAGAGTCTGTCCCTTACCAGAGTTCTTCCAGCCGGTCCAGGCGAGATCCTGTGGTTTCTACGCGTCAGTATCTTCTGCAACAGTCTTAAGGGATGGCAAAACGCGTCACCAGCGGAAATGAGCGTGACTTACCGGACTCGGGAAATCGCAGCGATTGACAAAGACGGTCCCTGCTTCCACCGATTCACACAACTCATACGCTCTGTCGGTGTCTTTGGACCAGATGCTCGCCGTCAGGCCGAATTCGCTGTCGTTCATGAGCCGCACCGCCTCTTCATCGCTGGAGACCTTCATTACAGGGATAACGGGGCCGAAGGTCTCGTCCTTCATGACGATCATGTCATGATTGACGTTCGTTAAGAGCGTGGGTGCCACCCAGTTGCCCGTCTCGGGCGAAGGATTCCTGAATGATTCGTTGTCTGGTGTCTCGTCCTTGGCGCCATTCTCCAGTGCATCCTTGATCTGTGCCTCGATGGCAGCCTTCGACCTCTTCGAGATGACAGGGCCGAGGTGAGTACCCTTGTTGAACGGGTCACCGACAACATAGCCTTTCAGTACCTCCTGGACCTGGCTGACAAACTCGTCGTGGATGCTCTCGTGGACATACACGCGCTCGATCGAGCAACAGCTCTGGCCAGAGTTGAACACAGCTCCGTCGACGATCTCGCCCGCCGCCCAGGCAATATCCACATCCGCCCGCACATAAGCCGGATCCTTGCCGCCGAGCTCCAGTCCGACGTTGACGATACGGTCCGATGCCGCCTTCTGCACCGCTAGACCGCCGGCTACAGAGCCGGTGAAGCAGACTAGGGCGATACGGGGATCGCGCACGATGGTCTCGATCGTGGTGGCTGAGCCGGAGTGGAAGTACTGGATAACACCAGAGGGCAGGCCGGCTTCCTCAAATACCTTGGCTACCTCCTCAACCACGGTGGGTGTCTGAGGGGAGGGCTTGAGGATGACTGAGTTGCCTGCTAGTAGGGCTGGTATGAGGCCGTTCACCAGGATAAGGTAGGGATACTGTACGTCTTTAGTTGATGCAATATAGCGACAGACTGTACATTATGTGCAGCACTCACGTTCCACGCAAAGATGATAAGTACGGGCCCAACGGGCACCTTGCGGATGAACCGCTTGAATCCCTTCTCCGGCTCGCCGTCGGTGTCCTTCAGCGCCTCGTCACTGATCTTGAGAAGATACTCGCCACGCTTGACAGCGGTCTTGATCTCGCTTGGCGTGTAGCTGATGGGCCTCCCCATCTCCTTTGTCAAGGCCTCGGCCAACTCATCGGTCTTCTCCTCCAAGCGAGCGAGAGCCTTCTTGACGATGATCTGGCGGTCGGCCAGCTTCGTCTGTCGCCATGAGTTAAAAGCCTTGACGGCCGTTTCTGGCAAGAGGTTCAGCTCCTGTGCTGAGACGCCATTCCGGGTCACCACGGTCTCGTTTGTGGTTGGGGAGATGGTGTTGATGGTTTCCACCGACATAGTGGCGACGTTGTAGCTAAGACCGACCTGTGACTTGACTTTGAATTGGTAGGAGGGTAGCGACCGCGTGAGAATGAGCAGTAGCTTTTAAGGACAGTTCCTGTACGAGAATAGCAAGATTGCCTTAAGAGAGTCGAGTAGAGTAGGTAGTCCTCGAATGTAGGGAAGTGCGACTTTGATAATGAAGTACCTTCGTGTCATCGTCACTGGGTATTTATTTGCCCCGCCGGCCTCGGCCCCGATAAGATAAGGTCCAGGGTCTAGATACCCCGAGTTGGGTTTGTGATGGCATCATGGGAATCATCCCATTCTATGAATGCTGTCTTATGGATCGGAGCATAATGTAAACCCAAAGACCAGTAGATCCGTTTCACAAAGTTCCTGAGGGTAAACCGGCTAGATTGACTGCGTCTCTGATACAATCGTGCATCGATCGATGGTGGGGCTCGGTGAGTGTCGGTGAGCCGCTGACAACGACCCGCAAAATTTTGGCGAACTTCGAAGCGATGATTAGCAACGAGCAACATCTCTTCACAGCCAGAGAGCACAACAAATCCGGCAAAAGCACACCCTAAAGTCGCCCAATTGCGCATTATACCTGTAGTCTTCAGGCCTGATATTTGTCATGGCCCCCGAAAAGAGGAATCACTTCCTCGACGCAGACGAGAGCGACGAGGATGTCGGCCGCGACTACAACTCGGACGACGACCTGCAGAAAGGCGGCCGCAGTGCCAAACGGAGGAGAGTAGGAGACGACAGTGACGATGAGGCACAGAGCGACGCGGATTACGACTCAGCCGACGAAGGCAGCGACGATCCCAAAGATGGAGCACAGGGAGACGGGGATCAACAAAGAGACGGCGCCCAAGACAAGAACAAGAAGGAAACGAAAGAGTCAAAGAAGCGCGCAGAGCTGCCCAACGTCTCGAAGCCGCTTACGAAGAAGAACCTGGTGGCAACCGAGGCCGCGATCAAGAAGTCGGGCGTGGTCTACCTCTCGCGCATACCGCCCTTCATGAAGCCGCAAAAGCTGCGCTCTCTCCTCGAGCCCTACGGCAAGATCAACCGCATCTTCTTGTCTCCCGAAGACCCGGCCGCCCACACCCGCCGCGTCAAGTCCGGCGGCAACAAGAAGCGCTCGTTCGTGGATGGCTGGGTCGAGTTCGTGAACAAGAAGGAGGCCAAGGCCGTGTGCGAGCTGCTCAACGCGCAGACCATCGGCGGCAAGAAGGGGAGCTACTACAGGGATGACATTTGGAACCTGCTGTATCTCAAGGGATTCAAGTGGCATAACCTGACGGAGCAGATCGCCGCCGAGAATGCCGAGAGGACGAGCAGGATGCGCGCCGAGATCAGCAAGACGACAAAGGAGAACAAGGAGTTTGTTAGGAACGTCGAGAGGGCCAAGATGCTGGATGGAATTGAGGCCAAGAATGCGGCGAAGAAAGAAAGGAGGGAACAAGGGAAAGGGAATGCGGAGGAGGAGGCTCAAGCTGAGAAGGGCGCGGACAAGCCTGGGAAGGAGAGGAAGAGGACGTTTGCGCAGATACCCCTGGCCAAGAAGAAGAGCGCCAGCGAAACCCAGCCGGATCAGGTCCAAAGGGTGCTCAGCAGCATCTTTTGAGGCAGGATGTCATTGTTCAATAGGCCACACATTGTATTCAACAAGGCTCAGTTGGCTGGACACAGCCATTCTTGGACAGGCAGCATTGTTGTTCGCATTACAAACACACGACTTTGTTCCCATTGTGCTGCTTCCTCCTCCTCTTTCACAGTCTGACGGACCCCCGAGCAGTGATCGCAACGCAGCAAAAGTATATAGCAGGCCAACGCCGCTCCCAAGTCCCGACAACACCCTCTCTCCTCACCACTCACTCTTCACCACCTCTAACCCTGGCACCACTACAACCACAAGCTCCCACCTGCCCCTACTTACCACTCTTAGCACCCATACTCGCACCCTCACAGAGGTAAGCAAGATGTCGGACCCATCCGCTGGCACCATGACCGGTGACATCAACAACATGCCGCCCAGCGCGGCCCTCAAGCTCCTGGGCTTCTGGGACATGCACCGCCGCCAGCGACTCCAGGTATTCGTGACAAGCATCGCACCGATCTGTTCCGGCAACGACGACTTGCAGAACCGCGTCCTCGCATTCGTCGCAGGCGACCCCGACAGCATCACGGCGCACTACCCTGACATCGTCCTTTTCGCTGCCGCAAGGAAGCTCGTGGCTGTGATGGATCTCAACCTAAACCTCACCACGATCACCGCGGATGCCAGCGACGATACCTGGCTGAACTCGATGAAGATGTCCCCTAACCAGTTAAGCAGTGATCTGGCTAACCCATTGGACTTTGTCCCCGCCACAGCTGGCGACGTCGAACTCTTTGCAGCGGATGAGCCGACCGATCTCGCACTCAGCCCTGTGGCAGACGCCTTTGATCTGGGAAACGCAGCATACATGCCAGCTCCCGGCATGACCGTGGCTGACGGGTTGTTCCCATCGGCCGGGCAGCCCATCGACGACCTTGCCTTCCCGGCGGATTGGTCCCGGGTCCCAGAGGAAGAGTGGTTGTTTCAGCAGCCGGCAGGAGACGCCTCCATGGATATGGGTAACCCCCTTGGTGTTCCTGGATCCCGACTCTAATGATTTCCCTGGCATGGCTAAGCCAGCATATGGGTACCCTGTCGATGGGATGGGCGCCATCGGTGAGCAAGGAGGACATATCGACGGAGGTATGTATAACCCCCTGATGGATGACTAGGACTTTGACACTCCACCTCGATAGGATACTTGATCAGACGGACATTGGGAATAGGTAGGTAACTGGGTCAATTCATGGGTTTTCTTCACTCAATGACACGGTAGTAAATGTACAAACCACAATCGTTTTTAAGTCTTCCAACTCACTCCGATACACGTTGTCCCACACTCCTGACCGTCACTCGTGGATACCAACTTTCCGCAGGCATGATTCACCATGTAAACCATCTCGACTACATAATCCCGCCCCTGCCGCATAACCCCATCCTAGACCTCTCCCTCCCCCTCCCAACCAGCACTGAGCCCAGCACGACCACCCGCAATCATGGCCACCAACAAGCCCTCCGACCTGCTAGCTGGCCTCCCAAACATGGCCACCACCCCCCCGAGCGCAGAGCACGTCAAGAACCTCCTCGGCCTGCACCGAGCCGGCGCCCGCATCCCCTCCGACTTCGCCTGCTGGGTGCTGACCAGCATGCCGCCCTCCGCCGCCCTCAGTGGCCTGGGCCTCTTCTCCCAGCCGGCCCAGCGGGCCAGGCACATCGCCGAGCTCAACGGCTACATCCGAAGCTGCGACGAGACGGAGAGGAAGAAGGGGGCCTGCCCTATAGCCTCGTGTATCGAGATTAATGACAGGGTTACGAACTACATCGACCAGAAGGGGTACTGCACGGGCAATGTGTTGATATGTTGGAAGTCGTGCGCCGTCGGGGCGCTGATCAGGGCTGTCCAGGGCGGTGTGAACCTGGCGGATCTGAGTGAGAGCGACGAGAATAGGTTGGTTTTGGGGTTGGTGGATGTTATGCCTGACTGGGGGTACAAGATCCAGCCGCTGGGGGTACAGCAGGCTGGTAATTACTCCCCGGACGCGGAGTGGAACCCCGCTGTTGCTGCACCCGGGCAGCCACAGGGGCAATTCATGGATGCCAGATATGGGGGCTTCCAGCCGGCGGCCGCTTCGGAACAGCAACAGCAGGGACCTTGCATGGCCGGGGGCATATCAGTCTTCGACCTCAGCCACCTACCCGAGCCAAACCATGCCGGTCTCCGGTCCGGCAATTCCCAAGCTCGTCAAGCGCAGCCCGCGGCAGCACAGCAACCGGCCCCTTACTCCCCGGGGAGTGCCTCTCTTTACCACGCAACTCCACCGCTAGGCAACCCTATCGGAAGCCAATCCCAGCACAACGCCCCTTTTTCACCCCTCAACAGCGGCTACATCCCCCAGAGCCCCTTCTCAGTCCTCCGAGCCAGCGGTTACACCTCCATGACTTCGCCGCAATCCCCCACCCCGTCCTCGACACTCCTCCCTCCCCACTTTCCCGTCCACTTCCACTCCGGCGCGGCAGCAGCACCATCGAGAAGCCTCTCCCCGCTTGCCAGCGGCATCGAGAGCCTGCACATGGGCCCTGCTCCTAACCATCTGCGATCCCACAGTCCTAGCCCAACGACGCCTAGCTACCAACACTCGCGACTAAGTCCCGCACCATCCTTCGCCTCCTCCCGGATGATCCGCTCCAACACCCCGCTATTGGCGGTGCAGACCCTGCGGCAGGAGGACTACGAGGACAATGATATGCACGACGACAGGGAGCCAATGTCTCCCACGAGCCATGTTCTCTCTGGCAGCCGGAACGATGACGCAGACGCGGACATGTACATGTACAACAGCCCCGCAGCGCAAGGAGGAGGCGGAGGAGGAGGGGGATCACAGCACCAGGATTTCCACCCGCCATCAGCGTCCCCGTCTCCGGATTACCACGGCAACAAGATTGATATCGACCTGACCTCCCCGGCGGACAGACAGACTCCGCATCAAGCCCAGGCAACGGCATACATCGACCTCACATCCCCACCGGCACCTTCGGAGTATGATGGAACGACAGGAGATGGACATTCTTTGGAGGATCATCATCGCCAGACGCCTTCCTCCCGGGTAGACGCCTACCACCTCGCCGGGTCGCCGGACGTCGACGTCACATCCCCTCGACGGCAGGATAGCAGGGATTGGGGTCATTTTCATGCCGTTGAGTATCAGGACGAGGGACACCGGGCACAGGCCGGCGGAGAGGACGAGGCGATGGTGTCTCCTCGCGGTACCGCCACGCATGCCGCCGTAGACGATGATGATAGCTTTTGGGGAGTGGACGACAGCAGGGAAACGCCGCAGTGGGTACTCTTTCAGGGAGATGCCATGAAGCGGCTCCCGAATGGAAGCTAGACTCGGTCAGTTGACATGCGGGACGGTTATGTGGGAGGAAGAGAGAGAAAGATCACGGGTTCACGATGATGGGCAGTAAGAAAACCAACCCAGAATAGCCAGAGAGAGTATGTAGCTTGGAATAAAACCAGTGACTTTCTTTTTTAAAAAAATAAAAAAAAAGATGCGACGTGATCGTCGACCCCATGCCATTACCCGAGGTGAACGCCTGATCAACCACTAATTCGATAAAAAGAAGCGGTTACTCCCCCCCCTCATCCTGGATATCAAGCTCGTCAAAATCATCCAGCAGCTCCTCCATATTAACCTTGGGTCCGTCCTCCTCTCCATCCCCCATCGTCACCTCCGTCTCCGCCACGCTCATGGCGTCCGCCTCCCTCTTCTTGGCGGCATTCGTGTTCTTGTACAGCGCCAGCGCGGCCCGCAGCTCCTCGTCCTCCTCGACGTCGCGCAGGAACATCTCGTACTCGGCGTCCATGCGCTCCTGGTCCGTCTTCTTGGGCAGCAGCTCGCCTTCCACCTTTGCCATGCGCTTGAGCTTCCAGTTCCGCTTCCGGTTGCGCCGGCGGTTCGGGTAGTGCTTCTTGACGAGCATCACGTCCGGGATCGTCGACCCGTAGGTATTGCTCTCCTCGATGGCGTCGTACAGCTCGTTGTTGTAGTTGGTCCCCGTCAGCATGTAGCCCATGACGCTGTCGCCGGCGTGCAGGAGGCCGCCGAGGTGGGTGCGGGCGTAGTAGGTCTTGTCGTTGGAGCCGAGGTCCGAGGCCCGCGCGACGGTGCACTCGGACAGCGTCCACTTGCCCTTTTGGGGGCCGAGGGGCTCGATGTCCATGACGATGAACTCGACCATGTCGGGCGCCTCCATCAGGGAGGTGAAGGGCGTGCGCCAGTAGATGGGCGAGCTGACCTCGGCGGTCTGGAGGGTGTTGGGGTCCAGGAAGTTGACCGAGGTGCCGATTCGGTGGCACAGCACCAGCGGCGAGATGTTCCCTATCTGCTTCGCCAGCTTGATGGGCAGCGCCACGAGGTCGTCCTTGCAGATGGGCACCAGCTCGACCGAGAAGGTGAACTTGTAGCTCTTGGTGGAGGTGTGCACGTCCTGCGAGATGAGCTCCTGCGACTTCTTGACCTTGCAGGGCACCACGCTGTTGAGGAAGTCGACAAACTTCTCGGCCCGATTCCTCTCGGAGAAGAAGAAGTCTATGCCGTCCTTGGCCTCCTTGATGTTGATCGTGTCTCTGTGCGCGCCGTGCTTGAGGATGAGCTGCTCGAGGAAGAGGAAGGTCCGCTTGTGCAGCACCTTTTGCCGGACCTGGACCGATGCCCGCCAGACATTGGCTGTGTATGACTTTGCGCACTCCGGGCACTGCTGCCAGGCCACGATGTAGACCACCTCGAAGCTCTGTTGTAGCAGCACTCCCTCCGACACCGAGTCTTGTACCGTGAGCTTGACCTTGATCCTCCTGCTGTGTGCCTCGGTCCAGATGAAGCTGGCGTCCACGATCCGCACTTTGTTCAGACCGCGTAGCTTCTTCAGGCACAGGGCTAGTAGCTCTCTCGACTCTGGCTGTGCGCTGACCCAGCTCTGGGGAGGGAGGAGCCACCGCTCGCAGTCTCGGCAGAAGTGGAGGACGGCCTCGCGCGGGATGCCCTGGGAGATGTCGACCGTGAGTTTGATGCAGTCGTAGCAGAGGGCGCCGACCGCGGTGGTGCCATCGATGGGGGCGCCGCAGTTGCAGCAGAGGATGGTGGCGTGGGTGACGGGGGCGCCCGTGTTGGGCGCCATGGGCATCGGGGCGTCGAGATCCATGGAGAACGACATGGCTTCTGAGGGTATCACTGGTGTCGTATTCGCTCTGTTGCACGGGATAGGCTGTTCGCAGCACCAGGCCCGAGACAGATGGAGGAAAAGAGAAGAGACAGTCGCTACTGGTTGCCGAGACACACGAGACAAGAGACCAGAGATGATGATGTCGGGTGAGATATAAGGCACGAAGCAGGTGGGGGGTGTATCGGATCTCTTTCTCTGGAAATTTTGGACGACCCTGCAAAGAAAATTGCCCCGCGGTTGCTGATTGCGATTGATAAGCTAGCGCCGACTTCTGTGGCGTTCCGTGTGCTGGTTTGCCACTGCATCTATGCTCATCTGCCAGCTGTCGCATTGGAGCTTGCAGCTGGCCAAGCATGACCTTGTCCTTGGCAACCTGCACCACCACAACAAACAACACCAAAGTTGGTTCCATTGAACGCATCGTCGACCCTAGAATAAGTGTTCCAAGGACGCGGAGTTTGCAATTTGAAGCAGAAGTCCATCTAATGTTGCCAAAGTTAAAAGTGTCATTTCGTTATCTGCCCCCGCCTAAACCCAAAGACCAATGAGCAAAGACCAATGAGCATCTTCTCGGGACTCATGTCGCAAGCTTGAATGGATCACTAAACCAGAGCCAGGGGCTCAAGCCTACAAAGCTCCAACGGCGGACGCTCTCATCCGGATCAAGCAATAACCAGATGCTCGAGCATCACCTGGTCAATCCACACCCGCGCGACGACTGATTTGGCCGGACGGGATAATGATGCCCTGCTACGGCTCAACGAAGACATATCGTCGTCCAGCGCCGCTCCCAACTGCTTCAGCATGCAAGGCTGTTACTGGCTGGTGCGTGAGAGGATAGCCCCTTCGAGACAAGAATGCTTGGTCTTCACTGCGACAACAGCGTCCAACGTATGAAGATTGGTCTCCCCGGCCTCG
>Ga0209127_100481_pt1 | contig 13992 bp, 18 predicted proteins | sample LakSupMetagenome_FD_187469 | JGI IMG/M metagenome (GOLD analysis project Ga0209127, IMG submission 187469) | Freshwater microbial communities from Lake Superior, Canada - Sta WM archaea (SPAdes) (version 2) | ecosystem: Environmental > Aquatic > Freshwater > Lake | place: Lake Superior, Canada...
TATTGCACTGAAGAAGGACTTACTGGAGGAGGCATTTTGGCAGACGTTTCTGAGGTAACAAAACCGATAGGTTATTGCGTACTGTAGCCGGGAAGCACGTTAGCATGACACGTCCTCTGGTCTCAACGCAAGGCTAAGATAGTCAAGATCATTGGGGTGGTGTTCGTCTTGAACAAATGCACGCGTAGGCATTGTGCATTAATCGCGGGACGACAGAGTTATTCCTTCGCGATGCTGCAAAACGCGGTCTGGAAGCCATGGAAGCTGGAGCTCAACAAAACATACCTGATATGGACTGATCCAAAAGACAAGCTTCCCAGTAGCTTGTCTACCCAACGTATTAAGGTCTGAAGATGTCCTGACTGGAGGTGTCCCAGGTACTGATATCTTAGGATGGTGATAGACGCGGGTTGATGGCTCGTCCAAACAATGGAGATGGAGGTCGAATCACTGTCGTCAGACGCGTCGACAACTTTCACAACGATGGTAAGCAAATGGCCCCAACACAGAACTCTCCAGGTCAATCACAGAAGGAGGTATCTAGACGAGTCCTCGCCTTTGCACTGGGGAGGGAAGAGGTGATGATGAAGTTGGACGAGGTTGAGAGGAAGGGAAGATGGGGCACCAGGATTGAAGAGAAGAGACGTGTGTGGGACTGGAGCGCAAGTACCAGATCAGACGTGCCGGGCTAAGACGAGGTACCTTGTCACTAGCGCGACTGGATGGGTGCTGTAACGAGCAGCACCGAGTCTCTGTGACGCCGACGGAGCCAAGAACACCGATTGACGGCTCGCAAGGAAGGAACGGCGATGTAAACAATAAAGGGAAGCTGCTCCTTGCACTTACTCAGTGATCTCGAGTTCGGCGAAGTCTTGCATGCAGTCAGGTGCTGGAAATGCTCGATGTTCGTCGTGATTTTGAAGGGAAGAAGGTGACGAAGTGGATGATGTTATGACGGCCCGTGGGTACAAGACGCCAGCAGCAGAGGTACGCGGTCGAGTAGCGTGCAGGGGTCTTTTTGCCCGTTCCAAGACACCAAACCCACAGTCAACACTGGCAACGGCCGGGCAACGCGCCTCTGATTGGATCAAGATGGGTCTCCATGCCAGGTTGGGAAAGAGAGCGACAGGCACAGGGGTACGTACCGAACGTGCCCGCGTTTTTCGCGCTGGTGGCTTGCACGCGATTGCCCCGCAGCAATCGACGGCGCCACATTTGCCGAGAGTAGGTGTGGCTTGACAGCTGCCAGCTGTGGCTGATCCGTGCCGAGCCGGCAAATCTTGGGAACTTTTTTTCGACTCCAACGTTATCACGTCGGCGCCGGAGCTACGACAGCACATTGCCGTACCAACGCTCACCAGGCGGCCACTCACTCTAGCAAGCATTTGTCGAGTCGAGTCGCAGCTAGGGAACGGTCTCTGCGATTCCTCCATGTCCTTGTCTCTCAATTGAAACTCTATCCGACCCCCCTGAAGCTCACCTTGAGCTTCAGAGCTCCCCTTCGACACAATGCTCCAACCGCGGCTCCGGCCACTGGTACAGAGCTCTTCGACACTATGTCGCACGCAGATACTCTCGATAGTCCGAGCCTATGCGACGCCGTCCGTACAGCCTCCCAGCCAGCCTGACGCTCCTCCAGCCGCCATCAACCCCTTCGCGAGCGCATTCGGAGCGCCTACTCAAGCCAAGGCGACATCCGAGACTGTCCTGATGCGCACCTACAAGCCGCGGACGCCCGGTGTCCGCCATCTGAAGCGCCCGATCAATGACCATCTGTGGAAGGGCCGCCCCTTTCTGCCGCTCACCATCCCCCACAAGGGTATGGCAAAGGCAGGCAGGAACAATACCGGTCATATCACTGTCAGGCATCGTGGAGGAGGTGCCAAGAGAAGGATACGGACTGTGGATTTCCACCGCTGGGGACCCGGCCCCCATCTGGTCGAGCGCATCGAGCATGATCCGGGACGGAGCGCACATATCGCGCTGATCACGAACCAGGAGACCGGGCGCAAGAGCTACATCGTTGCAGCCGACGGAATGAGAGCTGGTGATATCGTGCAGAGCTACCGGTCTGGCATCCCCCAGGATCTTCTGGACAGCATGGGTGGTGTCATTGATCCGGGTATTCTGGCTGCCAGGACGGCGTGGAGGGGCAACTGCTTGCCGATGCACATGATCCCCGTCGGTACCACTGTGTACAACGTGGGCTCCAAGTCAACGGGCCCAGCTGTCTTCTGCCGCAGCGCCGGTACTTATGCCGTCATTGTCTCGAAGGAGGAGGAGACTCGTGATGACGGTAACAAGGTCATGGTGGGCAAGTATGTCAACGTCAGGCTTCAGAGCGGGGAGATCAGGAAGGTCAGCAAGGACGCATGTGCTACCATTGGTGTGGCCAGCAACAAGCATCACCAGCACAGGCAGCTAGGAAAAGCTGGAAGGAGCCGTTTGCTTGGAATCAGGCCGACAGTGAGAGGTCTGGCCATGAATGCCTGTAAGTTTCCCGTCTGACATCCAGGAGATATAACTTATGCTGACCGGTTGGCATAGTTGAGCATCCTCACGGTGGTGGTCGTGGAAAGTCTAAGGGTAACCGGAACCCGTCGAGTCCCTGGGGCAAGCCTGTAAGTTTCCTGCTCTTCATGTTTCCGCAGTGAGGCACACCTTACTGACAACCGTACAGGCCAAAGGTGGTTTCAAGACCCGGCGGAAGCACAACATCAACAAATGGGTTGTCGCACCCCGTCAGCGCAACATGGGCAAGAGACGGAGTAAGCAGGGCTCGGGTTCGAAGGCCTAAGGAGAGCGGAGGTGACGTATCTGTACATCAACAAATACCGGTATTTTACATGTAACATTATTCGGACGGGATCATCAGAGTATTTGTTTCCCAAATGGACCCTGGCTGTCTGCTGTCTCCTGTATGCCTGTCGAAGCACATGTCTCTGTGGAATGACTGCGGCTCCTTGTCTGGCAGCCAGTCCCTCAAGGTCGGTGAAGGTCATTGAAGGTCTCAGTCATTATGAGTCGCAGAGGGTACATGGCACAATGAAGTGCCCAGAGCCCTAAAGGAAGACTCAAACCATGCCCAGAATGGGCTTCTCGTTGACTTGACACCGACCTGGATGTCGATATCTTAGGGAAGGCAAACACAGAGGGGCATTTATTTATTTTGACTCCGATGCGAGCCTTTGATGTCTCTACTCGTCTACTCTCCATTATGATCAGAGATTGAGCTTGAGGCTCACGGTTCGCTTGCTGCTGACGGTAACTCGAGTGATCCCCAGCCCAGATTTCACTAGACTTGAGATCTGTGCAGCCAAGTTTTAGATCTTCAGCAGCTGACTGACGCTGAAACAAGGGCCCAGTCATCACGATCTGGTCTTTGAACGGCTGTGAGTTGCCGCACGATCCGGCAGAACTATTCAAAAATAATAACTTATCTGAAAAAAATGAACAAAATACAGATATATGTGCGGCACTGCATCAGCGCAGACCCGACATGTTACCTCGGGGTTACCGTTATTCAAGGTGCACGTGTACACAGATATTTCTTCTGACAGCATGCAGGTATATTTTTACCCGTCAGCTTGACGTGCCCGTCTTGGCGCCTGTTCCCAGGGGACTTTGGCAGTTCTAGACGAATCACAGGAGAGCGCTAAGCCCCGCTCATCCCTCATTTCAATCTCAGCCCAGTTCTGCCGGCCCCAATGTCCGACGGCGTGAGCCGGCCAGAGCGCGATCCTGGCTACTAGACCTACTAGTGCCAGGGGCAGGGGAACGTTCCAACGCTCCCAGAATTTCGGACCTGCAGACGGACGTCAACGCGCCTGAGACGGGGGTAGGTACCTTACCAAGGGGCCTGGGCGGGGCAACCTCTAGGCTAAGTCTAGGAGAATTGCAGTTCGTCCCCATCAGGGCCGATTCCTTCGAGGGCTTGACTTCGCCTCACACCTGCATTCTCTTCTCTTCATTCCATTCCCTCAACGATCGCCTGTGACCGTCTCAGTCCGGCCACTTGTCACTCCTTCAAATACAGTCGCTCGCTACCCTGTTCCAAGGCTGCCATTCTTTGCACACATCACCACGTTCGCTCGGCTCATTCTTTCGCGAAGTTCATCTGAATCATCTGTCTGTCCCTGAATCTATATCGCAACAACTGTCAGCATTTCCATCTGTAATAATCCATTTGAAAATGCGTTTCACCATCACCACCGCGCTCCTCGCTCTGGCAAGCTCCGTCGTGGCCCAGACTCCCGGCTTCGACGTCATCTCCAAGCCTACCAAGGGCGAGGTCATCCCCGCCGGTTCGACCTATGTGATCGACTGGGAGCCCAGCACTAACTGGACCGGCCCCGTGACAATCGACCTCCTCGGCGGCCCCGACCAGGGCGGTCTTCAACCCCTCTCGGTCCTCGCAAGTGAGTATACTCCCAATCACGTTCCACATCCCCCATTCCCACAAGCACAGACTAACCTTTCTCTCCAGAGGGCGTCGATAGCAACGCTGGCGAGTACTCCTGGGCCGTGGACAAGGCCCTCGGCACGCAAGCCACGTACGGCCTCCGCATCACCCTCGACTCCGACCCGACCACCTTCCAGTACTCCTTCCCCTTCGTCATCAAGGCGAGCGGAGACAGCACTTCCTCCTCTACCGGCAGCGGCAGCACCAGCACCAGCACCAGCACCACCGCTGCCCCAAGCACATCCTCGACCTCCTCCAGCAGCTCCGACTCAACCGAGACGACGCTGACGACCATCTCCACTTCCATGACCACGTCGGCACCTACCGGCGGCAACCTCTCCACCACCGGAAGCCCCACCAAGACCCATGCGACGACGACGACCACCGGCAAGTCCAACCCGACCGGCACCACGGTCCCTGCCAACCCCGGCGCTGTTGTCCGCGCGAGCACGCTTGCACTGGTCGGCGGGTTTGCGCTGGCTATCTTTGCTCTTTAAGTAGGCCATTTAGGGAAGGATTTGGGCATTGTCTTGTTTGCATTGGTTGGATCGACTATCCGGGCATTGTGTAATGGTTGGAAAAGTGAATAGGATATTGGGTGGCATCAATTGTCTGACCCATTGTCTGTGGCGTTAGATTTTGCATAATTGAATCGATATGATCTGCTATTGCCATCATTCTCGTCGGTTTGAAGGATGCGGCGCTCCAAAGTGGAACTGTGACGAAGAATGGCGAGACTACCGTATTTCGAAGCCGGAATTCGCGAGACTGGCTGGGGGCCTTGACGATATTGAGGCCACACCAAAGGAATGGATGACCAGAAACAGCCCGGCTGGAATGCGCAGATGCGTCAGCCCGAGACTCGTCTCAGCTGGATCAGCCATTCCCGGCACGGCGCTCTTTCGCATATGGTGACGGGTTTCTCCGCGCCATATATCGATCGTCTCCTGGCTGTGGCAGATATCTGGTCCTGTCTTGCCAGCCCAGGGGCTTCTCATTCCACGCGGATAGTGTAGAGTAGGACCCTGTTCTGTGGCCTGACGTCATGTTACCGACAGTCGGCCCAGAAGGCCCTTGGGAGGACGCCTGCTGCTGCGCCGAGCCGTTTATGGAATAGCGGTGGTGGACGCGACTGACATCAGAGAGGCTTCCAACGTGAATATACACAGTAAGGATATCCAGATCCAGGCGATAACCAGTCGTCAAGGGCGGCGGCATGCAGATGCAACAGCGGTGTCGTCCCCGATTGGTCCAGGGTGGTGGCAGATGGGACATGCCGTTCCACGATAAGGCACGTCGAAGTCGATGGATGCAGAGGGCCCTTATCTCGTACCACACCATCACAACTTATGCATATGTACACAGACGTCACCGAAAGCGATGAACCAGGGTACCAGTACTGTTGCTGAAACGATCAATTCTTCTCCCTCTAACCGGGTGTGTACGCCTATCCTATTGCCCACTCCAGGAGGTCCCCCCAGGTATCAAATCCGCCTGCTTGCTCGAACGCCTATCCACCAGTAAAACAACCGTCATAGTAACGCTTTTACCGACAACCTCTCCTTCTAATGACCCCCAATCTGCCCCTTCGGCAGCGGCCTAATCCAAGCAACCGCCAAGTTCATCCCAATGTGCATGACCCCAATCACCCAGAACGCCTTGGCGTAGTCCGTCCCGCCGCCCATGAACCGGAAGATGACCGCGAACACCACCCCTCCCAAGTTGCCCCCCGCGCCCGTGACGCCGGACAGTATCCCGTTCGCAAAGGGGTGCACGTGGGGGACGAGCGCGAAGTTGGCGCCGTTGCCGGCCTCGAGGAAGAAGGCCATGAGCGCGACGAGGCCGTACATGGTCGCCTGGCCGCGCGGGTCGATCTGCCCGATGAGCACGAGCAGGGCGCCCGTCACGACGCCGCAGACGGTGATCCAGCCCTTCTTGAGCCAGAGGCTGCGGCCCGCGAGGTTGTAGAGCAGGTCCGAGACGACACCACCCAGGGGACGGGTGACGAAGTTGAGGAAGCCGAACATGGCGGCCCAGTTGGAGGCGTTGGTCTGGCCCAGGTGGGGGAAGTTCTTGAGGTAGTAGGAGGAGAGGATGGCGTTGATGGCTAGCTCGCCGCCGAAGGAGCAGAAGTAGGTGAGCACGTGGAAGGTCGTCTGCTGGGAGAAGACGACGGGGAGGGCCTCGCGGAAGCTGGGCTTCTGGATCGTCTCGCCTTGGGCCGTCTCGATCATCTCGGTCTTTGACAGGGCGGCCTCGTGATCGTAGGTGATGGGGAGAGGGGGTCTCTTCTTGTCGTCGCCGTCGGTTTGCGACTCGGAGGGCTCGACCTTGTCTGTGATGGCGCCCGGAATGTCGACTACTCGCTCGGCTACGCCGTGGGATTGCAGGTTCTCTTGCACGTGGAGGTGGCGCTCGCTCCACTTGCCCATCGGGGTGTCGGGGCAGAGGAGGAGGAGGCAGATGCCGGTTACGATGACCATGATCAGGGGCACGATGAAGGTGAGCCTCCAGGACTGGCCCGGGGTGTGGCCTGTCCGAATGAAGGAGTCGTAGACCGCCGGCATGATAAAGTAGGTGATACCGCCGCCGGCGTTGCCGAAGCCGCCAGTCAGCGCGTTGGCGGTGCCGACGACGTTCTTGTCGAAGAAGCCCGTCGACCAGACCTGGCAGGGCACAAAGGAGCCGCCGAGGATACCAATGAAGAAGCGGCTCACGTAGAGGCCGGTTGCATTGTGGATCAGAGGTGCTAGGCCCAGTGGCAGGGCGCCGATGAGGAGGAGGCCGCCGAATACTCGTCGTGGGCCGAACATATCACATAAGGGGCCGGAGACGAATCGGACGAGGAGTCTGGAAACAGGTGAGTATAAAATCGACGGGTGACCAAGGGGAAATGTTCGTACGTGGCGCAAAGTGAGACAATGTTGGAGTTAGCGACCTCGGCCGATGTGAGATGGAGATCCTTCTTGATGGTGACAGTCAACTAGACTAATGTTAGTCCGGCATGGGCACGTAGAGAGATATTGCACCCATCACTTACCAGAGGCGGGAAGGTGTACCATGCCCAGAATGCTATCATGAAGCCAAACCAGGAGAAGAAGAAGACCCGGCCATACATGTTGATTGGGTTGAGTGCCGGTATTGAGTGTGCTTTCCGGTTCACCGGGTTGACCTCTGGGGCCCTGTAGAGGTCCGAGAACTTGATGTTGACACCCATCTTGCCTGACTTTGAAGCGATGAAGAGAATAGTGTCTGGCAGTGAGACTTAGGACGGCCTCAAGAAGTGCTGAGGAGCTGTCTGTGCGAGATTGATGAGTGACGATTAAACAAAATCAAGATCCAGCCCAGCAGCCAGGAGAAGTGATTTATACAAGGATCAGTATCGTGGACTATACAACCGATTAGCGACGACTGTCTATGTAAGTTGCAGCATCTCCGGATCCAGCCTCGACACCACGGCGCTAACCCCAAGTAGAAGCAATGACACCTCCACGGAAATGCTCTCGTGGTACCTTGCGTGGGGATCCGGGGCAGTAAGGGTGGTGTTGCTGCACGTACGTCCGTGTCGGAGACGCTTGAACTACTGTGATAGACGAATAGCCACACAGCTGACTGTGGTATGGGCCCGGCTGTTGCAGCCCCCCCGGTCTGGGTATGTTCTTGCATGTAGATCCTCAGATAACGATGGGTGGTCCAGATGCACAATGACAACTTCCTCTCTGATCCCAGAAGACGTTCGACAGCCAGTCAAAGCGAGATATCGTGCGCCTGTCACTTGGCGATGAAAAGCCACAAAACATCGGACGAGGGATTTCTACCGAGTCGATATCCTCGGACCGTGAAAATTATACACTCGCCTGTCATCGATGAATCGACCCTGACAGCAGAGGTTGGTTTCGACGGTTATCACGCGCCCTGGAGCTGAGGCGGATGTCAGCATCCCTCAGTAACACGGTAGACGGCCTGAGACATCCCAAGCCAACATAATGAACCTCAAGGATCTCCAACATACTGTAGAACAGCCACCATCGGCGGTGGCATTGGTTATCGCTGGACTTCCATTGCGTCCATAGTCTCCCGTGCTATGATAGGCTGCCGTCTGTCTGAAGCGCCATGCCCTTGTGTCGAGGGGCGTTTCTTATCTCAGACGGCGGGCTGGGGTGCAGGGCTGAGAGCGAAACTCCGGGATCTGGACCCACAAGCGGCTTGATGGGAGATAAGAAATAGCAGCTTTGACTGGCTTCCACCGTCAACATGTCGATCTCCGCGGATAGATCTTGAGATTGGAAAAGTCCAAGATATATGTACGTTGACGCAACTGCAGCCCTCGACAAGCAGGTTCAACGAGGCTTGGACTACTTGGGTCCAGGGCGTCCCTATCGCTCTAGACTGGCCGGGTGAACACTTTCAGCCATTTGCACCAACGCCACGATGAAAAGACCTCAAAACGTACAGACACTTGTCTCGTACTCCCAAGGAGCCTTAGTACCTCATCACGGCTAGTAGTGGGAAAGAGGCTCGTCGAGAGCGTAAAGTCCAGGAACTCCAAGACCTGTCGCGTTATGAGGTGAAGTCCTTGGCAGTTATGGAAAGGCGATAAGAGGCTCTTGCCAGATGGCGAGACCCCTGTGAGAAAGGAGAATGTGTCAAATAACCCCCACACCGTACCGTGCAGCCGGGTCGGACCTCTTCCACAAGATAGGGAGCCGGAGACCCAAATCGAGCATGTCTTGGCTGCTGGACTCCGAAACCGATGATTCAGGACTTGTCTGGCAGCAAAGGAGTCTAGACTCTGGACTTGGATCTTCGGGACGGCAACATCCTCAATCTCAGCTGGATTTAACGGAAAGGGGCTTGAAGTTACCTCCAGAATTCCTTACTCAACCAAATCCAAGCTGGAGGCTGGGAGTTGGTTCTCAAAGCAAGAAGTAAGTGGAAAGGCACGAAAGAAGGCAAGTGGAAATCGAGAATAATTGCGGGGACCTTCGAAGCCAAGGCTCCAGATTTGGTGATTCGCGTCGCTCGACGACAGCAATAGCAATGCCATAGCTGTGCTTTGTCACATCGACATCAATGCTCATAACAGCATCAAAGTTCTTGATATTCGCCAGCAACAGAAGATCCACACGGACTTGCCACAAAAGCTGTTGCAGTAAGGCATCAGCCACTGACCTCACGCAACAGCCAATCGTCAAGCAGCCTTCCAAAGATTGTAGAACCCCGCGCCAAACCATCACCAGCTCCCTACAGTCGCAAAAAAATGTCTAGCCCTCAAGTGACCTACCCCCTTCTGCGAGCGCCCTGATCTGGATATATCCACAAATCATACCTGAAACAACACCTTCGAGGTTTCAGCGCCGAGCCGACATTAGGGGACAATGCAGTTCAAGTGAGAATGTCAACCGTCTGCGTGCGTGTCTCGACCTAACGAAGAGTCGTCAGTTATTAGATCGTCCTCAACCTCGAAAATTGCATCCAAAACCGATGGTGCGATCAGACTTACCTCCGTGCTGAAGGTGGTCTCGGTGATCAGAGTGACATCCACCAGAGTCTGGGTAGTCGTCTCCGACAGGAGACTGGTCTCGAAGGTCGTCTCGGTGGCCGTGCTGGTCTCGAACGTCATCGTGCTCGCGTCGGCTGTCACGGTCTCGGTCGGGATGCCGAGGCACCTGCAGTAGTCCTCGAGCTTGAAGGGCGAGCGCCGAAGCAAGTTGGGCGCCGTTAGGTCCACGCAGTCGGTGGCCAGGTTGAGGCAGGTAGCCGGGTTCAACGCGCACACGGGCCGAGGGTAGGCGAAGCCCCGCTTCGCCTTGAGCGGATATCTAGTCGTTGTTGTCGTCTCTATCGACATCGTGACTCCGGTGACGGTGGTGTAGGACGTTACCGGCAGTGTGGTAAACCTGGAAATCGCGTCAGTCCATCTGCCCGGGTTTCTGACGTAGCTCAGCTGCTCAGGGGCTGGGGATACTTACACTTCTTCTGTCGTGGTCGTTAGGGTCGTGGTTGTCTCTGACACTGTCACTGGGGAGGGCGCCTCCGGTGTTACGGTGCTGAGATACGAGGTCACGGGTTCAAGCTCTAGGTAGCTGCGGCAGAACTCCGTCGCTTGCTCGCTCATTTGCGCCACGCATTTGAGGGGAACCGGGACGTCGTAGTTGAACCACTGTAGCGCTTCCTCAGGTGTCTCGCACTCGCGGTAACCGGCGACCAGGTGGGAAAGCAGTCCCGCGCCGAGCGCAGCAACATTGATCGACCTTGCTCGCATCTTGAACACAACGGCAGAGCGGTATATGACACGGAAACAGACGCGGCTTCGAGAAGGGGACGAATGGACCTCAGTTACTGCTGCGAATGGAGAACCGGGTGCACCTTTTGTATTCGACCTTTCTGACTGCTTCCTAGGGCCAACGAAGGTCTCGACCCGTGCTCAAGGTCGACATATCTTCTCAGGAGGGCAGGCAACTATAGCGCTAGCTCTTCCCTGGCCCCAAAGTTCGCCGCCTGAGCCATTCCTTTGCGGCAGTGCTTGGCCATACGCCAGATATTTACGGTGGTAGTGTGAGGTAGTGTGGTTGTTAGTGCAAACTGAAGGCATTCTCCTGAAGAGTTTCTCTGGCCAGACCTGGCAATGGTGCTGGCCCAGGACGATGACGGTTAGCTCCGGACCTGTTAGCATTCTTGAAGCCGGTACTTCTGCGCGCATTGTCGATTCCTCAGATCTGTCCTACCCAGCAACAGTGGCTCCCTTCCATCGGTATTAGTACGTATGTATGGTCATTTGGGTGCAGCAAATGATCGTGACACAAGCCTTCATCACACCCCATTCCAACTCTTGGAAGGTTTAGACGCGAGTAGCCCATTGGGCTAAATGTCTGGTTGCGAATTCGACGGGCTAGCGCTTTTGCTGCGAGACATCTGGAAGCACCGAGGCGGAGGAACACGTGTGGGACGCGACGCGCCTCACAGCGCGCCTCTCAAGGTGGTGAACAACGACAGGTGACCTTTGCAGGTTGTTTGTTGATAGCTCACCTCACCATGACAGCCACAGAAGGGCCCTTTAACCAAGGAAATTCTATCCCATTTACATGGCATCGGCGTTATTGTCGAACATGGTCCCTTGGTGTTCCATTAGAAGACTGTGGACCAGAAATGCGAGAAGAGGTTCAAGGGAGACCGACCTGTCGAAGCGAAATAATCACGGCTGTCGCGGCAATCGGACTTCGGCCTCGACCGGCCCCAAGCGAGCATTACCTAAGCCGGCCGGCCTGCCGGATAAGAACCCACTTTTCCCGGCCGAGCCTGGGATCCACTCCGGAGCACATCCGGAACGTTCGACTCGACATTCAACGGTTGGTGCCGATACTGACTCATTATCTAGGAGTTCGAGGCTATGACAAAGGTGTTTTCATGATCTGCATCCTGGCTCCTCCGATCCAGGTTGAACCCGCTGATCGGGCACTGCAGCGGCCGGGCTCCGGATACCCACCAGGGTTTCGCTGTGATCGTATCGGCATGCAGCAGGCTGCATGAGAAGCGAAGACTGAGCAATTTTCAATCCTCTCTTACACCCGGTGCATGGTTAATCCATACCCTTACACTTGTTGGCCATGCACAGCCAGGATAGAGTGCGTCGCTGGGCAAGTCTTCGTTGAGCCAAGGTGCCGGGTGTCGGTGTGGATCCATCAAAATCCAACGTCGCGGGCGTCGGTCCCTTCAAATCTGAGGAACCTGACCGTTATCGAGAGACATGACTGGGATCTCTCTGCGGTACGAGTGGCGGCGGAAGCCGGCAGCGGCTACGGGCGTTCGTTCGGTTCTTCACCGAGAAAAGGTTGTTTTGCTCTTGTGTCCATACTTTCCCATTCATACAAGAAGAGTTTCTTGCTTACCCCCTGTTATCGTTTGTTTTTGTTATCTCTATGTCAATTTGTCTGATATAGGCAAAAGCATTCACTTACTGTCGATCTACCGTTCGTCTACACTAGCAGCCAGGAAAAGATGGCAGAGAGCACTGAGACCTTGCCAGCACAACAAGCCGAGAAATCTACGCTCGACCTAGCGAGGCCACTCGATTCACCACCTCCGAGTCCAGCAACCCCATCTTCATCCGACTCGGGAATATGGCAGCATCTCACAGCTGATGTCCGACCATCAGTATTGGCAGAGACCGAGCTCCTCATCCTCACCTTCTGCACCGGCGTTCAAGGTAAGCATCCGCAGGCAACTGGGACCCTCTAGACACCGCTAAGACAGCCACACCCCACAGACGCCATTTCGTTCCCCGACTTCCACTGCTTCACCTCCAACCAGACCGGCAACACCGTCTTTCTCGCCCTGGCCCTCGTCCTGCCCGAGGCCAGAGGCGAGATGTTCGTGACGTCCAACATCGGCGTCGCCCTGGGCTTCTTCCTCGCCGGCGGCTGGCTCACGGGCCAGCTGGGCCACATGTTCGGCCCGCGCTGCCGGCTGTGGCTGATGGCCTGCAACTTCGTGCAGGCGTGCCTCGTCTTCGCGGCGGCGGGGATACAGTACGCGCACGGGGTGCAGCTCGCCTCGACGGCCGTGACGCTCGTCGCGATCGGGCTCCTGGCCTTCGCGGCGGGCAGCCAGGTCGTGCAGTCCCGGTCCCTCATGATGACGGAGATCAGCACAGCCATGGCGACCGCGGCGTGGGTGGACTTGCTGATCGATCCGAACCTGTTGGCTCTCAAGAATAGGCCGAGGAATCGGCGCGCGGCGTTCTTGCTGACGCTTTTCATCGGGTCGCTGATTGGAGCTGTGATATATAGGGCTGCTGGTTCTGCTACTGCGGTTGTGGTGTCTGCTGCTGGCAAACTGCTCGTGGCGGTTCTGTATTTGTTCAACCATGCTGATAAGCCAAAGGTCGAAAGTGCTGAGGCGGCGGTATGACAGGCCTTCTGATGCTGAGGGTAGTCATGTTTGGGCAGTTGTTGCATGTGAAGAGGATGTTCAGCAAAAACATATGGCTGGATGTGCGGACGAGACGGGGTGGGTTCGATGACGACCGAATGAAGAGACGACAGCCATACTAATGCATATAGACGTTGGATGGAATCAAATAGACTAGTACATCAAAAGAATTAATACTCAACCTGTCCCTTGACGCAATGATGGATGGAGTTGATGTCCCAGGAAATTATGAAGTTGGAATAAACGTAACTGTTGCGAAACCACAATGTTGAATGCTCAGGCAGCTTTTCGCAATGCCCCACCGTCGAGCAACAATGAGACAAACATGGTTTGCAAACTCTCACGGTCAAACTCAACATTCATCGTGGTCAGCCTCTTCTATAGATTCACTCGCCCTAGCTTCTTGTTAGTCTAGTGGGGGATGAGATTCTTCCGTATATATATCCTTCCGGTGTCTTGCTGCACCCTATCTCCGCCACTATCAAATCCTCAAATACCGTACCAAGTTCAACACGGGCTGCGAGCGCAGTGAACTAGCCATCATGAGCAGCAGAAACCGGGACACGGAGATTCTGGTTCACATAACAGCACCTAGCAGA
>Ga0209127_100482_pt1 | contig 13990 bp, 9 predicted proteins | sample LakSupMetagenome_FD_187469 | JGI IMG/M metagenome (GOLD analysis project Ga0209127, IMG submission 187469) | Freshwater microbial communities from Lake Superior, Canada - Sta WM archaea (SPAdes) (version 2) | ecosystem: Environmental > Aquatic > Freshwater > Lake | place: Lake Superior, Canada...
GCCAGAAAGATTGAAAGCTTTAATATATGTTGGTGAAGTAGAAAGTGAATGCGGCCTCGACAGTTGCCCTCCATGTTTCAAGGGACGTCGGCCCTCGGTACGTACCGAAACAGCCCCACCTCCAACCGTCGGGACCACTTCGGGCGTGGCAGCTTTTGCGGGTCTCCCCGCGAAGCCTCGAAGCTGGAAATGTTGTCGGGCGGAACGTTAAAACCTTTGAAACCACCATATCGCCCTCTCACGCCTGACCACGACACGCGACCGCCACAATGAGCTTCGTACCAGTCAACCCCCGTCCTATGCTCCAAGACCTCGTGAACAAGGATGTCGTCGTGCGCCTGAAGTGGGCCGAGACCGAGTACAAGGGCCGGTTGGTCAGCACCGACAGCTACTTCAACCTGCAGCTGGCCAACGCCGAGGAGTTCATCGCCGACAAGCTGACCGGACAGCTGGGGCAGATTCTCATCAGGCAGGTTTTGGCTTCCTCTTGGACGCGCATGCTACAGGTGCTAATCCGAGGTTAATAGGTGTAACAACGTGCTATACATCAAAGCCGCCGACCAAGGAAAGAGCGAAGACACCGAGATGAGGGGTTGAGCTGGGAGGCAGAGGAAATTTGCTACTTGGAAGGGGCCCTGGAAGTTATATCTTGAGCAAGTCTTAAAGGGACGAATCATGGAGAACGGGCGGACTTCACGATGCCCAACAGACGTTTGCCTGTCTCTTGGCGTTGGATTGCTGGAAAATTTGCTTTGACGAGGTCAACATCACGATATTAGGTGGACACCTCCAGCCGATGCGACGCGTTGAGGCTCGCGGATTGTCGAGATATCGGTGGAATGAGCACGGAGGGCGAGGCGTTTAGGCCGTTGATTACACTTGCCAGAGGCTCTCTGGGAAATACCCGTACCGTGCTGGGATATTGGCCACTGAAATGTTAACGTGAGATATCCTTTCAATGTTGGATCCGGACAATGTGTAATGCCACGCCCAGCGTTGCTTCACCCACAACCACCGTCAGCTAGCTGTTGACATGTGCTATCATAGATCTCAGCATGTGACTCTTCCGCCAGACCGACGACAATCGGGACTTAATAAGTGGCTCAAGCGTATACGTGAAGCAGCAGGAAACTTTGAATGCGACCAAGACTGTAATATATGGTATCTCGAGCTTCACCCTTTTGTATAACCTCATACTAACCCGAGCATATTTCGCGCCATAACTCCAAGACAAGCCAGCAATACACAGTCCTAGTATATCTAGAAAGCCAGCACCTTCTGCCTCGAGTTCTCCTCCTCGATCTCGAGCTCCCTCTTCTTGCGTGGCTTCATACGCACAACCCGTCCCTTCTTTCGCTTATCGCCACTCTTCTTCTTGCTGCTCGTCTCCTCATCAGACTCGTCATCGTCGTCCTCATCCTCAGCATCGTCATCCTCATCACTGCCCAGCCAATCCTCGATATCCCCAAGCTCATCGTCGCTCTCCTCAAAATCACTAACATACTCCACCTGTCCATCCTCCTCCTCCTCGTCTTCCTCTTCAACCTCGAGCTCCTCCTCAGCATCCTCCTCATCATCCTCAATTCCCTTATCCATATCCCGGTCCCTCTGGCCCTCGCCCTCCCTCTCCAGCGCATTGAGCACCTTCTTCCACACCGTCTCGCTCACATTCAGCGGCTGGTCGCCGTACGCCCCCTGCCTCAACCTCTCGATCAGCTCCCGCTCGATCGTCCTCTCCAGCTTCGCTGCCGCCTCTGCCTTCCTCTCCCTCGCGGCCTCGCGGTGCTTGATCTTGGGCGCCAGCTTGGGTACCAGCCTCTCCCCCAGCCGCGCCTCCTCGGCCGCTATCCTCCGCGTGCGGATGGCCACCTGCGTCAGCCGCGTCAGGCGCTGCTTGCACTTGTGCACGAGGAATTTCGGCCAGTACTTGAGCCGCTCGTCGATGGCCGCCAGCGCAGCCTGGTAGTTGTTGCCCAGCTTGACGCGCTCCCACAGCTTGGAGGGCAGGTGCGCGCGCTCGACCGTCTTCATGTAGAGGTAGAGGGTGCCCTTCTCGGGGTGGGCGCGCACGGTCGCGTACCGGCTGTTGGCGAGCGGGCAGGACTGCCGGTTGCAGTAGCCCGTCACGTTGTACTCATTGCGGCAGAAGTTCTTCTCTTTGGTCGTCCTGGGAAAAAGCGGTAAGTATTGGTCAGGATCTAGGGAAGGCAGAGGAGGGGAGAGAGGTCGGTAACGTACTTGAGCTTGAAGGCGCAGAATTGCTGGTTGATGATCTGCCACACGATCTCGTCGGACGCCATGTTGCACGGAAACTCACACTTCAATTTCTCGCCAGGGAACGGAGCTGAGCAGGACCGAAGGCTGTACTGAGCTTCAAGCTTGACACCGAAGATGGGCTGGATGGGCTTGGACTTCACGGTCGAAGAGGCGGTCGTGCTTTGATAGAGAGGACAACTCGGTGGGGCAGCTGTTTGCCTCAAATTTTCTGAACTTGGGCGACGGAACTTTTTAGCGGGCCGTCCTGTTGGTGCCTGGTCTGTGCTCGGAGACCCACATAACGGTGTGCCCTTGAGCTCACCTCGAATGTCTTCATCTCCATCCGTTCGTTACGAGGACGAGAATAACTTGTGTTTTTGCGCTGGAGTAGGGGTCAATGTTCTGTCATGCCTTGAGATCAAAGGCAATCCCCTCCTCGAGGAGACTTGTGGCAACCAATGTCCTAGGGTTGCGGCCGTATTCTTGGGCAGCAACTGGCCACCGTGGACTAAGCAGGAGGACTTCACGACAGGTGAAGCCTTGTGGTGTCTTTCCTGGTCGCCGAGGCATAACAGGGCTCTCCTTTGACAATGACACCATATACGCGCTATCGTCCGCACAAGGCAGGGCAGGCATAGCCGTGATCCGTATATCCGGGCCGGGGTGCACTGATGTCCATCTTCCTCTACCCTGTATTGCAACACTTCCATACTAATACAATGTAGATTTACCAGGGCCTATGCCCTTCCAAACCCCCTCCAAAGCCACGCTACGCAGCCGTCAGGACGCTCTACGAGCCCGGCACCTCCAACATAGTGGACTCGAGCGCCCTCGTCCTCTCCTTCCCAGCCCCAAGAACGGTAACAGGCGAGGACGTCTTAGAGCTGCACGTGCACGGCGGTCCGGCGACCGTAAAAGCCGTCCTGTCCGCCATCTCCAAGTGCCCCCCCTCCTCTCCCTCCTCGGGCAGCAGCAGCAGCAGCAGCAGGATCCGCTACGCCGAGCCCGGCGAGTTCACCAAGCGCGCCTTCCTCAACGACCGCCTGGACCTGGCGCAGGTGGAGAGCCTGAGCGACGCCCTCGCCGCGGAGACGGAGCAGCAGCGCCGGGCCGCGGTGCGCGGGTCGTCGGGCGCCCTGGGCCGCACGTACGAGGCCTGGCGCGGCGGGCTGCTGCTGGCCAGGGCCGAGATCGAGGCCCTGATCGACTTCTCCGAGGACCAGCACTTCGACGAGTCGCCCGGGAAACTGCTCGGCAACGTTGCGGGCATGGTGGCGGGCATGGTGCGGTCGATCCGCTTGCACGAGATGGCCGGCCAGCGGACGGAGTTGCTCCGTAATGGGATTCGTATAGCGCTGCTGGGACCGCCTAATGTGGGGAAGAGCTCGCTGATGAATCTTATCGTTGGGAGGGAGGCGAGTATTGTCAGCCACGAGGCGGGGACGACCCGGGATGTGGTGGAGGCGAGTCTGGATATCAGGGGGTATCTGTGCTCTTTTGCTGATACGGCCGGGTTCCGGACCGTGGCGGACGGGGAGGAGGGGACCATTGGCGCCGTGGAAGAGGAAGGCATCCGGAGGGCGAGGAAGAAGGCCGAGGACGCGGATGTGGTTGTTGTGCTGGCTTCGGTGGAGGGCGGCCCCGGCGGTGAAAAGAGGATTGCCTATGATCCTGAGACGTTGAGACTGGCCGAGGCCGCGGGGCAGTGCCTTGTTGTGGTCAACAAGCGGGACGCTGTGGGTGATGCGGAGGAATTCAGGAGGCTGATATCAGACTTCAAGGAGCGGGCCGGTCTCGGAGTGGAGCCGCTCGCTATATCCTGCAGAGACGCGGCAGAAAACAGCTCTGGAAGCAGTCACGGTGATCCCGGAGGTATACATGGCCTCATATCGGCGCTGGCACGGTGTTTTGGAGAGATGACGGAGCTACCGAGCGACAGGCAGGAGTTGCTAGGCGTCACGGAACGGCAGAGGCAGCTTCTTGCCGAGTGCTGCGGGCATCTCGAAGAGTTTATGGCGGAAGCGGGGCCTGCTGGACAGTTAGATCCTGAGGGCGTTGAGACGGTTGAAGCAGATGTTGTCCTGGCTGCTGAACATCTCCGATCTGCGGCTCACTGTCTGGCAAGAATCACTGGTCGCGGAGAAGGCGGAGACGTTGAAGAGGTTCTGGGTGTAATTTTCGAGAAGTAAGTGCTACCCGCTGCTATTGCGCTCAGTTGTGTTTAGTTGGGAGGTGAGAAGCTAACTGTGAGCCAGATTCTGTGTTGGGAAATGATATGAATTATAGATCAGCCGTCGTGGCTCTGTATCGTACATATTGTATCATCTAAGGAGTGTCCGCTGTCTATATCTATCCTCCGCATTGAGCGGTTCGTCTTCTGCTTCTATCCACGGCCTTTCGGCGATCTATAGGAAAACAGTAGCGCGCAAAGGAAAGGGAAAGCAGATCTATCAACACCTGCCGTATCATGCTATCTTTGTTGGTACATCAAAAGACAATGATCCCGCCTGTGAATATTCGTACAGGATACTCCAAGCACCGCTCAGCCGGGAGGTCTGCGAGGACTGTCCCGGGCGAGAGGGCCATGCTGACAATAAGGGAAAGATGCCGTTATACAGTAATGAAACACTGGTGTCGCTTCGATTAAGGTTTAGAGAGGACGAACTTAGAAGAATGAGCAACCGTTTGAGGCGCTTTAGTTGTCATCTTCATCGTCGTCTCCCTTCTCGCCCCTGAGTGGTGCTCGTTAGCTGCTTGCTCGGCAGTCTGATATCAGACATCAGGACTCACTTGTTGTAACCAGACCGTCCGTAGTTGACAAGCTTGTTATCCTCGTCATCGTCACCATTGCCGTCCTTGTTGTAGCCCGAGCGCCCGTAAACAACGGGGCAGCTGGTGGTGAAAGAAGTGGAAGTCGTGGCAGCCATTGTGTTGGTGTTGGGTGTTTGGGTGTTGGGTGTTGGGATTTGGAGCTCGAGTTGGCAGTATGCGAGGTAGTGGTGGTTGAAGTGATGGTAGAAGGCTGTTGAGAACAAGTCTGGAAGCGATGGGGTTGGATAGTTGCTTGGCTTGGGTTGCTTGGTTTGTGGTGATGATGAGCAGTCATATCCTGGCTGGGGGGAAGGGAGGTTTATATAGATGGACTGAGGACACACGGCGTCCGCTATTCCACAGTTACTCTCGTGGTGACTACAAGGGGTAAGGCTACATTGACGGTGTCTTGGCCCGGTGTCTTGGCCGGTAGTGATGGCGGAAGCAGTGCCGTTGTCAGCACCATGTTCTGTCTCGGGGAGGGCCGCTCTACGCGCGCACTGGACATGTCCCTATTTGGAATGTCGTGGCAGGAGTACATGAGGCCCCCAAACTTGGGTGGTCGGTGTCTGCGGATGACATAAGTGACATATTCTAGCGGGCAATGCTTCAGCCCGGCTAGTGTAATCGACAGTGGCGGATGCTGTCCCTGCAGGACTAAGGCAGGAGCGTCCGGATAGCCACGGATGGGTAGTCTCCGGTAGTGGTGTGGATGACCACGAGGACCTACCTTAGCCAGCACACGGTGGACAAGGACAGCATTGGCGAAGATGCTGCCGCCCTGACAGCCTCAGGTGCGTCATGGGCAATCTGCATCTGAGATCGCACCTGGAGGGATACGGTAGCCGCAAGTACCACCTGCGTACCATTATCTGTGGTGGCTACTCTTATCCTCTAGTGTAGTATTGCGAGGCGCAGATAAGGTAGGTACCTTTTGTTACGAGGAGCGGAAAGGCAGCATCTACTACGGCTTACATGAGCGAACGCGGCGCACAGGTACGTGCCTGATGCCGTCGCCGGTTGCTACCGGGATCCCAGCGGTATGGTACGACGGAAGATAAAACTCAGCCCTCTTTGGCTCTCAGACATAGCGAGTCTTGGCACTGAAGAATGACTGTTACCAACTTAGCATCACCTTTCCGTCCCTTAGCTGGAACTCGGCCTATCTCAGCCTGGGAAAAGCCAAGCAACGGAGAGAAAGAGGCGTCGAACTGGCTCGCGTTTACTGCCACAGGTGTACTGCCGCGTATTTGGCCGAAACTAACGTTGCCTGGAGTGTACAGTAAGGTACCTTAGCGCGGGATGATGAGCATCGCAGTCACCGCAGGCCTGATGCAAGTAATCAGAATCCGGTACGAATAGGAAGAAACGGTGGGCGGTAAAGTCTAAATCCGGGGGGCGAAGCAACTTCAGTTTGCACCTAAGCAACTCAATAGGGCATAACGTCGAATTGTTGACCATCCATAGGGCTGAAAGGGTCAAGCCACACGTAAGCGGTCTCTTCGGTCACACGAATGAGGCTCAGTAGAGTACGAAGAGTGGAATAAAATTTACCGGATACGGTACTCCCATGGGCGCTCACTGGCGACGGCGTAAAATGTGTAGCAGCCTCAGGGTTGGCTGTATAGTACTGCCGTCGAGCTGTGTGACAACCACTGCAGCATCGAATTGCCAGAAACGAACTAGTGCAATGCCTCTGACAGCATGAAGGATGCGTTCGAGTCACCGGCACCATGGTAAGGGATTCCAAGGGTCACGTCCAGCATCATCGATCCGGAGCTTCCGCCAGCCTTAGAGATATTTTGCCCGGGTTACACGCTTGCAGGTTGTGCTACGATAACCTGTAGGTACGGTAAGGTTGGTGGCGGATGCACGGCATTGACATGTCATTTCTAGAGTCCTTTGCTGCCGTTCAGTGAAGGTGAGTCTTCAACATCGATTAGTCAACTCAACTTGGAATAATCTTCTCCATCAGTCAGATCTTACGTACCGGCGGGAGCCTTGCTGGTAGCACACGGGCTCCCCGTATTCCGGTTCCTGTCTGCTGCGCTGGGCGCACAACATTTTCGCCCTTCCTTTTCCGGAGCGTTGAGTCACACCTGAGCACGGAGGGTGGCATCCCGACTTATCCTGCGCACCGCTCTCGATGCTCGATTTTTGTGGCCCACACGCGGAATGAGAGCGGACGGCCCTTCCGGAAGACATGCCGATTGCGGAGCTCCGGGTGGGCCTCAGCTTTAGCCAAGCCCGGCGCCCGAGCTGTCAAAATCTGGTCCCCGGTCGCTGGAAATAGCCGTAAGAATTCAGAAACAGCACAAGTCCCTTGCACACAGCCACGTTTTCTTTCTCAGACTGCAACACCATTCACCCTTGCACTTCGCTTCCACAAGATCACGATGAGACGATACCCAACGCGCAGTCGTAATAGAGGCTGCGAGACTGGGGGCCAAGCCATAAGTGGCTTGGGTTGCATAGGTCCACTCGTATATGCTGCTCTTTGCGAGCCTCATCACCGGTGGCTGACTAGTGCCGCCTACCAGAATCACCGGAGAGACTGAGTCAAGGACAGAACGAGTTTCTTCTTGGCACTGCTCACTGTGGTTGCCGAAGAGTTCTTCATCATGATATGTAACGGCTACCTAGGCGAAGATTGGCCGGCGACTGCCACCCAGGCTCTGAGTAAGCTGGAATTTTTCCGCTCCCGCAGTCTTGCACGGCCCCCTAGCTGAACGAAGCTATTCGCACCTCGACATTCGCTAGTGAGCCAGTCGCCGGGCGGCGGTTGCGAGTTTTTGGACAGGGCTGAAGGACTAGTAGGTGCTTGGCCCGTCTTTTACCTGGGTCTGAGCTGCGCTTTGCGGTAGCCGTCCAGTTGCACTGCCATTATCACGGGCATTTCTTTCAAGAAGGCGCGGAAGCGCGGATGTCTGCCCCACAGGCTTCCCGGTCTAAATGCCTGGTACACAGTATCCTTTCTTCATGTTATGGTGTGGGACGACCTCCTACACTGAACGTTCATATCGACCTGGTTTCGGAATATGCATTTTGATCCGACTGATAGTCTCTTCAACGATGACTTGTTGATCGTTTATGCAGGATCTGTTCCGAACCCTGATTTGGCTCACTGCAAAGTTGGGATGACGCTCAGATATGCCATCACGGGACACTAGGTATATACTAACATGCCTGTGACCTTCATCCTCTCGCTTCAGTAAACTTGGCGGCCACCCCTTTCAGTAAGGTTTGAGCATCTCGCTCAACGCATACTCGGCGTCCATGTCAGTCTCTTCACCAGCAGACGGCCCAATACAATGCCAAGCGCCTCACACTCGGCGCGGGTGCCATGCTCATCCCAAGCACTAAGTGAGTAGCGCGCATCCCTTCATGTAAGCTACATCTCCAAATCCGATGACGCCCCATATGGGAAATGGTGACGCCAGTAGCCATGCCCCCGCTTTGCTCATATCTCATCAGTCATCCGTCGTACCATCGGAGTAATACTCGAAGGGCTCAGGCAGCGCTGCATCCGCAGCTTGACCTTCTTCACCGTCTGCATCCTCATCGGCCGATCTGCCAGCAGCCTGCTTCCTTTCCTCAACTACCTCACTCCGTGTCTCGGGACCCGCAACGTTACCCACAAGCGCATCCCAGACTGTCCTCTCCCCTCTCAGGAGGGCCGTCATGTACCTCGCCCACTCCCATGGCCTCTCCTTCCCGCCGGGCAGCGAGTTGTAGTACTCCCACCCCATGACCCCCCCGAACCTGGCATGTCGCCCGGCCAGCAGCGGTATCGTGCTCCCAAGCATCTGCCAGGGCACCCAGCCGCCCCCGTTGTCAGGGCTCGTGACCAACCCCACGACAACCTTCTCGGTCGGCCATCCGCGGGCGAGGATCATCTCGTACATGAGAGGGCTGGCGCAGTCGCCCCACCCGCAGTAGAACTGGGCGTTGTACCAGGCGATGTCCTTGCCCCTCATCACCTCGAGCGCCTCGTAGTCGAACCCGGAGAGGTTGCGCCTCGCGTCCAACAGCGCCGAGGCGACAGGCGCGAGGGTAATGACAAATCCCGGTCCGAAGTCTGACCGCAGCTGGTCTATCAGGCGGATGATGCCGGCAAGCGACATTTCCTCTTCGACATCGAGATCTATGCCGTCGAGGGCGTGAGTCCGGACGAGGTCGCGCAGTGGGGGGTAGTAGACCTCGAATGCGGACTCGAGACGGGCATAGGTGCCCTTGGCGGCGCCGCCGAGCATGGCTAGGACTTTGACGCCTGATGCTTGCAGAACGCGGAGTTCGGCCCAGAGCGTCGCGAAGCGGGGATGAGAGGGATCATGGTCGTTGAGGGTGATGCCCAACGGGTCGTCGTTGATGTGGATTGCTGCGAGGATGAGGTGCGTGAGGGAGATGCCGGGTTGTTTGACAAGAGGTAGGACGGAGATGTGAGCGCCTGTCTCGGAGTCGTGGTGTGTCTGATAGTAGGTTATGATGCGAGGGGAGTGTTGAGCTGGGAGAGGAGGCATGATGGCGGTTTAAATAAAAGTGAGAACGGCAGGTGGGATTAGACCTGATGAGGTCCTAAACGTGATGTTCCGTGAGTGAGTGTGTCGGGTCCATGGGAAAGAGAGTGACGAGCTGACGACAGTGGAAATGAACAATTGCCTACTTGCAAATCGGCCAAGGGAACAGGAACCGAATGAATACCCTACCCTATGGCCTCATTGTCGAGGGTTTTGTAGCCCCCGCGATCACAAAACGAGCTGTGCAGTTGACTTCCAGATGGTTTCAGGTCCCAGCCTTAAAGCTACAGTGGTCGCTGAGCTGAATTCAGCCTCAGTGGCGAACGGCACTGGAACCCACTGTTACGGCTTCCCCACTTTTCGGCGCTTTGCCAAGCGTCCCCTCAAATGGGCCTGTGATACGAGTCCAAATTTTTGAGCTGCGATGAGATTCTCATCTGCAACTACGATACTCAACGCCGCCACTCCACACAGGCCTTCATCTTCTATTTCCGCTACGCGGGTCCGTAGACAAGAGCCACAGAATCGTCCTAACCGAACTCTTCATTTCTACTTGGGCACTGTCGTTATGGGTGTGGCAAAGAAGACCAGAAAGTTTGCAGCGGTCAGTTGCCCAGGGAAACTCTTATCGATAAGAATCGAATACTGACAGCATCGCCAGGTCAAACGGGTGATTGGCAAACGCGATGCTAGGTTAAAGGAGAACAAGGACAAAGCCGACATTGGAAATGCCAAGAAGAAGGCAGAGGCCTTCCCGGAGGAGGTTCGCGTGATGTAGGTGTCCCGTCGGATCTTGAACTGTGTGTCTGTGTTGAGGACGAACCGCTAACCAGACCACATCAGACCCCAGATGCCGTCGTCTATGTTTTTCCAGTACAACTCGGCACTGGTACCTCCATACAGCGTCCTAGTGGTATGTCTAACCGTGTTATTCATTCGTGGGGGACGTAGCCGGCTGACCCGTCACAGGATACCAACTTCCTCTCGCACACGGTCCGAGCCAAGCTTCCCCTAGTCGAGACGATGATGGACTGCCTCTACGCAGCGTGCACACCAATCATCACTGACTGTGTGATGGCCGAGCTCGAGAAGCTAGGGCCCAAATACCGGTTGGCTCTGCAGATCGCCAGGGACGAGCGCTTTGAGAGGAGCGCGTGCGACCACAAGGGCACATATGCAGACGACTGCATCGTCGACAGAATAATGAAGCACAGAATATACATCGTGGCGACCAACGATAAGGATCTCTGTAAGTTTACTCTTTCCATCATGCATGGCGCAAGTCTATGGAGAACTCGACATGCTGACCGGATCACTAGGCCGGAGAATCAGAAAAGTCCCTGGCGTCCCGATCATGAAGGTCGCACGGGGCAAGTATCTCATTGAGAGGTTGCCCGGCGCTCCTGAATGATCAATGAGTAGAAGATACCCGACCTGCTCCCGTCACTGGAAGAATGGTGCGGTATTTCCAGTTAACAGGGAAGCTAAGTCTTTTGGAATATGAGGAGCAGGCGTTCCTTCTCGCCCGCGTCCAGAGCAAAACCTCTTTGTATTATGGATTACATGGTGGAGTCCATGGTTCGCCCTTGAGGAGCATGTGCCCTATCACGTAGGGACATCGGGTTTTGCAGGGCGGCCCTCGCATGGATCTTTTGGGTGAGGTCGGGCATAACGGTGGTGAACTCACCGGCGCCCAGTCAGCCTGGGTCTTGGGCGATGTGACAATGTCATGAAACGATTTGGTTCCTTAATAGCCTGTGCTGCAGATAACGCGTGAGGGTCACGGAGTTAAGGGGGACCTGCATTTCTCACTAGCATAGCATCCTCTATCTTACACAGTATACAGAGAGTCAAGGAATTACTTGCGCGGCCATCGACAGCTTTGGCGGGAGTGTATCGAATGCCAGGTGTGTTAAGGCATGATTCCAGGATGCTTGGCGTTCGTCCCAGGCTCATGCTTAGTAATATGCATCAATACTTACGCAGCTCGAATTACAGCAATTCAGCACCATGCTCCTACGCCATAGCATTGGGAGCATGCCCCGGTTCAAGAGTCCATCCGATCCAGCTTTAGGCTTGGCCGGATCTGCGTGCTTCTCGAATCTTCCCAATCCGATACAGTTGCAGCCCAGGATAGGTGCTCAGTGACATGTCATCATTCCAGCAGGCTATCACATCCGCAGAGCCAGGTCGAGGTCGGACTCACAGCGGCGCCAGTGGTCCATCCACATCTGGGCAAAGTCTGGTGGACTCTGTGCAGACAACTCCAGACATACAAACTCCGCCGACCTCCTCAGCTACCAAAGCAGGTCCCGGACCCGGATCTGGCCATCGGATCGCTGATATCTCACAGCAGCAACAGCAGCACATCAAACGCACGCGCATCCTCCTATCCTGCGCACCATGTCGCACATCGAAGCAGAAATGTGACCGCGGCCAGCCGTGTTCCATGTGCGTCAAGAAGGGCCGGCCGGACGGCTGCCTGTACGCGCCGCGGCCGGTGAAGCCCCGGCCGGCCGAGAGTATGGTTGCGCGGCTGAAGAGGCTGGAGGGCATGGTCAGAGGCATTATGCCGGGCGACGGCGGTGAGGCCGATCTTCCGGGAGGTCAAAGTATCGAGACAGGTGACTTCTCTCAGGGTCGTGGACAGGTCGTCGTCAGTGGGGGGAAGACGACTACTTATGTCGGTGCTACGCATTTCATGGCTGTGCTTGATGACGTGAGTGCTCTGCTTGTTCGGGTTCCCCGGGCTAAATATGGCCCCAGCCGCTGAGCCGATACTTCAGATCGAGGACCTCAAGAGCTACTTTGAGGATGATGACGACACAGGCGATGGCAGCCCCGAACCAGACCTGAATGACCAGCCTGCTGAAGTTCTCATGGCCAACAACTCTGCACCGCGGACCCGCCAGGAGCTCCTAAGCTGCCTGCCGCCCCGGCACATCGTCGACCGCCTCACCATGAGGTATTTCAGCGCATACAGTCCCTCTCAGCACATCATTCACCGACCGACATTCGTCAAGCAGTACGCTGAATTCTGGCAAGACCAGAGCGCATTGCCCCTCGACTGGATCGCCCTGTTATTTAACATCCTGGCCCTAGGGACCTTCTTCTCTACCTTCACGGCGCCGCACGAGCTCGAAAACGACAGCGACATACCACCCATGCAACGCTTCTCACAGTATCGGACCGCAGCCGGTTGGGCCCTCATCTCGGCCAAGTACACGCATCCCGGACCGATGACGCTACAGCCCATGCTGCTGTACATCGAGTCAGAGTTCCTCGTCAACCGTGCTTCGCAGATGAACTGCTACCTCCTGTCAGCGGTAGGCCTCCGACTAATGATGAAGATGGGGCTGCACCGTGATCCCAGTAAGCTGCCCAACATCTCGCCATTCGACGGAGAGATGCGGCGGAGGATGTGGAATCTCCTGGCGCAGATCGACCTGATCGTGTCGTTCCACCTCGGTCTGCCCAGCATGATACACGGCATTGAGAGCGACACTGGCCTGCCGCGCAACCTAATTAACGAGGATCTAACTCCCAACATGGCCGAGTTGCCGCCCAGTAGGCCAGACAGCGAGTACACGGAACTCACATATCCGATCTGGAAGAGCACAGTGTGCCGGGTCTTTGGCCTTGTGGCGCGACAAGCTCACTCCTTAAGCTTGCCTAAGTATGCGGACGTGATGAAGCTGGATAATCTTCTAGAAGAGAAATGGGCTCAGGTGCCGGCGTTCATGAAGGTCAAACCCCTAGAGGATTCCATCACAGACCCGCCTCAACTGGTCAACCAGCGCTTCGGCCTGGCTGCCCTATACCAGAAGAGCAGGTGTGTCTTGCACAGACGGTACCTCATCGAAGCCACCCCGCGAAAGGAGCACGAATACTCTCGCAAGACATGTCTTGACGCCGCCCTGAGCTTACTGGAGTACCAAAACACCATCTACCAAGCGACCCTTCCCGGCGGCCTCCTCAGGCAAAACGGGTGGTTCATCACATCCCTCGCAATCCACGACTTCCTGCTCGCGGCAATGGTCATATACCTTGTCATACAAACCGGACGAACGGCCGAAGAAAGCACGGAATTCGACCCAATGAACCACGGAGATCGCTTGCCGAGCAGGGACGAGCTGGTCTACCTCCTGAGACGATCGCACCGCATCTGGACCGCGGTGTCTGGCGGCGCCACTGTGGCCAAGAAAGCGGTCGATATCCTGGCCACCATGCTCGGGAAGATCCCGCGGCGGGGAGATGAACCCAGTGCAGAGATGGAAGAGGGTGCTCTCGACTGGGAGATACTGCAGGGACACATGTCCCACCGCCGGTTGATCAAGGGCTTTGGACACGCTCCGCACTTCCGCACGAGTCGTGAGTCTCGCAGGGTCTATGCTTCCCCCGATGCA
>Ga0209127_100483_pt1 | contig 13984 bp, 9 predicted proteins | sample LakSupMetagenome_FD_187469 | JGI IMG/M metagenome (GOLD analysis project Ga0209127, IMG submission 187469) | Freshwater microbial communities from Lake Superior, Canada - Sta WM archaea (SPAdes) (version 2) | ecosystem: Environmental > Aquatic > Freshwater > Lake | place: Lake Superior, Canada...
AACAGCACCACCAGCCCCTCAGAAGAAACCGCCACCGCCCCCTCCCACCCGCGCAGTCCTACCCCGACAGACCGCCTAGCCGGCCAGATCCGCCTCGCCCGCCTCTGGCTGTACGCCCGCGCCTCCAGCGCCGAGAACCAGGTCGACCACCTCCTCACCCGCGCCTTCGACGCCGAGGCCAGCGTAGCAGGCACCCTCTCCTCCCTCGCGCCCCCGCCCGAGTCCGGCGAGCGCCTCATGCCGGGGGCCGTCTACGTCCTCGTCTCGTCCATGGCGGGATCCATCTTCGTGCGCAACCGGAACATCCTCCTCCGCGCTGCCGGACCCTTGGGGTTCGGCGTCGCTGCGGCATGGGCTCTGCTGCCTGTCACGATGGGGAATGTGAGCTCCCTGCTCTGGGAGTACGAGAGGAGGTTTCCGGCCGTGGCGGATGCGCATCTGAAGACTAGGGAGGGGATTGAGAGGGGAGTCAGGTTTGCCAAAGTCCATGCTAGGCTTGGGGTTGAGAAAGTGGAGGAGACGGTGCACGATGCGAGGGAGGCGGTTGAGGGGTGGGTTAGGAAGGGAAAATAGATGAGCAAGGGGAGCAGTATAAGCGTGTATCATACGTGTACATGGTGTTCACCTGAAATAGAGAGATTTGCTTTGTCGGTCTGCAACTTTCGGAATCTGCTGGCGAATATGTGTGTGACACTTGGTGTAGACATTGCTGCTGCGCGCTAAGAGCTTTGCTGTGCTGCACGACCGACAGGATGCACCAATTCGGGTATTCATTCGAAGAGCTGAAGGCAAATACTGCAATTAAGATTAGAACGTCTGCATTGTCAGTCTATCACATGTTGGGGATCCATGAGCACTTAGACAGCTACAATATCGGTCATGATGAATCAGACAGAACGCGCTTCAAGTAACGCAGCAAGACCAGTCATAAGTTCATACGGGGTATCTCATCTAATCTCTCCTCAAAGCCCAGCTACCCAAACTCCATCCTGCCCAGCCCCCTCTCCCGGACAGCAACCTGCACACCCTCCTTAACACCCCGAAGCGCCTCCCTCCACGCCGTCTTCCCCTTCCCCTCGTCCTCTTCCTCCTCGACAACCCACTCGAACCACCTGACCACCTTCCTCGCCTTCTCCATATCCCTCTCCTCCCCAACCACTCTTGCCAGATACCGCTCCAACACCCTCACATCGTCCTTATGCGGGCCCTCCTCCCTCGTCTCCCTGTGCCACGCGTTGAGCATGTCCTTCACCTCGGTGACATCCGTAATCCCGCTCCCGCTAAACCCGACCTTGGGGGGAGGCGGGGGAAACACGAGCCTCGTCTCGCCGCCCCCGTAGCGGCGCCTATTTTCCTGCTGTCTCTGAGGAGCAGGGGCGAGCAGCCCGGACCGCTGCGCCATCCGCCGCCGCCGGTGGTCGGCTATCACCTCCCTGCGCATGTCCTCGGGCAGCTCGGCCAGGAAGGCCGGGTCGATCTCCTCGAGGGCTTCCATCTCCTGCTCGATAGGTCCGCCCCGTTTTTGTCCTGCTACCAGGAAGTTGGTCTGGTGGAGGCCGGCCTGGGCGTCCTGCTGCCGCGCCTTGGCGGCGGCGCGGCTGAACAGGCCGTGCGTCTTGCTCCCGCCTCTCCCGTGCTTGGTCGGCGTGGGGGCTTTCTTGGGCTGGGGGAGGATCCTGTCTTTTCTGGGGGACTGGGGGAGGAGGCTCTGCCCCCGCGACGACCGGGAGGGTCCTCCGCCGTACGAGGCGAGGATCTCGGCTCGCATGTCTTCTGGTAGGGCGTTGAAGACTTCCGGGTCGATGTCGGGTGGGATCTCGTCTTGGAGGGCGGGGCTCTCGGTTCGTGATCTGGCGGCGGCCGGGGATGGCTCGCGAGATCTGACTTCCTCGAGGAGACTATTTTGGGGTCTTGGAACGAAGTGTCTGCGGATGTCGGGCGGGAGCTCGGCGAGTACGGCCGGGTCGGGGTTTGTGGGCATGATGAACTGCGTCCCTGTCACGTTAAGCGGCGTAGTGGCGCTGGCGTCGGCTTCGTTGGCTCTCGCCAAGGCAAGGGCGGGGTGGACTTTTGGTTTGCGAGGCGTGACGGGGTCGTCCGCGATGGGGTCCTGCTCGCTGCGCGAGGTCGCTGTCGCCCTGGGCTTCTCAGGCGTGCCGTCTTCGATAGCTTCCGCCTTTGGCTTCTTGGCCGATGGCGGAGCGACAAAGCTGCCAAAGCTGCCAAAGCTGCCAAAGCTCAGCCGCTTTTGGCTCCCTTCGGGCGCGGACGCCTTCAGGGGTTCCAGCTTGGTCAGTTGGACGCCGATGCCGCGGAGGTCGCCCGGGCTGAAGTTGAACGAGCGTAGCACCCCGATGGCCTCCTTGCCGATAAACTCGCCGCTGTTTGTGGCCACGCCGAAGACGATACTCTTGTTGAAGGTGTCGCATTTTCCGTGGCCGAGGTGTTTCGGAGGATCAAGCGGTGCGTCGGCGGCCCTGCGCATGATCTTGACCGTCAGATGCTTCCCTTTTACGCCCTCGTTGAGGAGGCGACGCTCCAGTTCTTTGCAGAGGTTGCCGACAAACTCCTCGGCCTCTTGCTGGTTGATGAAGCGGATGCCCCAGTTGACCTCGGCAGACACAGATTTCCGCACAGGCTGTTCGCCAACTTCTGTCCGATCGATGCCGCGCGCATACTCCCACAGCTTCTCGCCGGTCTTCGGTCCGAGGACGGACGTCAGTTTCTCCTTGGACGTCTGCCGTATATCCTGAACAAGCTTCACGCCGATCTCTTCCAACTTGCCGCCAATGCTGTACGCAACACCAGGCAGATCCTCAACCTTCAAGTCCCCCAAGACATCGAGGACCTCGTCTGGCCGTATCTGGTACTGACCCGCGGGCTTAGCCTTCCGCAAGGCAACCTTCGCAAGCAGGATATTGCCGCCGATACCAACCGAGACATTGCAGCCAGTCTTCTCCTTGATTCGCTCGCGCAGCTTTGACGCGATCTCGTCCGCCTTCTCCTGCTCTCTCCAGACACTGCCCTCGCTCACCCCGTGGCCTTTCGAAACAGCAGCAGATAATACGATACTGGTGATATCAACCAGGGCTTCGTCGATACTGACACTCTGCACCACACCGCCCACTTCCAACACCGCGTCATAGAACAGCGCGCTCGCCTCCTCGTACGCAGGGAAATCGTACCCCAAAACCTTGAGGTCAGGATAGAGCTCCAACGCCCTCTTCATCCACATCCCGTTCTTAACCCCAAACTTGCGAGCCGGGTAATTACAACTCGCGATCTCCGACCCGGTGCCTGTGCCATGGGCGACAACAGTCGGCTTGTCGGCGTACTCCGGGTGTTTCTTCAGCGACACGGCGCAGAAGAAGCTGTCAAAGTCGACGTGCATGATGTACCGCCGCGATCCCGGTTTCCGCTTGACTCCCTTGGGCGCGACTTGTCCTCTCTCGGCGGCTAGCCGTTGCATTTTCGACTTGAGCTCGGCTTTCCATGTCGAGAGGTGGTGCAGACGGCTTTCGGAGTAGTACTGCTTGAGAAACTCCGGATTGGCGGTCGAGGACTTGCGCATACGCGGGTCGGAGAGGAGGAGGGCGTTGTGCTCTTCTGATGTTAGGGTTCTGCCTTCTTTTGGAGGAGCTGGAGGGTCAGGCGGCAGCATTTTAGCTGCTGAGCGCAGTTCTTCTCCCTTCTCCTCGGTGGTAGCGAGCACAACTGGTGTGTCTTCCGTCGCTTCTTGACGGACTTCTGTCTCGGCTTGCTGATCTTGCTCAACCGCATCAATCAAGTCTGCAATATCGTCATCCATCTCCTCATCCAGCACCTCCTCGATACTTTCAACCGCAAGTAGACTCGGCCTTTTTGACCCGGGCGTAACAAGCGGACTGCTCGAGCCCTGTGCCGGAGACGTCCCCATCGCCCTCAACTGGGTCGTATAGAAGCTATTCTGCGTCTGCTCCCGATACCTCAACGGCGTCTGCTGCGTCGCCTGGGTGCTCATCTTCCCACCGTCGAGCCTGATGGTCTTTTGCCTCGCTCCTCCCTCATCGATAACGCGATAGTCCGCCCAATGCAGCAGCTTCCCGGCCCTGGTGGAGTCCACCACCCACGCCGGCTTGACCATGCGGTACCTGCTGAACTCGATCGTCTTCTTGGGCGGCAGCGCCGAGCAGATGATGTGCGTCGCCATCGTCTTGCCGTCGAGGTACTGCAGGAACACGCCGCCGTGCTCCACGATGGCCCTGTGCAGGTCCGACAGCGACGGCTGGGTGTAGCCGATGACGTGGGCCACTACCCCCTTGAAGATGGGCGGCTTGTCGCCTGCTGCCGCCCTGATCTCGGCGTCGACGTTCTGCAGCTTGATCTTCTTCCGCCGAAAGTAGTCCGGGAACCCGCCAAAGGCGCTGGGCGCGTACTCCTCCCCATCCTCGCCTGTGAACTCGTGGTTCTCAAGCCGCTTCCGCACGGCGGTAGAGTTCTTTTCCAACCGGCTGCCCATCGTGAAATGTCTGACAACATCTCATTACATATCCTCGGTTTTCGTTGATTCCATCAGGTGAAAAGGTTTGCTAGATCGCACGCCGCAGGCAGCAGGTCACCGATGTCATAGTCCAGTGGCTGGAGGAGACATGTAAACAAGCCTGAAAAAGATGAAAGAGAGGTTTGCTGAACTTGAAGGGTTAGGTATCCAAAGACCGTCCAGCATCTCACGAACAGCGATGCGATTCTGCGCCACGCTCACTAAATGACGTGTGGCGACAGGCGCAAGCACTTAACGCGAAGTCACATGTCCCCCGATAAGACGATAAGAGCGATAACGATAAGGAAACTCGGTCTGGCTCTCCCAAGCACGCCGCCGGCTTCTGTCATCTTCCTCTGGATTAAGCAAGACAATCACAAGCCCCTGCTGCTGTCCTGCTGCTGTCCATCCCAAGAAATTTACCTGCGCATCTGGGCAGGCGTCAAACGCCGCTGGCGCACTTCTGACAATTTCAAAACATGGACAACCAAGCCTTCAAAAAGCTCCTCCTCCAAAACAACAAGAATGCGTCCTCCTCCTCCCCGCCCTCATCCACCCCCCGCCTCGGCGGCGGCGCCACACCAAACACAGCCCTCGGCTCGCGCCTCAAATCCTCCATCCCCATGACGCCGCGCTCCGTATCTCTCTCCTCCCGAGCCCTCCGCAACGACTTCGCGCGGCAGCTGGCCGAGCAGAACAGCGCCGAGGGCAAGGAGCCCGCCGCCAAGAAATTCCGGACCTCGGCGCCGAAGGGCAGTCGGTTTGCCGCCGGGTACGTCGACCGCGCGAGACAGAGGCAGGAGGAAGAGGAGGACGAGCGGACGGAGCGGCTGAGGGAGCTGGAGAGGAGGCTGAAGGACGAGGAGATTGATAGGGAGGAGTATGAGAGGGAGAGGGTGAAGATTGCGGGTGGGGATCTGGAGAGTACGCATTTGGTCAAGGGGTTGGATTTCAAGCTGCTTGAGAGGGTGAGGAAGGGGGAAGTGGATGTCCTTGGTGAGAAGGGGACGGGAAAGAAGGACGAGGAGGAGGAACAAGAGGAAGATGGGGAGGAAGAGCAACAAGAAGAGGACCCGGACGATGTGCTTGAGAGACTAGCCGCGGAGGTGAAGCCCGTGGAGAAAGAGAAGGTGCAGAAGAAAGGCACATTGGCCACCGTCCCGGGACAGAAGAGGAGTAGGGATCAGATACTGGCGGAGCTCAAGGCTGCGCGGGAGGCGGCCAAGGCGAAAGCCGAGTCAGCTTTGGGGAGCAAGTTCAAGAAGATTGGCGAACGGCCGAAGCCCGGCACTAGGATAGAGTGGGATACCAAGGGGCGGGAAGTGATGATCATCGTGGATGAATATGGAAATGAGAAGAGGAAGATCAGGAGGATACATCCCAAGGTTGCGCAGGAGGAGAAGAAGGAGGAGTTCAAGCCTGCCGGCGAGGTGCTGGGTATGGAAGTCCCGGAGTTCTACAAGCAGCAGCAGGCTGAGGAGCTTGCTAGGCAGAAAGAGCAGGAGGAGAAGGAGATCAGCATATTTGACGATGCGGGCTCAGACTACGATCCTCTGGCTGGTATGGATGGGTCGAGCGATGAGAGTTCGTCCGAGGACGAGGGCGAGGTTGCGCCGGCTGCAAAATCCGAGAAGGGAGACACGACAACTGCAGATGACACCAAGGCCATGCCTCCGCCACCGAAGCCGGCACCAGCACGGCCAAATTACTTCAAGGACTCCAAGACGGGTCTTATATCAACTGAGGAACACAAACGGCCAGACCTCAACGACCCGACTGTTCTTGCAGCGTTAAGGAAGGCGAAGGCGCTCGATATGCAGACCAAGTCGGAGGAAGAGATCAAGGCGGCGGAACGGGAGGCGAAGCTCAAGAAGATGCTCGAGGCAAGCAGCCGAGACGACGCGGACATGGACATGGGCTTCGGGTCGAGCAGAGTCGAAGACGAGGCCGATTTCGATGAAACAAGGGTCAAGCTGTCGCAATGGGGCGACGAAGAGGAGGATGATGATGAGGGCGGACGAGGTGGCGGCAAGGCGAAGCGGAAGAGGGGAGGGAAGAAGAGGAAGGGCGACAAGGATAGCTTTAAGGATGTCATGAGCGTGATTGAGCGGAGGAAGGGCGATAAAGCGTAGGCGCCATTATAACAGGAACGAATTGTTGACTTAAATCCAGGCGTCAATGCGTACAAATGCCTTGATCGAAGTGCGAATGTAAACATCGACTTCAACTTCAATGCCAAATGCTTGTGCTAGGTGGTTTGCCGCGATTTGGGATAGCGGCGATAAGATAGGCATCTCCTGCGTGGACCTGGACCTTTTATACACTCCTTTACAGGAGAGAGGCCATCGAGATCCATCTGACTTGCTTGAAGTGCTTACAGCAGCTGGAGGAATTATAGACCGTTTTTTTTCTGTTATTCCCATGACAAACCGGTGGACCGGACACACATATATAGTCTAAAGTACTCTGTACAACCTCGGCACATAAACTGTCCTCTTCAACATCTGAAGCCAACGCGACAATGACAGACACCCGCATCCCAGTATGGCTAGACTGCGATCCCGGCCACGATGTAAGTCCCCATTCCCGCCCTCACCAACACCACCTAACCGGCGCAGGACGCCTTCGCCATCCTCTTTGCGGCCTACCACCCCGCCCTGCGGCTCCTCGGGATATCCACCGTCTTCGGCAACGCAGCCCTGGAGAAAACATCGCAAAACGCCTGCGCCGTCCTCACCGCCATAGGCCAGGCCACCTCGATCCCCGTCTACCTCGGGGCCTCGGGGCCCCTCCACCGGAGCCCCATCCACGCCCCGACCGACATCCACGGCGAGTCCGGGCTGGACGGCACCCCGCTCCTCCCAAAACCGCTGGCGGGGCCCGACACGTCCGTGCCCGCGGTGGAGGCCATGGCCCGGGCGCTCCAGGCGCAGCCGGCGGGCACCGCGTGGGTCGTGGCGACGGGGGCGTTCACCAACGCCGCGGCGCTGTTCCAGACGTATCCGGAGCTGATAGGGCACGTGGCCGGGCTTTCGCTCATGGGCGGGGCGGTCGGGGGCGGGTTCACGCCCGCCGTCATGGGGACCGTGCAGGGCGTGCCGCGCATCGGGAATTGGACGCAGTTCGCCGAGTTCAACGTCCTGGCTGACCCGGAGGCTGCGGCGTGGCTGTTCGACGCCAAGGCGCTGGCGAAGAAGACGACGTTGATCCCGCTGGATGTCACGCATCTGGTCCTTGCTACTGAGGAGGTGCAGAAGTTGCTGCTTTGGGGACGGGAGGGCAAGAGTGAGAAATTGGAGGGGAGCCAAGGGGCTAAGAGCACGTTGAGGAAGATGTTGGTTGAGTTGTTGTTTTTCTTTGCTAAGACATATCGGTATGTGGACCCGGTTCTGTTGTAGAAGGGAATGATTTTGCTAATGGTGCCAGGGATGTGTTTGGGATCATGGAGGGCCCGCCTTTGCATGATCCTCTGGCTGTGGCTGCTGTGCTGACTGGTGCTGGAGAGCACGAGATCCCGTTCTACGATGCGAACCCTGTGACGGGGGAGAGGGAGAGATATGAGGTTACTGTCATCACGGATGGCACGATAGAAGAGGCCCATGCTGGTCTGAAGGAGACGGGTCGCACGGTGGTGAGGCTGCTGCCCCCAGGTGAGGAGGGCGTCAGGATACCCAGGGGACTGGACGTTGCCAAGTTCTGGAACGTATTGGAGGAGTGCATGGAAAGGGCTGACGACGCTGTTGGAAACCCTTTGTGAGGCTTCAAGAAGTCAAGGTCCAACTACGAAGCGAGCATGTCATAAGCGGATGTATCTTGGCCAGAACCAGATGAGATATTTGATACTCGTAACACGTCCTGTCGCCCCCAATGGACACAGGAAAGACAGCTGATAAACTGATACGACACATTGCCCGTCATGTACGACCATAGACGTCTGAAAACTCGGGATCCCGTCCGCTCTCCCAGCGATAAGCAGGCGATCGCCAGACCAGTACTCGGGTGGGTGACCACCGGGGAATCCCTGGTGTTGTACGTTTTGCTGTTTGCCTTGATATTTCTTTTATTACTTTTTTGACTTTTGATTTTTACCACAGTAGGTACTCTTGGAAGAAAGTGTTCATTCCGTGGTCCTGGGCCGAGTGCGCCGCCTTTTAGCCGGCACGATGTGCTGCCGGCTGGTGACTGAAGTGCTGTGTCATATACGTGTGGTATTGCTCCCGTCATGGGTGTCGCAGTCAGTGGTAACTGGCACAGAAGCAGCGTTGTTAATGTTCTTCTATATTATAGTATTTCGAAGGAGAGTTCTTTGTTATTTGTGGTCGAGGTTTGCATCCTCATGACCGCGTGCTGCCTACAGGATGAGAGTGTTGGACTTCGCCATCGGGTTGGCTACGATATCCAGAGTCAATGCGGCAGTGAGATACAAAAGCGCCAACATCTGCGAGACCACGGCGGGGGTCAACTCCTACTCTGGCTACGTTGATCTGGACGACCACTCGCACTTGTTCTTCTGGTTCTTCGAAGCACGACAGAGCCCAGAGACCGCTCCTATTACACTCTGGCTGAACGGGGGTCCAGGGACGGATTCCTTGCTTGGACTATTCACAGGTAATGTGTCCTCGCAGAGCTTATCGGTGGCTGTCAGTGTACCGCCTGGGCCTGTGACGGCAGTAGATCTGGGTCTGACACTCGCAGAGGTCGGACCGTGTACCGTCAATCCCGACCTGACCACTTCACTCGACCCCTTTTCATGGTCCGAGAAGTCCAACCTCTTGTCTCTTTCCCAACCAGTCGGAGTTGGGTTCTCGTATGGGCCCAATGCTGCAGCAATCGACACGTCAGAGCTGGCTGCTGAAAGTGCGTGGCTGGCTGTACAGGCTGTCATAAGTGAACTGCCTCGTATGAGTCCAAAGATAGGGTCGAGGGACTTCAACATCTGGACAGAAAGGTGCATATTTACCTCTGAAATCATTCCCGGCCAATAGCTGATGTTTTTCCAGCTACGGAGGACACTATGGTCCAGGTTAGGCCTCACTGGTCACTTGATAGACACGAGTTTCTCACCGAGACAATAGCACTGTTCAGACTCTTCTACATGGAGAACGAGCTGATTAAGAAAGGAGTCAAGCAAGGGGTCTCATTGAACCTCAAAACCCTGGGGATCGGTAATGGCATCATTGATGCTGCCCTCCAGTTTCCCCAGGCAAGTTACCAGTGTTGCAACGAGCTCACTGACACACTGGCACACGATAATGACGGACTGCTAGTATCCTAACTTTACCACCGGCAACACGTATGGCATACAGCCTCTAGATGATCAGGTCGTGTCGTATATGAAGTTTGCCTTGTCCATGGATAATGGGTGCCGCGACCAAATCTACCGCTGCCGGCAGGTATATAAGAGTGACGAAGCGAGGTATGTACCCCATGATGTGATGCCCATGGTTGGCTAACAAGGCCCTAGCATTGAGACCCGGGCATTATGCAGTAGGGCAGGAAACATGTGTAAATGTCATCCCATTCTATCACTTACGCATGCCTGAGTTGACTCACCCTAAGGCAGAGACAACGTCGAAGGACCGTACTACGAGTACAGCGGCCGCAACATGTACGACATCAGGAAGTCGTCGCAAGAGACAGCCTATACCGATTTCTTCGTCAAGTATTTGAACCTGTCGTCGACGCAAGAGATGTTGGGTGTCGACTTCCCGATCCAGTACGAGCCGTCCAGCAATGAAGTATACTCAGCGTTCCAGCAAAGCGGAGATTACGTCTATCCCGGGTATCTCGAAGATCTCGGCTTCTTACTCGATCAGGGAATGCGAGTTGTGTAGGATGATTGACCTCCAAAGATTCCTTCCAAGTGTTTTTGCCTGACCTCCCACGCCAGGCTTTCCTACGGCGACGCTGATTACATTGGTAACTGGTTCGGGGGTGAAGCCGTGTCACTCGCGGTGGACTACTCCCAGGCGCCTTTCTTCCACTCGTCGTCATACGTACGCTTGACCGTCGACGACGTTGATCACGGTATCGTGCGAGAGTACGGCAACTTTAGTTTTGCCGTCGTCTACGATGCAGGGCATATGGTGCCGATAGACAAGCCCAACGTTGCACTCGAAATCTTCCGGCGGTCAATATTTGGGTTCGATATCGCCACGGGCACAAATGTGATTTCTAACGAGACGGCGGTGCCATTCATCCCGGATGAACCTGTCACTTCATCGACGCTGGACGAGCCATTGGGTTCGGGCACGCCATGAACAGCAGGGAGCATCCAACAGCAAAGAGAAAGATGTCTCCGGGTCCCTGTATCTACATCAGACCTAGAGCACAGAAGGAAAGGATAATACAAAAACTAAAAAGACAAAAGCTCCGGGCCCGGGTTTGAACCCGGCCCTTCATTGCCCCCACGCTCTTCCACGGTTGAGTACAACTCCTACAGGCCCTCCCACTTGGGACATGGCTGCGTGTTGACAATCGGGTCGATATTTGACTTGTTAAAGTACAGCCAGCCACCTGTCACATGATACGGCAGCGCAACAACCATCGTACGTGAAAGTGAAGTGAACCGCACTGGCCATCACGCAGTTTATCAGATCGGCAACTCCAGTTCGATTCCCAACACCCGCACGACCACTCAAACCCTATCCCCTCCCAAACCTCCCCCAGAGCCCACTCTTCCTCGGCTTGACTTCCTCCCCTCCCACCCTCACATCCCTAACCACACTCAAGAACACCCTCTCCAACGTCGGCGCCCCAATACTGTACTCCCCCAAGCCGCCGCTCTCCTTCTTCCTCTCCAGCACCTCCACCACCCGCCCAATCCTCCCTCCCGTCCCGCCGGGCACCATAAACTTCACCTGGCCCCCCAGACTCTGCCCCTCAAACGTGACATCCCCAAACTCCTCTCTAATCCATCTCTCAACCCCCTCCATCTCCTCCTCACTACTCCCCGGCGCCGAACCAAGCACAAGATGCACATGATACAAATCCGCGAACCTCTCCCTCAAAGCCTGCGTCGTCCCCTCAGCTAGCAGGCCCGAACTGATAATCGCCGCCCGCGTAGCCAGCGCGTCGGCCTCCTCCATCGAGTGCGTCGTCAGCAGCAGCGACCTCCCCGGCGCCGCCACCTCGGCCAGGACGCGCCACATCCCCCGCTTGGCCGCCGCGTCCATGGCGCTGCTGGGCTCGTCGAGCACGAGCACGTCCGGGTTGCCCGTCAGGGCGACGGCCAGCGACAGCTTGCGCCTGTTGCCGCCGGACAGCTTGGAGGCCGGCCGGGACGCGTGGGGGAGGAGGCCGACGCGGGCCATGAGCAGGTGGGCTTGCCCCCGGGGGTCGGGCACGCCCTTGATGCGGGCGTAGAACTCGAGGTGCTGGCGGGCGGTGAGGAGGTCGAGGGCGTCGAATTGGGGGCACACGCCGAGGGAGAGCTGGGCGCGGCGGCGGTTGGTGGTGAGGTCGATGCCGTTGATGCGGATTGTGCCCGAGTCTGGGGCCAGGAGGCCGCGGATCATGTTGACGATGGTGGTCTTGCCGGCGCCGTTGGGGCCGAGGAGGGCGAGGATCTCACCTTGGGCTAGGGAGAGGGAGACGTCGTCTACTGCTGGAGGGGAGGAGGGGGAGAAGGATTTGGTGAGGTGGGATAGTTCGAGGAGGTTAGTGTGGGTCGTTTGGACGCGGAGGGATTCTTTGTCGGCTAGGGAGGTGGTGGGCTCGGGATCAGTGGGATGTCTGGGGGTGCGATTGCGGGCGAATAGGCCGCGGACGGCGGCTGGAGAGATGGACAACTCGTTGTCGGCCCAGATCAGGATGGAGGGCAGGACGATGACTTGGATGCAGAGGTAGAGGATCGGGAGACCATAGGCCCAGATAGAGTTTGGGTCTGTGATGTCCTGGTCGTTGCGGCAGGCAAGCCGGTAGATGTTGAGCCCGACGCCCATGGCTCGAAACATGCTGCCGATTGGAAAGATGAGGTTCAGGGTGAAGGACACAATGTCTATGGTACGCTGGACGTGCTCGCTGTCATTGGCTGCTTGCGGAATCTGTCGATTGTAAGCAAGCGTAGGATGGGAAAGGGGTTGAGGGTACTTGCTGTGTAAGCCAAAGCCAGCGCCAAGAAGGCAACCACCATGTATCCGATGGTCCACAGGAAGGCAGCCAGCTGAGAAGGGGCTTTGAGCGAGATGATGTAGCTAATCAGGATGCCAGTGATGCCGTATAGGATGCAAAGCGGCAGCATATATAGGGGATGCCACCATATGCCTGAGAACTGGCTGAGGAGGGTCATGGAGAAAGCGATGGAAACTATTAGCACGAAGATAAAATCAAACAGGAAGTACGCCGTCCACATCGGCAACGGCCGCACCCCGTTCGAGTACTGGAGTGCCCTGATCTGCTTCGTCTTCTCGAAGGCCGGGTATAGAGAGAAAAAGGACGGGTAGACCGCAAGGATGAAGCACGCGTAGATGACGTATATCCACGAGTCAGACCCGTTTCCCTGTCAATGTGCGTTAGAAGCTTAGTTGGTCGAAGAAAAGGGGAAGTCGTAAAGGGTGGCTTACCGCGTAGTAACTAGCATTCATCACTCCTCTGAGCACAACGATAGGCTCCTTGCTTTGCACCTGGCTCCAGAGGTTCAATAGAACCTGCGTGTCGTAGGAGAGCCCACCCCAGCTTTTCAGGAGAGGCGCAACCGCATCGTCGCCCATGTACAGGCCACCGTAATAAAGTGAGTTGTTGTTGGCATCGATATAGCGTAGGAGGTTCTCATTGTCGTCAACGATGGTTATCTGCTGGTCATATTCCGATATGTTGAAACTGTCCGCGCCAATTGGATAGTCACGTAGCACCGTGTACAGGGTCTCATTGACCGAACGAGGGCCTACAGCCATCCGGGGGTACGTATATCCAGTCGAACCGCTTGTCGAATAGGAGTAGGTGGTCAACTGGAGCGGGCTGCTCGAGTCCTCGAGAACTTGTGTCGGTCCGCATATAGGTCGCCCAACCGTCATGAAGGTCGTCGACACAAAGTGATTGATTGCCGGGACGCAGGCGATGGGGAGAACCAAGGCCAAGAGGGTCGACATCCAGTAGCGAGGGAGAATTGTTAGCCGCTTCCTCAACAGAACTCCCACCTGGCTCCAAAACGAGATGCGCCGCCCCGTCAACAGTTGTTTACCGGTATAGTCATCAGTCGGCTGGCGACCAATATCTTCCGTGTCTGAGGGCATATCCTCGCTGGCGACGTTTAAGAAGACATCCTCGATCGAGGGTCCTGCCATCTGAACCTCCTTGTGACCAGCAGCTTCGAGCTGAGTGACCAGTCTGGCAGCCGACCTCGAATCCTCGGTCCTATAGATGATGCGCTCCTGGTGAAGCTCGCTGGGGAAGTCAAGTTCATCTAAAGAGTCCGTCTGCGGCAGGTGGACACGATATCCTCCTCCGAAGTGTGTCTTCAACTCA
>Ga0209127_100484_pt1 | contig 13980 bp, 15 predicted proteins | sample LakSupMetagenome_FD_187469 | JGI IMG/M metagenome (GOLD analysis project Ga0209127, IMG submission 187469) | Freshwater microbial communities from Lake Superior, Canada - Sta WM archaea (SPAdes) (version 2) | ecosystem: Environmental > Aquatic > Freshwater > Lake | place: Lake Superior, Canada...
AGGGAAGAAAACAAACTGCACGCGTTCTGGCGCCCGGCCCGCGCCGGCGGCCGCGGAGAGGAGGAGGACGACGACGACTGGGTCCGCGACGTTGACGACGACGAGGAGGACGAGCGGACATACCGCTACCCGCCCGTGGACAACCGGCCCACACCCCGGCGCACCCTCTCCCTCTCGGACCGCGTCAAGCGCACGTTTGCCATCCTCCCCTCGCACGACGCCTACTACGAGTCCGAGAGCGGCGGCACGGCGCGCCGCACCATCCGCCGCACGCCGAGCGGTAGCCTCCGCGTGGTCAAGCAGCACCGGCGGAGCCTCGACTCCCTCCGCGCGGCCCGGCCGTATTCGCCCCCTGTCGCGAGGGGCAGTGGTGGCTTGTGGAGGACGTATAGCCTCGGCAGGACGCTGGGGAGGGGGATCGAGAGGTACGGACTGCATAACATCCCGCGGCGGCTGAGCGAGCGGAGGAGGGAGAAGAGGAGTCGGGAGCTGAGGGGGAAGATCAGCGGGCCGAGGGAGGTGAGGGATGGGGTCGGGGATGTGATCAAGCGGGCCGGGGTGAGGGATGCTTTTGTGGCATGATTTTACGATGTTATGAACCGGGTTTGATGTGGCGTTCAGAGCAGGTTTTGATCTTTTGTGTTTGATTTTCCTGTGCTTTGAGCTGGGACATGACGTGACGAACTGCCTGTTGCACAATGAGTTCCCAGAGTTCAGGAGTTTATCGAGACCAATTGCGAGGGAAAGATCGAGGAGTTGAGCTTGCAAAAGTGTGCGGGATGTGTCTGACTTTTGTCTTCGACAGAAGAGGATGGGGAGCATACCTACGAGACCCGGTTGCTCACAGACATACGACGAGTTGTACCTGATAGAGATCATGATACCATTGTTCATTCTAGACTTTGCCGGCATACCTTAGTGATGTACTCGTCCAAGTGAACCTGCTTGCCGTTACGTATCTACCATGGTTGAAGCACGATGAAATCAATCAACGCTTTGATGTGATTGAATAACATGCACAGCCAGCCGCTGACTACGCTCTAGACCGATTTTGACAGTGGAAGTACCGACCCTCCAAAACGCCGTTCGCCAGTACCATGAAAGCCATCTCGTACAGAGCCACTCCCTCCATTCAATGTTATCCACCGCAATCTCCCCCTCCTTGACCCCTTTCTCAACCTCGCCTTTTCATTCTCTCACACTATCCGTCCCATCCATCATCAACCCACCCCTTCACCTCCTGTCCCCATACACACCGGCACCACCACCCCCAGGCATACCCGGAAAACCCTGACCAGGCGGCGGGAACGGGAAAGGCGGCGCCCCAGCGGCAGCAGCACCAGCGGGAGGCGGAAACGGGAACTGCGGAGCCCCGGCAGCCCCCCCAGGCGGAGGAAACGGAAAAGCCCCGGACGCCCCTCCCGGCGGGGGAAAGGGGAAAGGCAGAGGCGGGGCCCCAGCAGCACCAGCACCAGCGCCAGCAGCTCCGGGAGGAGGGAAGGGGAATGGTGGTGCCGCACCGCCTCGACCGCCCGGCGGAGGGGGGAAAGCGCCGCCGCCCGGTGGAGGGGGGAAGGAGCCCGGTGGTGGTAGTGCGCTGCCCGGGGGGAAGGCGAAGGGCGGTGGGGGTGGGAAGGAGGATGACGACGACGACCCCGGGAAGGAGGAGAAGCCGCCGCCGGGTTGGTTCTGGGGGAGCATGGGGTTGGCGTGGGCTTGGCCTTCGGCTGCGTAGGAGGAGGTGATGGAGTCGATTACTGATTGGGCTTTCTCGTGGCCGATTTCTGGATGGAGGCGCCACGTTAGATTGGGTAAGGGTACGAAGGGGAGGAGAGAAGGAAGTACGTACGTTGGTAGTAGTCCACTACGTTGCGCAGGTGGTTGCGCCCGCTGTTGTGGGCTTTGCGCACGCTCATGCTGTCGTGCGTGAGGTAGACGTCGCAATAGTCGCAGAAGACTGGAAACGCGGGCAGCGGCAGTTAGGGTCAGAGAACAGCTATTTGAGACGGTAGGACGACTTACACTTCGGCATCTTTGCGGTTTCAGTGCGCGATGCGCTTGCGCTTGACGTGGTATGAGGTCGCGTCGCGTTGAAAGTGTGTTGGGCAGTGGAAGTGGAAAGAAACGGGACGAGGCTGAGAAGCCCGGGACAGCTTCATCAAGGAGTGGCACGTGCGCGAGGCTGTTTGGGCCCACTTCGCCTTGGTACCCACACGCGCCTGGAAGTTTGGAACCTCCCCCTTGGAGCTACCGGCGCTAAGCCCGATTGAAACGCGGCCAGATTTACCATCTCGTGGAATTTCAGGAAGTAAACTCCTTGATTCCCAGCCAGCTCCCAGGTATCGCCAACTTTACAGTTCGACGACACCCGCCACGCATCAAAAAGATGGCGACACTAAAATCGCCGCTGCGGCAGCTGTGCAGCCTGATCTTCTTCTTCGTCGCCTTCGCGTCGGCGCTCAAGTTCGACCTCGCGGCGCGCGGTCAGCACGAGAACAAGCCGTGGCGATGCATACGGAACTTTGTCGGGCGGGACACGCTGGTGGTCGTCACGGCTACGGTCAGCGGGTATAGGGGCGATGGCATGGTTGTGAATATGCATGTCGGTGTTCCCACTATGCCCCAGGTTATGGCGCTGGTACTGACGCCCCGGTGACAGATCTACGACGCCGTCGGCAACGAGTACGGCAAGCCCAAGGACGTGGCCGGCGAGCAGAGGACAGTCTTCACCTCGCTCGCCGACGCAGCATTCGATGTCTGTTTCGAGAACGTCCTCACCGGATGTACGTCCCCCTTCTTTCCATGTAGCAAGCACACCTAGGTCTACGATGTCTAACCCGTTAACCCGTAGCCAAATACGTCGACCAACCCTCCCGTCACGTGGAGCTCGACATCGACATCGGCGCCGACGCCAAGGACTGGTCCGCCATCCAGGCCACGGAGAAGCTCAAGCCCGTCGAGGCCGACCTGCGCCGCATCGAGGAGATGGTGGCCGAGGTGGTCGGCGAGATGGACTACTTGCGGTCCCGCGAGCAGAAGCTGCGCGACACCAACGAGAGCACCAACACGCGCGTCAAGTGGTTCGGCTTCGGCACCACCTTCCTGCTCATCGCCCTGTGGGCGTGGCAGATCATGTACCTACGCGCCTACTTCCGGTCCAAGCACCTGATCTGAGTCGCAGAAGAGGAAAGGGGAACGTGCCGGTATAATGCGGATATGAGGAGTTTTGCAGCTCTGGGAATATTAGATCATCGCGGCGGCTGGGAAACCGGATATAGTGTATTTGTAAATGGATTTGTTTGGGCTTAAAGGGACTGCGCTGAGGCATTGGGGTGGAATGCGTGACACAAGATAGTTGCATGCTCGTCCTACTGTAGCTCAACAACTGTCACCTGACCTGGTATATCTGCGGCTCTTTGCACTGCTTTTTTGGGCTCGCAAAACGCCGTGGTCTATTGTTGTTTGTCAGCGCAAAGTACGGAGCGGCACCCGACAGCACTAAATCTTCCCGGCCTCGGCTCATCCCGTCAAGCTACTTCAGCGCATCATACATTCGCCATACAACTTCCTAACTAAACCACAACAAACCTCCTTTCCACCCATAATCAACCACAATCCAACCCGCAAAGAACAAAATGGCATCCCTCCAATCCCCCCTCCGCGCCGTCTCCTCCCGCCTCATCCGCCCCTCACTCTCGCGTCGGCCCATGGCGACCGCCTCCCGCAACGTCTCCCTGTCGGGCTACATCTTCCCCCGGTCCACCTCGTCCTCCTCCTCCTCCTCCTCCTCCCCTCCCAAAGGGAGAGACATCGAGGTAGGCGAGCTCGAGGGCGCGACCTTCCGCATCTCCCCGCTGCGCCGAGAGGGGGAGGACGTCCCCACCATGCGCGCCCGCCTGCTCTACCAGAGCCGCAAGCGGGGCACCCTCGAGTCGGACCTGCTGCTCTCGACGTTCGCGTCGGAGAACCTCGCCGCCATGTCGAGGGACCAGCTCGAGGCGTACGACAGGTTCCTGGACGAGAACGACTGGGACATCTACTACTGGGCCACGCAGGAGCCCGAGCCGACGACGGTCGCCGGGGAGGCTGCTCCGGCGCCGGGGGTGCACCACGAGGCTGTCGAGGGGGATGCTGCTGCCCCCCCTCCTCCGAGAGATATTCCTACGGCTGCGGGGCCGAGGGCCGGGGAGTGGGCGCAGACGGTGGGCACGTTCAAGCCCGCCTACAGGCCCGTGCCCAAGAGGTGGGAGGGGAGCGAGATATTGGGGATGCTGAGGGCGCATGTCAAGGAGAGGGGGATGGGGAAGGGCGGGATGGCGTTTATGCCTCGGCTGAGGTAGGGAGACAAGGGGAAGGATGAGGAGAGGTGTACGATGAGGGTATTGTACGATCTGTGGGATGGGATAGACGTGCATGGTAGACGGCTGGGCATTGTGGTCGCGGCTTCTGTATGCTGGGGTATCAGATGTTGTGGCAGTCATTGAACTCGAAAAGGGGGTGTGATTCGTCGGATGTTCTCGTTGTGTACACTAGAAATAGAAAAGGACCTCGAGGCACAGTTTGGTGCCGTGGAGGCATTGCTGCTACCAATTGAGCCCAGGAGACTTCGCCTCACCACCGTCTCCACGTCCTGTCTGTCTCGCGACGTGGCCTCGGTTTGCCTCGCTGGTTAAGCCCAAGAACGCCACTAGATGAGAAAACTTGTTTCGCGTACCAAAGCCCCGTCCGAATCATTAATATCATGGAATGAACACAACGGTGATGCTCTCGCTTAAAAAACAAACATACGCCCACCGCTGGCGCCGTCCCTTTCATATGCACCGTAACAAAAAAAAGAGCCAGAGACAGGATATCGAAACAGGAGCAGGGGATTCCAATGACAGCGACTCAGCCGCCCTCCGGTAATATCCTGCTCAGACTCCTAAGCACCTCGACGACCGGCATATCCTTCGTACCGGCCGCCTTCTTCTCCCTTTCTTCCCGTTCTCTGAGTCGGTCGGCCGCGAGAGCGAGGACTCTATCCGCTTGCCGCACCGCAGTAGCCACCCGCTGATCCAGCTTATGAACGCTGTCCGCCAGGTGGTCGACCTTGAATTCCAAACTCGACTGCATCTCCTTCAGCTGGGATACGGTCTGCCTCCTCAAGCCGGAGAAAGAAAAGCTCGGATCGGTCAGGGTCCGCAGGATCTTGGCTTCTTCCGCATCCAAGAGCGACTCGTCTGGTCTAGGGATCTGGGTCGGGTCGTGAGGCGCGTCGGGTAATGATAGCTGCAGCGGTGGCACGTCCGGGATGGGCTTTCTGAGAGCTTCCCAAGCCTTCTTCTCCGCTTTTAGCCTGGACAGAGTTAGCATTGTCTACATAACTCAATACTGGTAACGACAAGGCACTCACTTCTCAACCCTCATCTCGAGCTCCGCAATTTTGGCATCATGCTCCAGATTCCGTGGGTTCGGTTTCAGGGTTGCAGGCGGTTTCGGTACGTCTTCCCTAGCGAACCAGTCCGAAAACTCGGGCTTGGTGCCGAATTCCTTGAGCAGCTGGTCTTGTATCGCGCGCGCTAAATACTGCGTCAGTCCCGGTTCTGGTGCTTAGCCCGGCATTCCACAAGACAACGGCAGACTCACCTCCAAGAACGGCACTACTCCCCCGGCTCCCGTGAGGCGGCTTCTCGCTCAGGGCCCTCTCGCCGCACCACGTCAGCAGCTGCCTCATCCGTCGCGGCTCCAGCATTCCGTCCTCTATATGCTTGTAGAACTCGGAAGCGTCGACTTCTCGGTGCGGGATGGCGCTGTGTCCGTTTTCCATCAGACTCGACGCGCGACGCCCGCGCATGCCGAGACTGCTGCGCCGCTGTGAGCTGCCGCCCTTTTTGCGGAAGTCCTTGTTACGGTTTATCACCGGGGTGTCGCTGAATGGCAGGGCGATCTTCTGGCCCACGGGGAGGTCGTGGTTTGGAGAATTGGGGCGGTCGATCTCCATGGGAGTAGGCGTGCCTGCGCGGCTTGGTTCCGGAGGTGGTGCCGGTGCTGCATCCTTCAACTTCTTTCCCTTTTCGAGCGAGGCTCGCGTTGTCCGCCGCTGTGCTGTCCGCGCCTTTGGCAGGATAAGTTGCGGCTCTTCGTCTTCTTGTGCCGGGGCCGGTGCGGACGTTTGCTGTGAAGACCGCCGCGAACTTCGACGCGTCGGTTGTGGTTGGGGCGGTGCTACGGGTTGCGCATCTGGTTGCGCTGGAGGCGGTGATGCAGCGGGCTTTTTACTAGTAGCTTTTGTCGCACGTGCGGACGCAGTCTTCTTCGCGCGCGATGGCACCGGTTCTGGCTCCGGGTTCTCTGGTTCTGCCGCCGCCGCCGACGTCTTTGCCCGCTTTGCCCCGCGCGTGAAGACAAAGTCGCCATCCTGCTCGTCGTAGGCCACTGTATCCATGTCAGTATACCATGGCGTGATCGTGTAGATGCACGTCAGGCCGCCGTCCGACGTACCTGCTTGGCGCTTGCTCCTCCGGCGCTGTGGCTCGTTGCCCATACTCAAGACCTGCAAGGGCTGCCGCGTTCGTACAACCGTCGTCATGGAGAAGCGCGGGTATAGCAGCACTACAACATCAGTTCGACGTCGTCGGGTATCGGATGCGGAAGGATTGGCCTCTTGGCCAGTATGAAGAGCTTGTCGTCGGCGCAGACTGACTGCGGATTGCAGGGCGCTCGGGCCAGACGCGTCAATTATGCGAAGGAACGTGTCGCACGCTGAATGAATTGTCGCGCGGGGATTTGGGATGGAGATCTGGGAAGTTTAAGCTATGCTGGGCGTTTTGGTCGGATTGTCGTTGGGTGCAGATCGGTCGTCCAAGCTCGAAGGTGTTGGCGCGAAGAAAGTGACGAGGGAAGGTGTCATGCGTGGGTTGCTCCTCCCAGTTGTTTACTTTTCGAGAGGCTGTCTCCCGCCCGCCGCGCTAGTCCGACTTTGGAAGCACTGCACATCCCACCAGGACCACGGCCCATCAATTCCAACCTCACTGCCTTGCGATACAATCAAATCTAGGCAGTGTTTGGGGTTTGGCGTTATTTGTCCCTCCACGATTGAACTCTGAAGGCTTGGTAAATATATGAGCCTCAGTGCTGGGCGGCTTGCATAGGCTTCCAAGGGAAGGATGCGTGCTGCGGCTCTGCATCGCCTTGGTGCAGCCGCAACCGTGATCCAACATGGAAGTACACCACATGGCTGCCGAAGGGAGGAATGGCAGGTGCGGCAGGAGAGACCCTGGCGTCCTTGCAGGCCTACGTAGGACAGGAACCGGGGGTACCTATTAAGGGAGAGCAAGGTAAGGTACCTTAGTGATCGAGTTTGCAGGCAAAGAGATCCTGTCGTACACTCGTACACTGCTTTACCGACGACCGGGTTTCTTGTTGATGTTGTCTGAACGCTTCAAAAGTATTGATCCTGACGTATTATTCACGGCTTGCACATCCATATTTATGTTAGAGTATTTTATTTCGTGTCTGCCATCGCTGTGCGACACCCTAGTCTCTTGTTGCTTTACTAGGTAACCGCCGATCCGAACTATTCACACGGTAAAGCTCAATGCCATGACAACTGTCACAACCGGTAACCCTCTGAACGCCCAAAGCACACACCCGAAACGCCGCGGAACACACCCATTTTGTGTGTATGCGGCCAGCCGTGCCATGACTGTTTTGTATTACTTACAGCCAGCGCCCCAACACCGGAAAAAAAGACCATAAGGCTCTCAGTAGCGCCCATACTGAGCGGAATGTTATTACAGGCTGTCGAGTTCAAGTGCTCAGCCCTGCTGGCCCGGAGCCTTTGTGTCCTGAGGATCGGTGTCCGGGAACCAATGCTCCCACTTGTACCCACCAAATACTTGGTCGTCCCCAAACACGGGCCCCGGCGCGGGCTGCTGCGGCTCGTAGCCATTACCCGCAGGCACCTGGTTCAGTCCGTCCCTGCCCCCCATGTCATAACCGTCGTTGACTCGTACTCGTGTCAGCGAAGACTCCCGGCCCTCATCGTCCTATGAGAAGCGTCGGGGTCCGCCCTGTCCGGCCATGACCGGTTGCTGGGCCATCGGAGCACCCATGCCGTACGGGTTCATCTGCGGGTTGAAGGGTTCCATGGACTGCTGCATAAAGGCACCGTGCAGGCCTTGCTGCTGTGTGACGGGACAGTCTTTGTGTGCGAGGAGAAGCGTCTTGAGGTTGACCACTTCTTCCCTGAGCTGGGTTATCTGCGCTGTCAGGGCGTCATTCTCACTGCTAAAGAGCTCGACTTTGTTCTGCAGATTAGCCAGCCACTGCTTCTTGCGCTGGCGACACTTCAAGGCGGCGACCCTGGGACATGTCAGCAACACGACAATGGAGAGCGGGTGGTGTCAGCTGAGCATACCTATTGCGCTCGAGGAAGTTCTTCCTCTTCTCTTCGTCGGTCATCTTGGTCTTGGGATTGCCATTCTCATCCTTGATATTCATGTTCTCGTCGTCGGAATGATCCATATCCATGTCACCGGCACCGCTGGAGATAGAGCCTCCGCCATTAACCCTCGACTTCTTAGCGGGAGGCTTGGGTCCGTCGTCTGCTGCTTTCCGCCGACCGTTGTTCGTCGCACCATTGGCCGTCGAGTTCCTCTTGCCCCGGCCCCTCGTGGTAGGGCGGGTCTGTTGCTGCTCGCTCTCGTCGGACATTGCGCTGGCGGCTTCGCTGATACCCCGCGTCGAACTCGCCGCAATGGAGTGTCCGTTCATCTGGGGTGAAGTGCTTTGCTGCTGCTGCGCTCGTGCGGCTGACTTGGGCGCTGGCTGCTGAGGAGGCTGCACGGCGTAGTTGTTGTTGTTTGCTGCCGGCGCACCGTTGCGTCCCTGGGCCAGCATGAAAAGACCGTTTGCCGCGTCGTTATCGTGGGGATCGAAGGGACCCGTTGGCGGCTTGTTCTCGGCCTTGACGTTCGGGTTGCCGTTGGGCATCTCCTGGGGTTGCGAGGTGACCGACGGAGGGGCTACAGCTTGTATGTCGCGCTTTGCGGCAGCAGCGCTCAGCGCGGTACGGTGGAAGTCGATGGTGCCGGGAGTGGCACCGCTACTAGCTAACTGTGCGAACAGGGCCTGTGAATTTGGACTGGGCGCAGGGAACATAGAACCGCTTCCACCGGGTGTGAGGCCGGTTCTCATCGACGACTCGTTCGGCGTCGGGAAGCCACCGCGAATGTGATGTGTGTCGCCAAAATAGTCGTTGGTAGGACCCGACAGCATGGCCGGGCTGAGGGGACCGGTGCGAAGAGAGCCTCCTCCCCAGGCGAACGGCGTGACACCGGTGCCGGGAAGAAGGGCGGAGGGCGACGTCAGCGCAGCGACTGATGGAAGCTTCGTCCCGCCAGGCGTCTCGGGCGGCGCGCCGAAGGACTGTTCAAACGGATTGGGCTCCAGACTTAGGGAGCCACCTAGATGGCTGGTGAAGTAGTCGGGTGTGTTGTTGCCTTGTGGTTGGGCAGGTCGGGGAGGAGGAGCAAGCGGTTTGCTGGCGTCGGCTGTCGTCGACGATGTTTCGGGCTTCACAGTAGCATCGGTCTTGGTGTCGGACTGAGGCTCTGCAACGTGCGTGTGTTGGTACGTGCGTGACAACAATGACAACAACAGAGAAGGACGACGGGGATGGATGATGACGACGACAAGGTGAAGGGGTGTGAACGCGATCAGAAAGGGGAAGCTTACCTTGTCTCGGTGGCGAGGACTTGTTGGACGTCTTCGGTGACTTCGACGTAGCACGCGAGCCGTCCGTCGAAGCCATGATGTCAATCAACAGTTGCAGGGGCGCTGCGTCCGTCCGAGGCGGTCTGTAGGCAGAGCGGTAGTATTGAATAGTGGGAAGGACACGATGGGAGAGTGAATGGTTGGAAAGCTGAGGATGAGGTCACCGTCCGAAAGCGTCACGGGTTTGCAGCTGCGCTCCGGCTGCCTTGGCTGACTCGAGCGTTGTGTTCAGAACGGTCAGCGCAAACTATAACCGCTGGTTACGTAGTTGCTCTTGTGCAAAGTTGGGAAGAGTGGAGGGAATTGCAGAGAGCCTGAAGGGGGAAAGACGTCAGAAAACAGCCTATGACGCAGGGTGGGCTTAAGAAAAGAGAAAACGGGTGGGCGATTGTGATTAAAAATGCTGGCTTGCCCCAGAGTGGGTCATTCGATCCACCACCTCTGCGGCTATTGGTAGGCTCAAACATCCAAGTACCAGGCCACTGCAACAGCGCACTGTGCGCACGGTAGCACCCTTCCTCGCGAGCTGAAAAACGTGCTGAACGCTGACAACAGGGAAGTCACCTTACCGTCCTCGATATCGATGCTTCACCTTGCTCTCAACACCTTGAGTCGCTATACTACCTTGTAGGGAATACTGCTCTTGTAGGCTTCAGGTGTGCTTCTATCGGACTAGGTCACTTTGTAGCGAGCTTGACTGTCTAATCTCAGCAGGTGCTGCCTTTCCTTTGTCTCGAACAGCTGAGATCTGAAAATCTGTTCGGCAGGTTCTCCGACAGTGCTTCTTTCGGATGGCGGCTATCCTCCAGTACGCGGAGGCGTTGAGATGGGTGAGAGCTCGATCTAGGCCGCCCTGATCGACATGCACTCCTGCAGACAGCAGGTCTAGTTCCTGGCATGTTTGGAGGGTTCATTGAGCATCCGTCTTTCCTCTCCGCAACATTGCTTGTTTTTGCTATCAGCATGCCTTAAGGGTTCAAGCTACGGCCTTGCTCTGTTTACGCTTCTGTCATTTATTCCATTGTCTTTACTTGTTGAACCGACATGAGCGAGTGTGTCCCATTGGCGACCTCCATGCTGGTCCGGTGTAGCTCAGCGTGAATACTTCTCACCTTGGCAAATGCCGTTGCCTCATCCCAGTTGGTGGCCGACATCTACGCGGTATGTCTCACGGAGCTTTTTGGCTTGGCGGCCCACATCCATGTCTCTCCTTTCGGTCGCTGTCTCGCCCAAGACACTGTTTGCTTTGAGAGCATACACCACCGTTCGGTCCCTATACGCTTTGCCGTCACGTCGTGCTGTCATCACCAGTTCAACTGCCTCCTGCAAAAGGGAGCGTTTCCTCCGTGAGAGGCTGGGCCACAGCTGCCGTTTCACCGATCCAGAGGTCTCGCAATTCGACGATACCATTGTGGGCAGATTATTGTTCCTCCGACCAATGGTGTGTGATCTCCTGAGGCAAGGTGGTCAACCTTGGCCAATGGGATGCGAAGAGCCGACCCTCCATGGCGCTCGCAGAAAAATGTTTTATTGCGTCAGACTCGACCGCGTTGCCGGCTCCCCAGTCGCAACCGTGGTGAGGCGACTGACCGCCCGCCACACCGTTTCTTCTGCGCCGTCCTTGAATGCGTTTTTTTTACACACGATCTCCAGCCGACTTCAACCCGTCTGAAGCTTCACACTTTTATTCTGATTATTTCACAGATCGCGGTCGACTCCTGGGAGCCTCGTTGTCTCAGCTTTCTGGGACGTGGCTCGGACCAGGTTGGGGTAAATTGGTGGCATTAATCTGGACAGTGACGTAATCCCGGCGTCCCAAGCGATCTGCAGCGTGACGGAGCACGGCATCCACCCAACACTGTGCGAATTCAGGGGCTCCGACCCGTTTCTTTTCGCGAAGAGAGCATTCCCTTGTGATGGCTGTTCACCTCCCCCCCGGATTGGATTCCAAGCTTTGAGCTCCCCACTCTGCCACTCTCAGACCGCCGTTATCAGATCACCCCGTATTGCTGTCCGTCCTGTGGCTGTTGGCACGCGGAGCCAATCAGCAGCTTTGGATGGTATCTCTTCTCTTCTCGAGAGCGCGAGGTCGCAAAATCTGCTGCCGCGTTTCGACTCTGTGGGCGGCCGGCGAAATGGTAGAAGATGAAACTATGACGCAAAGTGCGCGACGCTTTCGGGACGTTGTCGCACCGCATCTGAGTATTGCTCAGCCAGCCGAGTGCTCTCCTAGGTCGGACGGAGAGACGCAGAACAATTGCTTCAGCTTAACGTCAGGTTCATGGGTGATCACAACGACACTGGTGGAAGCAGCAGCACACGGAATGCTGCCAAGTCAGTGTGCCCCATGGTTTGCATGCAAGTTCCGCTGCGCTAGCGTCAGTTTTGCAGGTTTGAGGGGGGTGCCGGAACGTGGAGACGCTGCCGGCTCCCCGACGGACGGGGAACGCTCAACGGTTCACGACTCGCTCCGTGGTCGTCCGCCTCGTCGGCGGATCAGGCACGTTAATGTCCGTATGTGTATCTGTCTGAAGGGTCGGAACGAGGCAACGCGAGAACCAAGGCGAGAAACAAGGTCCGTTTCCGCTACCGCGAGAGGATGTTGACGCCGCGCGGAAAGCGTCTCTACACTATCGTCATCTCAATGTCTGCTCGCCTCGTTTAATTTCTGGTGGCGCAACCGGTTCGACGAGCTGAAGCCCCGTATCGACAGTTGAAGACATGATCTCCACTGCGGCTGGACGATATCTCAGCTGAATGTCGGGCTGTGTAAAATACCTTAACAGACCGCTTCCCGCATCCAGATGAAGGGGGTAGCGCAGAACAACAACGGGTAGATACGAGCAGAGCTGTCATCTCGCATACGTATCAAAAACATGCATCGGCAAAATAGCCGGGGTGTCTATCAACTCTAACATCGCAGCGCTGCAGGCGTAACAGATCGTGGGGAAATACGATGTTTCGGCTATCAACCAACCGCCCATCACCCTAGCCTCACTGCCTGCCAAGCGCCGGTACGGCATCGGTACGACAAAGACTCTAATTCCCAAACCCTAAAGATTCGCCGTCGGCCCCTCCGCCGGACGCACCCGGAACCCGTGCCGCGGCGCGTGCAGCCGGACCTTCCCGCCCTGCTCGGGTTCGATTACGACCTCAGTGGGCGTCAGACTAACCAGCTTCCCCACGTCCCTATGGTTGGCGCCGGTATCCGTCGGCCAGACGGCGACTTTCGCGCCCTTGGACAGGCCGTGGAAGGTCGCTAGCCCGTCTGCGGCGTCGACCTGTCCCTCTGCCTCGTTGAACGGGGACTGCGTGATGAGCTTCTCCGCCTCCTCGCCGGAGACGGTGGCGGGCTTTGGTTGGGAGGCCTTGGCCGCCGACACGGCCTTCTGGAAGCGCTGGATCCAGGCGTAGACCTTGGGGAACTGGGCGGCGGAGACTTGGTCGGCTGGCAGGGCGCCGGGCATGGAGGACAGCCAGTGGAGGGGCCAGACGGCCTCGATATCCGCGAGGGTGGGGTTGCTGCTCTTGAGGATCCAGTCGCGCCCGTCGGCGAAGAGGGTCGTCTCGAGCAGGTCCATCACCTGGCGGATCTCGTTGACCGCTTCCGGGCGGAGGGCGGCCGCCGTCTCCCTGGTCAGCTTCTGGCCGGTGAAGTCTGCGCGGTCTCGCTGGAACTTGGGGTCCTTGAGGAGGGGTAGGTCAGCTGGGATGAGGCGCATTGCCGAGGTGAAGACGCCACCATCGACGGAGAGGCGCTCGAGGAGGCGCTCGACGGCCTTTTGGTCCAGGCTGGAGGCGCCGAGTTTTGGGATGGAGGGGAACAGCTGCTCGAGCTTGGCGATGATGAGGCGCGTGTCAAGGTAGACGTCTCGCCCGACGGAGAGGATGGGGATACGCCGGTATTTGATGCCTAGACGGGTGAGATCCGGGCGGGGCAGAATTGGGGGTTGGAGCTTGGTAGCATGTTTAGTTTTCGTGTTCTGTTTGGGTCTTATATGGCGAGGCACTCACGCATTGGGTATAAGGGATGCCGCGCAGATGCAGGTACCAGACCACGCGCCGCGCATAAGGCGAGTAGGCGTAGTGGTAGAGCACGATTGGCAGTTCTCCAGACATTGTTGCGAGGGGGTTATTAGACCTTGTGAATGGCTTGACAACCTTGAGCAAATGTTGGTCGAAGGAGGTGATATTTCTACATGTACGGTCGACAATTACAATCCC
>Ga0209127_100485_pt1 | contig 13970 bp, 9 predicted proteins | sample LakSupMetagenome_FD_187469 | JGI IMG/M metagenome (GOLD analysis project Ga0209127, IMG submission 187469) | Freshwater microbial communities from Lake Superior, Canada - Sta WM archaea (SPAdes) (version 2) | ecosystem: Environmental > Aquatic > Freshwater > Lake | place: Lake Superior, Canada...
GCTTCCTCTGTCCCCCCGCTAGGACGGGCGAGACCTACAGCAACGCCACGTACCCGACGCCCTGGGAGTCCCGCCTCACCAACCGCGACCTGGCGCAGTGGTGCCCCTGGGACCTGCAGGTGTACCCCCCAATCAAGCCCGGCGACGGCGTCTACCCTTACCCGGACGACCGCATCCAACGGCCCGTCTTCGACCCCTGCCTGTCGGCGTGCGCGGCGACCAACGAGCCCGCCGTCTGCTGCACGGGGAAGTTCAACGACCCCAAGGTGTGCAAGCCCAGCCTGTACAGCGAGATGGCCAAGGCGGTGTGCCCGGACGCGTACAGCTTCGCGTTCGACGACCAGACGAGCACGTTCATCATCCCCGCCGGCGGCGGGTGGGAGGTGGTGTTCTGTCCGGCGGGGAGGAGCACGGATATACTCGCCACGTTCGGGGACCAGCTGAGCCAGGTGGCCAGCGGTGGGGGGAGGGTGGCCAAGGCTGTCGACGAGGCGGCGCGGAACCGGACTTTTATTATGACGCATGGTTCTGGTGCTGCTGCTTCTTCTCCACGGGCGATGGGATTGGGGTTGGTGGGTTTGGTTGCAATGCTGACGGCTGTTTTGGTCATGGCTGGCTGAGACTGTGACACGGGTTATGGATGACCTGATGAGATGAGGATCGGCGTTTTGGTTTAGAGGCTGGCTATTGATACCCGAGACTTGCGAACCGGCTCAGCTGGGCTGGACGCCGGATGGATAGGATGATTACACCTTGAGAGAGTGGCTTGAGGACTTACACACCTAGGATATCCTGCATTCCTTGGTTCGTAGTACCACCTAATACGACATCTCACACACACGTCGTGTCAAGTCTCCTATTGCTAGCAGGCTGGTGCTCGAGTGATGTACAGCAGAACCTCGATAGCCGTTTTGATCTTCCAGCAGAGCATGCAATCACTGGTTTGAGGTTTCACGGTGCAGGATCTCCATCAGATGGTAATCCCTATCATGCGTTGCAGAGGCATCCAAACAGCCCCTAACCAATTCTACCAGGACTCCTTGCCCATCCCCTACAATGCCGCTCGTCTATACACAACCTGCCCTCCATACCGTCTATCCATACCACCCCTACCGTCTCTCCTTCCTGTCCCTCCTCCTCCTCTCCCACTCCGCCCTCTCCTCATCATCGCTCCCGCTAAACTCCGCCTCCTCATCATCATCACCCTCACCCTCACCCTCCCCCAACACCCCCTGCCCCCCCGGAACCGCAACCTCCGACGCATCCACGAAATCCCCCCTATTAAGCGCCGCATACTCCGCCCTCCTCAACACCTCCCTCAACCCCTCATTCCGCGGATCAACCAGCTGCACGGGCGTCAGCCCGCCCTTATTCCGCACTCGGGGACTCGACCCGGCCTCGAGCATCATCTCCACCAGGGCGTTTCCGAACTCCCTCTGCGCCTCCGGTTCGGAGTTGATCCACCTGACGGCCGAGTGGAGCGGGGTGTCGCCCTCGATGCGGTTGACCGGGTCGCACTCGAAGCCCGGCATGTCGAGGAGGGCGTCGATGACCTCGTAGTTGCCGCGGAGGGCGGCCTCGTGGTAGAGGTGGTTGCCCATCACGGTCGTGGTGGTGTTGAGCAGGGCGGTTATCTCCGGGTCGGACTTGGACTCGAGGACTTCGTGGAGGAGGTCGACGTTGTTGCGGCGGCAGGCTTCTATCAGGAGCTCGGAGGGGGAGGCGCCCTGGTTTTGACAATCGTGTGAGGATGTGTGGTTTTGGATGGTGGCTGTTGCGGGAGAGACTCTTACCTCGTGCTCTTCTTCTTGCTCGTGGTTGTTATTAGCCATTTTGGGGGATGGGAGGAGGCTTCGGAAGCTCGGTTTAGAGTGTGCTGTGCTGCCGAGCAACCAGCGACTCCTGCGTGCGGTTTTCCGTAAATTCAGGTGTTTTCCTTAGAAGTTTACTTGAAGCCGCGTAGACGATGGCAGATCGAGCCAAGAAGTGAAACTCTGGCGCTCGAAGCGTTAAATCCAACAGGAGGTGGCAGTGACGTTCCAGAACCGTTGACAGAGGGGCAGCCGCCCAAGTTAGCGGTACGTACCTGACCGCGCTAGCGTCCGCCCGCTCGGCATCCCTTCCAGGTTGTCATGGATCGATGGGCAATAGCGGGGCCGAACTTTTCTTTGAAGGCGGCGCGGGAATGACTGGTCTGCGAACTTTGCGACAGAACAGCTTTCGCAAGCACGCCGCACATCTAACGTCTGCTCGAGGAGCTGCAGCGTGGTCTCTATACTCAACAAACCACATATCCGCTCAGCCAGGACCTACTCAACATGCTGCTCTGTAGGTTTCCCCCATCCCCCTTCTCCGCCTCCCTCTTCTTCCTCCCTTCTCCCCTTGGCTAACCCACGTCGAATGGTCACCTAGTCTGCCCCCACTGCTCCAACATCCTCACCGTCAGCGCCATGGAGACGGGCCGCAACCGCCTCGAGTGCCGCACCTGCCCCTACGAGCACCCGATCGAGCAGACCATCTTCAGCCGGCGCAACTTCGCCCGCCAGGAGAAGGAGGACGTCTTCGGCGGCCCGGGAGCGTGGGACAACGCGCAGAAGCAGAAGATTCAGTGCGGGAACCCGAGCTGCAACGGGGACGAGGCGGCCTTCTTCTCGGTGCAGATCAGGAGTGCCGATGAGCCTATGACGGTGAGTTTTGTGACGGAGAGCGCCGGGGCGCGCGGGCGGGGATGGGATGGGATGGGGACATAATTTGCTGACTGGTAACAGAACTTTTACAAGTGTATGACTTGCGGTCATCGGTGGAGGGATTGAGGTGTTGGGGGCTACGGTGTTGAGGAATCGGGTCTGGAGGGGTTATGGAGGGCTATGTGAGTTCAGCATGGTAGGAGTTATGGTTCCGGCGCATGGGTTATAGAGGTCGCATTGCATGGAGTTCGGGGCGGTCTCGATTTGTCTTTGATTGTGTTTGCTTTGCAAACTGAAAACCGCGTATCTTGTGCTATAAATATGCAGAGATCCTGCGATCGGGGTGTTCTGTCCCCCGCCCCTGCACCCTCGTCATGCCTGGCTGTGTCCTCTTCTCTTCGGTACACCACGACCTGGTCTTGAAGCTCTCCCCGTTCAGACAGCTGACTCCGGGTGACTCGTGTCTTCCAGGGCTTGTCAAAGTCTGTCAGCGGCCATCCAAGCTCGATGGCTCGCTTCCGCTGGACATCCACGGCTCAAAGCTCGTGACCTGGTCCTCCACGTTCTTGAGCCCGTCGGCTTGCTCGTCTTCCGCATGAGTCGAGTCGTACGCATGCTTTCTCATACACGCCGCGCAGAGTTATATTTCCCTTCTCTTCTTCCACATTGTGCAACCTGTATCACGTCTCCCTGTGCCACTCGACAGCAGCCTTCATCCCCTCCTGCACCAGCACATTGACCAGGTCCGGCGAGATGATGTCCTGCCTGAACCGCTCCGTCTGCAGCAGCTGCAGGCTCTTCAGCGTGGGGCCGGGGAAGGTCAGGTACTTGAGGTAGGGCGGCCGGGTCCAGTACTGCAGGTAGTCGAGGTAGGCCACGAACTGCGGGTTGGAGAGCAGCTTGCGCGCGGCGAGGTGGTTGAGGTAGTACGGGTTGCCTAGGGATTGGACGAACTGGAGAAGTCAGTACAAGGTCTGAAGTGGGAGGATAAAGCAGAGAAGACGATGAGACAGACCTCCAGCTCTAGCTCGAAGCGCGTGTATCCGCCGTACTTGGGCTCGTCGTCGCTTGGGAGCGGAGGTGGTGCTGAAGACGAGTTCGTCATGTGGGCGTCTTCGGAGGACATTGTCATATGGTGTTCAAAGAGTGAGATGGTCGAGTTGCTGGTTATGGTGTTGTTGCGCCTGTTCTTTGAAGCTGTCCGGTTGCAACCGCGGAATGGAGGTCACGGTACGTACCCGCTAGCGCGCACTAGTGCAGGTCCATCAGCCTTGAAAGTGGATCGAGCCCTCCGTACGACACCTCCCTCGATATCAACGCTTCACTTTGCTTCACCTTCCCCTGCTCCAAGTTAGGGAAGAACGTAAAAGTCAAGTGATCCGAGCTTGCTTTCTGGACTCGTATTGTTTGCACTGAATACAAGACAGAAGTGGAATCAAATTCAGTGTCTTTTTTTATTACTACGTTATCGCTCGTCAAGTACTATACATAATCATTGAGCTCGAAAGCTGCCCGAGTCTACCACATCCGTCTTGTGCCTCTTTGGCAAGTCAATCCTCGTAAACGCCAGCTCCGTGTTCCGTGCTTGCCTTCCTGTCTGTAGCTGCGACGGGCAGTTCCAACAGCAGAGGTAGGACCGCCCTTGCCAAGGCATTGTCCTCTGAAGTAGACACGTACAGTATTGTACAATAACGGTGAAAGCAGCAGCAGTTAGTAAGTACAAGTGTTCACAGTCCTCAGTGACTCTGACACTCCCGCCCGTTCACTCGCCCTTCCCGCCTACCATCCGGCTTCTCTCTCAACCCTGACGCTCCCAGATATCATCAGTCTGTCCATTCGCCGCAGGATTGCTGAGGATACTCTGCTGTGGCTTCAGGATCGCGATACCGCCAGGGTCCCGTCCATGGCGTACCAGCGTCTCGGCCTTGGCTGCGAGGATGGGATACCAGCCACCCTTTGAAAGGTTCGAGCGCTTCTGGTCAATGCTATTCTTCGGACGATTGAAGCCCCACTGATGAAGGCGCTACAGCGAAAGAGGAAACGAGTCTGTCAGCTTTGCTCTACCGGTGGGTGAGAATCGAACCGGAACGACTTACATAGCGGCACCACTCGGAGATCTGGAAGTTGGCCGTACGGGTGCCGGAGCGGAAGGGGCCGCGTGTCTCCTCGTACACTAGGAGAAGGATCTCTGCTGCCACCCAGTTGTTTTGCTGATCCGGAGCGGTGAACCACGGCCTGGGAAGAGGGGCCACGGTCTGGGCTGCGTGGATGATTTTCCCCGAGAATTCGTCGTTGCCCCTGATGATGTGCCCGCGACTGGTGTGGGTTTTCGGTGCCGCTGCAGCGGAACTGCTGGGGGTCGCTGTAGCACCGGGACTGTTGGGGGTTGCAGTGGCAGCGGGCCAGGAAATGCCCACAAAGGATGGGTGAAAGCCTCGAGGTGGATATGCGGCAAAGGAATCGGCGGGAGGGCCAATTGGATCAGCTCGAGCCGCGCGAGTGGGATATCTGGCTCTAGGAGGAGACTGGGATCGGCGGCGAACGAGATCCCTGTCTCGGGGAGGAGACCGAGATCGGCTACGAATGACGATGCGGCGTTTCTTAGACGTGGCCAGGTTGGCGTTGGCAGCGTTGGTCTTGGTGCTGCGAGGCTCACCACTGTTGCTGAGGGTTTTGTTCTCACTAGGAAGGGGAAGATGACGGTAAGTATGTGACTGCAGGACTCAACAACCACGAGCGCCGCGCTCATAGCTGCACTTACCTTTGACCCGCTAGGGTTGTGATAATCGACTCGCTCTCTTCAGCCGCCATGAATTCGGAATGAAAGAGGGCATTGAGCCTGTTGTCGAGGTATACGCAAGGCCATGAAGAGGGCTTGGCCAAGGAACGCTCTGACGTGTTATAGTGTCAGTATTTCCCTTTCCATTGTTCATCTCACCACTTAAGGTCACTTACCGGCACGAACTCGCAACTCGTCCAACACAGCATGGACATACCTCACAGCCTTGATATTAGTCGCACACCGGTACTCAAGCATATCCAGGCATGTTCTCATAGCCCTCTTCATCGCTTCAATCATGGCTTCGTTTATGAAGAGGAGCTGTCTGGTCGAAGGACCACCCGAGCCAATGTGCCATTGTCCAAGCACCTCGGCGAGGTTCTTGTGAGGCCCCAACGTCGCGTGCTCGTTGAGATATCTGATCACATCATTGATGCTCGTGATGGATCTGGTTCGTCTGGCGGAAACCACTGTCTGGGAGGCCGACGAAGAGGATGAAGCCATTCTGAGGTTCTATCACTGGTCAGCAATCACTCTGATGGAAGGAGGTGGTGTCTCCTTGACTCACTTGTGTGTTTGTGGTTGCTCGAAAGAATAGGCTGTCTGGCTCCTCGGTTGTTCTCGACAAGCCCTTGAAAGAGGAGGGACTGGGTAATTGTGAGTGCAAACCGCACAAGAAAGCTCCGTAATTCCTAGCAGTTTACATTCGACAGTACTTACTAGTGACCACCGCTCCCAGGACAGATACAGCTCGCAGATGGTGTTTCTTCAAGACAAAACTCTCTCTTGACTATAAAGAATTCAAGAGCGGAGACTGGGGTTTTCAAAGGATATGAGAGTCCCAGAGAGGAGGGTTCAAGGTTAGCTGAAAGTCAGCGTTGGTGCAAGGCCTTATGCTCCGCTTATTGTTGGATGATAAACAAACTTCCAGGGAAGAAGGGAAAGCGGTCATTCATTAAACTGAAGGCGTCGAGGCTCGGCACCACTGGCTAGTGCCGCAGCACGTTGCTATTGCAGTCACCGGGAGACGTGTTTCCTGCGGATGCCAATAGGGGCAGGTGGATAAGAAACAGCCCCGTATGAGTTAACTCAGTAAAGGCTAGACAAAAGAGCAGGGCTGTCAAGTTCAACCACCGTCCAAGTTTAATAGTCTTGTTCCGGAGGGGGTGAGGTACCCCCGGCCTACGATCTCCTGAAGACTCGCGGTGTTTCCCAAGAAATGTAGTGCGTCCCTTGGGCATTTCTGTCAACAGGGCCTGGAAAGTCTGAAGGATTGGATACGCATATACACGACGAGATACTACTGAGGGACGAGAGATTGAGATTAAGGGCTATGGGACTGAGAAATCAGCTACCTGCAACAAGAGGTAGGACTGGTACTCCCCCTGTGTCGCATATTCTGGCCCATGGCTCATGCGAACCTTGCCACAAGCCTATGTTCTCTTAAAGGAGCGGACCGCAGTCTCTCTGGCTCAGTAGCATGAAGGCTTGTGCATAAAGCGCTCAGTCTGAGGTCAGCTATGCTCTGAGTGTCTGTCGTGGTCTGACGCATAACCGCGCTTCGATATACTAGCTTGGAAAGTCTATTTAATCATGACATAAGGCACGACGCCCTTGATTTATACTTATTGTGATAGTGCTGTACTCTAAGAAAAGGAATGCTAAGGGAGGTAAATATAGAGGACGTGTACTGTATTGTCATGCGATTTTCTCTTGGTTGTTCCCTCGACAACAGTCGAAGCCAGGATCGTGCCAAACACTACAGCAGGGCGGTCTTTATATCTATAATCGGAAGATTGTAAACAGTAAATTAACCTTCCTTCTTCACATTATTTGCTTTTATTGTATGTATAACGATCCATACAATTGAAATTTTTGAAACTATCGTAGTCTCTGTTCTACCGCACTTCCTCATTCCAGTAACTAAAGAGAACTCTATCAATCGAACTGAATTAAAACATGTTGAATGCTGATGCCAAAAGTTTGACCGATTCGGCAATTCAGTTCTCTATCATAATACCTGTCGCCCTTTCTATCAGTTAACCGCTGATCACCCGCAGTAGTCAGAGTGACCAGAGCCAGCATCATGACACCCGCCATCAGCACAAGCGCTCCGCCACCAGAGGGGGTCATCACCGTTGCGACCGTCGCACTCGAAGAGTGTCTGAGGCAGATGGCCCGTGTTCAGCTCATTGGGGTACCATTGATTGCCCTTGTAGATGCCAGCCCAGATGTCGTCGTCGGACCAGCCTATTGGAATAGTAAGAGTCAGTCACTTGGAAGAAAAAGAATATTGTGGTAGAGCATATTGATGGAGCGGGACTTACCCATGTTCTTCAGCGAGTGTCCGCAATACAGGCGCTGGCCGTGGCACTTTCCTGACGAGGCCATGCTGTGGCCAACCAGACTGGAGAGGGCGAAGATGAATGTGGCGGCGTGCATGGTGCTTGACCTTTTTATTGTGGTCGGGAAAGGGGGTAAAGTTGGTGCTTAGTTGTGGATGATCAATTGTTGCTTGTCTGGGGATATAAACATGCTATCTTCTGGCATGTGGACGACTTTATATACTCTATGATTCGAGGTGACAACATAGTGCCTTTCTCTCTACGGCCATCTCACTAAGAAATGTACGTCGAGTCGCCGAACTTGCCTCGGATAAGCCGTTTGGTAGGACACTATGGACTGACCGGCTGATGCATGCCTAGCATCACATCAGCTAGTTTAAGCGTGTACAACACTTATATGGGCTGATGTACCACAGAGCTTCAGATGAGGCTCAAGCAACCCCAAGGCCTGGGAGACGCGGTTTATACAAGTGCAACCAGGTTTGAACGTTCGATCTCACTCATCGTGTTGCACAGATCTGACAGCTTAAATTGCATCAGCCGAGTCTATTTCCAACGCAACGTCCCTTGCGGCGGTGCATGGCCCCTTTGCCCGCCGAAGACCTGAGAATTCTCACCCTCTCCTTTGAACATGTCGTTCATGATTGATGCTGAAATTGCGCACTGACAGCTGAGAGGTCGGCGATGTCCCGGCCAACTGTCCATCTCACCCTAGAGGGATCAACTCTTCGACCCCGACCACTGGATATTTGGTATCAGTATAGCATCAATATCGGGTGAAACCGTTGCCGGCCCTATTACAAGAGCTGAGGCATCATGTTATGGCCATCGCGAGCTGCCGCCTGGCCTCGCATGTCTTGGATCAGTCCTGACCATCTGTAAGAAGACCTCGTGAAGGAGATGAGAGGCACGGTGATGCCGAGTCAACAATAGGAATATTCGCTGAGGCTTAATGTCATGAGTCCACCATCTTGCACGGAGATAGATCTATAAGAAGGACTACGACCCGGCATAGGGGGCAAGACAAGAACGAGAAGCATCCCCAGCCTCAGAAGACCACAATAACAGGCGAGCAAAGCTGATTCTCACCACGACCATGAAGTCCTTCGCACCGTCCTTCAGCTGGTGCTCGCAAGCACTGCAGCCGCAAGTCCAGTTGGAGATCCCTCGCCGGAAACCACAGGAGGCCCTGCCGTCTCCAACAAAACCCTCGAAGCGGCAGCAGTAAGTCCTCCGGGCACCGATTTCCCCTGCGCAGAGAGTCGCCCAAACCAACAATGAAAACCGCTAGCTAACAATGTATCGATCCAGTTCACAGGCTTCAACTGCCCGAGCAAGTACGGCGGCACCTCCTTCTCCAAGCCCGCGGTCTGGGACGCCTTCGCCCGCTTCCCGTACCGGGACCACGCCGGCCGGAGCGGCTACCCGCACGCCTTCGCCAATTCCGAGGGCTTCGTCTGGGACGTCAACGGCGCCACGTGCAACGACCGGCGCGCCTGCGGGACCATGATGGAGATGCCCATCTCGCACGACGGCGGCGGCGCGTACGCCTGGGACGCGTGGCCGCGTCCGGACCCCGGCCCGACAGGGTCATCTACTGTCTCGAGGACGAGAATTGGAGTGCTGTTTGCGGGCTGGTGAATCACTCCTCTGAGGCGGGATATTTTGACAAGTGTACTCTGGCGTACTAAATCGGCCCTTTGGGGAATATGTCGAAGTAAGGGCGGGTGATGCCGGTGCTTATAGAGGAAATATGTTTAGTCTGCTTGGGTTGTAAAGTTATGATGCTTAGGTTCCTTTCTCCGTCTAGAGTATGTGATTGTTCGCCGCTCAGCTGGCACTGACTGCTGCGGATGCGATGCGTCTCTTAACCGACGAAATATGCTGGTGCAGGTGCCGTACTTGGCATTGACGGTTTTGAGAGTCCCGAATGAAGTCTGCTGTATCGATGGAACTCAGTAGTTGACAATATCACGAATGCGTCTCGCCTGTCTTCTAGCTTCTCATACTTCGTAGACACGATCCAGTATCTTAGACCCGGTCCGTGACACTGTCAGCCAACTTGACCGTCATGAATATCAGTCCTAGACATGTAAGCAAAAGGCGCACCATGCAGAGAGTGAAACATACGAGATACATTGCCAACAGCATCCTGATTGGCTGTCCAGCTACTTCTAAAAGCGCGCTGCTCAGGCTGCTCGCCAAGCGTCTCCTCTCCTCGAGGGTACCTTACCAGAGTCCAGTCGCCAAACCCTACAGGCGAACCCTCAAAGGAGCACACTTTTAGGGTGCCATATCCTCCGGACTCGATCATCTCTCGTAAGTCACCGGCATTCCACCGTACCATGTCTTCTTGGTGATCTTCTCCAAGGTGATGCGAGGGCGGGAACACTGCGTAGTACTACACCTACGGCAGGATTACGCATGTTAGTGCTGGTACCTACCCTACGAGCAGCCGATTGGGTCATTATACGACTACTGGGCGAGAAGACGATCGTTATACGTATCTTGTATGCGTAATCCTGCCATAGGTCTACAAGGAATCGTCGTGTCATTAAGGCAAGTTCAAGTCGCGTAGGATGGTTTAATTGCACGTCCGCGACCTTACGTTCCATGACGGGTTTAGGAGCATAGTAGCAGTCCGCAGGAAGGGATTTACTTCAGCAGGATAATCGTCCGGCAGAGAGGAATACTGTCTGTCCTTCCTCCAAACTTCGATAATGTTGTTTATAAACTACCCCATTTGGTTAAGTCAAGGAGTTCCTGTCCTGGCGCCAAGCCCGCTCACCGAAGGTAAACGGTCATAGTGGGGGTAGCTTTCCTCCAAATACTTACACCTTCACCTTGAACATCCCGCCATCCAAAGCTTCAAGCTTCAAACCACCAGCTCCAACGCCATTGCATCCGTGGCACTTCTCCGCAAGAAAACAACCACGAAATTGTCACTCCAGAGAGAGAGAGCGCAGCTCAAAAACAATGGCCCAAAACGTTCTCCTAGAAACCTCAATGGTACGCTCTCCCTTCCCCCTTCCACTCTTCCCCGCCAATCCCTCCCTCTTCCCATGCTAACCATCCCAGGGCCCGATAACCCTCGAGCTCTACACCCCGCACGCCCCCAAGACAGTCCGCAACTTCGTCACGCTCTGCTCGCGGGGGTACTACGACTCCACCATCTTCCACCGCATCATCCCCTCCTTCATGATCCAGGGCGGCGACCCGACGGGGACCGGCAGGGGAGGGCAGTCCATCTACGGCGACAAGTTCGAGGACGAGATCAGCCCGGAGCTGAAACACACGGGCGCGGGCGTCGTGTCCATGGCCAACGCCGGGCCGGACACGAACGGGAGCCAGTTCTTCATCACGCTCGCGCCCACGCCGTGGCTGGACGGGAAGCATACCATCTTTGGGAGGGTCAAGAGCGGGATGGGGGTCGTCAAGAGGATGGGATTGGTGAGGACCGGGGAGGAGGATCGGCCGGTTGAGGAGGTTAGGATTATTAGGGCGAGGGTGCTGGAGGAGGGGGAGGGGGAGATGTAGGTTGATACGTAGAGGGGCTGGGGTACAAGAGGAGGGAAGAGGGTATTACTCTAGATCTGGGATGGTGCGTGGCGTTACGGGTATGGCGTTGCTGGGGCAGCATGGCTTAGGTGGAAAAGGGCTGTGGGAGGATATACCAGGTATGGGTGGCACGTAAAAGTACGAGGCGGTAAAGAATGAAACGGTCTTTCTTCTGTATACAAACTGACCGCTTGTCTGACGCGAGGCCAGACGTGATGACTATAGTTCCATAAAACCGAACGCAATTTGCGCTTCCTTTTCTAGAAACAAAGAAACAATGCCCCTAGTTGAACCCTAACGCGGAACGCCAGACGAAGCCAATTCGTCCGGATATGCAGAATTCCCTTTCCTTTCCGTAACCCCTGATCAATGCAAGTGAGGAAGATGGAGGTGGCTAATACAAGTGGTGTTGAAGCTGACCCGGCTGATGATGGTACCGGCCGGTCGGTGATGTGATGTACGGGTAGTTGTGATGTGAAGCAGTGATGTGTATATCACTGGCTGCAGCTCTTCGGAGGCTTTCGAGGCCGTCTTTGTTGCCTGGTCACAGCGCGATGGTCAAGCTGGCAAGGTGGCGCCTGCTCAATCAAGATTTCGCCGTCGAGCTTTCTACTAGCATTCGCGGCCTCCTGCTGAGACCGCTGCTAGCGAGGGGGCGAGGACAGCGTGCCGCTAGACTCGGATGCCTCGTCGGCGTCCCTGTTCCCATTGGCAGCCTTGGGCGGCGGCACCGGCGACGCCGCAGCCAGCTGCGGCTTCCCAGCACCCAACTTCAGTTTCTTGGCCGGAGATGGTATCTTCGACGTCGACTTCTTCGGCGGCACCTCGGCGCCCTTCATCTTGGGCGAGTCGCTGACCTTGAGTTCGCCGCTCAGCAGCGAGTTGGTCTTGACTTTCTCCTTCTTGGGCCCGCCAGGCGTCCCGCCGGCCTTGCTCTTAAGGATCACCTTCTTCGGGAGCGCCGTCGGTTTGATCTTCTTCTTCTTCTGGGTATTCGCCGGGTCGGACTCCTCGTAGTCGTCCTCCATCTCGTCGGCGTCGCGTTTCCGGGGGCTGACGGCTCGTGACCCCGGTACCGGCGTCCCTTTCTGGCTGGAAGGGGGCGTGTTGTCGTTGTTCTGGCTGTTGCCGTTGCTGCCGCCGTTGCTGATCTTCTGGGCTGCTGCGCGGCTGGCGTTGCGGCCGCTGTTGCCGATGCACGAGCCCATGTGGTTGTTGAGTCGCGTGACGAGGATGCAGCGCTTGCACTTGCTGCACGTCGCCGACGGAAACGAGAGGACGTTTGGCGGTCGTTCCTTCGAGTCGGATATCGGAGTACCTGGTGTGTCGTCGCCCAGCTTCATGTCCTTTTTCTTCTTGCCCCGGCCTGGTCCTGGCGCCACCCATGTCTGACCGTAGATGTCGTACCCGGGCTTGTCGATGTAGGGGTGTTTCTTGCAGTATATAGCGCCCGGTTCGGGTTTACGGGCGCCCTTGCCGTCCGTCGGGTATAGGAGTCTCGGATTGTGGCAGCGCGGACAGAGGATGTCTTTCGTGGTCTTGAGCGGGTTGCCTCGGAGAGTGACCTTGCCGCCCTCGTATATGGCTGCGTCGGTTTCTATGCGCACGTCCGGGTTGATCTCTGGGGACTCGGACGAGGTGGAAGCCAGCTTCTCAACACGAATGGCAGCTGTGTTGGCGCGGGCGATCTTCTCGTCTCGGTGCACTTTAATGAGGAGGTCGTGGACGATGTTGTAAAGGACGTCGTCTAGGACGGCGTGGGCCTGAACAACGGGCCGAGGCATTAGCATCGCTTCCTGCCAGTAACATTGCATCGAGGCGTCAGGCGGTCTAGAAGGGGTAGGAGATGCTGATGCACGAGACCAAACAGGCCACGGAGCGATCATCTAGAAAGAGTTGATGGCGACTTACAAGGTTCTCCATGTTGGTCGACTCTTCAGGCGCGACGATGACGCCGGCCTTCCCCGTACTTGACCACGACATCGCCGCAGCCTCGCAATGTGTGATGTTGTAAAAGGAGACTGCAGCAACCTGGCCGGAGAATTTCAAGTCGGGCAGCCGGACGATGGAAAAGGGTGGCCGAAGGGGCTGTGATCCGTATCGGGTCCGTTGGCAATTCGGCCCAGCTGGTTGGCGGGCAGCTGACGGAAGCCCGTCTCTGCTGCGCTAAAATAAACTGGAAGATACCTACCTCGAGGACACTGTAGCAGGTAACCACGGGAACCTACAGGCACTTTGGGTAACGTCAGGATAGAGATAAGCAAGATAAGGGTATATGAGATGTCTGGAATGTTGCAATTCGAATGAACGGTTCAGCGACAATTGTTCTTGCTCTGCGGTGAAGGGCAAGGTAAGGGAATGAGCTGATACCGGTTTGGGGCGGTTGATTGCTGATCAACAGGCGGAAGAGAGTTGTGTTCCAGGCCGTGGGCTAGAGAATATTTTTTTTTTTACAAGGGACGAAAGTCGGACGTCTACGGGGTACCAAACAGTGCAAACACAGCTGATGAGCACTGAACCCACTGACAACGACAGAAGGTAAGCCACCTCGCCGAGCGGCTGAGGAGCTGTAATCGGACATGATACTGTACAATTGTTTAC
>Ga0209127_100486_pt1 | contig 13920 bp, 18 predicted proteins | sample LakSupMetagenome_FD_187469 | JGI IMG/M metagenome (GOLD analysis project Ga0209127, IMG submission 187469) | Freshwater microbial communities from Lake Superior, Canada - Sta WM archaea (SPAdes) (version 2) | ecosystem: Environmental > Aquatic > Freshwater > Lake | place: Lake Superior, Canada...
ACTCTTCTATTTACCCGGACACTGTGGTTGTACCATGTAATTCGATGATACACCCGTTGACTCCGTGCCAAAAGAGGCAAATGCGATAGCAGGGTCCATCGTGGCATTGGAGGGCAGTCCAGATCAGAATTGTATTATCGATTCAATTCCAAACGATGTTCGTACTTCGTAAGCTTGGGGATAAGATCGCCACATTGATAGCCCTTGCAGACGGACGCTCATAAAGCCCAGGAATATCTCCGGCTCGGTGGTAGAATCCGCGAGATATCAACTCTTTTGACACACTGGGCCAAATCCTCACGTGCGTGGAAAGTCAAGTCCAACCACGAAATGTTTGAAGCTGTCGGAGGAGCAGGTCGTGCATCGGCCCTACAAGGAGCCGCCTTGTCGCTCATTGGGCAGCGGCGAATCCTTCTCTCCTTCGTCGCGCGTCAGCCTAAACCCGTCATGGTCAAGGCGCGGGCAGCAGGCTCCGCTGCACTGGGCGATCACGGGCTCGGCGGGCGCAGTCAATCTCGGCGGCAGTAGGCCGGAGAATCGAAGCCTTCCCCCAGTTTCATCATTTCGCAAACCCCAGGAAAGCAAATGCAATACGCCGATATCCTGGTCGTAACCTTCGCGCCTCACCCCAAGACAAAAGAAAGGGCACCGTGCACGGTGAGACGACACCCCCAAACCTCTCCACGCTAGGGAGCCTTAGCGCGCTTGCTCCCTGACGTCATGTCTGGCGGGAGCGGCCACGGCTCGCCCCGCTCCGATCTGTTCCTCTTCGATCGCAGGGCATTGAGGGGCGATATCCTCCTCCACGAGGGGAAGTCACGAAGAGAGTATCACGAGTATGCGACCTTCAGGGTGCCGGACGATAAGGTCGAAGATAGTTTGCGGCCCGAGTCTGCGAGCGGGCTGGGGATTGACCCTCGACCCGGCCGTCATCAGCACGTGAGTCACAGCATAGGACCTGATCATCCGTCGAGCGACAAGCTGTTCGATCTGGCATTGAGGCAGGGCCATGGGCTGAATTCAGAGGTACCACGACTCTACCAGAGTTCCCAATTCCTTATACTGACGGCTTTAGGGTGAATTTGTCAAGCTGGAAGATGACTCGACCCTCGAGGGCCGTGTAAGGCATATGTTCGTCGACTCTTCCGAACCCAGTTCACAGCGTTGCTGACTGTACAGTATCTGCCATCGACAGGAGAAGTCAGAGGATGGCTTTCAAGACGGCCTGAGCATCACCGCAGAGGACTTTGACCTCCTCGATCTTCATCCAGCAACGCTCCAGTATGTCCGCCGAACGACGACGGAGTCGATGTTCTGGGACAGAAAGCATGAGAAATTGAGTGAGCTACAAGTCTTACCTTCCCTAGGTGTCTTCCTAACACGCTGCGCAGGCTTGATTATCTCATTCTCGTCCGATCCAAGGGCCCCGTGGGACTATCTGTCAATGACCTATAGCATACCAGACAGGCTCACAACCGTGCTAATCCGGCAGTCGTACGATCCGCTCCACCATGGAATAGACGATGTGGACGAGTACGCCCAACGCATGGAAGCCTGCAGGAGCCACTGGGCTCATCCGTTGGTGACACCGGTAGTGTTGCTGCAGGTCCAGTTTGCCAGGACCGAGTCCGCCGTGGCCGAGAACAACGCCGACGTCAACAAGCTCGAGCAGGATGTGGGCGCCATGGCTGGCTTTGAAGCCTTTGAGAGTCGTGATGGGCGTCGGCGGACGAACAGCTTTCAAACCAAGGGTAACTTCCTGTCGGCGCCGCTTGCGCCGAAGAAGACGACCCAGCTCATGAAGGCCGCACATGACGTGCTGAAGAGGGCGATCCAGCTACTCGACACCATCCGCTGGATGGAGCGTGCTGTTAACATCCTTCTGGACGGGGGTGAGGGACTAGGCGAGATCATATTCGACCCAGACGACAACATGCCGCCGACACCGGAGATCATCGTCCCCATGACTAGGAGGAGACGTGCCCTTTCTAGCTCCGGGCCCTCGCGCGAGCAAATTCGCAACGATCCGATGGCGAGCCATTGGCATGAGATACGGCAGTACCTCGAGGGACTGTCGCAGTTCTGCAAGAGCCTGGGTATGGACCGACATATGCTCGAGGTCCGTTGCAAAGCACAGATCGACATTATATACGCCAAGATGGCGCAGGAAGACAACAACCTCAACGCGAGGATGGCGGTTGCCTCGACACGGGACTCTTCCTCAATGAAAGCTCTTGCCGTCATCACGGCCCTCTTCCTTCCAGGCGACTTCATGGCTTCCATGTTCGGCATGTCCATGTTCGACTGGCAATATGTCGGTGACGACGACAATGACCCGGGAGCAGGCAGTGCAAGTGAGCCAAAACACCCTATAGTTACTAGTCGGTTTTGGGTCTACTGGGGCATCACCATCCCCTTGACTCTTTCTATCCTCTGCATATGGCGGGCCTGGTGGGTTGCGCAGGATCGACATTTCAGGAAGCACCTCTCGAGGGACCTTAGCGAAGAGCGCTTCTACACCGACGACGGCCGACCTAGAGAGCTGGAGCGGAGCTTTATCCACGATTTCTTCTACCTCAGCGTCAGGAGGGACGAGAGACCCGGAGGGAACGGCGGGACACTCTCGGCGAGCACGAGCATGTCTAGATCTAGCGAGGACGGGTGGGAGAAGGTCAAGCGTGGATCTCGGATTCCTACCATCCAGCAGAGCGAGATGTCCGAGCCTGATCCGTCGGGCAGGCGTTCTACTTTCCGCCTGAGGCAGATTGCCTTTGCAAAGCCGACGGAGAACAGGACAGGTCTCTATGTTTGACGTGATTGCGTCCCATGGGGTGACGAGCCGTGGAGCCATGGCTGGTTTTCGGGCATCTCAAGTGCACGACTGTAATGCCATGAGCTTCTGATTAGGAGTCTGTCCTCTGTCTACATTGTCTGTCGGCTGTGTTTGAGTCACTGACGATAAGGCGCGTTCCCTCGAACACCATGTTCTTGAGACCGATGAAGACGCGGTTGAACCGAGTTTGGGTCTATGTGAATCTCTCCCCCTGTGATATAGTGTCAGAACCCTTAAGCAATCTGGCATCTGGCAAATCTTCATATTAGAATGTCACCCCGTCCGCCAACGCGAATCTCAGCTGCCCCTGGCGAACGACAGAGCTTCAATCTTACCTAACATCAGGGTCGCAGCGGTAATACAGGTAGCTGCATGACAGCTCTGGGGCGCACGAAATATGTACAGTATGTTGAAGTGTGAGCCAATGCGAGCTCTATACTAGACTCTAGACTTACTGCTAGTTCTTCTCCTCGGACCCTTGCCCCTGTGGGGGAGCGTCGCATAGGGTGTGCAAGGGGGACCGAGCCGAGGATTCGCTACTAACCCACAATTGGCATCATGATCTATGCAGGGAGGCAAGGCCCTTTTGGCCGTGGACTTGTTTTTCTGATCTCTTTTTGGAGTTTTTGTTTTGGATCCAGCGTGTTGGGGATATCGTCATTTCTTGAAGTCTGAACATCACCTTACAGAGACCCAGCCACTCCGCCCACCACAGTGACAGAGAAACCAACGACTCTGTCGCCGGTCGGAGCTGATCAGCTCGCAGAGCCGAAAATAATGAAGACCACCAGCTCGTCCGTGGTGGATGAAGCAATCACAGGCTCTAGCACGGGGACGCTCCGGCGTCGTATCGCGATGTTCGCCCTCTGCCTGGCCCTCTTCTTGTCCGCCCTCGATATCACCATCATGTCCACCGCCCTGCCGACGATGGCTCGTCACCTCAATGCCACGGCCGCGGAATACGCGTGGATAGGAAGCTGCTACACCTTGTCGAACACATCTTCCGTTGCCATCTAGGCCAAGCTATCCGACATATTCGGCCGCAAGCCCATCATCATGTTGTCAAACGGGACGTTCTTGGCTGGAAGCCTCATCTCGGCCCTCTCGAACTCCGTGGGCATGTTGATTGGCGGGAGGATCATCCAGGGCCTCGGCGCCGGGGGCTGTACAGTGCTTGTGACCATTGTCATCAGCGATCTGTTTCCTCTGAGAGAAAGGGCCAAGTATTACGGCCTCACAGGCATAGTTTACGCCATCTCCAGCAGCGTGGGGCCGGTGTTGGGCGGTGTGTTCACACAGACTGTTGGCTGGAGATGGTGCTGTGAGTACCTTCCGGGACCCAACTTCACTCGAATCTAGATTTCGTGGCTTTTCTTTGCTGACATCGGTGTTGTCAACAGTCTGGATCAATCTTCCATTTACAGGAGCGTCACTCATTGTGCTAGCCTTCGCCCTAAACGTGCACAACCCACGAACCCCCATAATCGCCGGGCTAAAGTCTCTCGACTGGATTGGGTCATTCCTGATCGTCGGCGGCACGATATGCTTCCTGTACGGCCTCGAAACCGCAGCTGGCGGATTGGACTCGTGGGGCTCTCCAAAGGTCGTTTGTCTTCTTGTCTTTGGCGTAGTCATCCTGGTTCTATTTGGCATCTACGAGCACCGCTTTGCCAAGGACCCCCTGGTACCAACGCGGATCTTCTCTCGCCGGACGAATATTGCCGCATTCTCGGTGCAGTGCCTCCATGGCTTTGTCTTCATCGCCTACGACTACTTCCTGCCACTCTACTTCCAGGTCGCACTCCACTTCTCCCCCATCATCTCCGGGGTGTCCCTGTTTCCACTCATACTGCCTCTCTCGGTAGCAACCATGGCCACTGGCTGGTACGTGAGGAAGAACGGGGACTACCTACGGCCCATCTGGATTGGAAGTGTACTGATGACTCTCGGGACGGGTCTGTTGATTGACCTCGGTCCCTCCACGAACTGGGCCAAGATCGTCATCTATCAGATCATCGCTGGGGTCGGGGCTGGACCGTTGTTCCAGGCCCCCATGATCGCTTTCCAGAGCCACCTACCCCAGAAAGACGTTGGCCCGGCATCTTCGGCCTCGAGCTTTCTGCGCAGCCTCAGCTCCTCGATGTCCATCGTCATCGGAACCGTGCTGCTCCAGAAAATCCTCGGCGGCGGCCAGATCTCGGACTGGTTGGGCCCGGAAGGCTCGGCCGCAACGTATGCCTCGGCGATGAAGCTTATGTGGATATTCTACGCGGCCATGTCTGGCTTCATGGTTTTCATGGCGATCTTTATTGAGAAGATGCCCAATGAGCACAAAGATGAGGCCACCAGCTCGGAAATAGATAGCCCAAAATCGGCCGAGGAAGGTGTAGGCAAAGAGCCGTCTTCTGATACCAAGGTTTAAACATAGCTGCAAAATACGCTGATCAAGAGAAGAGACCTCTGTGGCCTACCCTGCTGTGTTTCTGTCTAGGTCGCTCTCGCTTCACCTCCTAGCTCAGCACCAAGAGAAAAGCTGGCGTCACCGGCTCGTCAGCACGGCATATCTCGATGCTACAGCCTACCTTCATGTTCAGCTGGACGGCATCCCGCACGTGTAAGATGGGAGCCGTCCAAGTTGCCCTGGCTCTTCATGCAGGTTCACGTGGAGGCGGACCCGAGGAACGGAATGTGGAGTTTCCACCCCATTATCCATTTGCGGAGGAAAGCCATAGCCCCAAAGTCAAGCGCTCCCCGCACCCATTTTAGTGCCTGGAGTTTGGGCTACCAGTGTGATATCCTCCCCTGAACAGCGGCAAGGCGTGCTGCAGGCTTCTCAGTGCCAATGCGACCAATGCAAACCGGCGGTATTAAGGCTGTCTCTTTGGGTAGCTAGTCCACACGATTTCCTTCCAGTTGCCCAGGAGAAATATGCCCTCTCCGTGCCTTCCGCCTCCGATTTCCCGGCTCGGAAGTCAGCCAGGGCGGGGCCCCGGAACCTCCGTCCCTCGGACTGACCGGGTTGGAGATGATGAGCGCAGAGAGGTGCGTGTTGATAAAGGACCTGCCACTCCGCAAAGTAAACTCCAGCAATCAATCTACGGGTTCGTAGCATTATATCAAAGATGTCTTCACAAGATGCCATTGCAGCCCTCGAGGCTCGTGTTGTCGCGGCAGAACGTCTCGCCCAGCGTGTAAGTTGAGACTCCTTTCAATTCGCCGTCCAGTTGTCCAACCCGCGTACAGGCAAAGGACCGTGGCGATGTGGAAAACGCGTTCAGCAAGTATATGCACCTACACAACGTCTTCCAGGACGAGCAGATCAAGCCCCTTTGGGTGTCCCGCGGGACCCCGGGAATCCACGCCCAGTACACCAACGTCGGCGTCTATACCGACTACGACAGCGTCGTGAAGTACCACACCGGCCGCCCCTCACCCAAGGGCAAGCTAATTCTCCATGAGACCACGACGCCTCTGATCGAGGTCGCCGAGGATGGCGAGACCGCGCAGGCTTCTGGCTTATGGCTGGTGTCGAGTCCGGTCTGTCGGAGCCCGGCAACGTGGGTGCCATGCCCGAGGACCTGTACGAGCCTGAGGATAAGAATGTCGATGGGAAACGTGTCTGGGCCCATTGGGTGTGGTGCCAGTATGCCCTCGACTTTCTGAAGCAGGACGGCCAGTGGAAGATCTGGCACTTTCGGTGCTTGGAGGTTGCGCGTGCCCCGTACAGTGAGAACTGGATTACGTTTGCTTCGAAGAACCAGGTCGCGTTCGAGAAGGTATGCTATGCACCTGCCAATACCACTGGAACACCGAGCTGACAGTTTGAACAGGACCTCGCTTACTTTGGCGATGATGGCAAGGCCGTGTTCATGCCCACTCCGGATGAGCCAGCTGTGAAGGTAAGATCGTAGTATTCACTGGGAGAGGTCCGACCCACTAACTGGTAAACAGAAAGCAGATATCTTCGGCCCTAACCGGAGCCGCAAGTTGGACGTTGCGCTGACGAGACCATACCAGACATTCAGCGAAGTTGAGGAGTGCTGAGAGGTCGGCCGTCTTTTAGGTCATGAGCACACAATTGGATCACGATTGCATATTACACAAATCGTCAGTGCTGTTTTATAGGAATGCTCATGAGAATGTTAAATCTGCAATCTGCTGCTGTTTGCAAGTGACTGCCTACTTCCTCCAACAGTTGCCCCTATAGTAGAGCCGGCATTTCCACATTTAGCAGCCTTCGCTGTTAACAACACTGCCTCTTTGACCATCGTCGTCCTTCTCTTCGCATAAGTTGTTGTCCGGAACCGCCATCGTAGCGTATCTAGTCCCAACTAGCCCTCGTCACGCCTATCTCTCAGCGATCTCTCTTGAGGTGCATAGGGACAGTGGCAGTACCGTGTGATGGGTCTCGACTCCCAGCCGTTTTCACTCAGTCTTTTGAACACCCCAATAGTACGATACTTTGGGTACAGTCATCGGGGTGCAGTCATCGAAGTGAACGAGTAGTGATGAGCCGGAGTGTTGGCTCGGGCACTGGCTTTTTGTTTTGCCTCAGTGGTCCAGGACCTGATGTCGACTTGTTTCCTCCTAGGAATATCATCCTCAACTTTGACTTTGCGGTGAATGTCTTCATTGCTTGGGGAAGATCCCGGTTGAGTCTGGCGTCCGTTGCGCTTGGCTTAGTGGTCCAGCACAAAGAGGTTGGTCGTGGTTTTGCTCTCCAAAAAGTGAAGGCGCCTCCGGCGACAAGCTACGTCGGGAAGTGCTTGGCGTAGACAGTGCGTGATCAAGCGGAGGGGATGAATGTCGAATTTCCCGCCAAGAGCTGGAGAGCTGCTTGCAGAGATGCGCCGTCATGGTGTAGGTGGGAGACATTCTTCCTTAGGATACGTATATAAGACAGTGGAGAAATCTTATTTCTGATTAATGTCAAGATAGATGTAGAACTTTCGTTGACCAGAGGTGATATGAGCAGCACGAAGAAGTGAAGCGCACGCAGACCAGATCGCCGCTGACATATACAGACGTTACTAGTGGTCGCCTCAATTGCATGCCCCTTTCGTCCTTAAAAACGACCTTCCCACCACATGAGGCTCGTGAAAAATGTCTCGACGACAGGAGGGACCCGAGGGCTGCCCCCTAGGAACGAGAGTCCTGGCATGCTCTCCTCGGCTCGGGTGGCTGGTGGATCCCGCGCTCCCTCTTCGACAGTTGATGGAGCAACAAACCCGGCCATCTGCCCATCAGAATATGTCTGCCTCGTCGTGGCAGGATGGACACCTGCTGAAGACAGGAATTTCAAGAATATGGCTACATCAGACCACCATGAGGTGGAGATTTAGGCTTTGCCGAGGACGAAATCCGCAAAGCACTGCAATCGTTCTCAAGATGACATGCTGATATGGCTCACAGCGAAGGTCATCAGAACATGGGTTTCTCCTGGTGGCAAGTAACTAAGATCCGGGCATACTGCGATTTGACCACACGATCACTTATCGCAGGGAGAAATGTCGATTTGAGTACAGCCGCAATAGTTGCGCAAGGTTGGCACCTCACAGTCGGACTGTGTTCGGGTGTTTCGAGATTTCGGCTTTCTCACTAAGAAACAATTCATAGATGACTACGGAACTTTTGACCACTGTCTGAACCAATTCCAGATCACCCAACAACACACTCAATCAGTCGACACAACACCGCGGCGCTGTTCCATCCGTCCTGTGTATCTGCGCCACTTCGGATTAAGCACATACACGCGAACACGCCCAGAATGAAGCACGCCCCGAATACCCCAGCAAGAACCCCATAAGCATATGAATATCCACCCTTGTCCACAAGCGGTGTCAAGCCATACGACCAACCGAAGGAGACGATATTCTTGGTTCCGACGACCATCACCAATGCCGGGCCGGGATGCTTTGGTGCTGCCTCAGATGCGAAAGTCGTGCTCACAATAAGGACCGTGACCCATGACACGGTGTAGAATGTGTAGGCCAATACCGGGCCCCATGACGACGCGTTGGGGTCTGATGCTGTAAAGCCGTACATAAGCAGCATCGCGACCCCGAGGATAGCAGGTAGCACAAGAACGATCAGCCGATGCTCCGGCATGTGGACATCGTGGTTGCGCTTCGCCAGCCAGAGCACGAAGCGGTCGCCGAGGAGAGTAGAGTAGAGGGCGCCCAGCACGGCGCCTACGATGGATCCGATATTGATCAGGCCAATATCCTTCGGAGCCCATCCCTTAGACTGGAGCACGGCATCGTATGTCAGAGACAGGTCGACAATACAGCCAAGTGCAATGGATGCTGACAAGACGACGAAGAGAATAGCTGGCGAGGTCAAGCATTGAGCCATTCGCACCCAAGAGAGCAGTATCATAGAAAAGGGCTTGGCATGAGGTGTGGACCATGGCTTTAGCTTCTGCAAGTAGGTCCAGGGCGTCGAATAGGTATCTGCGAGGTCGCCCGGAATCCGGGTGCTCATCTCCGCAAGGTGAGCCTGAGCTTCGTCGTCGGGGAGAATATGAGTGACGCCGAATTCGTCAGTGATGATGACAACACCGTCGATGCTGGTTGCTGGGCGACTGAAGCGCGTCTCAAAGGCGCAAAAGAAGGTGAGGATGATACCAACGCCGACAAGGATGGCGAATATCCAATAATACCATCGCCAGCCAAGGTTAGAGCCGATGTAGCTGCTGGCAATGTTGAGACAGCCGCTGAATACATGCCGCGTTGGTGTAGAAAGGTGACTTCAGTAAGCATCAGGGGTAGCAGCGACTCTGAAGCACCTGTCGCCAGCCCCTGGACGGTTCGTGTGGCCAAGTGGCTGGAGTAGTCGTTCTGCACCGCAGCGCCGATAGTTGCCACCAGGAGAACGATACTCGAGGCAAGGAAGACGGGTCGTCGACCATAGGCAAGCGCCACAGGAAGGATAATATAGTTGCCTGGTGCTAATTAACTGTGTCCTGAAAATACAGGGTGGCGGCGAGGACCCACCCAGTCCAATACAAAGATTCGGGATAGTGAGCAGAAACGTGATGTGATTTGCACCATATCCCTGAGGCATGTACAGCTCAAAAAAGGTGCCCAGGATGGGACCCAGGCCGCCGGCAAGAGCAAGACTTAGAAGGGCTAAGACAAGGGTTCACCGGTCAGCAGACGGTCGGAGGTCAACAGGCTAGGACTCCGAGGGACGGATGTACAGAAGCAGCAGCAGCAAGCAATGATAGCTGCCTTCTTCCATGCCTTGTAGTTCAGGGGATCATTGGGGTTGTTGGATGGAATTGGCAGCCGGCGAACATTGCCGGCCTCGTCGACCAGGAGTGCGTTGCCCTCGATGTGCTCATGGGCCGGCTTGGAAGGTTTCAAGGTCTCTGAATGCACATCGGACACATGCTTGTAGCTCTCTTCAAGCTCTGCAATGCAGAGCTCAGCCTTGTGGGAATCGGCCATCATGAGCCTGACTCAGAATGACAGTGGAACCCAAGGTGACCCAAAGATGAGTTGTAAATAACTTGAGAGAATGATCTTGGGTGACCGCCGCATGCAACTTCAATCTCCTCTAAAGGGAGAATGTGCACTGCTGCACATCTAAGTAAATACCCCTGATACAGTTCCTTCGGCTCCACCATGCTGGTTTCTGATTGGCGCCCAGTGCCCAGTGCCCCGGGCCCCAAACCCCGCACTCCGGCGCCGCCATGTTGGTTCATTCCCGGCGCCGCGAACCCCATACCCCCGCACTTCGGCTCGGGGCACCGTGTTGGAGTCGGGATTGAGGATGGGGAAGACCTTGGCATCGAGCACTCAAACAAGAAACCCCAGTCCCACATCCAGCTGGCTCTGTCATTTGTCCTGGGGATGCCAAGGAGTAGATACACAACCCTGATAGAGCAAGAAGTCCTGGATTCCGGAAAGCCATGTGGGCTCTGCTGTCTTGCTGTTCCTATCTACGAAAGTGAAGGATACAGAACCAACCCTCCGCTCCGCGAGCCATGGACAAGAAGTCAGCGGCTTTGGAAGCAAATGACCACCACTCAAATGTCGATGACCAAGGATTAAACCAAAAGGACTGGCCGCATTTGGCCAGATGTGGGACAGTGGCTTTGAAGGTCTTGAACAGCGTCAACTAACCTGGATTCCTCGGATCGCCTCCGAAGCGTTGATGCCTCCCAACCCTTGACCCGCTATCTTCTCCTCTTGAACCGTGGTCTGTCTGATGATTTCCGTTGCCTCACCAAGGCGGCCCTGCACCACCTTGTGGCCATGTGGTCCCGCATCCTGGTGCGGGACCCCGTCTGGGGTGCAAACTTGAACCGAGTCGGACCCTCCTTTATGCTCGGATCTGCTCCGAACAGCGCCACTCGGTCCATCGCCTCGGTCATGGCCCACGAGGTACGAGTTCTCCATTTTGTGGGGAATGGGAACCAGGAAGTAAGGTCGAATGGGATGCAAACTTGTAAGTGACAGCAGCTTCAGCCACTTATGTGTGAGTGTGTGTGTGTGTGTTTGTGTGCGTTGGACTAAGTAAGGTGTGTGGAAAAGGCGCACAGAAGAAGTTGACGGAGGAAAAGAATGCCGGCTGTAATGGTCGGGATTAAGAAAACAACTGAACCGAATGAATCCCTCCTAGATGAAGACAAGTGTGTTTATAGTCTGAAGGTGGACGGTACTGACCCCAAGTTTGGCGACTTCCGCGATGATCTCGTCCGCGACGGTTATGCCGTCGTCAAGGGCGCTGTGCCTCGCGAGAGGGCGCTGCAGTACGCCGATAAGATGTACTCGCTCCTGGAATCATTGTAAGCAGTCCTGCAGATGCCGGTGCGCCCCCGTATAGGCATTCTACTGACACTGAAGCAGCAAGCTTGGCTATGACCGCAACGATCCTTCCACTGTTCACCCTGACAAGTTGCCCGTGATCAATGAGAAGGGTATGCTGCTTCCCTATGGTGCCTGCCACGAGGACTTTGTGTGGGCGATCCGCTCGGAGCCTGGCGTTGTCGGTGCCTTCGAGAAGGTGTACGACACTGAGGATCTCATTGTCCCCTTCGACACCATCAGCTATGGCTTCGCCAACCGCACAAATCTCCCCGCCAACAACCCCTGGCCCCACCAGGACCAGGACCCTGACACGCCGGGTTTCCGCTACCTTCAGGGCCTGGTCAACCTTCTCCCCAACGGACCCAACGACGGTGGCCTCATCGTCTGCAGGGGAGGACATGCGCTCAGCGAAGAGTTCCACAACGATATGCGCGGCAAAGAGGAGAGAATTCCTGCGTGGACGAAGGAATGGTACGGCTACACTGACAAGGGAACGCAGTGGCTTAGGGACCATAACCTGGAGTGGATCAAGGTTGAGGCCGACCCCGGTGACTTGATTCTCTGTAAGTTGCTCGACGTCTAAGAACCCTCGAAAGAGCAGTTGTGGTTAGTTGGCTAACATTCCCACCAGGGGATTCCCGGACTCCTCACTACAACGTCCCGACCACGACATCGTTCTCGACGACTTTCCCGGTGCCCAACACCAAATACCTCGAGTTCTTCCTGTCGAGCCAAGGCAAGCTGAGCGACAAGGCGCCCGCGTCCGTCGAGTCTCTGACCTACAACACCGAGGACCGCAACGACAGGGTCGAGTTCACGCATACCTTTGCCGAGCCGTCACGGTTGATCGGCATCCCCAAGACGACGCTCTACGTATCGGCCGAGTCGCGCGACGACTTTGTCATCTTCGTGATCTTGCGGAATCGTGATCTTGCGGAAGAAAGACAAGAACAGCAAGGACATGATCCACCTGGACTTCCCGTTCTGGGCAGCTCCCATCAAGTCCGTGGCGGACATCGACAAAGGACCAGCACAGCGTCAACACCTGGGCGGGGCAGATGGGCATCCTGCGTGCTTCCCACCGCGAGATCGATCCCTCCAAAAGCCTCCACCCCAACATCCCCTTCCACCCCCACGAGAGACAGCAGAAGGTGCCTCCCGGGACCGTTGTGAAGCTGGAGATCGGCATCTGGGCGTTGGGCGTTGACTACGATGCCGGTGAGAGCATCAGCATAAGGGTGAGTATCTGCCAAGGCATTTCTCCTATGCGTCAAAGGATTTGTCTCTAACACATTGCCTGTCACAGATCGGTGGTCAGAACCACAGCGCGGCTGAGTTCACGGCGTGGTCAGTGCCCCGGCCCGAGCATGAATTGAACAAGGGCAAGCATACCGTCTATTTCGGAGGCGAGTATCCTAGTTCGCTTGTTCTTCCCTACGTCGGCAAGCCGTAAGATGTCGGTTAGTAGACAGAGAAACTGTAAAGAATCAACGCTGGACTCTGCCTGTCTGTGTATCCTCGGAAACATGTACCCACGCGTGAAAAGTCTACCGGAGCTGGAGGTTCAAGATCAACCGTATCTCGAGGTCGACGGCAGGTGCTCAGAGTATCTTGGGCAAAACATACTCTAAACTGGCAAGCTTGTTGTTGTAAATTTGGTGTTATACACCACCCAAAAATAAGGAAAACCTGGAAATCCGTTCGGAAACGAACTGCCTTACGAGGAACGGTCAGAACTCAACCCTGCTAAATAATGGTACTATGCAAGGTCGACTCCAGTACCTACCTGGGCAAGGCCTACTTTATATTCTTTCTCTTGGCCGATACATTCCTATCTCAGTGACTTCACATTTCGCAGTCTGTCCTAAAGATTCCATAGCCTTATGAATGATGCCAAGATAAAAGTACTGTCGTATCTTTCTATTACGCCTGGCCCGACCCTCCTACAATTACTCCAAACTCTGTCAACGCCAGTTGACCTCTAGGAGTCATCGCCGTTCGTGTGCTTGGCTGCGAAGTCATCCGTCCTGATAAGATGGTCGCTCTTCCTGATGGCATTTGAATTCCTTCTCTCTCACATTACTGCCGTTACTCCAATTGCTAGCCAAGGCAGACAATAAATGCTACCGGGCGAATACTGACATCGGCTTACATATATACACAAGTTGACCATCCTACACAGGCCACTAATCATCCAGCGACAAATCAGTCTCCGTATCCCTCCCCCTCCCCTGCCCAGCATACCCACCCCCATACCCCGAACCACCACCA
>Ga0209127_100487_pt1 | contig 13911 bp, 7 predicted proteins | sample LakSupMetagenome_FD_187469 | JGI IMG/M metagenome (GOLD analysis project Ga0209127, IMG submission 187469) | Freshwater microbial communities from Lake Superior, Canada - Sta WM archaea (SPAdes) (version 2) | ecosystem: Environmental > Aquatic > Freshwater > Lake | place: Lake Superior, Canada...
GACAGCAGCGAGTTGCGGAAGGGGTTGACGGGCAGCGGTGTGCTGACTTGCTGCTGCTGCTGCTGCTGCTGCTGCTGTTCTTCTTCATGCAAACCGGTCTTCTCTGGCGGGTAGTCGTGCACCGGCTGTCTGCTTGAGCCGGCCTCTTGCGCATCCATGTACTGCAGTGCTTCGCGGGCTTCTTTGGGGACACCCATGTACTTGGATTCCCGCTTGCTGCGTTCCATGCGCACAGGCTCGCCGTTGGAGTCAGCCTCCCACCATCTGCTTGATGGCCGACCGCGGGAGTCCTCCTCGGTCAAGGCACTGCTGGCACTCATGCTGAGGATCGGCGACAGAGATGGCATGTAATTGGACGACTGCCAGTTCTGACCTTGATTCGACCCGGAAGGGGACGGTGAGGCGGCATTGGCCGACGATGGTGTGCTCGACTGGATCGGGCTGTCCCGGACTGCAGTCGAGCCTGTTGATCCCCGATTCGATTTCGGAGGTTCGGATGTCTGGGGCGTGAACTCGCCGGCCGACGACGCGGCCGATTCCCGCCTCTGAGCCATTGGCCGGAAAAGATCGCGACTCAAGTCAAATATTTCGGAGCCCATCGCACTGATGGCGGCAGAGTACCTCTCCCTCCTGATCCTCGACTCGTTCACGAAGAATTCAGCAAACAGGCGCACGCGTTCAGCATCATCAGCCGCCCGAGCTTCCTTCGCCGCGAAGAGCGTGAACCGGTCGATGGTGGCACGCGAGAACTGCTCAACTGATTGGCTGACGACGATCTGACGCGTAATCGGCCGCTCCTTCGAAGGAGACGGAGGAGCAGTATAGCTGGTTTCCCTCGACCGCATCGGCGTGCGTGACGACGAGCGACTTTGCGGGGGAGGTGTCGGTAATGCTTTCGGTGCTATGGAAGGGTGAGGATCGGGGGTGGCACGTGATCTCAGGGGCCGTGGAGAGAATGGTGGTGTCGGTGTCTCGGGGTCATCTTGTATGCTTCCGCTGCTGAGCGCTTTCGGGGTAGACCCACTCTCGTGGCTGGCTTCAGAGGAGGTGGTAGTGTCTGCGGTCTGTGGGGTTCGGCTACTCCGTGGAGTGCCCCTGTTGATGGTCAACCTCCGGCTCAGGCCGCCCGAGCCAGATGGAATGACAATGTCCGAAAGAGCCTGGACGTCCACTGAGGCATCTATAGAGTTGTGGACTCCTGTTCTGGTCCGACTCTCGCTGCGACGCTGCAGGAGAGACTTCTCGCCTCGTAGCGCTCGTGCTCTTGCGAGGCCGGCAGCTGAACTAGCCTGAGATGTCGATGTAGATATCGCAGAGTCTGGGGGGTTACTGCTGGTCACGCTGAGCTCCTCGCTCGTCCTTATCGGAGATGGTTCTCTCTGGTCTCTCCGTGGTATCTCGTCTTCATTGACCCAGTTCGCAGGTGTCGGCGGCACGGGACCTAAAGCAGTAACGCCCCCGGGAGGCGGGCGCCTTGTGGGTGGTGACATGACAGCGGCGCCATTCTCGCCCGCCCTACCAACACTCTGAGAGCGAGAGGATGCCGGGGGCGGACCTGGAGGCGGCGGGGGCAGTTGCATGGCCATTGGCTGGTCCCAACGGACCTGTGACGATGATCGTGACCTTGCGGATATCGGACTAGCCACGGCAGGTGTTGAAACCGCCCGTCTGGCTCCTGGCGCGGCGTTTTGCGAGGAATCAGAGTCAGAACGCATAGGTATCTGTAGCGTAAGAGGGGCTTGATGGGGAGCGTGAGACCGGCTAGATATGGACAAGGGATGAGGCAAGGGGTGGTGCATGGGGTTATGAGCATGGGGATACGACTCGGGTGAGTTTGACGTCTGCTCTGCTTCCCTCCTCCTGCCAAAGGAAGGCAGGCCAAAGCGCCTCTCTCGTGAGGCGCCCCTTGTCCCCGGTGGTGGAGCAAAGGTCGTGGTGGCGACCTCGGGCGACGGCCGCTGCTGTATGCTCGGCGGTGGTGGAGCTCTTGCCGCGGAGATGTTGGCAACCTGCTGTGCGTCAAACGACATGCTTGGGGGTCTTTGGCTCCGCGGAGGCGAATACGGCGGTGGAGGTAGCGGCGATGCTAGTAACAGTCAGACGAGCATCCCTAACATCTGACACACGAAGGGCAGGAACAACTCACACTGAGGTTCGTCGTAGGGCCGGACGGGCCGCTCTGTGTGGCCAGGTACTGGCGATGCTATCCATTGCTGCGGGTTGTACGGCTGGATGGCGCTGACAGGAGTCTGGCCTGATGAGAAGGCATTGACAGAACTGTGAGACCCCGAGGCCATAGACACTGCAGAGAGTGGCGTGTTGTTCTGGTTCGGGTGGTAGCCACCGATCGAGGCAGTCAGGAGGGGGTTGAGTCCGGCGCGCAGTCGCGCAGTCGGATCACGGGCGGAGCTCATGGTTATTGACATGACTTGAACGTCGTATCGGTGGTCCTTTGTGAGTGCCGACGTCGCTATGCAGTCCAAGGTCTCGGTACTGGTCACACAAGATGCCGAGCTATTCTCAGACCGTTCCAATGTAGAGCCGATTGCTGCCTCCCGCGCCGGCAGCCACAGCCTAGCGCTCCCTCGTGCCTACACTCAGAATAACACCATGCACCGCAAGTGAAATTGCCGGTCGTTGATGATACCTATGTCTAGGGCAAGTGTCGTCGGACTAGGCTGTCGCCAGGGCCATGGCCAGAGAACATACACCGGCTGCTACACACAGAGACGGCTAATCGACGCCAACAAAGTCGTCGATCAGGCGGAGGGAGGGTGAGGTGCGTTGAGATGCTGCTTCTCATGCAACCTTTTCGGACCTGTCAACCTGTCAATGTGTCGGCGAGAGGCACGGCTGACAAGACACGGAAGGGTGCGATGTATGTAGGTTGAAAGGAGCGAATGCACAAAGATAAAATAGAACGCCCGGTACTCCGTCCACTTTGAACAGACCACTGATATGGAATCGAATGAGGGACAGCCGGACAGGTCTGGCCTGCCCGTCTTCTGGGGTGTCGAATCGTGCAGTACAATGCGACCAGGCATATCGGCCACCCCTGCAGTCCCCTGGTCACCCCTCGATGTTCTATCCAGACCCCTGTCATCTTCTTGCCCATCTTGTCACCCCCCAAATCTCGAACCTGCATGGAAGAAAAGGCGGGACCCGGCCTCCCGCTTTGAAGGTCGATATCCACCGGCCACTGTCGATGCGTAACAGAGGACTCTCATTCAGGCCAAAAATGGTGCTTCTTCCGGTTGCGACTCTGGCCACAACTTTGCAAAAGGCTGGCAGTTCGGGCGAGCAATGGCAAGACAGCGGTCAAGTTTTAGGCCAATGTATGCTAAATTGCTGCTGCCTCTCCGCCCGTCCCCAGTCCGTGTCTAGTGAGCATTGTAGCCTGCTGAGGCCAGTGAGAGATGGTTTCTTCTGCAGGACTCGCATACAGGTGCCGGCTTTGGGTTACTTTGGCTGCAAGAGCCAAGGTGGATGATGTCCCATTACACGCAGCTTAGCTTGCACTTGCTAAGCTTAAACTCTAACGATGGACTCTTTGGTTGCCAGTCCTGTCACAGTAGGTCCTGATGAGTGTGCTTGAACACCGTTGTGATATCTCCGATGGTGGGATGCATAATGCAGCCACCTGAGTGACTTATGGAGTCCTAACTGTCAGCACCTTGCACCTTGACTAGCCTGGGGCTCTGCTAGTAGAACGTTCAACCACCTAGGTACTGCATTGAGAGACATCTTCGTAGTGCTGTTCGAACAGAGGTCTGAGATCGCCGAGAAGGTGGTTGAGGCAAGGCGTGGGCGAGATCTCAATCTGAACTGGACTGGAGTGATTTCCACCCACGCTTGATCGCAAAGGGAGGGGCAGACCGCATCTCATTCGCCCAGCTGTGCATGCGGGGGCATTTTTCATTTATTTTTGGCATGACTGAATGCGGGCAAAATGCATGGCCTCCTGCGATTGGCCGATGCTTCGTGCATTATGTGAAGAAAGTGCCTTCCGGCGCTTAATACACCTTGTTGGTTCGCGAGATTGTGATTCGACTTGCTTGGGCCAGCTGCATTAGCGAACTCTTTGTTCCTGCAAAGCAAACGGCTCACTTTCACATTCCTTCAGGGAGCCTCATGGCAGGTGATGCCGGGCTCCCCGCCAGGCGCCGATCCGGAACTGCCCTCGACCTTGTCGACAAGCCGGGGCCACGAGTCCTCGATGCCGAAGCAACAGGCTTACTGCAGCGGCTGTCTAGCCGGCCACGACATTGCAGCCTTGCCCAAAGGTTGAAGAGGTGTCTCTAATGACCACATTCGACGGTTTCAAGTAGGACATTGGCCTCACCCCCTGATCTTTGCTGGACATGGCCACTCAATTCGGGACAAACTTGCTGTGGCCGACCCCTATTATCGTGCTACCGAGTCACGTTGCCCAACCACCCATCCGGATAAATACCCTTGGCCGCCCAACGGCTCGATATCAGATAGCCGTCGTGTATAGTAACCCACGCCAAGGTCTTCAGACATTCACAAACCCAGTGACTGGAACGCTCCGCGGCCCCCAAGATACTTTCCGGTTTGCTGGGTTGAAGGATCGAGCATGATGACTTGATGACTAGGATGGCCGCCATGAACGACTGAGCATCCATGGTCGTCTCTTACCGTGCGCTTCTTGCTGATGTGATAAGACTGAGCTAGATCAAGCCACACGAGTCAACATTGCAAACCTAGAAGCCTAGGGAGGCCCGAAGCAAGTATTCGCATTCTGTCACGCTATGGATGTCGTCTATCCGATTAGACGCCTCATGCCGCCTTCCCCACATCTCACTCGGCGCCGGGGCGGACTGGAGCGATTGTGACGAGATATTAATAGCAGTGGTCCCTCCTTCATGCTCGCTCCTCAACGCTTAAGCAACGAGCCGAGCTGCTTCTTACTGTTTCTTTTGTCGTTGGTTCATCATAGTGCCAGTCTATCCGGCCGTGAAACACTAGCTTGATGGATTCCCGACCGCTTGTTTGCCCTGGGTTGACTTGGACGTGTTCTACATCAAGGCCCAAAATAGCGCCTCGTTCAAGCCTCGAAACACCGCTTCACACCAATATGCCGAATCTCGGTTAGGTAGAGCCACCACCGATTGCATTTCCGCGGCTTGGTCCGCTCTCACCCGCGATCAAGATCCTGTGTAGGCTCCGTACAGGGCGTACACTCAAACGACAGCTTAATCAAGAGGCACCTGTTTATAGAGCTCCAAAGCTGAAGCCTGCCTCTCGGGCTCATCTGTTTCTGCCGGTTATATTCTACCCCAGGTTTGCTGCAGCGGATATGCGACTTCCCGCTGTCAAGTCATCTATATGGCCATCCTTCATTCGCCTCAGATCTGAAATACATCGCCATCGCGCATCGGAAAGTAAGCCAATGATGCAAGGTTGAAGGACGACATCAACTTTTACCTCGCGCTGGACCGGCGAGCAGGCAGTGGACCCTTCCAAGCCAGACCAAGGGTCTGGGTCCAGTGGCGCCTGTAGCGTGCCTGCGTCTGGGGCCGGCTCCGACGGTGCTGCTTTATATAGCACTTCGCACAGTAGTCGTGGAAGGGCTTCGCTGCAGACATCCTCGCGCTTGTTCGCCCAATGGCATCCCTGCAGGAGCAAAAGGAGCAACAGGTAGGGTTCGATGACCACGCCAAGTGTCAACATAGCTGCTGACAGGTTAGATGTTAGCCAGCTGTGTCTCCACGGATGTTGAGGCCTAAACCCGGCCGTGTTCCTATTTCTGACCCAAACGCGGTATCGCGAAATCTCGGTCCTAGAACTGAAGGACGACTAATCCCAGTAGTACAGCTGCTTTGTACTCGCGGTCTGCTCTGTCTATTAGGGGCACACTCCAGGGGAGCGGGGAGGAGTGGGTTGTCACCATCAGATGCGTGGATTCTTGGGTGAGAGGGGAATAATGCTTGCTAGAATTGCGACATCAGAGGTCCTGACGGGTGCGTCACTACGGCGCGTGAGGCGATTTCACCGTTTCCTACCTTGAAGTCGTCGTCGCGAGGGTGTCCGGACAGGCATGTCGCGCCTCCGTCTCTCCCCATCTCTTTTTCTCGCCGAGACCGAGTTTCGATAAATTACATGTGCTAAATAGCCTCAAAATTCGACTTGTCTGGCGTTCGTATGTCTGAGCGGTGTGATTATTCATGACCGGAGCTGCGTCCTTGTCTTATAGCCCTTTAGATCTCTAGCAGAGCATCTTCAAGGGAAGAGGATGTGCATCGTTCGTGTTGCAACAAGACGATAATGGTATTCTGCAAGAGGATTTCTCGAGGGATGACACCTGGACAGGCTGTTTCGACCGAGAGGGTTCCTCATAGATATGATTCACGTAAACTATCAGTCCGTCTAAGTGTGTGAAGCTTCGAGTTTCGCAAGATAGACTGTCTTGTTGACTGTGCTTAGTGATCCACCCCCAGAGGGGCACAGAAATTATGCGAGGCACAGGAGTTGGTCTTCAACGCACTCCCAACACTTTGAAAATTCTCACAAAAAAGGAGAAGGCACCGAACGCCCTGGTCAGGTGTGAGATTTCTCAATGAAAGAGAAAAGGCAAAACATTTTGGTCCCAGAGAGGCTTGAACTCTCGGCCTTCGCATGACTTAAATGGTCATTACTGACTATTAGTACGACGCTCTGACCAACTGAGCTATGGGACCAGTTGGTTTATGGACGTGCTAACCGTATCTGCTTCTATATTATACCAGGTAGTGCTGGCCTGTGAGGGGGCGAGGTAAGGCTGAGCTCAAACGGAAGCTTCCTCTGAGATTCATTGGCTCAAATCAGGCCGCTAGTGCGGGCCCGCTCAGCCTCACCCCGTCAGAACGAAATGGAATCGTTCAGAGTTCCACAGCTTTCCTCATTTCTTCCCCATAAAAGAGGCAGACTCTGTACTCAGGACTTCTCTCCCCGTTCACACTCTGATTTCAGGTATTGGAGACGACGACTAACTCATAGACTTGCACTCGGTTGCCTAGGTATGTTGCATCTCTTTCTCATTGCGAGCTCGCCTCGTGTCGTCTGTCCTCTTCTTTTCCCGTTCTGCATGATGAGTTATTCCAGCTGGCACCAGTCATAGGACGACTTGTACTCCCCCATTGATGACAAAGCTGCGGTCAATTGACCAACCCTGATCTCTTCTCGACAGCCACATGTTCAGTCCCTCTACGTTGCGAGAGCTAGAACTAACTGTTCGACCCCCAGATCCATAGACATACAGCTCGGCCCGCGCCTAGAGTTTTTCCCCGTAGAATCGGCACACAATGGTCCTCCACAACCCCAACAACTGGCACTGGGTGAACAAGGATGCTGCGCCCTGGGCAAGGCAGTGGTTCGAGGATAACCTGACAAAGTTGGAGGCAAAGGAGGGCAATGTCTCGGCCAAGATTAGCAAGGTCATCAGCATGGACGGAGACGTGGACGTAAGCCAGCGGAAGGGCAAGGTCATTACAATCTACGATGTCAAGTTAACCCTGGAGTACTCAGGTAAGTGGGCGTGTAGAATATAGAAAGAATCCCCCAGTGTCTCGCAACAACAATCAATTCTCCCATTGAAAATTGCAAGGCAGTGGGCTGATCTCTCCTCTTCTGTAGGGTCAACCGCCGACGATGAGGATGTCTCTGGCACCATCACCATCCCTGAGGTTGCCCATGACACCGACGAGGACGACTTCGTGTTTGACATCGACATCTACTCGGACGCCAAGGAGAAGCAGCCCGTCAAGGACCTGGTCCGCTCCAAGCTCGTACCCCAACTTCGCGCCAAGTTCCTCGAGCTGCCGCCCGCCCTGATCGCCGAGCACGGCAAGGACATCCAACACGCCCCCGGCTCCAACCCGTCGAGCGGCTTCTCCACCCCGAAACACCAGCCCATAAACTCCTCATCTACGGCCAAGTCGTCCACAACCGCCACCACGCAGACAGCCAAGGGCGGCAGCCTCGTCAACACCGTCACCGTCACGGACAACGAGGAGTTCCGTACCACGGCCGCAGAACTGTACCAGACCTTCACCGACCCGCAGCGGCTCGCCGCTTTCACGAGGGCCCCGCCTAAAGTGTTCGAGGGCGCCAAGAAAGGCGGCAAGTTCGAGCTGTTCGGGGGCAATGTCTCGGGCGAGTACCTCGAGCTAGAGGAGCCCAAGAGAATTGTACAGAGCTGGAGGCTCGACCAGTGGCCGGCAGGACACTACTCCAAGCTCGCCATCGAGTTTGACCAGAACGACGTCGAGCACGTCACGGTCATGCGGGTCGAGTGGACCGGCGTGCCCGTTGGACAGGAGGAGGTCACGAAGCGGAACTGGCTTGAGTACTACGTGCGGAGCATCAAAAGGACTTTCGGGTGAGTGTTCCGTGACCCTTCCGGTGTTCAGCTATGTTCTGACCATGCGCAGCTTTGGCACCATTCTCTAGAGAAACGACATTGGACGAGGCGTTATCGGCGTAGTAGATCGGAGGGAAGGAATTGGCAGTCTTGCGGTTGGCAAAAGGGTACATGATGCGATGATATATCACGAACGAGCCTATCCCCAGCTCTCAGGGCTTCTGACTCTTCCGGGGAGTCAATCTCGGGTTTGCTGTCTAACGAGTGTCCTGAAGGAACGACTTCTCCCCGGATAGTAGAATGCTGCGAAGCTTGCTCGTTAATGATGGAAATACCATAGAAAATGATTAATTTTAAGATCAACCACCGACTTGATGTCCGCGCTAAGGACACATTCACACGTGTCCTGATGCTTACGCCGTGTTACCTCCGGTGGTCCAGCCCGTTATCGGCTCCGAGCGGGGTCCCCCGGTCCAACGTCGTCGGAAACCCATCCCGAAATCCTCTCTCATGATAGCAGATACGGACGGAGTATAACATCAAGACACAACAAGGGGCATTCAGTACATACTAGCTGTCTCTTCATCCAACCGTCTTTTCCAACCCCAAGCATCTCAAGTCCGGTTGCGACCTACCTCCTTCAAGATGGCGCCCGTCTACAAAATTGCCCTCATCCAACTGCAACCTATCGTGAGCCAGCACTGTTATCATACATTCTCGCACAACCACTAACAACTCCTCAGGACGTCGACCCAGCAGCCAACTTCGCAGCAGCAGAGAAGCACATCCGCTCCGCCGCCTCGCAGGGCTGCCACCTCGCCGTCCTGCCGGAATACCACCTCACGTCCTGGTGTCCTGAGAACCCCAAATTCATCTCCTCCTCCCAGGAATCTGTCTCCTACCTGTCCAGGTACCAATCCCTCGCCCGCGAGCTCAACATCAACATCGTCCCCGGCACCATCTGCGAGGTCCACCCCTCCAGCTCCACGAAGGACGACCCATCCACCACCCTCCCCACCGACCCAGCCGCCGAGCTGCGCAACATGGCCTACTTCCTCGCCGCCGGCACGGGCGAGATCTTAGGCACCTACCAGAAGAAGAACCTCTGGCACCCGGAGCGGCCCCACCTGACCGCCGGCGCGCTGGAGCCGCACTCCGCCTTCGAGGTGCCCACCCTTCCCCCCATCAACGACGGAAAGACGGTGAAGGTCGGCATGCTCGTCTGCTGGGACCTCGCCTTCCCCGAGGCCTTCCGGGCCCTCGTCGCCCAGGGGGCGGACCTGATCGTCATCCCGAGCTACTGGTACATGTCCGATGTGGACGACGACGCGCGGCGGTTCAACCCGGACTGCGAGAGGCTGTTCCTGAGCAGCGCGCTGGTGGCCAGGGCGTACGAGAACACGGCCGCCGTGGTGTTCTGCAATGCGGGCGGGCTGAGCCAGGTCGCCGTGCCGATATTGGGGGCGATGGGTGCATTTGGGACGGCGGAGGAGACGAGGGAGAGGGGGGAGGGCGACATGAGGGTCGTGGAGGTCGATATGGAGGTTTTGAGGGTGGCCGAGGGAAATTATAAGGTCAGGGAGGATATGGCGAGGGAGGGGTGGCATTATGGGTATACGCTCGGGAAGGGGGAGTAGGAGTTGCCTGAGAAGTAGTTGTTGGGATGGTTGTGGCGGTGTTAACTCGGCTTGGATATACTGGCACAGATGGCTTGTTCGATGGCACATGGACAGGCCGTTTGTCAGACTGCATCCTGAGGGAAGATGTGAAGCTCTACCCCAGCCAAAGGACTGGGAACATGTGGGAACCACATTTACTAACATGCACAACCCTGACGTTTTCCCGAAATATGTTGGAAAGTAATTACAAGAACTGCAAACAGTGAAAGAATGCTACCGCCCAAGTAATCATGAAGTTGGTTCGTCCCAGCAACTTTCTCAACCCCTCCTGTCGGGTATATCCCGGTACACATACTACCACATATCCAAATCTGATCCCCCCAGCACCACTCTTACCGGCCCACCTAGCTCACCAAAGCCTCCTTGTACGATTCCCCGCCAGCAGTCCCAGACGCTCCCTCAGGCTTGACGATATCCCTCATCTTGAAGACAGTCGTAAAGTTCTGCTGCTTTACGAACCAAGAGTTGACCAGCTCCCACTCCTGTCTCGGATCCTTGAATTGTATCTGCGTCATGTCAGCACTCCTCCGTTGCAGTCACACCCTCGTTTCCATTCAGGGCATTGCAAGACTCACCTCGAAACGCCTCAGCATAGTGGGCACCAACTTATAAATCTCCAACAGACTGATGTTCTTCCCGATGCAAGTCCGACTCCCCATACCAAACTGGAGCATGCACCCGTCCATTGCCTTAACCCGCTGCTCCTCCTTCTCCCTGTTTTTGGACTCGTCAACCAACCACCTCTCGGGCCGGTAAGCTTCGACGTCCTCCCCAAACACATCCTTATTCAGGTGGATAATCCAGGCCGAACACCCGACAATCGTGCCCCCCTTGACGTAATGTCCCGCGATCTCGACGCCCGGCTCGGGCACGATGCGCTCGAGCGGCAGGCCCGGGGCGGGGTGTAGCCGGAACGCCTCCTTGACGCAGGCGTCGAGGTAGGGAAGCTTCTGGCTCTCGGTCCACGTCACCAGCCCCGTCTCGAGGTCGGAGAACAGGCCCCTCCTCCCGGCCTCGTCGATCTCCTCGCGCAGCTTGGCGAGGCTCTGCGGGTTCTTCAGGAGGTAGTAGAAGACGGCGCTGAGGCTGATGGCCGTCGTCTCGGACCCGGCAAAGGCCATGCTCACCGCCATGGTCTGCACGAGCGTGTCGCTCATGAACTCGGGCCTCGCCTCGCGGGCGGCCAGGAACTTGGACAGGAGGTCCGGACTCTTGACGTTGGGCCCTGGTGCGGCGGTGGTGGGGAGGATGGACTTCTTCTCCTCGCCCTGCAGCTCGGGCAGCCGCTCGGCCATCCTCGCGCGCGCAAACTTGGCGACGGGGAAGGTGGCGTCGATGAAGCCCCACTGGGACAGCTTGAGGTAGATCGGGTTCTTGAGCATGAGCTTGTCGAGGGCCGGGATCTGCCCGATGGGGGCGACGTAGTTGAAGAGCCAGGTCAGGTAGCCGACGATGCCGTCGATGTCCTCGTTCTTCTCGACGAAGCCGTGGCGCTTGCTGTAGGTGATCTCGCCGATCACGTCGAAGGCGTAGAACTGCAGCCACCGGGTGAAGTCGCAGCCCTCTGGGTTGTTGACGAAGATGTCTTCCGTCTGCTTGAGGAAGATCTTGGTCGTGTTGTCGACGAAGGGCTCGTACTGGACCAGAGCGGACATGGAGAAGGCCGAGTTGACGCAGCGCCGAAACTGAGAGTGGAAGTCATTGTCGGTTGTGCTGAACAGGGACGGCAGGGCGTGGCCTTTGGCAACGGATTGTTGGACAACGTAGAAGTCGGACTGTGCGTGTTAGTCGAGCATCTTGTCGTATGCTGAGCGGGATAGGCACGTACCTTGACGAAGCCCTTGTTCAGCCCGTATATCGTCTTCAGTGCTTTCGGGTCCGCAAAGGACAGCGAATTTGGTCCCAGTCGGACAACATCGCCGTACTTCTTATGTAGGGCCCGGTGTGTTACCTCTGGTCTCCGGCCCCAGACATCGACCAAGCGCCACCAGTCCGTCAACGACGCCAAGAGTGGTCCGGGATACTTGTTGAGGCCGTTGTGATATCTGTTCTTTACCAGCCATGCGAGGACGGCTGCAGCTATCACCGACAGCCAGTGCTGCAGCAGGAATTCGACGACTTGTTCTATCATCTTGCCTGGGTGCTCCTTGTTGAGAAGGGCGCTCAGAATAGAGGAGGAGGGGAAAGAGACTATGAGAGAACTCGTACGTTCAGGTGTAGAGCCTCGGAGCTATAAAAGGTCCCGCGCTTGTGGGCTCAAACGCCGTGCATTAAGACAGTATAGCATAGACAGAGACAGGGTTGGAAAGGTCTTGATTGCCGCTGGACTCCCGTTGGCCACTCCGAGGTAACAAGCAATATCAAGAAGCTCCAATGCCGAGAGGGGAGTAGCACGATCAAATAAACTCGCAGGACATGGGGCTAAGGATGGGTAAGAAGGGGCTATGTGGAAGCCACGGGCCTGGGAAGATGCAATTTATCCAGTATGTCCCTGCCGTCCTGGCCACTGGGATGATGGATCTACGGCACCGTCAGGACCCAGACCCATTGGAGGGGTGTGGTGAGGGTGGCCAGCGTGATCCGGGAAGTGTGTCCCTGGATCGACTGTAGCTACCGGGCTTTGTCTGGTAGACACGGCACGTTTGGAGAAGCTAAGTCTAGAGTGTCTGGAGAGTGTGATATCGCCGCCGAAAGGTCAACTACCTAGCGCGATAACGACTTGCCGCCAAGCATCCACATTCATGACCCATCCTCCTTCGGCCGGGTTCCCGGAAGAAGGATCACTCGCCCGCACTGGGAAGGAGTCAATTACGGAATAACGCAGTCAGTGCCATCGAAACCACGCATATCTGGAGCGCTCATCTTGCGACATCTCGGGAATCGGCAGCTCACGAACTGCAGGCCCTTGTTTCGAGGCACCTTGCCCAAATCTGGCGTCTGACGACTGTGTAGACTACTGCGGCGTACGAGAGAGGAAACCCCAGAGCATCGTAACAGTGGCACACCCGCTGCTCGCTTCGCTGAAAGCCATGGACCATTGCTGGGGTGTCGGGTCCCCAACTTCTGGCAAGAGTCTGCAACAAACTTCTGGGAAGAGCTAGCAAAAGCATTGCCGTCGTCACTTTGTCCCACACTTGCGGGGGGGTGGTGAGGGGGAGGGGCAGCAGGGGGTGTCCGTCCGGTCCGGATTGGAGAATTGGTGGGGTTGTCGTCGAAATGTTTCTGAGCCTTGCTGTCGGCAGATGAAAATGTCCAATAAATCGAATCTTCCAAGCTGACGATATGAGATTCCTGCGGCAGTGCGGCTGCAAGTCGGGACAGTGCACAAGATCAAGCTGATAGCCGCGCGAATCCATCTTTAACTCCCCGTGAACAGCCCCCGAGGATATGGAGAATTAAGGTCTAGACATAATCCGAGATCACCGCCGTTTGTATCGTGACGTCTTGGCTCCCAACCCTTAGGTATCTTCGACAGTACCTGGGCGATATCCGCCGTTCGAAGACAACCCAAAGCTCTCAGAAGAACAGATTGTAAGCAGTAACGCGGTGATGATCCTGTAGATTGAACCATTCTGTACATACGGCTTGCCTAACGATTCGCCAACGGAGTTGTAGTATTGCCGCAGACATATGCCGAGATGGAGATGACTTGTCGCAGGCAGTGCCCCAGATGGATGACATGCGTGGCGTAGCGGCCAGCGGCTCGATTCTTGATGGAGGTTTCGGCAGATGTTTTGGAGCCGTTTGCCTCTGGGATGGGGTTTGGTCCGGTGACAAAGATCTCGCACCCTAACCCTGAACTACAAACTACCCTAACCCTCGAGGTTCAACTTCCACTCGAACTCGTTCTTCAAGCCATCAACACCGCTC
>Ga0209127_100488_pt1 | contig 13911 bp, 9 predicted proteins | sample LakSupMetagenome_FD_187469 | JGI IMG/M metagenome (GOLD analysis project Ga0209127, IMG submission 187469) | Freshwater microbial communities from Lake Superior, Canada - Sta WM archaea (SPAdes) (version 2) | ecosystem: Environmental > Aquatic > Freshwater > Lake | place: Lake Superior, Canada...
TCTCGCCCGCGATGCAGCACTTCCAGTGGGCCGTCGAGCGCTTCGAGGCCATGTCGGAGCGCAACGCACTCGCCCGTGCCGCCCTGGGGGTACTGCACGCCATCCACATCCGTCTGAAGAAGAGCCTCAACTATACTACCACTGCCGCTTCTGCTGCGTCCCTTGCGAGGTCGCCGCTGCTCCCAGCGCCCCCGGCGGCTGGTATGGCGGGTGGTGACAGTCCCGACGGGTCTGCGCCGTTCGGGGGGAGTAGTAGTAGCGCCGCCGCCTCCGTGGCGGGCGGAGGGCCGGGGAATAGTAGTCTGGGGAGTGCGGTCACTCCGACCACGGCAGCGAGCAGCGACTACTACTCCTCCTCGTCGGACAACACGAATGGGACCGGGACCGGTGGTGGTGGCGGTGGTGGGTTCGACTTCAACCTGCCGAGCAACTTCGACTGGTCGTCCATCCAGCCCATCTTCGCGACGGGGGACCTGGTGTACAATGACCTGGTCGGCATACCCGACGGCAGCGAGATGCAGACGCAGTGGGGGGGGCCACTTGGGGGTGGAGTGGGCGGTGCGCAGCCGCAGCAGCAGCCGTGGCAGTTTGAGGGCGATTTCGGGAATGACAGTGTTTGGAACTTGTTGAACCAGTATACCCCCTTGTGAAGTTCTTTGCGATGGTTGAGAGGGAAAAGCGACGGGTTATGGCTATGGATGGTACGAGCAACGCGGTCCGGAATCGGATAGCTTCCTAACTTGGTGGTTTACGATATGCACCCATCATCCATGGGGTAGATGGCGCATCAGGGGTCTCCTGTCGCCATTACACTGAGGTGAGGCAACGAATAGGCGCCCACCCGAGTCACAAAGAATAAAATAATCGCGTGAATTGTGTGCTCTAATGCTACCAGCTGCCAATCATAATGCTGCCCATAACTCTTCTCGCACGGCAAGCATCAAATCCACGCATTTGCAGCACCTGAACCGTTAACCCCCTCGACATCCCACCGTAACATCCGCCTAAGAAAGCTTGCTTCCAGTGATGCCGTAATGTTCCGTACCGTAAAGTCATGATCGTCGAGACGCCTTCCTGTCCCGCATCGATGTTCCGCAAAAGCCAGGTAAACCCATAATCCATACATTGCTGGTAATCATAATCGTACAGTCGAGAATGTACCGCCGTCTGCCGTAAGTCTAAGCAGCGAGAGCCGTGGAAAGGCTGGGACCGCCGTTGTTGGCCAGCTGCTCGTGAGACACGTCGCCACTCAGAGCGCGGTTTTTTCCTCGCCTCTCTGGCGCAGGTGTCAGCAGCGCTCCTCCGTCGGAGTTGTCACTGCTCTCCTTGCCAGGAGACGAAGGGGCCATTGGGTCCGAGGTTCGGTTGACGGTCGGGCTGAGCGACGCAGCAGCAGATCCTGCATACTGCGCCTGGAGCTTGCCTTCGGCAGTTGTCGACGTAAGTGCGGCGGCGCTGCCCTTCTTCAGCATAGCTTCCCACAGTCGAGCGCCTCTATAGCCTTCATTAGTGCCGGATCGCAATTGAGGACAAAGAGGACATACCCTGGTTTCTCAAACCGCCTGTCATGCGAGATGACCGATGCCGAGTCGATGCCAGCCTCGGACTTTCCCTTGGCTGAGCCGGGCTTGTCAGCCTCAATTGCCAGCTCTGCTGCAGCGTAGATACCATCTTCGCCGTTCTGCTGCGCATGCTCGAAGGAATCACAGGGGATCAAGGCAGAACCAACAGGGGTCGAAGGCCGGACCGGCTGAGCATTGGGGTTCATGTTGACTGGACTCGGGGTGAATTTCATTAGGTCACCACCACTCTCCTGAGTAGAAATGTCGGGCCCCGTGTCCTTGGTGGGAGATGGTGGGTAGAAGTTGCGTCCGTCGTACTTGGGAAGGCCACGGACAACCGAACGGGGAACCTTGCCCCAGTAGAGGTGGCGAGCGCGAAGCTCGTCTTCCGTCAACTCCCGCGAATACTGGTAGTCGATATCCTTGGCGGTGCGAGGGTTCATTCCTCTTGGCAGGCTTCCAATCAGATAGGGAACGCCAAGATATCCTTTCGACGTGACTGACGTGAAGTTCGCCTCACATGCCTGCCCACCTGGATTCGTGAACATTGGAGGGGCAAGGCTTGAGGTGGATGCCTCCCATGATGGTGAGTTGTAGAGTCCGTAAGATCCGTCCACACCTTGCTTTGGGTAAGCGGGCACAGCCCACAAAGGGTTAATACCGTCGATCACAGTAGACGTGCCAGATCCTTCCTTGCGAGGCTCAAAGGGCGGCGCACGGGCTGCACCAGTCGGGAGCCCGGAAGTCTTCGCTGGGTCGTCAGTCAACTGACTGCTCGGAGGCCGGGAAGAAGTCTGAGTAACCTGGAAGCCGGAGTTCAAGGGGCTGTTAATACCGGCAGGTGGTGCAGAGGCCACAGTCATCTGAGTAGTTACACCGGTAGATGCGGCATTCACAGGGATGCTACTCGCCTTCTGCTCCGATCCGGATGAGCCCTCGGAGCTCCTGTCCTTCTCAGACAGCGAAGGGTAGCCGCGCTTCTTCTCGTCTTCGATTTGTGCTTGCATCATGCACTCGAAGCGTACGATGTCTTCACGATACTTCTGAATCTTCTGCTCCGTGTCTTTCTCGTCAATCTGGTGGCGGTTGTACTGCAGCTGGTCTTCGTGGTACTTGAGCGATTTGCGGAAGATGCCAATCTGCTTCCTGGTGATCTCGCTCGGTCGGATAGAAGAGATGGGCGGTGCTGGAGGAGCTTGCACGGGCCCCATTGCCGGTACTGTCGGCATCATCGTTCCGGGAACAGGCAGTGCCTGTGACTGTGCTTGAGCAGCCACTGGTCCGGTGAACTTGATTGGGCTGCCAAGCTGCGAGGGTTGTGTCGACGTGAGCGCTCGGGGACCCATCGGGGGAACAGGAGGACCAGCCATAGGCATGGGCATATGCATCGGCATTGGCAGGTAAGGTCCACCCATTGCTCCAGGCGGCGGCGGGTAAGGGCCATGCACGGGGTACATCCACTGACCGTTGTAGAAGAAAGGTCTCCTCTGATCAAACTGGCTTGGAGGTGCGGTCTGGACTTTGTTGCCCTTCTGCGAATCGTCGCCATTGTCGACCTGGCCATCGCCGGTTTTCAAGTTGAGAGTGTCCTTCAGGGCGTTGTCCACAGAGGGCTGTCGCAACATGGGCATCGGGTAGGGAACCGGCGGATATCCGCCGGCCATGGGATGTCCGTAAGGCATCGGGTAGTAAGACATCTGAGGTCCGTAAGGCTGGAAGCCAGGGTGTCCATAACCTGCGTAGAAGGACGGCATGACTGTCGGCATGTGCTGACCCATACCAGCTGGCATTGGTGCCCCGACTGGGGTGCCGTTACGGATTGCCTTGTCGTTACCGCCATTTGAACCGGCGACTGACCCTTCCTGGGCACGCTTCATGGTGGGCGAGGAGGGAGTACCTCTGGTGTTGGGTACAATCCTCCCGCCAGCAGTGACTCTCACATGAGTGGGGGACACGACTGCCTTATAGAATCTCTGGAACCCCTCGCTCTTCTGTGCCGGAAGACCCGTGGGTGCCGGCAATGGCTCTGTAGCCGCTGGATCTGACTCGTTGCGGCCACTGTACTTCCAGGCCAGCTCGCCTTTGGGCTGGCTCTGGCGGCTTGCGACAGTCTCTCGGGATGTGGCTTGACGGCGCCGTGCGGTACCCTTGAACAGCACCTCGTCGGAACTTGTGGATGAGTCGTCACGGTGATGTGCAGATGGCCTATCTTCACTTGGATCCTTGCAGGTCAGGTTCACCAAAACTGTGGGTGAAGTGTTCGGCATGGCCTCTTTCAGAAAGCCTCTCCAATCAGAGATACCATTCTGTTCGAAGAGGGCGGCTGCGAGACCAGTTAGTGATGCAGTCCCCTTCCGCTGGAGAAATCAGATGAAATGCACTGACCAAGTTCGTTCTCCGGCTCCATCGATTTGAGAAGAAGCGCTCTCGACACCTCTCCTTTCTTACGAAGAGCCAGCAGCTCGGGAATGGTGTACTGACCGGAAGGCATGTCGAAGTTGAGGTAGGCGAAGAAGTAGAGTGTTCTGTGTCTGATGGGACAGGGCCAGGTGATGACGGTCGGATATGCCTTCTCTCCCTGGAAATCGTGCACGACGCACTGAAGGAAGATGTCGAGGGCGTGTGGGACTATCACTGTGTCTTTGTTCTCCGGGTCAGTAATGTTCCATGCCTCCAACTGTGAGACCATGTATTCGCAGTGGCGGCCACGAGGCCTCTCGTAACGGAGAAACGCCTCTTCCTTGCCACCAGTGACTGGGTCTCTTGTGAAATTCACGCGAACCCGAGTGCAAAGGCTGTTGTAGGGCAGGAGATATTTGAAGCTCATGACTGTTGCTGGAGTAAGGACGGTATCGTAGCACTGCTGGTTCTTGAGCAGCCTGAGCAGGCGCTTGACCCGTCTCCGGGTTGCAGGTGTCTGCATGTTGCTGTCGTCGCTTGTGCAGGACTCGTCGGTTTCTTCCATCAAGTCTGGCTGGAGGCGAGGATTGTGTGGAAGGGTCCTGAAGAGGAAGGTGGCAGTCGACCCGATATTTTGTGGCAAAGGATGATATGCGAAGAAGGTTGTTTGACTGGGAGAAGGGTGAAGAGGGCGGAAGGACGGTGATTTGGTGGGTTGGGCAGTGAAAGACGAGTTGACTGGTGGGCAGAACGAAAGGTGAGGGTCTAGTGCGAAGAGAAAAACAAACCTAAGTGTATCTGCCAACGCAGTCACACAGTTGGCGACAACTAGCGTGTCCCGGAACTAGTCAACCCAAGGTGAGCCTCCGATGAAGTTCTTGTCACCCTTCAATTCAGAAAAGGGGAGGGCCACAGTGTTTGTCTGGCCTCCTGATTGCCTGGACCCCTGACTCCTGGCGATGACGACAACGGACTGAGCAAGTCAGCAGTTTGGGAATGGACGGACTGGACATATGTGATGCAGAGCCTTTTGGGCACCAAAGTATCTGGACTCGTCGACGAGACCCTAAACAAAAATCGACAGCGTGCTGTCAGTCAAAGAGAGTGGCAACGTAGCTAGCGAGACGGAGAGAAAATGGGATGGGATGGTAATGGAAGAGGAGGAAGTGTATTGGAAAGCGAGCGAGCGACGAAGAGGAGGAACTGATGGCAGTTGTCGACTGTCAGCCTCTAAGGGGCAGCAGCAGCTAGATTGCTAGAGACAGGACGAGGAAGGGAGGATGCAGAAAGGAGGAAGGAGGAGGTCGAACTGCGGTGCGAGACACACAGACTTTGCTCCTTCCGCGCCCCTTGAAGCCATCACGACTAAGCAACTTAACCCCTCGAGGGTCAGTCATGTCATCGCGGGTCTCCCAGCTGCCACCTCACTGGACAACCTGGAGCATCCGAACACAAGTACCGAGAGGGAAGGAGCGAGGACGACCTGCTTCTTCCCTTTTGTCCAGGGGAAATCGAGTCTGCCGGCATTACCTGGAAGCCATGCACTGCAGCCAAGCAACAGCAGGCACGTCGGGGTTATAGAGACAGGGACCGAGAGACGACATGGACAAGGAAATTCGAATCGACCATAAGGAGTTATGTCCGAGGTAACAGTAAGTAAAAGAAAACACTGAAGGAAGGATCACCCTTTAGCGTCTGAGCAACGGAGCTCGTTACAAGCATTCCATTGCACCAGACTTGACTAAGGTAAGGTACCTTATCTCTTCCCGCATTCAGTCGGCCCCCTTGACTTCCAATATCAGCCAGACCACGACCAGGCACTCACTCCTTCTCCCGTATCAGATCGCACCCCATACTCCAAGGGTCCAGTTCGACCCAGCAGAAGCGTTCCTCATCAGACCACCAGCTCCCATGCTCTGTCTCTGCTGTGTCTTGAAATCAACCTCGCTTGGTCGGGAAGCTCCAGCCAAACCCTGCTGCAACCACAACTCGCGGTCAATTGTTGCAATGGCAGGCACCTTCAGCTGAGTAACCAAGCTGCCGCCACTCCACGCTCCGAGAGATTCGACACATCTCAGCTCCCCTTGCGGACCTGGAGTGATGCGGCCGCCTCGTCGCAGCTGCTCCTCGAATGGATCTTTCTCTTGAGACGCATTGGCAGCGTCATGCCACACATCGTCTTCTCCTTCTCCGCCACCTCCTGGCGTATCGACCCCAGAAGGGCCGTCCGAAGCTTGACGGCTGCCTCGTCGTCTGAGCTTGGGATTCTGCCTCAGTTGCTCGACGGCCTTGCCTGTCACTCCACTCCAGCCACGTTCTTGCACCAGCAGCGCTACTTCATCGAAGATTCTGCCCCTCAGACCGAGAACGTCGGCACATCCGCCAGTGAAGATGATGCGGGACATGCAGACGGCTCTGACATCCATTGGCAGCTGCAACAGACTGCGGTACACGAGGAGGTGAACAGGCAGCTCTTCGTCGTCAAACTCGCTCTGTGGCCGTTGCGGGTCGATGAAGGTGCTTTCGCATGGCTCGGACAGCTGATCGAATGTCGGATGAATGGTGATTGGTGGGCGTGACGAAGTCAAGGGTATTGGGCTCCCCTTGGCAGTCTCTTCGGGATAAGAGCCGGGCATATCAGTCTCGTCCTGCTCCTGTACTGTAGGGAGAGAATCTTGGTCTCGCCGAGATGGGGAGGACTTCTTGGCCGGTTTACACCAAGCAAGCCGTGACGTCAGGTCGTCGCACTCCTCGAAGCTGACTGCGTACTCGTCAGAGCTGTCTGGGCCGCTGTAGCTCTTGTTGCCTTCTTCGGCAATGCAGCGTTTCATGAGTTTGTGCATTTGCTCCACAAGCATTCGACCTCCTCGAATAGTTCTGCTGCAGCCAATCTCCCGGTAGTCGTAGACTGCAGTAGCGACGGTCTCGGACCAGCCGAGGTCGACTACCAGAGCGGAGCGTACACCGGCCGCAACAGTCGCCATGGTGGGCGCAGACAACAGAGAGATGGTAGGTGGCTGAAAACGAGTGAACAGTGTGTTCAGCAAGGCAGAGAGAAGCGGCAGCGGCATTGATGACGGCAGAACAGCTATCATCCTCCGCGGTTTCGAGTCAATAAGGAGGTATCTATTCGTCTATTAGTTCGTTTCTCGAAACTGAATCATGGAGCATACTTCGTAAACGCCTCTCTTAGACCCCGTTCCACCCTATCTCCCACAAGCCCCAGGTCCAACCCCCGGACATCAAACTTCCATAGCTCGTAGTCCCGGCCCCAATCCTTCCCAGTGGGTCGTTTCCTCCAGTCATCCTGGTAGCCGGCCTGCCAGGCTCGGAAGTCACCCACGCGGCGGCTCTGTTCAGGTCCAAACATGACAAATCCTCGCGGCACAGCGTCCCCGACAAACCCAACTTTCAAGTTCCTGGTTCCAAACTCGATGGCAACTACCTCATCCTCCGCCCGAAGACTCGACGGCGAACCGAAAGCGGAGTGGATGTTGCGTAGGGGAGTTGACGGTGAGGACGGGCTGCTACCGCCGGACGCGTTGGTGATGCTTCCGGCCCTTATACTTGACAAAGTCCGGTGAGGAAGGCTTGAGGTAACATGAGAAGCCATCCTCACAGCTTGGCGGCGCTCTCTATGTTCCGGAGAAAGAGAACTGGCAATTCAATGGACGGGTTGACGTTGCTTTGATGTTATCGGTTGACCTCCCGGGGGTGTCATTAGCTGACCGCGACAGGGGTGCCCATCCCCCTAGTGATCGGCCCCACTAAATATAGACGTCAAGTCAACAAACCTCCGGGGACAATCAGCTGGAGTTCAAATTCCGTGCTTTCTCTTGCTGCTATTTCTGAGCAAACTTGTTGCTACCTAAAGTCGACAGGGGTAATGGCGGGGGCGTAAAGGAATCACTAATCTTTCCCGAGCTCTCTTGTAGCTTTGGAGATGGGTATCAAAGGGTATGGGGACCATGGAGACCCCTTCTGTTGTGGGACAGCACACTAATGTCCCTCCTTGACAGCATCTACAAAGAAATTGGCGCAGGCCAGCGCATGTCGCTCTCCAAACTTGCCGTCCAACACCTCGAAGAAACCGGGCGCCCTCTCCGGCTAGCCATCGACATCTCAATATGGCAGTTCCAAGTACAAGCCGCGAAGGGCGGCTCCAACCCAGCCATCCGAACCCTCTTCTACCGCCTCGTCCGCCTTCTGGGCCACTCGATACAGCCACTCTTCGTCTTTGACGGACCGAATAAGCCGGCCTTGAAGCGCGGCAAGCGCTCAACAGGCACCGGCGATGCGACTTCCAAGGCCATGATGAAGCGGCTGATCCGCTTATTCGGATTTATGGTACACGATGCGCCTGGCGAGGCCGAGGCAGAGTGTGCATTACTACAGCAGAAGGGTGTGGTGGATGCGGTACTCAGCGAGGACGTGGACACGATCATGTTCGGCTGCGGAAAGACAATGCGCAGTTGGTCGGCTGAGTCGAAGAGTGGCCAGACGCCCACACACGTAACAGTCTACGACGCAGAATGGCTTCGACGAGACGACAAAGGCCTCGATCGCGAGGGGATGGTGCTCGTTGCGCTGATGAGCGGCGGTGACTACATACCCGAGGGCATACCGAATTGCGGTGTCAAACTGGCGTGCGAAGCTGCCAGGGCTGGATTCGGAACATCACTGTGTCGCATCAGGAAATCTGACCAAGCCGCTATTGATGAGTGGAAGGCCGACCTGCTACATCAGCTGAGGACGAACGAGAAGGGCTACTTCCGAACGAAGCACAAGGCTCTGACCATTCCTGACAGCTTTCCGAATATGGAGGTGCTACGGTACTACACGCATCCTGTTGTCTCGCAGCAGTCAACCGTTGAGCGACTTGGACGGGATTTCCCTTCGAAAACATCGGTGGACATAGCAGGTCTCCGGGAATTCGTGAGGGATACCTTTGACTGGACCTACAGGGGTGGCGCAGTGAAGCTCGTGCGAGTCCTGGCACCAAGTCTGCTCGTCCAGTCCCTGCTGAATGCCAGCACAGAGGATTCTCAGGGATCTCAAGACCTAGACACAGAGAAGCGGAAGGAATCGGCGCTCGTGAAGGCGATCTCCAACCGCCGCATTCACTCCAGCACAGATGGTATGCCTGAGCTACGGATCTCATACGTCCCGATAGACATGGTTCCGCTTGATCTGGACGCCGAACCGGTAGAAGAGGCGGCTTTGTTCGGGCGTGATGGGTTGGCTCTGAACAGCGACGATGAATTTGATGAAGAGGTCGCCGAGGTGGAGGATGAATCCCAGGCAAAGAAGTCGAGGACTAAACCATATGATGTCCTCGGCCCGAATCCGGTCTGGGTTCCAGAACAGATTGTGCAGCTTGGCATCCCGCTCACCTTCGAGGATTGGGGTGAGTCTCAGAGGAAGAAGACGTTAGCCAAGCAAGCTGCTGCTGCTGCGCCCAAGAGAGGGCGAAAGCGTCCGGTTAAGAAGCCGGATATGCTTCCTGGTTCTCTCGATAAATGGGTGAAGGCGACCAAGGACGTCCCGGGCGGCACCGAGAAAGATGCTGGAAGTCGGACACCACGGGCACGCTCACCATTGGCGGACCTCTTGTCGAACACAGAGAGATCAGCACGGCCAGAGCACTTGATCTCGTCCTCTCCCCCCGGAAGCAGTAAACAATTCTTATCGCCACCTACGCGCAGTAAGCCCACCCATAAGCCCGGGGCAAAAGCCGCTCCCAGGCAGACTCCCTCCTCTACCACTTCCCAAGCAAACCCCTGGACACTCGCCGGCTCACAGATTAGCGCCAGGGTTACAAAATCATCCAACCCGGGTCGCACCAAACCCTCTCCTGCTGGCTCCTCAACGCCACCCAGGAAAGGGATATCCGCTTCTAGCAAACAGGAGGAGCCATTTATTATCTCGTCTAGTCCCGTTGTACCCCCTTCGCTGCCTAAGACTCGGATGACGAGGGCGAGAGCTCCAGTAGATAGGGGCCCGCCATCATCCGACCCCTTTCCTCCGCTATTTTCATCCTCGCCGCCGGCCCCGACGAGTCCAAGCGCCAGAAGGAAACCTACGGCGCCGCCGGCGTCACCGGCAAAGATGAGTGGCTCCGCTCGCAGCTCCAAGGTAACACGTCAGGATGATTTACCCTGCCTGAAACAAGCTTCCATCAAGAGCTACGGCGTAATAGGACACGCCCCAACGACGAGCAGCAACAAGGCTGCAGGAGTCACCAACAGCGATCCGATAACCTTGCTCTCGGAGGATGACGAGCCGGCGCCGTCATTGCCCTCGTATGCCAAGCGGGAATCCAAAGAGTCGGCGAAGTGTGCCGGGTCTCACGGCGGGGGAAGCGGTCACACTGCTCACATTCTGCAGTCCGATCCGGTATCGGGAGGAGAAGAGTTTCCCTCGATAAACGATACGATCACGCCAAAGAAGACGAACAAGAAGACGGTGTACATGCCTCGTTTGAGCGCCGTCGGCTACTTCAAGAAAATGGAGGTCGAGCTCGACGAGGCGGAGCGGCTGGGCAGAGAGGGACTTGCTTTTGCGGAGAGCGACCTCCTCGTCATAGACATGACGGGGCCGGATCTGTAGATGAGGTTATGACGCATATGAAATGGATACCACAGAACATGGATGATGTTCGCTACAGTTTGATACCCCTCGAGTCACTCTGCTTCCGGTGTTGGAGATGCACATGAACATATCTTCAATGAAGCATGACTTAATTCCAACCTTTCCATTGACGGGTATAACCATTATATCGCGCTCGTTAATTACATCAGATCATCATATATCGTAAGACCAAATAAAACATCTCAGATGTCGTCGTCAAGGTGAAAATCCGGACACCAGGTCCAGATGATCTCCCGTCTTCACTCCGTTCCCCCTCCCAAGCAAGAGGATATCCAAAGTCTCACCCATAATTCCAAGGTAAATCCCGATCCCCCACGACCGTACAAGTCAGGTAGCCAATCCCCTCTGCGACCCCCCTTCCCGTACTCGTCGTCTCGAGCTCCAGCCCGCTCCCCATGAGCGGCCTCACCACCTCCCGCGCCACGGCCTTGATCTCCTCGACCCTCTTCTCAAACCGCCGCAGGTTGTCCCGCGAGTAGAGGTCGGGCGTGAGCTTCAGGAACCGCTTGCACTCGTCGTGGCCCAGGTAGGCGCCCGCCGGCGAACCCAGCACGCGGTACGTGCGGCCCAGGCTGGCCAGCGGCGGGACCGAGACCACGGCCCGCCCGAGGGATAGGGACGCCGCCGCGGCGCCGCCGCTGTTGGCGCTGCCGCGGGTGGCGGGCCGGTTGCCTCCTCCGCCGCCGCCGTTACGGGTACGGTCTGGTACCGGTGCGGCCGGGGGTGTGGTGTTGTCCGCCAGCCACTGGCGGAACAGGCTGACGGCCAGCCAGTCGAGGTAGTTGGTGTGCGGGGCGACGCGCTCGCCGCTGCGGGTCGTGAGGGTCAGGCGGAAGAGGCGGGCCTCGACGCGGGAGACGGTCTCCTCCAGCTCGTCGACCTTGTCTTCTATTATGTCGATGACCGTGTCCGGGAGGATGGAGCGGAGGCTGCGCTCGCCGGCCGGCCACTGCCCGACCACGTGGATGAGGGCTTCCTGGAAGATGACCTTGCTCCGCGCTAGGTAGCCCAGACGGAGGTAGGAGATGGGGTATTTGGCTATCTGCTTCCAGAGCCGGGACTGGAACTGGAGGAGGTGGTGGTCGACGCGCGGGCCGACGACGGCGAGAGCGTCGTACTGGTCGGCTAGGGTCAGGAGGGACTTGCACTGGACGTAGGCGTCGGCTATGTTGATGCCGTCGAGGATCGGGGGGTAGTTGTACATTATGCGGAAGAGGTTGTCGTAATCGCGTAGGAGGTCTTGCTCGGCTTGAGTCGGCGGCGGGAGGGGAGGTTGTGCACTCTGGGAGGGTGAGAGTGCGAGGTTGGCGACGGAGCGGAAGAAGGAGGTGTTGCTGTGTGTTGCGGACGGTTTGCTGCGGCTTGCGCCACCAAATATTGAGTTGGAGGGCGGGAGGTTCGTCGTAGTGGAGAGCGTGCTCTCTTCTTTCTGGACTAGCATAGGTATGTCGTTGTCGCCGGTTCCGGGGTCGAGCTCATATCTCCATCTCCGTCGCGGCGAGCCTAGACTCATCGGTAAGGGCCGGCTGCCCTCGTCGCTACTGCTCTTCCTCCCTTCTGATATCCTAGCAAGCTCACCGCCCGTTCCGCCGTCTTTCGCTCTTGCTTCCCCGCTACTCCCCGGCGCGGCTTCTATGGCGCCGGCCGTGGACGGAGGCGTCAGCTCCGGCACGGTTCGAGCGCGGGACCACTGCTCGCTCGTGCTGGCCTCGAAGAAGCCAGAACAGCGCGTGAGCGTGTGCCGGTGCAGGAGGTAGCGGTTCTCGTGGCCGCTCGCGACCTTGACGACGATCTCGACGTCGCCGGAATGGCTGAAGACGGGGAACTCGTTCTGCGGGACGAAGGAGACGCCGCCGGCATGTGAGCGGTTGTACCGCTTCGCCCGCGACGAGGAGATTGTGGACGAGGCGGTGCGAGAGTGGTGCTGGTGCGAGTGCGAGTGCGAGTGCGAGTGCGAGCCGTGGCCATGGCCGGCGACCGAGGCCGGACCCCTGAGAGCAAGCGTTGTCTGGGTCGGATCTGCCCCGAGCATGACGGGGGAGGATACTCTAGGCATTCGCCTGTTGATTAGTATAAGGCTGTGATTCTATGTCGCGTATGTGTGGGATATGTCGCCTAAAGGAGTCGGAGAGTTCCAGCTCTCCCTTCAAGGACACGGCCTCGTGCCGTCGCGGGACCTTGGAACTCCTCTTCAGAAGTGGTGATGATCGAGCAAGGATCCAGCTTGGTTGCGCTCACGCGCTGGCGGCTGGAACCGGCTGACAGGGGCTAGGTAGGGGAGGCAGCTTGCTTGCAGAAGGAGTGCCAAGCAAAAGCGTGTGCGGGGCCGCCAACTCGTCGCAAATGTGGTGTTGCTTCCTTCCTTCCAGCTTTGTCCGTGGTTGCAATTACCAACCTAACCTGGAAGTCTGGGAGAAAGGAGAGGACGTTGGCAACATGGAAGGAACCTAGACGAGCCTCAACAGTCGACAGCAGGTACCAGAAGAGTCAGAGCCAGAAGCGAGACCGAGGAGGCTGTGCCAAAGCTCTCGCATGCACCCGCTGCTTCTGCACGACTTCCCAGAAAAGCCTGGCACAGTTGCCACTGCCACTTTTCGAACTTGATTGATTTGATTGGTGATAAACCATTCCCAGGTTTACGGTTTGGCTCCCACATCAGGACAGCAGTTTTTTGACTGGCTCACGTACTTCTCCAGAACCTGGAAAGGAGGCGTTGCCCTTGGGAGAATTGAATGAGAGCCGATGTTCAGGACAAGGTCGAACATGGTGTGGATGTTCGAGTCCTGAAGTTTGCATTCAACTAAACCCACACTGGTTAACATCCATCCTCCCTTGCGCGATGAACTGGCTGAGCTCCCAAGTCGTGCAGAGTCGCGTCTCTCGTGCTTTGTTTACCTTTTCACGCATCCGATACAATATGCATGGTAAGCGATCAAGTGCCTCGAGGTACAAGTTGAACGCCCCGACGTCTGCATCCAATCCAAGGAAACGTCGCGATCCTGCATGATCCTTTCCCCATTGGTTCTGTCACTCCCCGCAGGTTACACGGTCGTTGCCCGACAACAATGTATCACCAGCTATACTCGTCTGCTTGATACTCGACGAAGACTGTCTCTACTGCTGAGTCTCTTTCCACCGACGATACGCAACCCTCCGTAAGGTGCCACACCCGAGCCCCGGCAACGCGTAGCTGATTGCCCTCTCGTTGTCGCCCAGGTACTCTACAAACCGGAGCTCCATCAGCGGAATACTCCGTCCGATCACCTGATCCGCGATAGCCTCCGCAGCGGACACGACT